>OGLR01000659.1_pt1 | contig 14449 bp, 13 predicted proteins | sample 1572931 | NCBI WGS metagenome assembly OGLR01 (sample SAMEA2581997, study PRJEB24529) | metagenome | biome: Human gut stool | place: China | collected 2011 | reverse complement strand
ACCAAAACGCTTAGGAAAGTGAGCTAAATTTGGTACAACGAACTGGACACCCTAGTAATTTGTTCCTTTTCTTTGTTTTATTTTGGTCGTGTGAAAAAAATGTCGTAATTTCGCAATTAGAAGATAAACAATGGACTATGAATAAGGAAACATTGGAATTTGTAACATTTTGTGTAGGAGCTATAGCCCTCAAGCTAAACAGCTCACGACAGGATGTATATAGGAGACTAAAAATTTCTGGCATAATCGATGATTACATCGTGCCGGGATATGATGTATTGCATACATTAGGACGCTCATACATTGTAGACGATATTACAGATTTCATGAAAAGGAAGGGGGTATTGGCATAATGAGAGTATTTCACACATCAAATGTACGTGTGGAAAATCCAGATACACTACATTCTCGAAAAGAGTTAGATTTCGGTCCAGGTTTCTATTTCACAACGATACGTCAGCAAGCAGAGAAATATGCATTCCGTTTCACTAAACGAAATGAGCAGGCATGGTTAAATGTGTATGACTTTGTATTCAATAGTGAAGAATGGAATGTAAAACATTTCGACTCTTATAATGAAGAATGGCTTGATTTTGTTATGGCGTGCAGAAATGGGGAGGTTATAGGCAATTATGATTTGGTCGTTGGAGGTATCGCTGACGACAAAGTGTTTGAGACTGTAGATTTATATACAGACCAATTAATTTCAAAAGATGAAGCTTTAAAACGTTTGGCATACGTAAACCCTAACATTCAGTATTGTGTTCGCACAGATGCCATGTTGAAAAAATGTATCTTCTATAAAGAATCCATTAGATTATGACTCCAAAAAGTAAATCAAGACAAGTTATTCTTGACAGAAAGATTGCCCGAATAATTGAGGCTTTTAGCGAACGCTATAATGTGGGACTTGCAGATGCAACTGATTTGTATTATAACTCTGTGACATCGCAACTGATTGAGGACGGAGTTGCCGACCTTCACTGCAGGAGTGATAAATATCTTGCCGATGAATTGTGGATAGAAATAAACAGTAACAAAAAAATAGACTAACCCTATATTCTCCAAAAGTCAAAATCTATCGTTCCTTAATTAGGTTGAAGTTTGCCTTATAAAATTTTACAAACTACGATACATGCAGAGCTATTACATTTCTGCCATATCACTTTTTATAAAAGTAATAATCTCTGATGATATGCCATGATGTCTTTGTAGAACCATACAACAATACATTCATTAGATTCAATCTTTGTCGGAATTAATAGCATCTACTTTTTCAGAAAGTTCATCAACATAAGACTTTAAGGAAGCTGTTATTACAGGGTAATATGTTCCGAAAGTCGTATATTTGTCTCTATTTTTTGAATATGACTGCATGCATTTAACCAACTCTGGCATCCAATTAAATCCTGTTGCCATTTCGTCAATTACAAGCTGACGGACAGAATCAGAGGACGCACCATTATCAATATTATATAGCACCACAGCAGCCCTTACAATAGATTCGTTTATAATGGTCTGCCAATTACTATATGCATTTTTACGCATTACATTTTCCGAAAATCTCATCAATTCCTTGCCTGTATCTTCCATCTGCGCTGAATTATCAGCTGTAAGAGGATTGACAAACGAGTGATTAAACTCGTGTACAAGAGTATTGATGAAAGTTTTTGGCTCCGACTCAAAATATGGTCTCCCGTTATCATCCAAGGCATAACCGACAATGGCATATACATTGCGTGGACTGTTCGGCAGTTGCCGTGAAGGTCCGTAATTACCGCCACCACAGGTAAAGCCGATTACAACCTCGAAATTATCGGTAGGTGGAACACCATAAAATTGTTCATACCAGTTTTGATTAAACTTAGATATGATAGTTGAATCGTATGCATCGCAAATTGTTTGGTAAAATGCTTTGTGCTGCTCAATGAATGTTGCAAAATCACTCTTGACATAAAAATCGTTTATAGTCTCAATGGCATGTTTCAAATCTACTCCATTCCATCGTCTTTCAGGCACGACATCGTCTGAAGGCAATACAAAAGAACCCTCCTTTTTATCAAGATAGACAGCGAAGAACATGGGAGAATCATAACCTATTCCATTTATATTGCGCAAGGAAACCATCATCTCAACCGCTGGATGATTTTTTACGTTCGAGAAATATCTGTCAATGTCAATAATATAGTCTCCACCCATATTCATGTTATATTCCCTATATCCTGCAAGATGGCATAGAATACTCATCAGCTCCACTCTCTCATCATATTTTGCTTTTATTGTAAAACTCTGAGCGGAAGCAAAAGTTGTTAAAACTAATACTATAATAGTAGAGATAATCTTATTCATACAGCTTCATAATGTATATCTTCAACTTTTTGCAAATATAGCAATTTCAGAAGATATATTTTTCAAAATTACAGAAAAACTATTGTTAAAATTTCTTTTATTCTTAATTTGGCTCTTATGTTGAGAGTTGCATGTCGTACATAAAGAGTTAATGTTTACTTCCCCAAAAGTATCTCCTTGCGGATGCGGCTGAGATGTGTAGGAGTTATTTGCAGGTATGATGCAAGTTCTTTGAGAGAGACTTGAGGAAAAATATCAGGACAACGTTTTATCAATGCGACATATCTCTCTTTAGGCGACTGACGATACATGTTGAGGTACCTTTCATGAGCCATACGGAACAGCTCTTCAGCTAATTGTTGGCGATGCTCTGGATGCAAATCTAACCATAATCTTACTTTTTGAGTATCAACAACCCAAACAGCAGAATTGACTGCTGCTGTAAGATGGTTTAGGGCTGCGGCATTGTTTACCGTGCTATAGAAATCGCCTGCAAGATTGTTGCACAGAGCAAATCCTGTTATATGCTCTTCTCCGCAAGAGTCAACAACCGAATATTTGAAATATCCAGATTCTATATAGCCTAAATATTTTGGCTTTTGTCCTGCACGAAGAAAGAAATCGCCCTTGTCATAAGTGCGCAGTTTTCCTTCCCGTTGGCAGAACTCACGCCAAAAGTCAAGCTCAATTGTTTCTACGTAATGATTGAAGTTCGCCATATAATAATGTTTCAAATATGACTAAAAAAAGCCACGACAAAGTCATTACATTGTCGTGGCTTTAGATGCTATTTTTCGTTCTTTAATGCTTCGATGGCAAGCGAGAGTTGGTCTGGACAGCTTGTAGGTTTGCTGCCACAAGTCACTCCACGCAACCTGGCTACAACCTCATCGGCATCCATGCCCTCAACCAACCGTGATATACCACAGGTATTTCCCTGACATCCACCCAAAAATGTGACATTGTGGAGTTTGTTGTCATCATCGATGTCAATATTTATGAACTTGCTGCAAGTTCCCTGTGTAGGATAGCAAATATGCTTCATAACCGAGGGTTATTCCTCGCCCGCATCCTCAGCAGGCTTCATGTTGGTATATACAGTCTGAACGTCATCGAACTCCTCAAGGCGCTCAACCATCTTGTCGATAGTCTCACGCTCCTCGGCAGTAACGTCCTTAAGGTCGTTTGGTATATAGGTGAACTCAGCACCTGTAACCTCAAAACCTTCAGACTCAAGATGTTTCTGTATCTCGCCGAAGCTCTTAGGATCACCATAGATTGTGATTTCGCCAGCTTCCTCATCCTCATCGAACTCGTCCTCTACACCATAGTCGATAAGGTCAAGAATCATCTCATCCATATCAAGTCCGTCTTTCTTCTTGAATGTGAAAACACTCTTGTGGTCAAAGAGGAATGCGAGGCTGCCAGTTGTACCAAGGTTTCCGTTGAACTTGTTGAAGACAGAGCGCACATCGGCAACAGTACGTGTGGTGTTGTCTGTAAGAGTATCTACGAACACGGCAACTCCATGAGGCCCGTATCCCTCGTATGTTACCTCCTTGTATTCGCTCTGGTCTTTACCCATTGCATTTTTGATAGCACGCTCGATGTTGTCCTTCGGCATGTTCTCTCGCTTTGCATTGGCGATGATAGCACGCAGAGTAGGATTGTTCTCGGGCTCAGGGCCACCGGCCTTCACAGCAATGGCAATCTGCTTTCCTATCTTTGTAAACGTACGGGCCATGTGCCCCCATCTCTTAAGTTTTGCCGCTTTACGGTATTCAAATGCTCTTCCCATAGTTATTTATTAATTTTGATTTTTGAATTTTGAATTGTCGGCAAAGCCGATTATTAATTACGAGTTTTGAATTGTCCCTGATGCGATGTGAATTATTTTACAACAATAATTTTTGACCAGGCGAAGCGAGAGCAATTCCATATTCGTAACTCATAATTCGCAACTTATCTCAATTCTGCTCCCAACTTGTTCTTTATGTTGACAATGAGCTTCTGCATTATGGCGTCAATCTGCTTGTCGTTAAGAGTCTTCTGCTCATCCTGAAGGATGAAGTTTACAGCATAGCTCTTCTTACCCTCAGGCAGATTCTTTCCCTGATAAACGTCGAACAGCTCAACCTTCTTCAAAAGCTTCTTCTCGCTCTGACGTGCTACATCAACAATCTGTGCGAATGTGACATCATCGTTAATGAGCAATGCAAGGTCACGGCTAACAGCAGGATATTTGCTAAGCTCAACATATTCGACCTTGTTCTTGCGGATAGCCTTCATTGCGTTTGTCCAGTTAATGTCGGCGTAGTAAACCTCAGAGGCTATATCTGCCTGCTTAAGCAACTTACGTGCAACAATCCCCATCTCAACTATGGTCTTTCCGCCACGGGTCTTTATCTCCAAAGCCTTTGCGAAGATGTCGTTTGTAGACTTCTCGAGAACTGTCATTCCAGATGTAATGCCAAGACGTGCAAGAACATTCTCTACGTATGCCTTAAGCTCATAGAACGAAGAGTCCTCGTTGGGATGAGCCCAAGAACCCTCAACCCTCTTGCCTGTTACCCACAAGGCAAGATGACGTTCCTGCAGGTATGCCTTAACTGGTTCCTCTGCTGTCCAGCGCTCAGCATCGTAGTGATAGCAGTTGCCAAACTCGAAGAAACGCAAGTTTGCATTCTTTCTATTTGCATTGCGCATTATGCTCTCAAGACCGCCGAAAAGCAGGCTTTGTCTCATAACTCCGAGGTCTGCGCTCAGCGGATTCATAACCTTTACGGTTGTATCGGCAGAGAAAGTCTTGAGGTCAGCATAGTAAGATGTCTTTGTCAACGAGTTGTTCATTATCTCATTGAACCCACATCCGACAAGCTGCTCGCTGACAACATTCTCAAGCTTGTGTATTTTGTCCTCCTCGCTTGGTATAGTGAGCGAAGATTTCAGCTGTGTAGGTATCTCGACATTGTTGTAACCGTAGATACGAAGAATGTCCTCAACAACGTCGCAAGGTCTCTGAACATCCACACGATATGTAGGTACTATGATGTCAAGGCCGCCCGCTTCCTCAGAAACAATATTCATTTCAAGCGATGTCACAATGCTCTTGATGGTATCGTGACCAATTTGCTTGCCAATAAGGGTATCGACATAGCCATATTCAAGATGAACTTTTGCGCCCTCTGCAGGTGTGGGATATTCATCCCTAATCTGCATTGACACCTTACCTCCGGCAAGTTCCTTACACATAATGGCAGCCTGCTTAAGCGCATAGATTACCCCCTCCGGGTCTACGCCACGCTCAAAACGGAAACTTGCATCAGTACTCAAACCATGACGGCGCGCACTCTTCCTAATCCATGTAGGATGAAAACATTCGCTCTCCAAAACCACATTGCGTGTGGTCTCGTATGTTCCACTACCCTTACCGCCAAATATACCGGCAATACACATTGGCTCCTCTGCATTACAGATGCTAAGGTCGTGCAGGCCAAGCTCATGATCCTCACCGTCAAGTGTGGTGAAATGAGTTCCCTCTGGCTGAGTACGGACAACTATCTTGTTGCCATTTACCATATCAGCATCGAAGCAGTGCATAGGCTGTCCGTATGCCATCATGATATAGTTTGTTATGTCGACGATATTGTTAATTGGCCTTACGCCAACAATATTCAGTTTGTTCTGCAGCCATTCCGGACTCTCCTTTACCTCACAGTCTGTTACAGATATGCAGGCATAGCGTTTGCAAGCCTCTATGTTCTCAATCTGAACATCAACAACAAGGTCCTCGTTGTCGACAGCAAACTTGCTGCAGTCTGGACGATGAAGCTTTGTCTCATATCCATTCTGCACGAACCATGCATAGAGGTCACGGGCTACACCATAGTGGCTAAGTGCGTCAGCGCGGTTTGCGGTAATGTCAATCTCAATAAGCCAATCGCTCTCAAGATTGTAATACTCAGCTGCGGGCATACCAACTTGTGCGTCCTCTGGCAAAACAATGATACCATCATGGGATGTGCCGACACCGATTTCGTCCTCGGCGCAAATCATGCCCAAGCTCTCTACGCCACGAAGCTTTGATTTCTTGATTACAAACTCCTTGTCACCGTCATAGAGCACGCAGCCAAGATCGGCAACAATAACTTTCTGGCCTGCGGCAACATTTGGAGCGCCACAGACAATCTGCTGAGGCTCACCTTTGCCAAGGTCAACAGTTGTAACATGTAGATGGTCACTATTGGGATGTGCCTCGCATGTAAGCACCTTGCCTACATAGAGTCCTTTCAATCCGCCTTTAATAGTCTGGACTTCTTCGAGACTGCCGACCTCAAGTCCACAAGATGTCAGCGCGTCCGCGGTTTCCTGTGGTGTAAGAGTGAAGTCAACATACTCTTTTAGCCATTTATAAGATATATTCATTATAATGATTTGTATATGTTCTCAAAAACTTTGCAAAATTACAAAATTAAGAGAACTTATACAAATTTTGCCTGTAATTTTTTGAACCCCGGCAAACTATCTGCTATCGGCTTAACTCCTCAACTGCCAAAATTGAGCACATTATTTGCGGCCGCTATATATAGCGGTCCTACGAGTTTCCACAAACAATGGGTCAGAACGACAATTTGTCAAGCCGTGCCTGCAACTGCCCCGCCATGCTTTTCCTGATAGAAAGAGTTATTGAACAGGTATTGTCGAAAACTTGACTTATTATGCGTGGCTGCATATCCTTTACAACCTTCATCACATCGTTCATCATCGGATATGTAAACGTGTAGGTTATTTTCTCCTCAACAAGCCTGGTTTCCTGTACACAGTTTTCAATAGCATCTGCCGCCGCTGTGCGGTATGCCACAATAAGTCCGCCCGTGCCGAGGTTTACGCCGCCATAATATCTGATTACGACTATCAATATGTCGGTAAGCTCGTTGGAGTTTATCTGTCCCAATATTGGCTTACCGGCTGTTGCTGAAGGCTCACCGTCGTCGTTAGCCCTAAACTCCAACCGCTCATATCCCAACATATAGGCATAACATACATGACGGGCATCGTAATACTTCTTTCGATACCCGTCTATAATTTTCTTTACCTCATCAACGGTCTCAACATGATGGGCAAAGGCGAGGAACTTACTTCGTTTCTCGGTGTAATATCCCTCGCCTACGTTGTCTTCTGAAATTGTTTTGTATTCGTCAGTCATGTAACACGTTTATGGTCAAGACAATTTATGGATTACGAGTCCCGACCTCAATTTTGGCTCAAACCATGTGGCTTTTGGAGGCATAATCTTTCCGCTGTCGGCAATATCCATAATTTGCTGCATAGATACTGGATAAAGAGCCAACGCCATTCTCATCTCGCCGCTGTCTACCCTCCGCTTCAATTCTCCGAGTCCCCGCAGTCCGCCTACGAAGTCAATACGGTTGCTGCCGCGCAAATCCTTAATACCCAACAGGTCATCAAGAATAAGGCGGCTTGAGATATCAACATCAAGAACACCTATCGGGTCGTTATCGTCGTATGTGCCTTCCTTGGCGGTGAGCGAGTACCAATGGCCGTCGAGATACATTGAGAACTCGTGCAGTCTCTGAGGCTTATAAATGTCCTCACCCTTGTCCTCAACTATAAAGTTTCGTCCTAATTTTTGCATAAACTCAACATTGTCCATGCGGTTAAGGTCTTTAACCACACGGTTGTAATCGAGAATTGTGAGTTGCGAGGCCTGGAAACAAACAGCCATGAAATAGTTGTATTCCTCGTCACCACGATGATTTGGATTTGCCTTTGCCTTCTCCGCGCCTACAAGTGCGGCAGCTGCCGAACGGTGATGACCATCAGCAATATACAGACTTGGCATCTTGGCAAACTCCTCTGTTATGAGCTTTATGTCCTCGTCATCGCCAACAACCCAGAATTTATGCCCAAAGCCATCTACTGGGGCTATAAAATCATATTCAGGCTCAGTTGCGGCATATTTCATAATGAGGCCGTCCAAGACCTTATTGTCAGGATAAGCAAAAAACACAGGCTCAATGTTGGCATCGTTTACACGCACATGTTTCATGCGGTCCTCTTCCTTGTCCCTACGGGTAAGCTCATGTTTTTTTATCACACCCGTCATATAGTCATCGACGTATGCTCCGACAACCAGGCCATATTGCGTTTTGCCTTCCATGGTCTGAGCATATATGTAATAGTGCTCCTCCGCATCCTGCACAAGCCATCCTTTTTCCTGAAATTTACGGAAGTTCTCCGCCGCTTTCTCATAAACACGTGGATCATATTCACTTGTGCCAACTGGGAAATCAATTTCCGGCTTAATGATATGATACAGGCTCATCTCATTGTCACCAGCCTCAATTCTTGCCTCTTCTGAGTCAAGAACATCATACGGGCGCGACTCAACCTTCTCAACAAGGTCTTTTGGAGGGCGAATACCCTTGAATGGTTTTATTGTTGCCATATAGGTGCAGTTTTAATAGATTGTGTTGAAGGTGGGCTATAATTTTAGATTTACAGCCCACCACCTTAATAATTCTTTTATTTGTTCACCTGATACTTAGTGCATCCGTCAGTAAAGAATGCGTTAATCTGCTTAGCTGCGGCAATTCCCGCATTTGTATTAGCCTCTGCTGTCTGGGCGCCCATCTTCTTAGGTGTGCTGAAATAGCGTCCCTCGAAGGTTGCGAACTCAGCATCGGCATCCGGCTTGATGTCGGTAACAAACTTCAGATCTGTGCGCTCAGCCATCAAAGCTATGAGCTCCTGCTCGTTTATAACCTCCTTACGGGCGGTGTTCACCAATATGCCGCCTTTCTTCATCTTTCCGACAAGAGCCGCATTTATGCTCAGCTTTGTCTCGGGGGTTGCGGGAATGTGAAGCGAAACAACATCGCATGTCTCAAACAAAGCATCCTGATTGTCAACAGCCTTTACGCCTGCTGCCTCGATAACGTCTTTCGGACAGAATGCATCGTATGCATAAACGTCCATTCCAAATCCTGCGGCAATACGTGCGACATTGCGTCCCACATTTCCAAAAGCGAGAATACCAAGTCTCTTACCTTTCAGCTCTGTTCCTGCCTTGCCGTTGTAGAAGTTGCGGACTGCAAAAACAAGGAGTCCGAAAACAAGCTCGGCAACAGCATTAGAATTCTGTCCAGGTGTATTCTCCGCAACAACATTGTGTGCTGTAGCTGCAGCAAGGTCTATATTGTCATAGCCAGCCCCTGCACGGACAACAATCTTAAGATTCTTTGCGGCATCAAGCACTTCTGCGTCAACTTTATCGGAGCGGATAATGAGCGCATCGGCATCCTTAACAGCGTCAAGGAGTTGTGTCTTGTCTGTATATTTCTCAAGCAATGTCAATTCGTTGCCAGCGCCTTCAATTTCTTTTCTTATACCCTCAACAGCTGCTGCTGCAAAAGGCTTCTCGGTAGCTACTAATACTTTCATAGTTATGTGGGGTTTAAAGATTAAATATTTAATGTTTAAAATTTAAAGTTTATGTAAAATGTAAGATGTTTAAGGAAATCCGACTTATCAAATCTCCTTAAACATCCCATATCTTAACATCGCAATTTTATACTTGTGCCTCGAAATCCCTCATTGCCTGAACGAGGGCGTTTACGCCTTCCATAGTCATTGCATTATAGCAACTTGCGCGGAAGCCTCCAACCGAGCGGTGTCCCTTGATACCAACCATGCCACGCTCTGTAGCGAAGTCGAAGAACGGTTTCTCAAGTTCCTTGTACTCATCGTTCATTACAAAGCAGATATTCATCAATGAGCGGGAATCCTCAGCAACAGTACCACGGAACAGCTTGTTGCGGTCAATCTCGCCATACAAGGCGTCAGCACGCTCATTAGCACGCTTGTCGGCAGCCTCAAGACCACCATTGCGCTTTAGCCAGCGCAGGTTCTCCATCATTGAATAGATAGGCACTACAGGAGGAGTGTTGAACATTGAACCCTTCTCAACATGAGTACGGTAATCAATCATTGTTGGCAACTCACGAGGTGCCTTGCCAAGCTCATCGTCCTTAACAATGATGACGGTAACACCAGCCATAGAGATATTCTTCTGTGCGCCGGCATAGATAGCCTTATATTTTGCCACGTCAACAGGACGGCTCATAATGTCTGACGACATATCTGCAATCAGCGGTACGTTTACATCGGGGTCTTTTCTGATTTCCGTACCATAGATGGTGTTGTTTGTGCATACATGCAGATAGTCAACATCCGCGGGCACGTTTGCCTCAAATCCCTTCGGATAGAATGTGTAGTTGGCGTCAGCAGAAGAAGCAACCTCAACCACCTCACCAAAAAGCTTTGCCTCCTTCATGGCTTTCTTTGCCCATGTGCCGGAATTTACATAAGCTGCCTTCTTGATAAGGAAGTTTGCGGGAATCTGCATAAACTGGAGTGATGCGCCACCACCGAGGAAAACCACAGAATATCCTTCCGGGATGTCAAGTAGCTCCTTAAAAAGAGCCACACACTCGTCAACAACAGGCTGAAAGTCTTTAGCTCTATGGCTTATTTCCATCAGAGATAAACCAGAGCCATTGAAATCCAAAATTTGCTTTGCAGTATTCTCTATGACCTCGCGTGGAAGCATTGACGGACCTGCGTTAAAGTTGTACTTCTTCATATAATTGTTTTTTTATTTGTTATTGAAGTTCACAATATCTTTACGTCTGCGAATTTACGCCTTTTATTTTAAATGTCCAACTTTTTATCGAAAAATCTGCAGCCATGCCCACCAACACTAACCTTTTTACACTTTTAACGCAAAAGATCAATATTGACAAGCACATTGCAGATTTCAACGGTGATTTTCGGACAAAACGAAAGAACTATCGGTATTTAATAATCAATGTTTAGTTACAAATTGAAACAAAAAAGTTTTTTTCCTGTTTTTTTGTACCACTTTATCCTTATTTTGCCAACGCCTCCTTCAGAGTTTGCCTCAACAGGTTATGGTCACGCAAGTCGTTGCGCAAGGCATATTTTCCATCCTTGCCGACAACAACATACGAGGGTATGCCGTCTATGTCGAACTTTTTATCCGTAAGATAACGCCACTGCTCATTGTTCAGCCGGTAGTGCAGCCCCTGAATGTCGGGAACCATCTTCATATATGTTGCCATTGGCGATGTCTCATTGGCAATATATATCCATACAAGATCGTCGTTTTTCAATTCTCCCTGCTTCAAAGGCTCGTTATGCTTTATAGCCGCGCGGCACGGGCCACACCATGTATTCCAGAAGTCCACCAGTATCACCTTACCCTTGTGCGGGGCTATAATGGCATCAAAAAGCTGCTCAACCGGAACGTCAGGAGTTGTCTCTATTTTGCCCTCCGTTGATACCAGGATATTTTTAGCCTCAGCCTGTATATGGCTTAAGGCATTGTAGAAAAATGGGGTGCTTAGAGATTTAAGCTCTGCAAAATCCTCATCTGTCAACTGAGCATTTTCAGCCTTTTGGTAAAAGCGGGGAACTTGTTGCAAATCTTTCATAAATCCATTTGGCTGGCTATCCTTTTTCATCCAGTCATTTGACACAAAGTTTGCCCTTACGAAATTCAGGGTGTAGTCACCCATCAGCAGCTTTGTGTCGTTGATGTCGAACAAACCGCCAAATCTTTGCATATCCTCGGGTTTTAAAGGCTCTATGCTGTCTGCCGGAATTTCCTCCCTCCATCGTTTATAAACACATCTGTAGTTATGCTCACGGAGATCTTCCGCCATGGCTATACAAGCCTGCTGTTTCAGAGAAATTGTCTGAAACTCTTTTTCCAATGTTGAGTTGCAATACCTGTTCACACTGTCAACATGCGATTTGTACGTTTTTATCACGTGGTCCACATACTCGGAAGATGTCATGTGGTAGTCGGCAAACTCGCCATTATGCAATTCCATACCGTAATAAGGACTATCGTCGATTTTGTTCTCAAGACAGTTCAACCCTGCATACTTTCCATTGGTGTACATTCTTTGGAACGAAGCCTGCTCTTTGGCATCCGTCGTGCCATTTCTCTTTCTCAGGTTAGACAAATAGCGCTTAGCTCTCAAATCTACATAAAGATCAACAGCCTCACCAGGAGCCAGCCACGCACTGCCTAAACTTGAGCTCTCATATACAACAAATGCGTTTGCGGTGCCATACTGCATAAAACTCACCTCGCCAACACCTGTTTTTGGGTCAACCTTAAACTCCAATTCATTCTGTTTTCCCAAAAGAGTGTTGACGTACAGATTTGCACTGCGGATATTGTACTCAGGGCGATAATTCAGGAAATGTATGCGGACGGTGGTTTGACCACACTCAAAGATTGGGTCTGGAACAGCATCGGGTATGGCAACATTGGCAACATCCTGCGGCAAGCCTGCCGGCATGTCGTAGGCTTTCTTTCCCGTGAGGTCTATGCCGTAGAGCTTGAAGCATTCCTCACAGTCAGACTCAATGAAATCGAATGTGCGTGTATCCGCAGGCATAGGCTCAAAGCGAAGCGTGAAGCTTGCCTCACCCGTTTCCGGCATCCAGAAAAGCGAGTCGGGCTGTATGCCCTCGGCACCTGTCAGCATATACTTCTTGCCGTCTGCCTTCAGGTACGAGTCTCCGGCAATTTTAATCCAATATTTTGGACGAAAGCGGGCATCTATATGCAGAATCGCAGCCTTTTTTGTCAGCTCAACCTTTGCCACGTCAATGGTTTTTGTATTGGCAAAATCTATCAGAGGGTTATCAAATATTTTGTTTTTCTGTGCGGCGAAAGCCTGCATGACAAGCAATGCGAAAAGACACACCGCAAGGCTGCGCAGGCAATTGGATTTAAAAGATGATGTTTTCATTTAATTTGATTTTTTAGAGATTATAGAGACAATAGAGATAGAGTAATAGAATTTCAAGGGGCTATTTCTTCCCAAATGGTGCGCACGCCTTTAATTTTCTCTCCATTTGCCTTTCTCAAAACCAGCTGTGCCTTCGATCTGCTGACGGCCACATAGCAATAATAGTCTTTTACGTCTATACGTCCTATGTCGTCTTTTTCGAGACCGGCTTTCTTACACAAAAATCCAACGATGTCGCCCTTGCTGATTTTTTCCTTTTTGCCCTTTCCCAAGTATAGTGTTGTCATTCGTGGCAAAGCGGGCTTTAGATTTTCGTTATTGGCAATTTCAAAGTCTGCGACATTGCCTTCCACATACTCAGGAATAGTCTCGCCCTCAGACAATATAAAAAATGCCTTGCCCGTCTTATCCCATCTTGCCGTTCGCCCTACTCTGTGCAGATAGTTTTCCTCTGTCTCGGGAATATGATAATGAACTATATTGCCGACATCAGGAATATCAAGTCCGCGGCTGCCAAGGTCGGTGCTTACGAAAATGCAGGCTGAGCCATTTGAAAATCTGTAAAGTGCCGCCTCACGATCTTTCTGGTCGAGACCGCCATGAAAAGCAGACACAGAAAAGCCGTTTTCCTCGAGAAAAGCAGCCGTACGCTCCACGGAGCTACGATAGTTTAGAAACACTATTGTGCTTTGATCTCCGAAACCGAGAAGCAGCTGACGTAAAGTGCCGAGCTTATCTTTTTCGGGGCTCTCCACTCTGTAAATATTTATTCGCTCACGCACGTTTGGCTCGTCAACAAGATAATCCAATCGCTCAACATGACGGGCGTTTACAAAATGTGGAATCTCGTCGGCATCTGTTGCAGACAGCAAAATGCGTTTTTTCAAATTCGGAACTTTTGCCAACAGCCGTTCCATCTCGTCGTGAAATCCCATCTCAAGACATTTGTCGAACTCGTCGATTACGAGAATTCCAACTTTATCGGCAAGCAAGTTTCCCTTGTCGAGATGGTCATTTAACCGTCCCGGCGTACCAAACACTATTTGCGGACAAATCTGGCGCATCTGCCTGTGCTCGTCCATTGCAGGGCGTCCGCCATAGCAGGCATAGGACCGCAGTCCCGCCCCCATGTTGCCCATAACTGTCGACGACTGCAAAGCCAATTCCCTGCCGGGCACGACAACTATGACCTGCAAATCATTGTCCGCAACGTCAACAAGCTGAGTAAC
>OGLR01000654.1_pt1 | contig 14497 bp, 13 predicted proteins | sample 1572931 | NCBI WGS metagenome assembly OGLR01 (sample SAMEA2581997, study PRJEB24529) | metagenome | biome: Human gut stool | place: China | collected 2011 | reverse complement strand
GGCCGCCATATTTTCCCGCATGTTCATGGACTCCCGCACAGCCTTCATTACCCAGCTGACCATTGTGATGATATGTGCGGCGGCTGTGAAATATCAGTACGAGTTCATCATCATACAGCTTGTGGCAGGACTTGTAGCCATATATTCGCTGCGCGAGCTGTCGAGCAGGGTACAGGTTATAAAGACCGCCCTGATGGTAACAGTGGCAAGCTGTGCCGTTTATTTCTCTTTACAGATGATGCAGGAAACCGACATACTGAAGTTTGACAGCATGTACACGCTGTTTGCCGTAAATGGAGTGCTGCTGCTGTTGTCGTATCCGCTTATGTACCTCATAGAGAAAGTATTTGGTTTTACGAGCAACGTTACGCTGTTTGAGCTGTCGAACACATTCAAAGGCCTGCTGAGAAACCTCAGCGAGGTTGCTCCAGGCACTTTCCAACATTCGATAACAGTGGGCAATCTGGCTTCGGAGGTTGCCAACCGCATCGGTGCCGACAATCTGCTTGTACGTGTGGGTGCGCTATACCACGATATAGGAAAAATGGCAAATCCCGTTTTCTTCACAGAGAACCAGGCTGGCGTAAATCCGCACGACAACATGACATGCAAGGAGAGTGCCCGCATCATAATAGACCACGTGACAGAAGGCATAAAACTTGCAGAAAAAGCCAATCTGCCGACAATAATAAAAGACTTCATACTGACACACCACGGCAGGGGCGTAACGAAATATTTCTACATAAAATATCAAAACGAGCATCCCGACGAGGTTGTTGACAAAGAGCTATTTACATATCCAGGCCCTAACCCGTTTACGCGCGAGCAGGCTCTGCTGATGATGGCCGACACATGTGAGGCTGCCTCGCGGTCGCTGCCGGAATATACCGAGGAGAGCATCAGCTCGTTGGTAAACAAGCTCATCGACAGCCAAGTGGCTGACGGGTGCTTCAGAGACTGTCCTATCACCTTCCGTGATATCGCACAGGCAAAGCAGGTGCTCACAGAAAGGCTCATGTCAATATATCATACCAGAATACAATACCCTGAGCTGAAAGACAAATAGTCAGTCAGTTGCAGACAAAGCTTTGCAATATATCAAAGGACAACGGGAACATCACAAGAAAAGGACATTCAAAGAAGAATATGTTGAGCTCTAAAAAATATACGGTATTGAATATAATGATGAGTACGTGTTTAGGAATTGACATTTTATGAAATATATCCACGCCATACTGCCTGTGCCACTCGACTGCACATTCACATATTCCGTTCCCGATATCTTTGCCGACAAGGTAAAAGCGGGAATGCGCGTGGTGGTGCCATTCGGAAAAACTAAGACCTACACCGCATTGTGTGTTGATATTACCGACGAGAAGCCAAACGACATAGAGTGCGGCAAAATCAAGGACATATACTCCGTTCTTGACAACTCACCCATGCTGCTGCCCGAACAGCTGAGACTCTGGGAATGGATTTCAGACTACTATATGTCGCCAATCGGCGATATATACAAGGCGGCACTGCCCGCCGGACTAAAAGCAGAAGACGGCTACAGACCAAAGACTGAGACATACATAGCACTGGCTGACAGATACCACAGCGGGCAGGCTCTGAACATAGCTTTCGACATGACAGCAAGGAGCAGAAAACAACAGAAGGCACTTGCAACATTCCTCGACATATCGCACTGGGCGGACATAGACGGCGACAACGTTCCTGACGACATAAAGGAAATTACATTGACAGAGTTATCGAACGTGAGCCAATGCACACAAACTGTCATCAAAGGTCTCGTAAAAGCCGGCATATTGTATCTGTACGAGAGAGAGGTTGGAAGACTCGGAACGGGAGGAGTATTTGCACCAGAGAATGCCAAGAGGCTAAACGAGGCTCAACAGGATGGCTACAACAGCATACTGATGCAGTTTATGAAAAAAAACGTGGTGTTGCTGCACGGTGTCACATCGAGCGGAAAGACCGAGATATACATTCACCTTATGCTGAAGGCGCTGCAAGACAAGAAACAGGTGCTGTTTCTGCTGCCCGAGATAGCTCTGACAGTTCAGATGATGGAGCGTTTGCAGAAAGTTTTCGGCAACCGTCTCGGCATATACCACAGCAAATACAGCGATGCCGAGAGAGTCGAAATATGGCAGAAGCAGGTTTCGGAATACCCTTACGACATAATTGTCGGCGCACGGAGCGCGGCACTGCTGCCTTTTAAGAACCTGGGGCTTGTGATTATAGACGAGGAGCACGAGACAAGCTACAAACAGCAAGACCCTGCGCCACGATACCACGCACGCAGCGTAGCCATAATGCTGGCTGCCATGTATGGCGCAAAAACTTTGCTTGGCTCCGCAACTCCGTGCATGGAAAGCATGACGAACGCAAAAACAGGAAAATACGGCTACGTGAGACTCGACAAGAGATATAAGGACATTGCGCTGCCGAAGATTGAGGTTGTGGATGTGAAAGACATGCAACGCCGCAAAATGATGAGAGGCCCTTTCTCGCCACGGCTGTTGGAGGCTATGAGGGAGGCTCTCGAAGAAAACCGCCAGGTGATATTGTTTCAGAACAGAAGAGGATTTGTGCCTATTGTGGAATGCGAGGCATGCGGATGGGTGCCCAAATGCGAGCATTGCGACGTGTCGCTGACACTGCATAAAAATACCAGCCAGCTGACTTGCCACTATTGCGGATATACATACCCCATACCAGCAATATGTCCTAAATGCGGATGCAAAAACCTCAGAGGGCACGGATTTGGCACAGAGAAAATTGAGGACCTGATAACGGAACTGTTCCCAGAGGCAAGGGTAGCACGCATGGATCTCGACACTACACGCACAAAAAACGCATACGCCAGAATAATAGATGACTTCTCACACGGCAAGACCAACGTATTGGTTGGCACACAAATGATTACAAAAGGGCTCGATTTCGACAGGGTTTCACTTGTCGGCATACTCGATGCCGACTCGCTGCTGAACTATCCCGACTTCAGAGCGTATGAGCACTCGTTTATGATGTTGTCTCAGGTGAGCGGACGCGCAGGAAGAAAAGGACGGCAGGGATTAGTGATAATGCAGACAAAATCGGCAGATTTACCTGTGATAGGACAGATTGTGGGCAACGACTACAAGGGCTTCTACAACGACCTTGCTGAAGAGCGCCGCCTGTTCTGTTATCCGCCATATACAAAACTTATATACGTTTACCTCAGACATTCACACAACGAAGTCGTGGAAAGCGCGTCAATAGAAATGGGCTCACGGCTAAGACAATGGTTCGGAGAGAGAATACTTGGGCCCGACAAGCCGTCTGTGGCAAGGGTGAAGTCGATGCACATCAGGAAAATAATGATAAAACTCGAAAACGGCATCGACCAAAAGAAGGTTAGGGAATATCTGCGGTTGGCACAAAAACAAATTCTGCAGGACAAGCATTATGCCGCCCTGCAGATATATTACGATGTGGATCCTCTATAAATCTTAGAACTTCAAATCTACACCAACACCGAGCACACGGTTTGTGCGTGTGAAGCTGTTGGTTGTGTTTGTAGTCTCATTTCTCATGTCATAGTCGTCATACAATGTCTGGAAGTAAGCGGCATTAACAGTTATCTTGTCTGTAACGTTGACAGCAACACCAAGTCCGTATGAATAAGAATTCACATTGAACGAGATATCGTTCATACCTGCATCCTTATTGCCATACTTTGTACGCTGCCCACCGGCACTGACGGTAAACATCTTGTTAATGTCCCACTCCGCACCGAAAAGATACTCATTGGTATCGCTAAGCTGATCCTTTGTCCACTGCTCTGTATCAACATCAAAGTAGTGGTGCCAGCCTGCCATTACACGCACAGAAGGAATAACAGAATACTGCGCACCTACGGCGAGCAATGCAGGTGAATCCTCTGCAACCTTCTTGCCATCAGCAAACTTGCCGAGCATTGGAATGCCAGCGGCACTAAGGCTGTTGGCTGCCTTGTTCTTCAGGCGCATACGGGTCTTAAACTCATACTTGGCAGCAAGGTTAAGTTTGTCTGTCTTGTAGTCGATACCGATGATAGGAGCCACTCCCCAACCTGTCTGGTCGCAGTTAAGCTCAATATCCTGAGTACCTGTAGCCAAAGCAGTTGACAGAGTAGCACCCTGCTTGAGCTGAGCTGCCTGCTCGGGCATTCCCGCAGCCTCCAATGCGCCGGCAGCCTGATTGAACAAAGCAGCCTGCTCTGTAAAATGCTGTGAGGCATTCACCATTGATGAATTGCCATTCTCGATATGCTCTACCTGGATGTTCTTGACATAACCATAATAGTTTGACGAGCCATAAAGCATGCGCAGACCTCCATAAACAGAGAGGTTATCTGTGAGCTTGCGGGCAGCACCAAAAGTAAAGCCATAATAATACTGACGGCCACGCATAAAGGTGTCATAGCTATATTTATTGCCCATCTTATGATTAGCAAGAGCAGGATTTATCATACCCAAGCCGGCATAAAGCTGATTCATAAGGTCCATGGCACTGTTGCCGCCAACCTGTGTATAGGGGAAAGCTGAGACAATCTGCTCGAAAGAGCCGAGACCGTTATCGTACTCGCATTTACCGCCACCACCTACAACGGCAAAGCCAAACTGGAAACTCCAGTCGCCCTTGTTGTAAGCTGCCTGAATAGAAGGAAGGATTGGCGCGTCGGCATTACCCTTAAACTTATGTACCTGCTGACCAGGATTGTTGTAATTGTTTACGAAGAGAGGGAAACCTGTCTCTATGGTACGTGTCTGATGCACATTCTGAAGGTTCAATGAGAGATGGAAACCATTGTCAAGGAATACAACGCCTGCGGGGTTGCTGTAGACACCGTCGATACCGATAGCGGCATCACGTGCCGGGTTTCTCAAAAATGCAATGTTCTGATTGGTGTTTGTAAGCAGTCCGCCTGCCTCAACTGTGTTGCCAGCAAATACGAAAGAAATGGCAACTAATGCTAATTTTAACTTATTCATCTTAATATCACTATTAAATATTGGCTACAAAGTTAGCATGATTGTTCTATTCTTCCACTATAACGAACATTTATTTAAGAACTGTTAACATCAGCAGATAGTTTTATTGCACATTACTTACGTTTTGTGCGATAATTAAGAGGCAAATCAAAACAAATAAGGGAAAAAGGGATTATATATTCTAAGGCAAAGTAATATATAATACTTGGGCTTAGAATATATAATACTTGCCCTTAGAATATATAATACCCGAAAACAGGTCTCAGAAGAAATATTGTGGGAATAAAACGCAAAAAGGCGGGAACATTCTGAGATGCCCCCGCCTTATATTTATAATAATGTGTTGTTACGAATTAGAAGAAGTAAGCAAGACCTACCTGCCAGGTGTTGTTTCTTACTCTTGTGTCGCCACCTTTTGCAGCATCTACAATGTTGTCAACACTCAATTCGCCAGTCTTGCCAACAGGAATGTTATAGTTGGCAGTAAGCTGAACTTTGCTTATTGTGACACCTGCGCCGACATTGAAGCTAAACAGCGACTTCTTCATCTGGAATGTGCTTTCGTAGCTATCCTTGCTGTTCCAGCTGAAGTTCTCATTACCGACATTGAAGCTTACCTGAGGACCGGCAAAAGCAAAGAGACCTACGCTGCCAAGACCTATGCCATAACGGGCATTCAATGGAATATCGATATACTTGTGAGAAACTGTCTCGTCACCAAGTTTTGCATCGCTCTGGTTGTAGAGAGCTGAGAGGTCGGCAGAAAGACCTGTCAGAGGCAATGTAACCTTGAGAGTAGGGCCTACGAAGAAACCCATACGGTTTGAAGACTCAAGAACCTCATGGCTAAGGCTCATGTTTGAAACATTGAGACCACCCTTGAGACCAAACTTCACCTGGGCGTCAGTTGGAGTAGCAAGCACGAGTGCTACTGCTACAAAAAATAATTTAACAAGATTTTTCATAAATGTATAGTTGTCTAAAAATATTATTAATGACGCTGACGGCGGACCGTGACACGGGCTGCCGAGCCACCACTTGAAGATCTCGAAGACGAGCGTGTCTTCTTTACAGATGTCCTTGTTGACGAAGACTGCTCCCTGCGGTTTTTCTTCTTCACAGCTTTCTGAGTCTTTGGATCAAGCTTTGCGATGCTATCGAGAGAATCCTTACGGGCCTTGTCGCCCCAAATATTTGTCTCAAAGTCTGTTATCTGCTTTTCTATACGGTTCTGTTCTTTAACCAGAAGACTGTCGGATACTTTCTCATCCATATCCTCGAAGTTCTCTACATTTCCAAGTGCCACCTGCGCAAGAGTCTTGCCAAGCATGTTGTTGGTCTTATAGATTTTGCCCTTGTATTTGTTCATTGTGAAATAGTCGTCGACGCTCATTGTGGCGGCATTGTTCAAGTTGCTCGTCATAATGGTCTGCTTTGCAAGGAACGGAGCAATATCATCGTACTTTACCCAGAACAAAGGATATTTTGTAGCCTTGCCGCCAAAATCGTCCTCACGCGAGAGTATAGGGCATATTGCCTGCACCTTGGTATGGAATGTTGCCGTAACCTGGTCATAGTATGAGCTTTCCTTTATATAGTATCCCTTTACCTCTGCCGACGGGATATCGCTGTTGTCGAGACGGATGCCACGGTCTGTACGCTCGTAGAAGATATGATAGTCGTCGAGAAACTTCAACGGACGTATCTTTGCGGAGTCGGTAAAGTTCTCGTTGCCGTCGAGAGTGTACTCGTATGCGTCGATACCGCCACGGCTGCCGCCACGCATCATAAGCTTGAACATGTAGGTAAACAGGTTCATCTGGGTTCCTACAGGCTCCACCGGATAATAGAGACCGGAGTTGGCATCTTCGGTAAGGTCGAGCTCACGGTACACGTCTCTTCTCCACGAAACGTCTTCAGACATCTTCGACTCTGTGGGGAAAGAGATTTGCGCACGTGTTGTCATGGCATTGGCATTTGAGTAGGCACCCGTCTTCTGCTGTGTCTGCTGCCTTCTGCTTTTTGGTGCCTGAGCCGATGCGCCCTGCACCATGAATGCCATCATCAGAATGGTTATTATCGTCCTCATATCTTGTTTTGTTCTGAACTTTTATATTTATTTCGAAATATGCTATATAATCCTATCTTACCACAATCTCCATAGCGGCAGGCAACTTTCGGGTGATACCGTCGGGTCCTATCGCCGTAACCTGTGAGATATAGAATCGGCGGTTGCGTGCCAGCTTTCTGAATGCCTCACGCTGGCGGTCGGAGAAGCTCGCGCCATTGCTTGACATAGGAACAGCGTTACCCATGTTGTCGAAGAACACACACTCAAAGCCCAGCACCTTGAACGGTATGTCGAGAAGTCCGTCGTCGATAGCCGCATTTACTCCCCTGGCACCCATCAGCGATGCCTTGGCAAGTGCGCCTCCCTTATATCTGTCGGTTCCGATAGAGATATAAGGTGTAGGATCTGGAAGTTTTCTGACCTTGAACGCTATTGAGCCCATCTGTCGTGTCTTGCCCTTTTCGGTGGCAGACACATTAAACACCACATCCTTGCCAACGGCTGAAGGTACGGCAACATAATGTCCATTGCCCTTTGCCGTAAGGCTGCCGCCCGTCATGCTGACATGCACGGCATTTTGTGGAATACCCGGCACACTGATAGTCATAGGATTAGAATATCCGGCATAGAGAACGTTCATAAGGTCGGCAGCAACAGTTGCGCCACTTGGCGGTGTAATCACCTCGTATTTCTGAAGAAAGTCACGCCGGAGCAAATCGCCCGCGCCATTGCGGAGCAGCATATAGCCGCTGAAAGAATGCTCTCCCACTCCACCTGCGGTAAAGGAATATTTGCCGTTTTGCGTATTCACCTTAATGCCATTAACAAAAATCTCTGGTTGCTGGGTTGTGTCGACAGCCGCCATAACGATATTGGCAGAGAATGTCTCGCCTGGATAAAGAGTCGTTTTTTCTGGAATAACGAAGGCATTGAGCCTGTTTACACGGATATCCTTGATGTCGATATTGGAGACAAGAGTGTGAAGAACCTCACCCTCGGCATAGCGGATATCGCTCTGCAGCTTGGCGAGAAGAGTTACAGCGGCAGCCACAGGCATGCTCTCGAACATATACTCCTGCCAGTTTTTTCCAAGCGCATTGCCTTTTTTTGGCAAAGCTGTGGAGAGGTTCTCGGCTATCAGCTTGCGCTGGTGGTCGTCGTTAACCATCTTCAGTATGCGCTCACGGTATGAGTTTATGGCATCATACAGTTTCTTTCCCTGTCCTGTGCCAGGAGCAAGCATCACGTGTGCCGCCGCCTCAAGATTGTCCTTGCCTGCGATGTCTGACATGTCGGCATCGTCACCATCGGCCTCTTTTACAATCTGCTCTTTAAGAGTCTGGGCATAGTTGTACAGGGAATCGCTCATCTGCTTCACCATGGTAGCTTTGTCAAACCATGCCTTCACCTTCTCCGGGTTGGCTTTCATCTGCGCAACAAAGTCACTGTATATGGATTCGTTCTCTTTGGAAGAGTTCAATGTTGTTCTGTTAAGACTTTCCTCAACAATTGAAAAGCCGTTGAGCACCTCCGTCGAGATGTTCAAAGCCAACATTGCCATCAAGACGACATACATAAGGTTAATCATCTTTTGGCGAGGCGATGCGGGTCTTTTCTTTATTGCCATCTAATTATATCTGCTATTGTTTTTTATTCTTCAATTCTATACCAGCTATGTCGCATGGACATTACGATTTGACCATATTGGCTGTCATAGCCTCTATCATACGGGCATAAATTTTGTTGAGCTGCTCTATCTGCTCTGCCAGTTTCCTGCTTTGCTCGTTAATTTGGTCAATGGTGCCAATCTGTTGGCTTGCCCCCTTCAGCTGCATCTCGTAAACCTTGCTGATACCAGTAAGAGTGCGGTTGAGGTTCTCCATTTCCTCGCTGTCACGGGTAAGACGCTCGCTCTGCTCGTTGACTTTAGACAGGGTCTCGACAAGTTTCTTGAGCTCGTCAACATAGCTGCTCTGAGCCTCATTGAGAGCCTCGGCCTCCTCTGCGGTCATCTGAGGAACATAGTCAGGCTGCGGATGTGCTGTTCCACCGCCATTTATGATTACCGTACCTCCAGCAGCTCCGCCAGAAACATTTCCTTCAGCAACAGTGCCCACAACAACAGTTGAAGGCTCGCCGGCACCAGACTGCTGATTGCCATAAACAACGTTTCCTGTTTCCATATACTCATCTGTAATGCGTGTTGGCAAATCACGTCCGTCGGCAGTCTTGTCGAATGGTCGGTCGAAAGCTGAGATAAAGAATACCAGCACCTCAGTACCCATACCGAGGAACAACATGAAGTTTGCCCCCGGCAAATGGGTAAGTTTGAACAAGGTACCCAAGATTACGACTGAGGCGCCCCAGCTATAGGCATAGTTGAGGAATGTCTGTCCAGGAACGCTGTCCATCCACTTCTGCAGATGGTATACGATATTGAATTTGCTATAGTCACTCATTATTTCTTGCTCTTTTTCTGTTTACCACTTGTTGTATTTGCCAGGCTCCTCACACAGCGGAAGCCTATATATGAACGGGGCTGGTTCTGATATTCCCATGTCCTCCAGGCAGAGCGGATGAAAGACTCCGGATCTTTCCATGAGCCGCCTCTGACGCTCTTCTTCTTCAGCCTGTAGGGATCTTCCTTCGCCGCCTTGTAATCGAGCTGCGGATTGAGGTCGTTCATTGCGTCTACACCGGCCTCTGTATATATGGTACTTGTCCATTCTGCAACGTTTCCCGCCATGTCATATAGCCCGTTGGTGTTTGGCGAGTAAATGCCGGCCTTGCTTGTTATCAGGTTTCCGTCTTGTGTATAGTTGCCGCGGTCGGGTTTGAAGTTGGCGTAAAAACATCCGTTGCCATTCTTAACGTCACCGTTTTCCCAAGGGAACTCCGTACCCGTCTTTCCACGTGCGGCATATTCCCACTCGGCCTCGGTAGGCAGACGGTAGCGCTGTATGTAGCGCGCCTCGCCGCCAAGCCCCTTCAGCAGATAGTCGGTACGCCATGCGCAGAAGGCGTTTGCCTGCTCCCATGTGACACCTACGACAGGATAGTCGTTGTAGGCGGGGTTAGAGAAATAGTTACGGAGATAAACCTCGTTGTCTGAGTTTCTGAAGTCGTTGACCCAGCATGTGGTGTCGGGATAGATGTTGACGATATACGTGTTGAGGAAGTCCCATGGTCCAGACAACTGGCGGTTGATGGTTTCCCTTACGATGCGTCCCTCATCGTCGATATATGCGGTATCTTTAGAAATCATGACCACCTCGTTTTCATTAACAGCGATATCGGTATTCAGGTTACGCTCCTCAGGGCGCATTCTGTTACGGCGCAAGGCGGCTGTGGTATAGTCGTACACCTCATATTTATAGTTGAGCTGGCTGTAGTCCAACAGCTTCTCGCCTGTCACAGGATTTGTAGTATACAGGCTCTCTATGGCTCTCTGCTCGTCCTCATTGGGTTTGCGCGGTAGGCGTTTGTTCCAGTCAAGATGAGGAGTGACGGGGTCGCCATTCTTGTCTTCGGTAATCATGTAGGTCTCGTCACCGCCATAGTTCGGGTCTGCAAGGCGTGTGCGGAGGATGCTGTCACGCACCCACTGCACAAACTGCTTATATTGGGAGTTTGTCACCTCTGTCTCGTCCATCCAGAATCCGTCGACAGAAATCTCCTTTACCGGAGTCTGCTTTCCCCAAAGACTGTCGGCCTTCTCAATTCCCATCTTCAGGAAGCCACGCTCTATACGTGTCATGCCGTATGGTGTAGGCTCGACAAACGGTCTGCCTCCCACTCCCACGACTTCTCCACCACGTCCGGACGAGGATGCCGACTTTGCGCCAAAGCAGCCAGTCAGCACCGCTACTAGTCCTAAAGTGAATAGGTATATGATACTCTTCTTCATATTATTATAGTATTCTTACACTTTTATGTTTGTTCTTTCCTTTTTTCAACAAATTTATGTCATGCTGGTAGCCTACGAACAATTCGTGACTGCCATTTGCCATACTTATAGCCGATGTATAGACCTCGTAGCTGTATCCAAGTATAAAACCGTGAAAACTTCCGCCTACCATGAAGGTGACAGAAGTTGACGGGCTATAGGTAACGCCGCCATACATGAGTTTCTCCTCGTTGGTATATACCAGTCTCCCTGTTATATCGGCACGGTACACATTCATGTCAGTACGCACCAAAAAAGACGGTTTTACAGATAAAAACGGATTTCTCAGCTTAATATTGTATCCACCTGTCAAATAATACGTCCTGTCTATCTGCAATTCGTTAGTTTCTCCCAACGAGACCAACGGAGCTGTAAGGTGTTGGGCAGACAGCCCCGCATACCAGTCACCATGCGTATAATAGAGTCCGGCAGACAGGTCAAGTGCCGTTCCTGTTATCTCTGATGAGGAGAAAGCCGGGTCGTTGCTGTCCTCAAGGTCAAGACCTGAGCCGTCAAACGACTCGCTGAGCATCCCGGCCTGCAGACCCACGGCCATTGTTCCGCCGAAAAGCCTGAACTTTGGCGAATACTGCAAGGCAAGTTTCTGATGCTTGAACAGACCCAACTGGTCATTCATAAACTGCACGCCCACGCCATGATACGATTTCAGGAAATAAAAAGGCATGTCAGCGGCCGCATACATAGTTTGGGGATTATGCTTAAAGCCCGCCATGCCGATAGCGTAGGCTGCGGTAACATTTATCTTAGGCTGTTTGCCTACGGCAGCGGGATTAAACGATGTCTCCATTGCCCAATAATGAGCAAAGGATGCATCATACTGCCCTCTCGCCTCAATACAAACGAGAAGCAGAAACAATAATAATATGCCGCAATAACGTTTAAACATCAACAGAATAACGTTTTATTGATGTTTTTATTGCGTTTTTAGTAATTGTTATAATCAAAAGAGCAAGATTTATTAAAAGCAAGAAAGTGTAAAAAGCAAAAGTGGCGCAAGGATTACACCCCTCACACCACATTGTAGATAATTAATACTCATCCTCATTGAACAGAAAATCTTCTTTTGTAGGATAGTCAGGCCAAATATCCTCGATGCTGTCGTAAACATCGCCCTCATCCTCAATTTCCTGCAAATTTTCCAACACTTCTAAAGGTGCTCCAGAGCGGACGGCGTAGTCTATCAGTTCTTCCTTTGTTGCTGGCCAAGGCGCATCCTCAAGTTTAGATGCTAGTTCAAGTGTCCAATACATAGTTTATAAATTTTATCGGTTTTCAAATTTTTCGCAAAAATAATGATTTTCTTTTTATCTACAAGCTAATAGAGAGTTTTTTTTCTAATAAAGATGAGATATGTAATAAATTTTAAGGTTTATCTACATTTCTCCGTAAATTTATCAGAAGTTTACAACATAATGCTGCTTGAATTTTTCTTTGTCCATAAAAACAATTCCACAATAGTAAAGGTCGTATGTTCTGCCAGTTCTATCATCAGCAATAACCTCCTTCCATATTCCCTTTGCTTTATCAGAGGAGTGAATGTCCTCAATTATTATCATCGTAGACGAATGAGTATAGTTGAAAATCCTGTCAATATCATTTAAGATTTCCGACAGACATGACAACAAAATAACATCCGGTTTATTGTTGACATAAAGACTATTGACAACATCAGTTGCAGAGCAAGCAGACCTTATATAGTCCGCAACTATCACTCCATCTCCATATTTCCCTTTTGTGTCACAGACCCATTGCCCCGCTTGCTTGAAATTGGAAATCCGAAAATATAATTCCAACAACTTATATTCCATCCAAGTCAAGTCTGGATATTTAATTTTCAAGTCAGAATAAGCATAATAAGGATAATGCTCATTTATAACATAGCGGATGAAAGAATAAGCCGTAGGCGACTGAACACCAAATCCCCGGCTATCGCCAAATCTGCAAAGCCATATACATGCGTAACGTATCTTATCCTTAATATCTCTTATCTGCATAATAACAAATAAACGTAATGGATAATAAGTTATTGTCTACAAAAACAAAATATGTAACATCCATGCCTTTCATAATTAATGTCTACTAAACTCATATACTCCACTGGGACAATGGATTTCAATGTGGAAATTTTGAATAATCCGCCACCGTTCCTAAATTTTCAGTTTCAACCTTTTATTCCCATCTCGTCGAACATCATGCGGCGGTCGTTGCCCCATGCGTCCATCATACGGATGATGGGCACGAGCGACTCGCCGAGCTCCGTCAGAAAATATTCCGTCTTCATCGGCACTGTATTGTACACCATACGCCTTACAACTCCCACGGCCTCCAATTCGCCGAGCTGCTGCGCCAGAATGCGGCGCGTGGCTCCGTTTATCACGCGCTGGAAGTCTACGGGACGGTGTATGCCCCGCGTCATGCAGTTTATCAGATAAGGCTTCCACTTGCCGCCCATCACATATTGCGTAATTGTAACGCCGAAGTCGAGGTCTATCGGCGGTATCTTGTATTCATACATCAGCTTCATATTCTCTTGCCTTCATTACCATACGTGCGAAATCCTCGAAGGTGTCGCCTGCCCTTGTCTCCGAGTTCTTTATTTGTTTGAAGAAGCAATTGGGTATTTCCCCAAGCCTCAAATTCTTTCTGATACATGGTGTACATCCTTTCTCGTGCCGCATTGGATGTAGCGGACACGTCAGGTTGTCGCACGTACAGAAGTTTTCTTGTTTCGTCATATCACTTGCAGCCTTATACTAATTATGAAAATAAGTTTGTAAATATTGGTTGCAAAAGTATGTTTTTTCTGTGATATGGGCAAAGAATCATACTGTGATAATTTTATCACATATTGCAGTGATACAGCATCTTATGTAACTTTGCAGCCGAATTAGAACATTAAAGGTTAATTAATTATGAACAGTACAATGAAAGCAATTCAAGTCCTTGCGAAGGGTGAACCGATGAGACTTGTGGAAATTCCCATTCCACAGCCAGGAGAAGGACAGGTGTTAATCCGCGTAGAGGCGTGCGGTATTTTATATAGACTATGAAAAGGAAGATGTTGCACAGGCATTGCAGGCTCATGGAGGAGCAAAAGTCATCATAGCCACCGTCCCTTCGGCAAAAGCCATTTCACCGCTTATCGGAGGTCTGGGGCGTGATGGTGAACTTATCAAGGAGCCGGAGACTGAAAAGGAAATATTGTCGGACGAGCTTGTCGACAAGCTGTGCGCCGTGGCGCGCGAGAAGAGTAAGGAACTGGGCATCGACATCAGCTTCGCCATTGCCGACCGCAACGGACTGCCGCGGGCATACAATCGCCAGTGTTTTTTATGTACAAAAAAAGAGTCCCGGGGATTTGTTCCCCCGGGACTCCCGTATGAAAAGAGGCGGTTACCTACTCTCCCGCATTGCATTGCAGTACCATCGGCGCAA
>OGLR01000650.1_pt1 | contig 14583 bp, 11 predicted proteins | sample 1572931 | NCBI WGS metagenome assembly OGLR01 (sample SAMEA2581997, study PRJEB24529) | metagenome | biome: Human gut stool | place: China | collected 2011 | reverse complement strand
GTCAAACTTCATTTACAACGCGGTTACATACAGAAAGTATGCGTCCTTGCCTTGTAAATTTGTTTTCCTTGCCAAAATTTAATTCTTTTCCAACCAAATTTGCCTTACAGAAAGGAAAGATTATTTATGGACAGAAAAGTTAGAGTAATTCAGTTTGGAACAGGAAAGATGGCTGTTTACACAATGCGTTACGTTCTTGAAAAAGGAGGAGAAGTTGTTGGAGCAATAGATGTTAATCCCAATGTAATTGGAAAAGATATTGGAACAATAATGGGAAAAACAGAAATGGGTGTTAAAGTCACAGCACTAGAGAATGCAGAAGAGACAATAAGAACTTTAAAACCAGATATTGCAATTGTTACGACAATGAGCTTATTAAACGATGTTAAAGATGCATTGATGCTATGCGCAAAATTAGGTGTAAATGCAATTACTACATGTGAAGAAGCATTCTTCCCATGGAACTCAAACCCTCAAGTTACAAAAGAGATTGACGATTTAGCAAAACAAACTGGATGTACAATTACAGGAAGCGGATATCAAGATATATACTGGGGCCAATTAATTACTTCTATAGCGGGTTCTACACAAAAAATTACTAAAATAAAAGGAAGTTCAAGCTACAATGTAGAAGACTATGGAATAGCTTTAGCAAAAGCCCATGGCTCAGGATTAACACTTGATGAATTTGATAAGCAAGTTGCTTCAGTTGATAGGATAAGTGATGAAGAAAGACAAAAAATAATCGAATCAGGAAAATATCTTCCTTCATATATGTGGAACGTAAATGGTTGGTTATGTTCAAAATTAGGATTAACAGTAAAATCTCAAACACAAAAAACAATACCAACGACATATAAAGAGGATATATATTCATCAACATTAGGTACAACAGTAAAAGCAGGAGATGCAACCGGAATGAGTGCTGTTGTAACAACACAGACAGAAGAAGGAATAACAATAGAAAGCGAATGTATAGGAAAAGTATATTCTCCAGAAGAGTACGACAAAAACGAGTGGACAGTATATGGGGAGCCAGATACAACAATTACAGTTGCAAAACCTGCAACAGTTGAACTAACATGTGCCTCGGTAGTAAACAGAATTCCAGATGTAATAAATGCACAAGCAGGATATGTAACAACAGAAAAATTAGGAGACTTAGAATATAGAGTAAAACCTTTAAATGAATATGTGAAATAAATGAAAAATTTCGCCCAATAGGGACGCCCCTTTTTGGGCGAATATTGATTTCTATTAAGTTATTGTGTATAATATGAAAGAAATTTAATTAGAAAGTTGGAGCAATTATGAGAATACGTTTTAAGAAATGGGCAAGACCAGAATTAGAAGCAAGTAGATTGTATATAGATGAACCTGAAAAATATAAAGGTAAGTGGAGAACTTTATTTGAAAATAATAGCCCTTTATATGTAGAACTAGGCTGTGGAAAAGGTGGATTCATATCACAAATTGCGAGTGAAAATCCAAACATAGATTATATAGCAATAGACTTAGTAGATGCTATGCTAGGACTTGCTAAAAGAAATATCGAAGAAGTGTATGCCGAGAAAAATGAAGAGATAAACAATGTATTAATTTCTAGGTATGATATAGATAGAATTTTAAATGTATTTGATGAAAATGATAAAATAGATAGAATATACATAAATTTTTGCAATCCCTGGCCAAGAGGAAAACATCACAAGAAAAGATTAACTCATACAAGACAATTAGAAAAATATAAACAATTTTTAGTAGATGGAGGAAAAATATATTTTAAGACTGATGATGATAATTTGTTTACTGAAAGTTTGCTGTATTTTAAAGAAGCGGGATTTGAAATTGAAAAAATAACATATAATTTGGCAAATGAGCAAGATTTCTGGAATGGAGACAGAAATATAGAAACAGAACATGAGAAAATGTTTAAAGAACAAGGGATAAAAATAAAAGCTCTAATTGCAAGAAAATAGAAAAAATAATAAAATAAAAGAAATAATTTTAGTTTTGTGGAAACAAAAATAAAAATTATTTCTTTTTATTAATATAATATTAAATTTGCAAAAATATATAAAGTTAAAATTATTCTAAATTTTGTTTTACCCAAACTGACACACTTCCGCCATTTACATAGAATATTCCATTTCCTTCTTGGTCAACGTAAACCGGTTCTTGCATATTGCCTGTATAATCGTAGAATACTGAGTTAGCAAGATTTTTTCCAACATTCATTTGAAGGCAACCACCATCTGAATTTGTCATTATTACAACCATTCCAGAATTTTCTCTTTCGCGGTCTCCGGTACGAACCCAGCCTATAATGTGTGGGTCGTTAAAATAATCTATTTGTGAACCATATGCAAAATTTTTTCTTGCAAATATTAATTTTTCCAACCAGTCTTTTTTAGCTGATACATTTTTAGCTGGAATTCCATAGTAATCTCCATAAAATACACAAGGCAAGCCATCTTTTCTAAGTAAAATTAGAGAATAGGCAAGAGGCTTAAACCAATCATCAATCCAAGATTGCAAAGCTTGCCCAGGTTCTGTATCATGGTTATCTACAAATGTAACTGCTGAATTTGGATTTTCTGCAACTAATGTGTTGTTAAAAATTGTTCTCATATCATAAGTTCCATTACTGTGACAGGCATTAAATAAATTGTAATGAAGCGGAACATCAAATAGTGAAAGGGCATTATTTGTAGTTTTTAAGTAATTTTGTAAAGCTTCAAGATTGTTACTCCAATATTCTCCAACAGTAAATAGAGGTTTTGAAGAAAACTCGCGCAATTCTTCAAGCCAATCTTCAAAGAAAGATGCACGTATATGTTTTACAGCGTCCATTCTGAAACCATCTACATTTGTTGTTTGTAAATACCATTTTCCCCAATTTGTAAGCTCTTCGACAACATCAACATTGTTTAAGTCTACGTCGCAACCCATTAAATAGTCGAAATTTCCATTTTCTTTATCAACCAATTCATCCCAATGTTTGCCATAAAATCTATAAACAGAGTTCCTTTTTGTTTTTTCGTCCCAATCTGTTCCATGAAAATGAGTCCAGTTCCATTTAAAAGAAGAATACATATCATTACGACCTGGAAAAGTGAATTTAGTCCAAGCTGTAATTTCTTTAGGCTCACCAAGAGATTCAGATCTATTTTGTGGATTATCTTCTATTGCAATTACATCTTCAGTTTCGTCTGCTCCCATTTTTTGATTGAATACTACATCTGCTAAAACTTTTATTCCATAATTGTGCATAGCATTTATTGCAACAAGATATTCAACCTTAGTTCCATACTTTGTAGCAATAGAACCCTTTTGGTCAAATTCGCCTAAATCGTATAAATCATAAACACCATAACCAACATCATCTTTACCGCCATTTCCTTTATATGCAGGTGGAAACCAGACTTGTGTTATTCCAGTTTTTGCAAGATATGGCGCTTCATTTACAGCAGTTTTCCAAAGAGTTCCGTCAGAAGGAAGATACCATTCGAAAAATTGCATCATTGTTTCATTTGTTTTCAAAAAAATCACTCCTAAAATTTTTATTCATGATGTAATTATACCATAAAATTAAAAAAATCGAAGAAAAAAGTGGAAAAAATCGAAAAATATTGTATAATAGATATGGAATATTTTATTTAACAAGAAAAATATAATTAAAGTGAAAGGAAGAATGGATATATGTTTAATTATGAAATTGAAAATAATGAATATGATAACCTTGAGGAATGTGTAAATGAAGTGTATGAACTTGCTTCAAAATATGCCATAGATGGGGTTAAAAATAACATTGGAGGTCCATTCGGAGCCGGAATAATTTACGAAAAAGAAAATGGCAAATATATTATTCTGCTAATAGAAAGAAATACAGTAATTGCATCAAAAGATCCGACTGCACATGCAGAAGTAAACGCCATTAGAAGTGCCTGCAAGGCTTTAAATACAAGGTCTTTAGAAAACTGCATTTTAGTTACAACAGCCAAGAGTTGCCCTATGTGTTTATCGGCTGCTTGCTGGGCAGATATTAAAACAATATATTATTCACAAAGCTACGATAGTGCTGTTAGTAGTGGTTTTAGAGATGAAGGAATTCAAGAATATATAAAAGGTGAAAACGACATAATAGATGAAGAACAGCTTAAAAATCCATGCTGTGAATACCCTTTTATAGAATGGAATAAGAAACAAGATAGACAGGATTACTAATATGCTTAATAAAATGGTAAATTTATAATAGGTACTGGATGAAATAAGTATATTTTTGAGAGTATAACAATAAATTCGTACAATAAAAGTCACACTTTAATAAAGGGAAAACGTGAACAAAAGGAGAATGTTAAATAAGAATGAATATAATTGAAAGTTTAGTTGATAAAGTTAAAAATTTAAATAAAGAAACATTATTAGACATAGCAATTTCTGTAATTGTAATAGCATTGTTTTTTATGATAAGCAATTTGATAAGCTATGTGATAATAAGATTGTTTTCTTTAAAAGAAAAAGATAAGAAGAAAATTAAGCAAAATGCTTTTTATAAGCCTTTAAGTAGAATAATTAAAGTTACTGGAATTTATATTGCTGTTATGTTATTAAATTTATCAACAGAGGCAAATATTACACTAGTCAAATTATATAAAATAGCACTGATAATATGCGTTTCAAATGGTTTGGCAGACATATTTAACCCGAAATCGGTAATATTTGAAAAATTAGAAGAAAAAACAAAATATAGTGGAGATAAGCAATTAAATAACTTTGTTAGCAAAATTGCTAAAGCTGTAATTTATTTTGTGGCAATATATTTGGTATTACTAGAACTAGGATATAATTTAGGAGGTCTAGTAACAGGACTTGGAATATCTAGTGTTATAATTGCGTTTGCTGCGCAAGATATTGCAAAGAATCTATTTGGTGGATTTGCAATAATTACAGACAAGCCTTTCTCTGTTGGAGATTGGATTGAAGTTGGAGATTACTCTGGAACCGTAATAGATATAACTTTTAGAAGTACAAAAATAAAAGCAACTGACAATACTGTAATAACCATAAACAACTCTACAGTGGTTGAAAGCTTTGTTAAAAATTGGGGAAACATAGATAAGAGACGTTACTCAACAACATTAAATTTACCATTAAATACATCAGAAGCAACAGTAAAAAGATTATTGAAAAAAATAGAATTTGCATTAAAAACAAATCCACAGATAGTGCCAGACTCTATACAAGTACATTTTGAAAACATTAAACTTGAAGGAATACAAATATTTATATACTTAAATTCAACTCAGACAGGGTATGACGATTTCGAGGCATTTAAAGATGGTGTAAATTTGGAAATACTAAAAGTATTAGAATCAGAAAATGTAAAACTATCATATCCAGGACAAAATATTAAAATTAAAGAAAAACCAATGAATGATACTCAAGACCAGAAATAATTTATTTATAAAATTGAAACATGTCGCACTTAGTTGAAACTATTCAACCAACTCAAAGGACGAATTTCCAGTTTGAATTTATAAAAATGAAATTATTTTGGATATTATGATGGACAAGCTCATATTTTTGCTAAATGTTCATATTTAAGACACAAAGATATTTTAAAATTATAGAGATAAAATATTTTTGGTAAGGAATAGGTTTGAAAAAGTATTACAATTTTGACTATGTCAAGTTTCATTCTTTTTCAAACCGAAACTGTAAGGAGGAACAAATAAAAATGGAAAATGATTGTATTTTAATAGTTGATGATGAGGAGAGAATGAGAAAGCTTATTAAAGATTTCTTAAAACAAAAAAATTATAATACAATGGAAGCTGCTGATGGTGAAGAAGCTTTAAAAGTGTTTTCTGAAAATCAAAATAGAATAAGATTAATATTATTGGATGTAATGATGCCTAAATTAGATGGCTGGTCTGTATTAAGACAGATTAGACAAACTTCTAAAGTGCCAATTATGATGCTTACAGCAAGAGGCGAAGAACAAGATGAATTGTTCGGCTTTGAGTTAGGCGTGGACGAGTATATTTCTAAGCCATTCAGTCCTAAGATACTTGTTGCAAGAGTAGAGGCAATATTAAAAAGAACAGCAGGAGATAATAAAGAAATAAAAGACTATGGTGGAATTCAAATAGACAATCAAGGAAGGACTGTTTCGGTTGATGGAAAGCAAATTGAACTTAGTCTAAGAGAATATGAGTTATTAGTATATTTAGTAGAGAACCAAGGAATCGCATTGTCAAGAGATAAAATATTAAACAATGTATGGAACTATGACTATTATGGAGATTCTAGAACTATAGATAGTCATATAAAAAAGATAAGACACAAGCTAGGAAAAAAAGGCAAATATATAGAAACAATAAGAGGAATTGGATATAAGTTTGAAGTTAAAAAGTAGTAAATCCTTGAAAAATAATTACAATTTTGACTGCGTCAAATATCATTTCAAACGCGGTTACATACACCACGTATGCGCCCTTGCCTTTGAAATTCATTTTCCTTGTCAAAATTTAATTCTTTTCCAAGTAAGTTCGTGCAAAGGAGGAATATAATTAAGAGTGAAAAAAACAAGATTTAAGTCCGTTCGTGTAAAGCTTTTTATTACACTCAGTGTCATAGTAATATTTATTGTTGCACTGCTGGTTATAATGAACAGCATGGTATTAGAGACTTTTTACATGGTTTCTAAAATAAATTCTGTAAAAAAAGAGTACAATAAAATTAACGATATGTATAATAATAATGAAAGTTCAATTCTCTTAAAAATAAGAAATGATGCTCTGGCTAATAATTTTGATATAATGGTAGAAAATGAGGATTATATGCTAGTATTTTCTACTAACGAAAATTTTTCCAATATGATTAGTCAAAATTTAGAGAATAATAGACTGAAATTGTTTGGAAAAAGAGAAAGAGTTTTATATTCGAATAACAATATGGAAATAAAAAAAGTAACGACGTCTAGTCTAAATAGCATATTGTTATCTGGTGAATTAGATAATGGCTATAAAATTTATATTCAAATTCCAATTTCAGCAATAGAGGAGAGCGTTAGAATTTCTAATAATTTGTTGTTGATAATTGGAGTAATTGCTATTGTAATAGCAGGAATTGCAGTTTCGTACGTTTCTAGAAGGTTTACCAACCCAATACTAGAATTGAATGTTATTGCAAATAAGATGTCTAAATTAGATTTTAGCAAAAAATATGAACCAACAGGGTCTAATGATGAGATAGATGAACTTGGAAAAAGTATAAATTTGATGTCTCAAAAGTTGGAAGGAACAATAAAACAACTACGTAGCAGTAATATAGAACTAGAAAGAGACATCGAAGAAAAGTCTAAAATAGATGAAATGAGAAAACAATTTATTTCTGATGTATCACATGAGTTGAAAACGCCGATTGCATTGATACAAGGCTATGCAGAGGGATTAGTTGAAAATGTAAATGCTGATGATGAATCTAGAAAATACTATGCAGAAGTTATTTTAGATGAGTCTAATAAAATGGATAAATTGGTAAGACAACTACTAGAACTTATGAGGCTAGAATATGGAAAAAGAGAGTTTAACAACGACACTTTTAATATATGCGAGCTAATACAGGAAGTAATAAGAAAATGTAATGTTATGCTAGAAGAAAAGGGTATAAAAGAAGTAAGATTTGAAGCAGACAAAAAGGTAAATGTGTATGCTGACGAATTCTACATAGAGCAGGCGTTTACAAACTATTTTACAAATGCAATTAAGCATACAAAAGAAATAAATGGTGAAAAATATATAGAAATAAAATTAAAAGAAGATAAAGAAAAACATAAAGTAAAAATATCGGTATTTAATACAGGAGACACATTGTCAGAAGAAAACCTAGAAAGAATTTGGGGAAGATTTTACAAAGTTGATGAATCTAGAAATAGAGCAGATGGTGGTACAGGAATAGGGCTTGCACTTGTTAAAGCAATAATGAATAACTACAATTCTAAATATGGTGCAGTAAATAGAGAAAATGGCATTGAGTTTTATTTTGATATTCAGACAGATGCAGGGATTGAAAAATAATTACAATTTTCCGATCTAGGGAGTAAAGAGAACCAATGTTAAACATATGTGAAAAATGAAAGGGAGAAGTTGTAATGAGTAGAAATCAAGTTAATAATCCAGATGATTTAAGAAAAACAGTAAAGAATGGAAAAAATAAAAGAAAAAAAGCTAATAAAAAAGCTTTAACTAGACTGTTACTTTTAATAGTTGTAATAGTAGTAATTGTTATGGTCGCTAAGAATATTAGTAAAAACAAAAAGATAAAATTAGAAGAAGTAACAGAATATAACTATTTTTCTACGCTTATTGGCGAAAAGGCGGGAGTAATAGACAAGACTGGAAAGACAGTAATAGAGCCGCAATATGATTCTGTTCAGATTCCAAACCCTTCTAAAGCAATATTTATTTGTATGAACAAAGATGGAACAACAAAGGTATTAAATGCAAATAACAAAGAAGTTTTAACAAAATACAAAAATGTACAAGCCATTCCAAATAATAATACATCAATTTCTAATACGTATCAAACTCAAATTTTGAAATATCAAGATGGAGAAAAGTATGGATTGGTTAGCATTGATGGTAAAGAAATAACATCGGCAATTTATGATAGTATAGAAACCTTAGAATATAAAGACGGAGTATTAAGAGTTCAAAAAGATGGCAAATATGGACTTATAGACATAAATGGAGAAGAAATTGTAAAACCAGAATACAATTCGATTACAACAGATGGGTACTATAATGAAGAAACAAAATATGAAAAAGCAGGCTATATTGTAAATGTAAGAACAGACAATGGCTATAGATATGGTTATATAAATTATAAGAATAGACAAACACTAGATACAATTTACACAAATGTAAAAAGAATAACTTCTTTGAAAGATGATGAAACAGTATATTTAATAACATATAAAAATGGAATGGCTGGAGTATTAAAAAATGGCCAAACACTTATAGATAATCAATATGAAGACATTGACTTTGATAGTGAAAACAAAATATTTGTATTGCAACAAAATGCAAAACAGGGAGTATACGATTTAGATGGAAGCATGATATTGCCAATTCAATATGAAAATATTACATTTGCAGGAAGCTATCTAAACGCAGAAAAAGACGGGAAACTATTGGTATTTGATGTTGCAGGAACTTTGCAGAGCGATGATAGCTATAAGAGTGTAGAAAAAGTTGCAAATGGAAAATATAGTATAACAATAGATAGAAACAATCAATATGGGGTAATAGATCAAAACAAAATATCAGTAATAGAAAATAAATATTCAAACATTTCATATGCATTTGGAGATTACTTTATAGTATCAAATGGTAGAAAATCTGGAGTGCTAGATGTTAGTGGCAATACAGTAATACCACTGGAAAAAGATACAATTCAAAACATAAAAGGAACAAACATAGTACAAATAATAGATTCAAACACAAAAACTTCTGAAATATATAACAAAAAAATGGAAAAAGTGTTAGAATTAACAGACATTCGTGTTTATATAAAAGACAATTATTTAAAAGTAACATCAGCAAATGGAATAGCTTATTTAGACTATGACGGAAACAAAAAAGATGCAAAAGACATATTCACAAACAACGAAATATTTGCAAAAGAACAAAATGGCAAATGGGGATATGTTGACAAAAATGGAAATACAGTTGTAGATTTTAAATATGATATGGCAATAGACCTTAATGAATATGGCTTTGGAGCTGTTAAGCAAAATGGAAGATGGGGCGTAGTGGATTCTAAAGGAAACGAAGTAAAAGCACCAACATATGAATTAAATGAATATGCACCAAACTTTATAGGCGAATATTATGAGGTAAGTAGTTTGTATGAGGTGGCATATTTTACAAATGAGATATAAATGGTTGAAAAATAATGTGATTAAATAATTATGAATTTGTAGCATAAATGGAGGATGAAAATGGCAAATTATAATTTAGAAAGTGCCAGGGAACTTGTAAATTCAGCTGAAAAAGAGTTATCAAAAGAGTTTGAAAAGGCTGAAGAAATATGTGAATTTAATAGTGAAAAAGTATTAAAAGCTTTTCAAGAAAATAGAGTAAATGAAGCGGATTTTGGAAGTACTACAGGTTATGGTTATGGAGATATTGGAAGAGAAAAAATAGAAAAGGTTTTTGCTGATGTTTTAAGGGCAGAGGACTGTATCGTAAGAGGCCAATTTATATCTGGAACACATGCTTTAACAGTTGCATTATTTGCTTTTTTAAGACCTGGAGATACAATGCTAAGCATAAATGGTAAGCCATATGATACACTAGATGAAGTAATTGGAATTGCAGAAAATCCAAGTTCATTAAAATCATTTGGGGTAAAGTATGAACAAATCGATTTAATAAATGACGACTTTGACTATGAAAAAATAACAGAGAGATTAAAACAGTCAAAAGTAAAATTAATAGAAATTCAACGCTCAAAAGGTTATGCTTTAAGAAAGAGTATTTCATTAGATAAGGTTGAAAGAGTAATTAAAGCAATAAGAGAAGTAGACAAAGACGTAATAATAATGATAGACAACTGCTATTGTGAATTTGTATCAAAAAGAGAGCCATTAGAAGTAGGAGCCGATGTAATAGTAGGTTCACTTATAAAAAACCTAGGTGGAGGAATTGCTCCAAATGGTGCATACATAGCAGGTAGAAAAGACTTAGTAGAGCTTGCAGCAGAAAGATTAACAGTTCCAGGAGAAGGAAAAGGTGTTGGTCCAACTTTAGGCATAAACAGAAGTCTTTTGCAAGGATTATTTTTAGCACCAAGTGTTGTAAAAGCAAGCATAAAAACAGCAATATTAACCAGCAAAGTAATGGAAATGTTGGGCTACAAAGTAGAACCAAGATTTGATGCAGAAAGAGTAGACATAGTTCAAACTATAGAATTTGGTGACAGAGAAAAATTAATAAAATACTGCCAAGGAATACAAGATGGTTCTCCAGTAGTTTCAGACTCTTGGCCAGAACCATGTGATACCCCGGGGTACCAAGACCAAATAATAATGGCATCTGGAAGTTTCACACAAGGTTCTTCAATAGAGCTATCTTGCGATGGACCGCTAAGAGCTCCATTTGTTGGATTCCAACAAGGTGCATTAACATACGAATATGGAAAATTAGGATTAATAAAAGCAATTGCTCAATAGGAACGCCCCTTTTTGGGCGAAAAGAAAGGATTTTTAATGAAGGTTGTAGTAATTGGTGGTGGTCCAGCTGGAATGATGGCTGCGATAACTGCTAGCAAAAATGGAAATGAAGTTTATTTGCTAGAAAAAAATGATAGATTAGGTAAGAAGTTACTTATTACAGGTAAAGGCAGATGTAACATTACAAGTAGTCTGGATATAAAGGATTTTATACAGAATGTTCCGGGAAATGGCAGATTTTTGTATAGTGCTTTTGATAATTATACGAATTTAGATATAATCAATTTCTTAAAAGAGCACGGTGTTAGTGTAAAAGAAGAAAGAGGAAATAGAATATTTCCGACTTCAGATAAATCACTCGATGTGTTAAAGGCTTTTGAAGCCGAGCTAAAAAATAAAAGAGTAAAAATAAAATTTAACACTAAAGTTGTGGGAATAGAAACTAAAGAAAATAAAGTAGTAAGTGTAATGTACGAAGATGAGAATGGTGGGCAAAAGAAAATTTCAGCAAACAAAGTAATTCTTGCGACTGGTGGAAAAACATATTCTGCAACAGGTTCTACTGGAGACGGATATGAAATTGCTCAAAAATTAGGACATACAATAGTGCCTGTAAAACCATCACTTGTTCCATTAACAGCAGAAGGCGAATCTTTAAATATTTGTAAACAAATGCAAGGCTTAAGCCTAAGAAATGTTCAAATAAAATTGATTGATACAAACAAAAACAAGACAATATATGAAGATTTTGGAGAAATGCTATTTACACATTTTGGAGTATCTGGGCCAACAATATTGAGTTCATCAGCACATTTACTAAGATATAAAAATGTAGAAAACCTCTTAAAAGAAGGAAAAATACAGCTTGTAATAGATTTAAAACCAGCATTACAACAAGAAAAACTTGATAACAGAATACAAAGGGACTTTTTAGAAGGAAAGAACAAAGAATTCAAAAATTGTTTAAACAATTTATTGCCACAAAAAATGATTGATACGGTAGTTGAATTATCAAAAATAAATCCATATAAAAAAGTAAACGAGATTACAAGAGAAGAAAGAATGAACCTAGTAAAACTCCTAAAAAACTTTACTATTACAATATCTGGATTTAGACCCATAGAAGAAGGAATTGTAACTTCTGGTGGAATAAATGTAAAAGAGATAAATCCAAAAACAATGGAATCAAAGATAGTTAATGGATTGTATTTTGCAGGAGAAATAATAGATGTAGACGCATATACTGGTGGATTTAACTTGCAAATTGCATATTCTACAGGATTTACGGCAGGCTCAGAATGCTAGAAAGGAAAATGAATTGAAGTTTTGTACTTTAAAGGAGGCTTCTACTGCAGAGATTGTGGAGAAAAAATCTCGATTTATTGCAAATAGCTGCCATATAGAGAGTAAAGAAGAAGCGGAAGAAAAAATCAATTTAATAAAAAAGAAATACTATGACGCAAAGCACAACTGTTTTGCGTTTAGTATCGTTGATAAAGATGGAAACTTATTAGAAAAGAGCAGTGATGATGGAGAACCATCTGGAACTGCAGGAGCTCCAATTTTAAATGTTATAAGAAAAAATAACCTGAATAATGTTCTTATTGTTGTAACAAGATATTTTGGTGGAATATTATTAGGAACAGGAGGACTTACAAGAGCGTATTCAAATACCGCATTGGCATCAATAGAAAATGGAAAAATAATAGAAGTTGAAAATGGATTGCAAGTAAGCTTAGAGATAGAATATTCGGAAAATGAAAAATTTAAATATTATTGTGAAAAAAACAATATAAAAATTGTAGAAACAAAATATTCTGAAAATATAATTCAAAAAATAGAATTAAATGAAGAAGAATATAATAAATTGATATCAAAAAACATGGAAATTAATAGGCAGTTACCATTCAAAATAAAAGAAATCGGTATATTATGTCGAAAATTCATTGAAAAAGTACAATAATGTATGAAGAAAAATGGAAAACTTTCCCAAAAACTATTGCAAAAACCAAAATATGCGTATATAATACACGTTGTAAAAGATTTACAACTATGTAAATAAGAATAGGGGGAACGAAAGAGTGAATGAAAAAATAACAGTTTTGATTTCTGACGACAATAATGAATTTGCAACAACTTTAGCAAACTATCTAGAAAAGGATGAGGACATGCAGGTTGTTGGCATGGCAAAAGACGGAGAGGAAGCACTAAGCATTATATCTACTTTAAAACCAGATGTTGTACTATTAGATGTTATTATGCCACATTTAGACGGGTTAGGAGTCTTAGAAAGATTAAATTCAATGAGACTAGAAAAAAGGCCAATATGCATAATGCTTTCAGCAGTAGGTCAAGACAAAATAACACAAAAAGCAATAACTTTAGGGGCTCAATATTATGTTGTAAAACCATTCGACATAGAAGTATTAATAAAAAGAATAAAAGAGCTAAAGTTTTTTCAACCGGTTCAATCGAAAATACCATATACAAGTCGTGAAATAAAAACTTCATACATAGAAATTGCTCCAAATGAAAAGAAAAATGAAGAAAATTTGGAAGCATTAGTTACAAATATGATACATGAAATAGGTGTTCCAGCTCACATAAAAGGATATCAATATTTAAGAGAAGCCATAATGATGGTTGTAAATGATATTGATATAATAAACCAAATAACAAAACAACTGTATCCAGACATAGCCAAGAAATACCACACTACGCCAAGCCGTGTAGAGCGTGCAATTCGCCATGCTATAGAAGTTGCGTGGGGCAGAGGAGAACCAGCAGTTGTAGAAAACATATTTGGTTATACAGTATCTGCAAGCAAGGGAAAACCAACGAATTCGGAATTTATAGCAATGATAGCTGATAAGCTAAGGCTAGAAATAAAGACTGCATAAAACTTGTAAAACCATTGCAAGAAGCGGGTTATAAAAAATAAACAATAGCAATAAATTAAAATTAATTGCACTAAAATTTGTGAAAAATCAGTAGGAAATAGCAATAAATCATTTTAATATAATGCAATAAACTTTCAAAATTTATTGGTCATTATTTCAAATATATGTTTGGAATATAATCAAGGATTTTGAAAGTTTTTTGATATATAAGAAAATATGAAATTTTACTTTGTTCGCTAGACAAATGAGTAAAAATATACTATACTGTTTGCTATAGGAAATGAGAATAAGCAGATGTGGTTTGCCACCGTACATAACAGAGTGAATCTCTGGGAAAGTGAGGTGGTGTTTATGGTAGATTTTTTATTATTCCTAATTATAGGATTTATGATTACTTTAACTATAAACATAGCCTTATTGACAGTTATATTTATAATGTGGACA
>OGLR01000649.1_pt1 | contig 14639 bp, 13 predicted proteins | sample 1572931 | NCBI WGS metagenome assembly OGLR01 (sample SAMEA2581997, study PRJEB24529) | metagenome | biome: Human gut stool | place: China | collected 2011 | reverse complement strand
GCAAGATAGTAGAAACCGAAGCCCATACCAGAATACTCTGTATGATAACCGGCTGTAAGCTCACTCTCAGCCTCGGCAAGGTCGAACGGACCACGGTTAGCCTCTGCATTACCAGCTACGAGGAATGCGAGGAATGCAAGAATTGCAGGAATGTGTCCCTGAACGACAAGCCATTTCCAAGGTCCTGTCTGTGCTGTCACAATCTCGCTCATCTGCATTGTACCAGTCATTATAACCACACAGATAAGGCAGAGGCAAAGCGACATCTCGTAAGATATCATCTGTACGGCACCACGCATGGCAGACACGACAGAATACTTGTTGTTAGACCCCCAACCGGCAAGGAATATACCGAGCACACCAATAGAGCTGATGGCGGTGATGAGGAACACACCGACATTGAAGTCGAGAACATGCATACCCTTGTTCCAAGGAAGGAACGAGAATGTGCCCACAGAGGCTACAATCACGAGGAAAGGAGCCAGGAAATACAGGAATTTGTCAGCCTTGTCTACCGCAAATATCTCCTTGATGAGCATTTTCAGCACATCGGCGAATACCTGCAGAGTACCCCACGGTCCGACACGTACCGGACCTATACGGCACTGGAAGTAGGCGCAAACCTTACGTTCCATGAAGATGAGTACGATGGCTATAAGGGCGTATGCGACAAGAATGCCGAGACCAACAAGCACGCACTCTATCAGGATAGTCCAGAAGTCACCCAGCCCTAAGGTCTGACGCAACAGGCAGTCAATCCAATTAGATACTATACTGAAATCAAACATTTGTTCAATTTTTATTTTTTATTTTTTAATTATTATTCGCTTATCGGTCGATGTCAGGGATAACGAAGTCGAGAGCAGCGCCGACAGTTATGAGGTCGGCAACCTTTGAGAATCTCAGCATCTCGTCCATACATGCGACATGGCTCAGACCCATTGGGCGGAACTTCAGGCGGTAAGGACTCTTGTCGCCCTTGCTGTCAATATAAACACCTATCTCACCACGGGCGCCCTCACAAGAGAAGTACCACTGTCCCTCAGGAAGTTTGATAATCGGTTTCTGCTTGATGTAGAACTCACCCTCCGGAATGTTGTCGATGAGCTGCTCGATGATGTTGAGGCTCTGATAAATCTCGTCAACACGGTTGAGGTAGCGTGCCATGCTGTCGCACTCTGTGCGGCAAATCTGCTTGAACTCCACCTTGTCGTACATATCGTAAGGATGGTTCTTTCTCACGTCGTTCTCCCATCCGCTCGCACGGCCCGAGCAACCAGTAACACCATAGCTTATTATGTCTTCCAGCTCCATAAAGCCTACGTCGCGGAACCTCTTGTATGTGATTACGTTGTCGCCAAACACATCCATATACTCCTGAACCATTGGGCGGAGATATGCGATAAGGTCCTTCACATTCTTAACGAAGTTAGGATCGATATCAGCCTGCAGACCGCCTATGCGGTAGTAGTTCTGGATAAGGCGCCCGCCTGTTGTCTCCTCCATAACATTGAGAACGTGCTCACGGTCGCGCATGCTGTAAAGGAATGCGGTAAGTGCGCCAAGATCCTGCGCACAGCATCCAAGATACAGGAGGTGAGAGTCTATTCGCTGCAACTCATCCATGATGGTGCGCACGTATTTGATGCGGTCAGACAGCTCTACGCCCAACGCCTCCTCGATTACGCCACAGAGAGCATGACGGTTCATCATGGCGCTGAGATAGTCCATACGGTCTGTCAAAGCGAGAGTCTGCGGATAAGTATATGTCTCACACATTTTCTCTATACCGCGGTGGATATATCCAAGGTGCGGATATATTCTCTTGATAACCTCACCGTCCAAAACCGTCTCCAAACGCAGCACACCATGGGTTGACGGGTGCTGAGGACCGATGTTGACAACGAAGTCGTCATTGCCGAAAAGATTATTTTTCCTAACGACAAGCTTGCCGTTGGCATCAAGATCGTACTGATAGCCAAAGTCTACCTCCACATCGTCTTGTGTGGTATATACATTGTCGGCAGGATTATAATCCTTACGGAACGGATACCCCTTGAAATCATTTCTAAGATAAAGGCGGCGCATATCTGGATGGCCGAGGAACTTTATTCCGTAGAAATCAAAAACCTCCCTCTAAAGAAGGTTTGCAATTCTCCATAGGTCGTAAACTGACGGGATGACGTATTCGCCATCAACCTCTTTTGCCATCTGCTTCACGCTGATACGCTCATGGGTTTCGGTGTTTTCCAGAATGTAAATACATCCGAGACCCTCTTCGCCAAAGTCTTCGCCTACTATAGTAACAAGGTAGTCGAACTTCTCTTCGTTGAGGAGGTTTGCCATTTCTGCGGCAAATCTGTCAAAACCAAATTCTTTATGTTGTAATTTCATATTCTACCTTATTTATTATTATTAGCTGTAGCGGCGTCAATCTTGTCAATCTCCTTGGCAAGCGCATCAACCTGCTCTTGTGTTGGAGCCTTGGCTACAACGATAGTATCCTTCTTGTCGGCTGCGGGTTTTGCAGCAGGCTTGGCCACAGGCTTAGGAGCTGTGGCAGGGGCTGTTTTGTATGAAGCCGCACGTTTCTCCCTTGTCTCATCTACAGAAACGCCAAGTTTCTCCTCGAAAATCAGTTCCTCGTTGCTCTTGCCAAGCAGACGCTCGTCGGCATTCTGCTTGTGGTTTACGCCACCAAAGAACTTCTCGATTTTAACCTTGCGCTGAAGCTGCATCATTCCATACAGAATGGCCTCTGGGCGTGGAGGGCAGCCGGGAATGTAGACATCGACAGGAATTATCTCGTCGATACCCTTAACCACATGGTAGCTGCTCTTGAATGGGCCTCCTGAGATTGCGCAGCCGCCGACAGCAACAACATACTTAGGCTCAGCCATCTCGTCGTAAAGACGTTTCAGCGCGGGAGCCATCTTGTTGGTGATGGTACCGGCACACATGATAAGGTCTGCCTGGCGCGGAGAGTTACGTGTTACCTCAAACCCGAAACGAGAGAAGTCGTAACGCGCACAGCCGACAGCCATGAACTCAATACCACAACAGGAGGTGGCGAAAGTCAGCGACCAAAGCGAGTTGCTGCGGCCCCAGTTGATAAGCTGGTCAAGATTTCCGAGAACGAGGTTCACTCCGCCGTCGTTCAGGTCGTTTGCCATCTTCTCAAGTGTGTCGTTGTCTTTCCATTCATCGTATGGAAAGGCTTTGATACTTGGTTTTCTTACTTCCATTCCAATGCTCCTTTCCGCCATGCGTAGGCAAGGCCTAATATTAATACCAACAGGAAGAAGCCCACACCTGTCAAGGCGTAGACACCCAACTGCTTAACAACGACTGCCCACGGATAGAGGAAGACGGTCTCAATGTCGAAAATCAGGAAAAGGATGGCGAACAGGTAGTAGCCGATATGCACGCTCATCCACGATGAGCCACGTGTCGGAATACCACACTCGAATGGCTGTCCCTTTACCGGATTGTACGAGCGGGGACCAATCAGCTTGGCTATGACATAGGCGCCAACAACCAAGACGACAGCCGTCAACAATACGGTGACAAATAAATAGAAATACATAAAAATATAACGTTATTTAGATAATTTTCATAGCCTTAAGGCCAGTTTGTTTTAAAACATCTGCAAAGGTAGCAATATTTTTGTAATATTAGCCCAATATTAACAAAAAAAGTTAATTCACTCACCTATTTTATAAAAAAAATGCACTGATTTACTCATCAAAAAAAATGAAATTGTAATATCATTGAAAACCACTCTAAAAAACGCAGCCGCTTTCGATGGTTAATGAACCCGCTTGCATTGGCCATCGGAAGCGGCGGCGTTGGCAGTTGCAAACGGCGGCGTTTTTCAGCAGAAAAAGTGAAGCCAACAAGAATGCTGACTTCACCAACCGGAAATGAGAACAAGTGTTTCTGCCTCAATTCCGGATAACCCGACGCTCTTCTGGAAACCTGCCACATATAGCTCCCATACTAACGAACGGCGGTTATGCCTTTCCAAGCAGGCTCTATAAATTTCCACCGAGAAAATGAATCATGGGACATCTCATTTTGCAGTCTTTTGGTTTCTTTTTGGCTCAGATTGTAAGTCTCATCGGTCACACAGCCCGCCACACTACCTCTTCCACTTGCAATCTGCCCTCAAAAATAAATCCAAAAATCCGGCAAAGACAATTTATAGAACCCACCTTAACAAAATAGACGCCTAACTAAAAATCGGGAAATCTGAAAAACCACTCGACTCTTTCGAAGCTCCTATACATAGTAAAAAAACTGACAAGCGTACAAAAGTCTGTTGCACCAAACAATAATTGATTACAAACAAGAAGAAAGCCGTCAAGCAATTTTTTCCACAACTCACCAGCCGGCGCACATAATATGAGAATAAGTACAGGCAGCTGATATCATAATCTTTACATATCGCAAAGATAAAGTTTTTTTCAACAGCCTGTACTTTTTGTTAAGGAGAATTAACATAATATTTCAACAAACATTCCCAAACACAATATTAAGCAAAAGAGGAATGAAATTTTACTAAATTTAAAATAGGCTTATCTACGATACTTCCTATCCTATAATGCTCTGCATCAACAGCTTTGGCAAGTTGCACAGAAAAAGCGTTAGCGATTCCGCCTGTAAAACTAACCGCCAAGTTGTCTTTTTCGTATTTTGACAAATTCAGCCGCAAAAATTCACGGAATGAGTCAACAGCCATTTTATCAAGACTTGGGTAAAAATCTATACGTGACTTAATGAATGGGGCTATGGAGGCCAGATATTTATTTGCCATCGGCTGGCGGTAGACCTTTGCTATAATGTCTGAATACCGCAGCCCGCTCCACTCTAAATATTCATCCAATAATTTTTTACCTAGCCACCCCTTGAATATTCCGTTCAGGAAGCGTCTGCCCAAATATGCGCCACTGCCCTCATCGCCAAGAATATAGCCCAACGGCGGCGTGTTGGCAACAATATTCTCGCCATCATAAAGACAGGAATTGGCCCCAGTACCGAGAATGCAGGCTATGCCGGGAGCATGCCCGCACAATGCTCTGGCAGCCCCCAACAAATCGTTGTATACTTGGAAGGTTATTCCAAAATGCGAAAACTCATCATCGAGGATGGACTTCAGCCATGCCGCCTTTTCGGGTATGCAGCCAGAGCCGTAGAAATGGGCGGCTATGGATTGCCGCGGATTGTTTGCGGCCGTTACATGTAACAGCCCTAAAGACGCAGATTGTGGAAAAATGGCAGACGCAAACGTTCCGTCGGCCAACAATTCTTGTCGAATTATACCCCTGATAGTCTGTTCAGTCTGATGTACAGGCGTTATTCCCTGTGTTGTGAGCGATGCCACGACATTGCCATTTTTTACCAGGCACCAGTCGGCCTTTGTGCCCCCACTGTCTACAATAATCATCATTTTCGGTGTTTTGAGTGCAAAAATAAGGAATTATTTCCTAATTGTCGCATAAAATCAGTAATTTTGCAATCAAAACAAATACAAGCCGCTACTGGGCTGATAAAACAAAACAACAAACAATGCAGAAAAAGATACTGTTATCACTATTTTTTGTCTTTGCTCTCTCATTGCCTTCGCATGCCGTGCTGAAAGAGAAGAACATCGACAACACCCTCTCACTGCTGCGCGTGGAGCTGACAAAATACCACACAGAGCTTGAGCGCCAGTCGGACATGATAAAAGAGCAGCAGGAGCAGGTAATGATGACCATGCTGAGCGTTATGAACAAGAGCCGGCAAAACTCGCTAATGCTCTACTCACAGAAAAACGGCTACATCTTCGACCTTACGTACGCATGCCACGAGGCTACTGAGCAATATCAGGAATTCCAGAAAAATGTGAGGCCGTTCCGTCAGTTCCTGACAACCGCAGACGTTGAGATATCCCGCTACGACAGCCTGATAAACGAACTCGGCATGATGACCAGGTACGGACTGTCGGAAAGAGCCAACACGGACCGCAACGTGTGCCTTACACTTGCTATAAACATACGCCACACACTGAACGACAACCGTGTGCAGATGGCTGATTATATAAAAATTTACAACCAGACTGAGGAAAGGCTTAAAAACCTGAACGTCTATGCAAACCAGAGGTATCAGGACATTCAGCAGAGCATCTTCAGCAACCGTGGCGACAACTATCTGACCATCTTAAGAAACCTGAGCCAAAACCTTAGTGAGACCTCAGAAACTGTGACGGCAAAATACCGTCCGCAGCACAAGGTCCACTCTGACTGGGACAGCCGCATAATGCTCGGACTGCTAATAATTCTGATTGCGGGAACTGGATGCTCATACCTGATTAATTTCGTAGTCATAAGGTGGATTATCAGAAGACTGACACGCCATGAGCGCCTCGCCAAATACAAGGACTGGATAGAGGAAAAAATGACTTGCATAAATCTGGCAATGTCGGTAGCCACATTCGCAATAATTCTGGGTGTGGTAAGAGTTGTGGTGGAACAAAATTTCATCATTATGGCGAGCGGGCTGCTCATAAACTACACTTGGCTGATGGAGGTCATCCTGCTGTCGATAATGCTGCGGCTTGAGGGAGAGAGCATCAAGAGAGGCTTCAAGCTCTATATGCCCATAATGGTAATAGGCTTCCTGGTCATTGTATGCCGTATCATCCTTGTGCCAAACGCATTGGTGAGCCTTATATTTCCGCCGGTATTGCTGGCGAGCATAACCTGGCAATGGAACTCGATCAGAAAAAACAACAAGGAAATAAAACTTTCCGACAAATACTATTCGTATACATCTCTGTTTGTATTTGTCCTCTCTGCAATTTGCTCTTGGATTGGCTACACTCTGCTTGCCGTGGAGCTGCTGATATGGTGGGTAATGCAGCTGACATGTATTCTGACAATCACCTTCATGCAGGGATGGCTGAAGACGTACGGCGCACAAAAACAAATCAACCAGCTGCCAATTACAAAAACATGGCGTTTCAACTTCATCTGTCACGTTGTAATTCCAGTGCTTGGAGTAGCATCGGTGATGGTGTCTATATATTGGGCCGCCGACGTGTTCAACCTCAGCGACACGGCATGGGAGATATTCGGAAAATATCTGATTGACGAGAAAGGCTTCAGAGCAAGCATTTTCACCTGTGCGCTGTCGCTGACATTGTATTTTGTCTTCAAATACATCAATAACTGTGCCACTGCTTTTGCAAGGCTGCATTTTGAGAACACAGACAAGAAAACAGCCGCCACCAAATTCGTTATGGCCAAGAACGTCATACAGCTCATTGTATGGGGAACATGGCTCTTGATAGTTCTGGGGCTGTTTAAGGTAGACAACACATGGCTGATTGTTATCTCCGGCGGTCTGTCGACGGGTATCGGTTTTGCCATGAAAGACATCATCGAAAACATCTACTACGGCATATCCCTCATGACAGGACGCATAAAGGTCGGCGACCTTATAGAATGCGATGGTGTCAGGGGTACGGTAAGCTCCATGAGCTACACATCGACTATGGTAAATACCACTGACGGCTCTGTTATAGCCTTCCAGAACTCACAGCTGTTTACAAAAAACTATAAAAATCTGACCCGCAACCACGGCTACGAGCTGAGCATAATAACAATCGGCGTGGCCTACGGCACAAATGCCGCTAAGGTAAAGACACTGCTTACAGAAACCGTGAGCAGGCTCAGCTGCCGCGACAAGAAAAAAGATGTAAAAGTGGTGTTCTCAAACTTCGGCGACAACTCCATCGACTTCAAGGTGCTGGTATGGGTGCCGGTATTGACAAAAGCTATTGCAGACGGTGAGATAAAAGAGGCCATCTACAACTGCCTAAACGAGAACAACATAGAAATCCCGTTCCCCCAGCGCGATGTCCATATCATTTCGCAATAAGAAGGCTCTCTGTGGGGGCCGCCATATATAGCGGCCGAAAACAAAAAAAGACACATTGAAGATACTTCAAAGAAAATAGCATTAATTATTGCGGCCGTTACAGGTAACGGCCCTACAAAAATAAAATATATGCAGACGACAAACAAAACAATAGCGCCAAAGTTCATTGCCGGACCGTGCGTGATAGAGTCAGAGGAGCTTCTCGGCACCGTGGCGAAAAAACTGGTAGAAATAAACAGTATTCTCGGAACAGACATTGTCTTCAAAGCCTCGTTTGACAAGGCTAACCGCACAAGCATCAGCTCGTTCAGAGGCCCCGGGCTTGAACGTGGACTGCAGATGCTGGCAGATATAAAAAGCAAATACGGACTGAAAATCACAACCGACATACACGAAAGCCATCAGGCTGAGGCAGCAGGACAAGTCTGCGACATATTGCAGATACCGGCTTTCCTGTGCCGGCAGACCGATTTGCTTGTGGCTGCCGCAAAAACAGGAAAAATTGTCAACATAAAAAAGGCACAGTTCCTGAGCGGTGCTGACATGAAATATCCTGTTGAGAAGGCTTTGGACAGCGGAGCAAAGGATGTTTGGCTTACGGAGCGCGGAAACTGTTTCGGATACAACAACCTTGTCGTAGACTTCAGAAACATTGCCGATATGAAAGAAATAGTGCCGACGGTTATTATGGACTGCACTCACAGCGTACAGCGCCCGTCGGCAGGCAACGGCAAGACTATTGGCGACAGAAAATTTGTACCTTCTATGGCTTTGGCTGCCAAGGCATTTGGCGCGACAGGCTATTTCTTTGAGGTACATCCCAACCCTGACGAAGGCTTGTCGGATGCGGCAAACATGCTTGAGCTTGACAAACTTGAAGACCTCATAAAAAAACTTATTTGATTATGGACGATATAAATTCACGGCTTGCCAAGTCTACGGAATATGCCGTTCAGAGCATAAAAGACGAGGCAGACGCACTTATTGAGCTTACCACGCAGATTGACGGCAACTTTGAGGAGGCTGTCAGAATGATGTACAACTGCCGTGGAAAGGTAATTGTAACGGGTGTGGGCAAAAGCGGCCACATAGGAGCGAAGATTGCGGCAACTCTGTCGTCAACTGGCACACCAGCCTTTTACATAAACCCGCTCGACGTGTTTCATGGCGACTTGGGCGTTATGACACCCGACGATGTTGTGCTGGCACTGAGCAACAGCGGCCAGACCGACGAGTTACTGAGATTTATTCCGATGATGCTCCACATGAACGTGCCATTGATAGCAATGACAGGCAACGAGCACTCATTGCTGGCGAAATATTCAAACGTCCACCTTAAATGCCGCGTAAGCAAAGAGGCGTGCCCGTTAAATCTGGCGCCGACGAGCTCAACCACAGCAGCTCTTGCCATGGGCGACGCTCTTGCCATAGCGCTTATGCAGGTGAGACAATTCAAGCCCCACGAGTTCGCACAATTCCATCCTGGCGGCGAGCTTGGAAAACGTCTGCTCACCACTGCTGCCGACGTAATGCGCTCAGACGACATGCCCGTGATACCAGAGAAAATGCATCTTGGAGAGGCCATAATCCATGTTTCGAAAGGCAAACTGGGACTTGGCGTATCGCTATCTGACGACAACAAGGTGACCGGACTCATCACAGACGGCGACATAAGGAGAGCCATGGAGAAATGGCAGGCTCTGTTCTTCGACCATACCGTCTCAGACATAATGACCAGAGAACCGAAAACGGTACAGCCTGATACGAAAATTTCTGAGATACAAAGAATAATGCACAAATATAAAATTCATACCGTCCTCGTCGTCGACAGCGACAAACATCTGCTCGGTGTCGTAGACCATTACAGCTGCATGATTTAAGAGGTGAGAGATAATGGAGAAAAAACAATAAATAATCAATAAAACAGGTAATATACTTACCACCATACTACTTTTCTACTTACTTCCATAAAAAACATAGTATTTATCTTGAGACAAATAGTTTTTTCTTTACTGCTCCTGATTGCGACAAGCGCAACCGCACAGGGCAGCGACTCGATACTGGTCAGCAAGCTGAGAGAATGCGGCGTAAAATTCTCTCATAATAATTCTGTCACTCTGCTGACAAGCGGACAGGAGAAGTTTGACGACATGTTTTGTGCCATCAGACAAGCCCGCCACTCTGTACATCTGGAATATTTCAATTTCAGAAACGACTCCATAGCCTCACTTCTCTTCAACATTCTTGCCGAAAAAGTCAAGGAGGGCGTTGAGGTAAGGGCTCTTTACGACGCTTTCGGAAACTCAAGCAACAACCGTCCACTGAAAAAAAGACATATAAAGGCACTGAGAGAGCGCGGTATTGAGATTTACGAGTTCGACCCGCTGAGATTTCCGTGGATAAACCATGTCTTCTCCCGCGACCACAGAAAAATCGTTGTCATAGACAGCGAGATTGCCTACACCGGGGGCATGAACGTCGCCGATTACTATATAAACGGCACAGAGATTGTCGGCTCGTGGCACGACATGCACTGCCGTCTGGAGGGCGATGAGGTTACTACTCTGCAACGCATTTTCATCAAAACATGGAATAAAGTTACAAAGCAGAACATAAAGGAGGAGGATTATTGCAAACCATACAGCAGAAGCTGTAACTTTACAGGACTGAAGCCCGACACTACAGAGACGGCCTACAAGAAAATGGTCGGAATAATAAACCGCGAGCCACGCACAAGCAACAAAATTATCCGACAATTCTACTACAACGCCATAGACGCCGCTCAAGACAGCATAAAGCTGATAAACCCATACTTCACACTGAACCGCAAATTAAAGAAAAAGTTAGGAAACGCCGCAAAAAGAGGCGTAAAAGTCGAGATTATGATCTCAACAAGGAGCGACATACCGCTTACTCCCGACTGCGGTTTCTACAATGCACACAAGCTCATGAAAAAAGGCTGCGACATCTGGATGTACACACCAGGATTTCACCATACCAAGATTATCATGGTAGACGGAAAATTCTGCACCGTGGGCAGCGCAAACCTAAATGCGCGAAGCCTAAGCTGGGACTATGAGGAAAATGCCGTTATAATAGATAAAGAAACGACAAATGAGCTTGTTACGCTTTTCGAAAAGGAGAAGGCCGACAGCTTTATTCTCACTCCCGAGTCGTGGAAAAAGTTCAGAACGCCATGGCAAAGATTCAGAGGATGGTTTGCACACCTGTTGGCGCCGCTGCTATAAAGTTGGGAATTAAAATCTTGAGTTCACTTAAAAAGGGACTCTTTATATTTTATTTACATCGACATATCCGTGCATAACGGCATAAATTGTCAAGGCTGAGACACTCTTCATTTTCAGTTTGTCCTGAATATTCTTGCGGTGGCTGATAACCGTAGTCAATCCGATATTCAGCCTGTCGGCAATTTCCTTGTTTATGAGCCCCCGGGCCAAAAGCGAGAGAACCTCAATCTCACGTGAGCTTAAAACATTCTCTTTAGCCAGATTTGGCATCACAGGTATATTGCGGCCGCCACCATGTGCCAGACGCACCAGCCCGAGCACAGACTTTACAAGGTGGCTCTCGGGCACGTTAACTGCAAGCGAATGAAAATCAGGAAACGGCGAGTTGTCAAGAGACGGGGTCAAGACAATGGTCTTGTGGCGGTTTTCGGTAAAAAAGCCTCTGTTGGCAATAACGATGCTCATCGCAACAAAATAATGAAAATAGCGTTCGGGATGGTTGGTCTGAAGCTCAGAGAACGAGCCGTACACGTCAACATCCATCATAGGCATCACATCCTGAAAAATTGCCCGCAGCCCTATAACTGCAAGGGTATTAGAGTCTACAATGGCAACCCTCGGTCTGAGCATCATGTTATCATTATTTTGTTTCATTCTGCAAAAATAGCAATTTTTCAGCAAACAATCACAATTTCACATTGGAAATGTCGACAAGCCCGTTTACAATGGCATAGATTGTCAGTCCGGCCGGAGAATGTATCTGCAACTTGCGCGCTATGTTGCGGCGGTGGGTAATGACGGTATTTACCGAAATGAAAAGGTGACTGGCAATCTCCTTGTTGCTCATTCCCTGCACAAGCGCGACGACAACATCCTGTTCACGGTCGCTGAGTTTTTCCCTGTCGTCGCCGTTTGTGCCAATAAGCTTGCTGATTTTTTTCGTCACGTCGATCTGCTGCCGTTTCCGCTCAAGATTTCGGATGGCAGGAGTGAAAATAGAGTCCTCAACCATTGCATGCTGAGCCACTCCTCACAATTGTAGATATCGTAGAGAGTTGCCGAAAGATAATTGTTGCTCAAACCGTCGGAAGGCAGATATTTTATCAAAATATCCTTCAGCTCCCTCAATTTCTGGTCTATTTGCGAATGGTGCTTCGAGAACGTCTCAATGTCATAGTCGGGCAGTGCCCTACCCTCTATAAGAGCCTCTACGTAAGGGAAAAGATTTTTCTCCTCATAGAGCATGTGCCTCTTGACATCGTGGCAATATTCATCATAAAGCTTCATGATGAGCGCAGCAAGGCTGTCGTCCATATCGAGTGCCTCTGAAAGCTCCTTGCGTATGAACGTCAGCTCAAAGCCGAGAAAATACTCATGGCTGGCTTTCAGGTATTTAAGGAGTGTCGGCACCGAGAGTTTTTCCACATCATCAGTCGAGCGGTAGCCGTTGATTGTAAAATTTACTACAGCGAGAAAAGTGTAGCAGTCTACTCCCTGTCTCTCGCACACCTCACGGATAGACTTATCTCCAAAACCAAGGCTGATACCGAAAGAGCCCAACGACTGCAACACATTGCAGTTGTCGCGGATAATAGAAATCAAGCTGTCGTCTGCCTCATACATTTTATGATTTTTCATCTCAAAACGTGTTTTTCTTCATGCAAAATAACAAAAAAAAAATCATCTTCACAAGAAGTTGTGGTATAAATACCTAATAATAGGTATGCAGACAGGGCAATAAATGCCCAAAACAGGCGTTTCTAATATAAAAATGATGAATGATGAATTTTACTAAAACCATCAACTTTGACGACACATTAATCGAGCTGTCGGAATTTACAGGCCGCTCTGCCGCTACAGAATGGTACGCATATATTCACACGACAAATCTCCGCAAAACTTTCGATGAACAACTTTCTGACATCTGCAGAAGTTTGGATGAGCTTATTACAGACTATACGAAAGGAGCGCAATGCATGATGGTGAAATGCCATGTCAGCGATGCCGCAAACCAAAGCGGAGCAATAAAGGAAAAGCTGGGAAATTGTGCGGGATGCCAAATTTCGGTCATCCAGCAACCACCATTAGACGGCACAAAACTGGCTGTCGGAATTTATGCCGTTTCCAATGTCAGGAAAGTCAACCAAAGCAACAACTCCACAGAAATGACACACAATGAATATCATCATTTCTGGGCAACAGAGACTGGAGCCTGCGACTGCGACTCCTATAAACAGACTGCGGATTTATTTGAGAACTATTGTATATTTCTGGCTTCAAAAAAAATGAGCCTGAAGGATAATTGCAAACGCACATGGCTGTATGTCAACGATATTGACAACAACTACGCCGATGTGGTAAGAGGCAGAAACGATGTTTTCGACAAGGAGAACCTGACCGAAAACACGCATTATATTGCGAGTACAGGAATAGCCGGATATTCAGGCAAAAAAGGTGCAAACGTGATTTTCAACACATATTCTGTCAAAGGACTGCAACCAGAACAGACAAAATATTTATATGCGACGACACACCTTAACAGGACATCAGAATATGGCGTACGGTTTGAGCGTGGCGTGGCAATAAACTATGGTGACAGAACACATGCCCTCATCTCTGGTACAGCCTCAATAGACAACAAAGGCGCCATTGTTTTCCCTGGCAATGTTGCGCAGCAGACAAAAAGAATGTTGGAAAACGTAGACAAGCTGCTGAAAGAAGCCGACATGACATTAGATGAGAATGTAATGCAGATGACCGTCTACCTACGTGACCTGGCAGACTACACTATAATCAAGGAACTGTTTGACAGCAGATTTCCACAAACGCCAAAAGCTATAGTTCTGGCACCAGTATGCCGGCCGGGATGGCTCATCGAAATGGAGTGCGTCTGCATAAAAGACAACAAAAACAGCTTCGCCGATTTCTGATAGCTGAACGATTATAGCTTAAGACTATATAAAACACGAAAAAGACAGGATGCAAAAAGTATCCTGTCTTTTTCGTATAATTTATATCTATATATTTTCTTACTACTTTGCGTATGCGACAGAGCGGGTCTCACGTATTACTGTTATCTTAACCTGTCCAGGATAAGTCATCTCGTTCTGAATCTTTGTAGCAATCTCGCCACTGAGCTTTCCTGTCTCCTCGTCAGACATCTTGTCGGCACCAACAATCACACGAAGTTCACGGCCAGCCTGGATAGCGTATGTCTTTGTTACACCAGGATAACTCATTGCTATTGCCTCAAGGTCGTTAAGGCGCTTGATGTAAGCCTCTACAATCTCACGGCGCGCGCCAGGACGGGCACCAGATATAGCATCGCAAACCTGAACAATCGGAGCAAGAAGAGTATTCATATCCATCTCGTCGTGGTGTGCGCCGATAGCATTGCAGATATCTGGTTTCTCCTTATATTTCTCTGCTATCTTAGCACCATAGAGTGCGTGTGGCAACTCGCTCTCC
>OGLR01000646.1_pt1 | contig 14657 bp, 11 predicted proteins | sample 1572931 | NCBI WGS metagenome assembly OGLR01 (sample SAMEA2581997, study PRJEB24529) | metagenome | biome: Human gut stool | place: China | collected 2011 | reverse complement strand
CCTTTTTCGCCCGAATTGTGGTAAGAATATACATTAATATAATTTTTTAATTCACATACGACATAGGCAAATCTGCCGTCCGGGCTGAAAGTCATCTGACGCGGTGCAGATTCTAACTGGGAACGGATAATGTCGTACAGCTTTAATTTACCGGTTGTATGGTTAAATTCATAAATTTTAATCTGATCAATGCCCAAATCACACACACATAAAAGTTCTTCGTCCGGGGTAAAGACAGAACTGCTTACATGCGGACGGAAATTGCGTTCGGCAACACTGCCGATACCTTTATGAAAAACTTCATCGGCAATTTTACCGACAGAGCCGTCTTCATTGATATGTAATACGGTAATTTTTCCATCGTGGTAGCCGGAAACGATTAAAAATGTATCCTGTTTATTTAAAGTCAGATGGCACCCGCGCATACCATTAATGGTATGAACATTGATTAAACTTAAATCACCGTCTGCTTCGATTTTGTAAGCGGCAACACCGCGGTCACAGATAGAATATAAAAATTTTCCGCTGTGGGATAATACCAGATAAGAAGGATTGTCGATCTGGACTTCCTTTCGTTCCGTAATTCTTCCCTTTTCTACATCCATATCGTAAATATGGATTCCTTTGCTGGATTCATGCGTATAGCTTCCGGCATATGCAACATATTTATCACTCATAACCTTCTCCAATTCTCCAGCCGGCAAGCATCAGCTTATGTCTGCCGGCTGGCAATACAAAATATACCTATATTTGATGTTGGAATCCCAAGTTTCCAACCCTGATATCTACGGATTGTTCCGTGCTGCGCACTCCCACAATCCGCCCCAATATTCGCATATCGTGGGATTATCATCCCACTTTTATGCTCATATCGGGGCGGGTCCCAAGGTCTTTCACCCACCTATGAGCAAGCTCATGTGAGTTTAGACCTTTTGACCCTGGTATCATATCATATTATCATATATGAAGCCGGTGGTCAAAGCAGGATAGCTGTAAGTGTAACAGGCAATATGGTTATAAAGTGTAACAGGAATGGAGATAGTCATGGTGATAAAAAATAAAACATTATTCCAGAAGGAATATGTTGAAGCGGCTATGCATGCTGCTAATTTTGATGATAACAAATACAAGTTTTTTAAGATAGTTTATAATATGTTTGGATTACTGTTTGGTATGGGATGTGTAAGATATCTTGTATTTCAGGTATTGGGAAGAGAAGAGGCTGACTGGTTCATGGTTGTGTTCTATGGATTGGCAGCAGCCATATTCCTGTATATAGGTATGGTAGGAATGGATAAAAGTAACAAAAGAAGATATCACAATACATATTCTAAAATGATAGGAATAACATTCACATATGAGATAGATTCAGAGGATATTATTGTTACAGATGAAGAGAATGACAGTGATACCTTCAAGTGGGATGAGGTTATAAAGTGGGCAGAGGACAAAGATAATATATATCTTTTTGTTTCAGCACATAATTGTCTTGTTATAAATAAGGATGGTTTTACCGAAGGAACTGCGAAAGACCTGAAAGAGCTTGCAGCTGCGGTTTTTGCTGTAAGAGGCGAAGATGATGAACAATAAGCAGTTTTAGCGGATGATTAATTACGAAAGGGCAGGATAATATGAACTATAATAATATAAATAACAATACTCCGGATAACGATATATATAATACTCAAAAATATAATATAAGATTGTTAGATATCGAAGAGATTAAAGAAATATACAATGAGCATATAGTGACTGATTTTCCAGCATCAGAAGTTAAGCCACTAAAACAGATGCTTGAAAAAAGAGAGAATGATCAGTATTTTGTTTATGGTATGTATGAAAGCAGAGAAGATTCCTATGGAAGAAAATATGATGAGCTTTCGGGGTATGCATACTTTATAAAATGCAGAAATCAGGATGTATATCTTCTTGACTATCTTGCAATCGTAAAAGATAAGCGTTCAAAGCACCTTGGTTCAGGATTTTTACAGCAGCTAAAGAAGCTTGCTAAAGATGATGGAAAGTTACTTGTACTTGAAGTTGAGAATCCGGATTATGCTGATGAGGGACCTGCAAGGGACTATATGTTAAAAAGAATAGGTTTTTATAGAAAGAATGGAATGAACCTTAGTGATACAAGCTGTTATTTCCTTGAAAATGAATACAGGATATTTTATGCAGGCGATGAGATTGAGGATAAATCACAGCTTGATAAGATAATGGATATTGTATACAGAGATTTTTTTGGAGATGCTTTTGTAGATGCGAATGTAGTGTTTCACTGATATGTTTTTATACAGGGTAATATAGTGTTTTACGGACAAATAAGTATTAATTGACAAGAGATATAATTAAAGTGCATAATAATCAATATGCTCTATGCATAAATATGCAGTATGTGATTATTGTATATGAATATAAATACTATGTGTACATGTATATACTTAAGAATAATGTTAAGGTATGGCTATCAACAGGCATATTAATACATCATGGCATACATATATGTGCAGAAACGGAGGATTACAATGAATAATCAGGAAATGATGGAACTGACAACGGTTGATATGAGCGAGTTTGAAGAGCTTGTTAAGGAGTGTAAAAGATCTGGCTCTATTGATCAGAATTTATATATAGAATACGATGTTAAAAGAGGTCTTAGAGATAGTAATGGTAATGGTGTTCTTACAGGTCTTACAGAGATATCAGATGTCTGTGGTAACGAGAATGTCAATGGTAGAAAGATTCCTGTAGATGGACGTTTATATTTTCAGGGCTACAATGTTGAGGATATAATAAAAGGCTGTACAACGGACAGATTCCGTTTTGAGGAAACTACATACCTGCTTTTATTTGGTAACCTTCCTACAGAAAAGCAGTTAGGAAGCTTTTTAAGAATACTTGCAGATCTTCAGGAACTTTCAGGGGCATTTATCCGTGATGTCATCATGAAGGCAACAAGTACTAACCTTATGAACTCTCTTATGAAGAGTATATTAAGTCTTTATTCATATGATGAGAATCCAGATGATATATCTATTCCTAATGTACTCAGGCAGTCACTTCAGCTTATAGCTAAGATGCCGCTTCTTACGGTATATGCTTATCAGTCTTACAGACATTTTAAGCTGGATGGAACTCTTATGATAAAGAATCCTAAGAAAGGTTATTCAACAGCTGAGAATATTCTTTATATGTTAAGAGATGATGGACAGTTCACAGAACTTGAAGCAGAGGTTCTTGATATATGTCTTGTGCTTCATGCTGAGCATGGTGGTGGTAACAACTCAACATTTACTAACCATGTTGTAACATCATCTGGTACAGATACATATTCAGCTATGGCAGCTTCTATTGCATCTCTTAAGGGTCCTAAGCATGGTGGTGCTAACTTAAAGGTGCAGGAAATGTTTGCTGATATTAAGGAACATTGCAGTGACTGGAATAACAAAGAAGAGATATGCGGCTATCTTAACAAGATTCTTGATAAGGAAGCATTTGACCATGCTGGACTTATATATGGAATGGGACATGCTGTATATACAAACTCAGATCCAAGAGAGGTTATTCTTAAGAATTTCGCAAAGAAGCTTTCAGATGAGAAGGGCATGCAGAAGGAATATGCACTTTATGAGACAGTAGAAAAAGAGGCTGGACAGCTTATTATGGAGAAAAGAAAGATGTTTAAGCCAGTATGTGCCAATGTGGATTTCTATAGTGGTTTCGTATATTCTATGCTTGGAATACCAGAAGAAATGTTCACACCTATGTTTGCAACTTCACGTATATCAGGCTGGTGTGCACATCGTCTTGAAGAGCTTGTTAATGCTGGTAAGATTATACGTCCAGCTTACAAATATGTTGGATGGCACAGAGACTATCCTAAGATGGAAGATAGATAGTAAAAACAGGGCTGTATCAGGGAAATATTCAGTGTGGTACAACTTCTGTTACATTAATAATAATAAGCGAATGTTCAATTACACTTAAAAATATTAAGTATAATTGAACCGATATTTACAACATAAGAAAATTATATGACAGCAATATTTATTGTTAAGCTGTACAGTAGTGGTGTTATACTATAGCAGAAAGAAGCAGCAGCCAGTATAAGTGTTGCCTTGTACAATACTTGCAGGTATGAATCATTACATATATTGCAACATTTATAAAGCTGCTAATAAGATAATAACAGAGGTAATAATCAAGATGTCACAGTATAAGGTAAGGAAGTTAAATAAGCCAATTAACTGCGTTGTAGAGGTGCCAGGATCTAAAAGTATCACTAACAGGGCGCTTCTTATGGCAGCATTATCTAACGGAGAGTGCAGGCTTAACGGAGTGTTGTTTAGTGATGATTCAAGATATTTTCTTACGAGTCTTATATCGCTTGGATATATAATCCAGGTGAACGAAGTTGAAAAATATGTGATCATAGAAGGTCATGGCGGAGATCTTCCAAGGAAGGAAGGCACTATTAATGTAGGAAGTGCTGGAACAGCAGCAAGATTTCTTACAGCTATGCTAGGACTATCAGATGGAAAATATACAATAGAAGCATCTGAACAGATGAAAAAAAGACCTATGCTTCCGTTGTTTGAAGCACTTACAGATATGGGTGCTGATTTTAAGTTTCTTGAAAAAAAGGGACATCTTCCAGTAGAAGTAACAGGAGCAGCTTTTGGTGGTAAAAAGCCAAAGGCGGAGGTATCTATAGATATAAGTGAAAGCACACAGTTCTTAAGTGCACTTATGATGACAGCGCCTATGCTTGAAAGTGGCTTGAAGATTAATATAACAAGTAAAAAGACAGATGGCTCATATATAAGAATAACATCCAATATGATGAGACAGTTTGGCTGTGAAGTAGACCATGAGGGCGCTGAATATGTGATACCTGCAGATGACAGTTATGTTGCAGGATCATACCAGATAGAACCGGATGTATCAGCAGCATGTTATTTTTATGCAGCAGCGGCTCTTACAGGTGGATATTGCCTTGTAAAGAATGTAAGAAGAACATCTATGCAGGGAGATATGAAGTTTCTTGATGTATTAAAGCAGCTTGGCTGTACAGTTACAGAGGAGCGGGAAGGTATAAGTGTTACGGGACCTGCAGAAGGTGAATATGATGGCGTGGATGTTGATATGAATGATTTTTCTGATCAGACCATGACGCTGGCAGCTATTGCACCATTTGCTAAGACTCCGACTATCATAAGAAATATCGAACATATCAGATTTCAGGAATCTGACAGAATCGAGGCTGTTGCTAATGAGCTTAACAGTCTTTGCATAGATATCAAAAAGGGCAGGGACAGAATCGAGATTTTACCAGGAAAGGTAAAGCCTGGTGTAGTTAAGACATATTCAGATCATAGAATGGCTATGGCATTTGCACTTATTGGACTTAAGGTGGATGGCATCATAATAGATGATTACGAGTGCTGTGCAAAAACATTTGAGAATTATTTTGAGGTACTTGAAGCTGCAACAAGAGAGTAGGGAAAGTTGTTTGATTAAATTCAAATTCATCTTTGACTTCATATTATTTATTGGTTAAGGAACTGGGGATTATTATGAATATTCTTATATACAAGTGGAAGGTGTTTAATCAGGCAGATGTTAAGTCGGCTTTTGAATATTTTGGACATTCAGTAGATATGTATGAAGAAAAGCCGCTGTCAAGTGACAGCATAACCGGCATAAAAGAACATGATTATGTAATGCTTGCTGATGTATTCAGGGAATATGATGTGATATTTTCACTTAATTACTTTCCTCACGTTTCTGATATATGTGAACAGACAGGAAGAAAATATGTGGCATGGACAGTGGATAGTCCGCTTATATCGCTTTATCATCAGTCTGTATTTAACAGCTGCAACAATATATTTATATTTGATAAGTTTTTTTATTATGAATTAAAGCAGCTGGGAGTTAAGAATATATACTATCTTCCGCTGGCTGTGAATACAGACAGGCTAAACAGCCAGCTTAACAGCCAGACCAGGGAAGAAAAAGACCGATTCAGTGCTGATATATCATTTGTAGGGAGTATGTATCATAAGAATTCATATGATGATATAAAAGATAAGCTTCCTCCATATTTAAGGGGTTATTTTGATGCAGCTATGCTTGCACAGCTTAATATATACGGAGATAATATAATTGATGAGCTGTTGACAGTGGATATATTAAGGCAGTTATCAGAGTTTGTGGATTTCAGGCAGGATAAGAGGGCGTTTTCTGATATAAGGCTGGTTTTTGAGTCTACATTTCTTGGCTTTAAGCTTGCCAATATAGAACGTGTAAGAACGCTTAACCTTCTGGCAAAGAAAAACAAAGTTGCTTTATATTCAGATGAGCAGGATACTTCACTTATAAACGTGGATTTTAAAGGGACGGTTGACTACATGAATGATATGCCAAAGGTGTTTAATAATTCATCCATTAACCTAAATATGACGATAAGAAATATCCGTACTGGCATACCACTGCGTGTATGGGATATACTTGGTGCAGGAGGTTTTCTTCTTACTAATTATCAGATAGAACTTACAGATTATTTTAAAAATGAAGAAAGTATTGTGTATTATGAGGATATGTATGACTGCTGTAAAAAAGCCGAGTATTATCTTTTACACGAAGATAAACGAAGGCAGATTGCTGCTAAAGGACATGAACTTGTAAGTAAGAAGCACAGCTACATAAACAGGGTAAAATATATATTAGATGTAATTGGTAAAATGTCGTAACCACAGAAAAACAGTGTGAAAAATATGTAATAAGATTATTATTGAATATAATTTTAAGTAGATACTTTCGTATTGAAGCTGTAGTATAAAGGATATAGTAAATATTATATTTTTCGCAGGATAGGAGAGTAATTATGAGTGATTTATTTAAGCACGTGGCACCATCGGAATGTAACATAGACTATCACAATCTTATGAACTTTGCAAAACGTCTGGAAAATCAGGATATACCTATGCATAGTCTTACAATCATGAGAGGTGACAAGATATGTATGGAAACTTATTATGCACCATATGAAAAAGATACTTTGCATCGTATGTTCTCTATGACAAAGACACTTGTATCACTTGGCATAGGAAAGCTGTATGGAGAGGGAAAATTATCCTTAGATGACCATATAGTTGATTACTTTAAGGACAAGCTTCCAAAAGAAGGGGCATATGAATATACAAGTATGCTTACCATAAGAGATATGCTTACTATGCGCACGTGTCATGACAAGACAACATATAAAGGTGAGGGAGTGACTGACTGGGTTGGTTCATTTTTTACAACAAAACCAGTTCATGCACCAGGTACACAGTTTTCATATGATACATCATCTACACATGTTCTTGGAGCGCTTATAGAAAGGCTTTCAGGAATGAATCTGTTAGAGTATCTAAGAAAAAGCTTCCTTGATGAGATTGGATTTTCAAAGGAGGCATTTATAATAGATGACCCATATGGAGTACCTATGGGGGGGTCTGGTTTATGTGCACGTCCATCAGATATGCTTAAAGTAATATATCTTATATCAAAGGATGGTGCATGGAACGGAAAGCAGCTTATACCAGCAGATTATGTCAGAAAAGCACATACAAAGCAGAGTGATCCATATGGCAAGAGTGGCACTATTGAGGAAATGCAGGGATATGGATATAAGATATGGATGACAAGAAATGGTGGTTATGCCCTTTACGGAATGGCAGGCCAGCTTGCGTTATATGTGCCGGATAAAGATATATATATGGTGACAACAGCAGATACACAGGGACGTCAGGGTGGTGTACAGTGTATATATGATGCATTCTGGGAAGAAATATATAACAAGCTTGACGATAGCACAACAGTCCAGCCTGAAACACAGGAGGATAAGAAACAGTACGTGGAATATCTTGAAAGCAGGAAGATTTTCGCGCTTTCTACAGACATTACATCATCATATGAGAATATAATAAATGGTATTACATATAGATGCGATGATAACGAATGTAATATGAAGGATATATGCGTTGAGATTGTTGATGAAGATAGCAGATATGGCATACTCACATATACTAACAATACAGGAAAGCACAGCATAAAATTTGGCTTTGGATACAATATAGAATCAGTATTTCCTGTATACAATTTCAGATGCGTTGCTTCAGGAGCATGGAAGGCGGATAACAATCTGCTTATAAAGATACAGATAATTGATTCGGCAGTCGGTAATCTTTATGTATCACTTTCATATCGTGATAAATACGCATCAGTATTTTTAAAGAAGCTGGAAGAAACTTATTTCAACGAGTTTGATGGCGTGTTTGGAGCATGCCGCATATAAAAATAAAGCTATAATAAAACAAAGGTATGTATAAAACAAAGTTATATTGTTTTATACATACCTTTATTTTATATCCATCCACCATCATATTGTATAACTTGTCCTGTGAGGTAGTCATCAGACTCAAGCATCAGTTTGACAAGTCTTGCAACCCCTTCTGGTTTTCCCAGTGTCCCGGCAGGAATTTCACAGGCAAGTTCATCTAGTTCTTCTTTACTTAAGTGTCCGTTCATAGACGTGTCAATGGCACCACAGGCTATGGCATTTACCTGTATATGGCTTGGTGCCAGTTCTTTGGCAAGAGCCTTTGTAAATGAATTGACAGCTCCCTTGGAAGCAGAGTATGCAACCTCACAGCTTGCACCATACAGTCCCCAGACAGATGATATGTTGATGATTCTGCCACAGTGACGGCGAAGCATATCATTAACTGCAAAGTGGCAGCAGTTATATACTGAACTGAGGTTTACGGATATGATGTTGTTCCACATATCTGGTGTCGTATCCTGAAAAAGCCCTATAGATGCAATTCCAGCATTGTTTATAAGTACATCAGTTTTTCCATAGAGGCTAAGAGTTAAGTCAAACATTTCCTGGACATCTGAAAAGCTTCCCATATCGCCGACATAGGCTGTACATAAAGCTCCCCTGGCTGTTACGGCATCATATGTTTCTTTTAACTCATCTGAGCTTTTAGAACAGCTTATGACTATATTAGCAGCAGGTGAAGCAAGAGCTGTAGCTATAGCCTTTCCTATTCCGCGGGATGCGCCTGTAACGATTATGGTTGTACGTTCAGAATGGGGATTGTCAGAATTAAAATTGTCAGAATTAATCAGGTTTAATCTGTTAATAGTATTATTGTTGTTATAAAAGCTTGAATTCATGCTGCCTCCGTGTCTTTTTAATATATAAAATATGGATTGCAGGAGAAAATAATATACATAAAATATATCATCAGCAAACCATATTTTGTTAAAGTATTGATTATGAGATGTTTAAAACAAAAAAGTATATAGTTAACACCTGCCTAGATTCTATATCAAAAAAATATATAAAACAACCTTGACTTTTTAAATGTTGTGCATCATTTACAAATGAAAACATAAAAGAAACAATCTTAAAAAGTTATTCGACACAAATTGACAAGAAATCAAGAAGTTATCCACATCAAAACACCTTGATTTTAACCACATTTTGACTTATACACTAAGTTATCCACAATATCCACAAAAAAGTGTATAAAACAGTCTGTGGATTTACAAGATTAAACAGAATACATGTTTTGTTAAAAGCACTGAAAATAAAAGGAATATTAAAAAAATGTATAATATTACTTGACAAAATTAAATCACTGTGAAGTGTAAAATAACTTTATAAAATTAGAGTAAATTGTGTGAACATACTTGTCTAAATGTAAAATTGTGTTATAATAACAGTATCAAAAATCGTGAGGCACATTTAGTTGGCTATATTCCTTATATAATCCTTAAAGGTTAGCAACACGATAATAAAGTGATAGAAGGAGTTGGACATCATGCGTTTTATTATTACAGGAAGAAATATTGATGTAACAGAAGGTTTAAGATCAGCAGTGGAGGAAAAGTTAGGAAAGCTGGATAGATTCTTTGCTCCAGAAACAGAAGTGAATGTAACATTAAGTGTCGAGAAGGAGAGACAGAAGATAGAGGTTACAATCCCTGTAAAGGGTAACATTATAAGAAGCGAACAGGTCAGCAGTGATATGTATGTATCTATCGACCTTGTTGAGGAAGTTATCGAAAGACAGCTTAAGAAGTATAAGAACAAGATAATCGATAAACATCAGAATGAAGCAGCATTTGCAAAGGAGTTTATAGATAATGATTATGAACCAACAGATGATGTGAAGATTATCAGAACAAAGAGATTTGGCATTAAGCCTATGGATCCTGAGGAAGCATGTGTCCAGATGGAGCTTTTAGGACATAACTTCTATGTATTCTTTAACTCAGAAACAGAGGAAGTTAATGTTGTCTACAAGAGAAAAGGCAATACATACGGACTTATTGAACCAGAGCTTGACTAGTACATAAAAGATTTTATAAAGTGATTTAATCAAGGTTGTCGTTTTGACTATGTTTAACAATATAGCTAAAGCGACAATCTTTTTTATATGTTTTTAATAAAATTTAGGCATTGCTTACATAACTGTTATTGCCTAAATATACAAATAGTGATACAATTTAAAAGATTTCAGCTTATTTTGTGATTTGCACAAAGAAATTGAAAATGCCAGAATCTGGCAGGAATGGAGAGTAATATGGGTTTAGTTCATAAAATATTCGGAACACACAGCCAGCATGAGTTAAAAAGGATAGCTCCTATTGCTGACAAAGTAGAAAGTTATAGAGAAGAATATGGTAAATTAACAGATGAGCAGCTTAAAGCTAAGACTAAGGAATTCAAGGAAAGATTAGCTAAGGGTGAGACTCTTGATGATATACTTCCTGAAGCATATGCAACAGTAAGAGAGGCTGGCAAGAGAGTACTTGGGATGGAGCATTACAGAGTGCAGATTATTGGTGGTATTATTCTTCATCAGGGACGTATCGCAGAGATGCGTACAGGTGAAGGTAAGACTTTGGTATGTACACTTCCAGCATATCTTAATGCACTTGAAGAAAAAGGTGTACTTGTAGTAACAGTTAATGATTATCTTGCAAAACGTGATGCTGAATGGATGGGACAGATCCATAATTTCCTTGGTCTTTCAGTAGGTATTGTTCTTCACGATATGAAGGATGATGAAAGAAGAGCAGCATATGCATGTGATATTACATATGTTACTAATAATGAACTTGGTTTTGATTATCTTCGTGATAATATGGCTATATACAAGGAGCAGCTTGTACTTAGAGATCTTCATTACTGTATTATTGATGAGGTCGATTCAGTGCTTATTGATGAGGCAAGAACACCTCTTATTATTTCAGGACAGAGTGGAAAGTCTACTAAGTTATATGAACTGTGTGATGTGCTTGCAAGACAGCTTGTTAAAGGTACATATCATGGTGAAAGAACTAAGATGCAGGTTATGATGCAGGAAGAGATAGAGGAAGATGGAGACTTTATCGTTAATGAGAAGGATAAGGTTGTTAACCTTACTGAAGAAGGTGTCCACAAGGTTGAACAGTTCTTCCACATAGATAACTATGCTGATATAGAGAACCTTGAGATACAGCATAATGTTACTTTAGCTTTAAGAGCACATTATCTTATGTTCAGGGATAAAGATTATGTTGTTAAAGATGATGAAGTACTTATCGTAGATGAGTTTACAGGACGTATCATGCCAGGACGCCGTTATTCAGATGGTCTTCACCAGGCCATAGAGGCTAAGGAGCATGTTAAGGTTAAGAGAGAAAGCAAGACTCTTGCTACTATCACATTCCAGAACTTCTTTAACAAGTTTGATAAGAAGGCAGGTATGACTGGTACAGCCCTTACAGAAGAGAAAGAATTCAGAGGGATTTATAACATGGATGTTGTAGAAGTTCCTACTAACAAGCCAGTTGCCAGAATAGATCACAATGATGCAGTATTTAAGACCATGAAGGGTAAGTTCAATGCAGTTATTGAGGATGTTGTAAGATCCCACGAGAAGGGACAGCCAGTACTTGTTGGTACCATAAACATTGATACATCTGAGCTTTTAAGTGATATGCTTAAGAAGAGAGGGATACCTCATAATGTACTTAATGCGAAGTATCATGAGCTTGAAGCACAGATAGTTGCTGAGGCAGGTATCCATGGTGCCGTTACGATCGCGACTAATATGGCAGGTCGTGGTACGGATATTAAGCTTGATGATGAAGCAAGAGCGGCAGGCGGACTTAAGATTATCGGTACAGAAAGACATGAGTCAAGACGTATAGATAACCAGTTACGAGGCCGTGCAGGACGTCAGGGTGATCCAGGCGAATCAAGATTCTATATCTCACTTGAAGATAACCTTATGAGATTGTTCGCACAGGAAACTCTTATGAATACATTTAACAAGCTTGGTGTAGGCGAGAATGACCAGATAGAACACAAGCTGTTAAGCAATGCTATAGAGACAGCACAGAAGAAGATAGAAACTAACAACTATGGTATCAGATGCCATCTTCTTGAGTATGATCAGGTTATGAATGAGCAGAGAGAGATCATGTATGGTGAGAGAAGAAGAGTTCTTAACGGAGAGAGCATGCGTTCTTCTATCATGAAGATGATTACAGATTTCGTAGAAGGTGTTGTTAATCGCTGCGTAAGTGATGATAAGAATGCTGATGAGTGGAACTATGATGAGATTAACGAGCTTCTTCTTCCAACTATCCCTGTTGAACCAGTAGTATATGATGAGAATGTTAAGAATAAGAATGAACTTACTCATGTGCTTAAGGAAAAGGCAGTTAAGTTATACGAAGATAAGGAAGCTATGTTCCCAGAGCCAGAAACTATCAGAGAGATAGAGCGAGTAGTACTTCTTAAGGTTATAGATAGAAAGTGGATGGATCATATCGATGATATGGATCAGCTTAAGCAGGGTATCGGACTTCAGGCATATGGACAGAAGGATCCTGTTGTTCAGTACAAGATGATGGGCTATGATATGTTCGATGAGATGACACAGGCTATCACAGAGGATACAGTAAGACTCCTTATGCATATCCAGGTTGAAGAAAAGGTAGAAAGAGAACAGGTAGCTAAGGTTACAGGTACAAACAAGGATGAAGGACCATCGGTAAAGGGACCTGTTAAACGTACAGACAAGAAGATATATCCAAACGATCTCTGCCCATGTGGAAGTGGCAAGAAGTACAAGAACTGCTGTGGAAGAAAGGCATAGAATATATATTTAAAAGATTTAAAAAGACAGAGGATATCATACTATGAAATTCTGCGATTATATGATATGATAGTATCATTGATTGGAAGAATACATAGAGGGATATCCTCTTTTTATGTGTCTTCCGGGTTGATAAAGTGCAGATTATATAGAACTAATATTAAGTATAGATAATGTAGTGTTGATATATACAGATTGGAGTGTATTGTGGTAGAGTTAGATCAGTTCAGATATAGAATATCAGGTTATGATAAGCAGCTGGAAGATATAAAAAAGTCGCTTGACCTTGATAATAAGCAGAAGCGTATAGAAGAGCTTGAAGCCGACATGGAGGCACCTGGATTCTGGGATGATCCAGATAAGTCGCAGAAGGCTATGAAGGAACTTAAGGGACTTAAGGATTCGTTTGAAGGCTATGATTCTTTAAAGTCAGGCCTTGAGGATATTAATGTTCTTATAGAGATGGCTGATGAATCTGACGATGAATCTCTAGTTCCAGAGATAGAACAAGAGGTTACTTCGTTTGAGGAAAAGATGGAAGAAATCAGGATAGAAACATTGCTTTCTGGTGAATATGACAGTTGTGATGCAATACTTACATTACATGCAGGAGCAGGTGGAACAGAAAGCTGTGACTGGTGTCAGATGCTTCTTCGTATGTATACAAGATGGGCAGAAAAGCATGGATATACAACACAGATAATAGATTATCTTGAAGGAGATGAAGCTGGTGTTAAGTCTGTAACAGTTGAGATATCAGGAGAAAATGCATATGGACATTTAAAATCAGAGCATGGTGTTCACAGACTTGTACGTATTTCGCCATTTAACGCAGCTGGTAAGAGACAGACCTCGTTTGTTTCGTGTGATGTTATGCCAGATATAGATGAAGACGTAGATGTCCAGATCAATGATGATGATTTAAGAATAGATACATACAGATCAAGTGGTGCTGGTGGACAGCATATCAACAAGACATCTTCTGCTATCAGAATCACACATCTTCCTACAGGTATTGTTGTCCAGTGCCAGAACGAAAGGTCGCAGCATCAGAACAAAGACAAAGCCATGCAGATGTTAAAGGCAAAGCTGTATATGCTCAAGCAGCAGGAAAACGCAGAGAAGCTTTCCGATATCCGCGGCGATGTCAAAGAGATCGGCTGGGGCAACCAGATCCGTTCCTATGTCCTTCAGCCTTATCAGTTGATCAAGGACCTCCGTACCGATTATGAAACCGGGAATGTCAATGCGGTGCTGGACGGTGATCTTGACGCATTTGTCGAAGCCTATCTCCGTCACTCCAACTCATGAAGCAGGAACGTAAGATAATCGCTCTGGATATCGGAAATGTCTGTGTTTCCATTCATCCCGAGCGCGTGATCGCGCGAATGAATCTTTTCCCGACGCCGGAAATTCTCGCCGTGTCCGCCAGACTGGAGT
>OGLR01000643.1_pt1 | contig 14699 bp, 12 predicted proteins | sample 1572931 | NCBI WGS metagenome assembly OGLR01 (sample SAMEA2581997, study PRJEB24529) | metagenome | biome: Human gut stool | place: China | collected 2011 | reverse complement strand
GGCAAGGCCCGTGCCGAAGAGACCGTCGACGACGCAGTCGGCCTTTTCCGTCATGTACGGATCGTCATAAGTCGTGCCGCCGGCCTGCGTCCAGCGTTCGAGCTGGGCGAGTGCGAGGGCGGAGGTCGGGCGGCGGCCGCCCGGGAGTACCACGTTCACGACGGCGCCCTTCTCACGGAGCTCGCAGGCGCAGGCAAGGGCGTCGCCGCCGTTGTTGCCCGGACCGGCAAAAACAATGATTGGTGAGTACTCTGTCCATTCTTCGGCAATAGCTTTGGTAATGGCATTGGCAGCCCTTTCCATCAAGTCAACCGACGTGACGGGCTCGTTATCTATGGTGTATTTGTCAAGCTCGTGTATCTGAGCTGAAGTGAAAATTTTCATATCGTTGCAAAAATACAAAATTAATGCTAATAACAATCACGGTTTATCCTATTTTTTAAAAAATTCATATCTCTTTAGTGTTAATGAGGCAAAAAACGGGCAGATAATTTTGATATTCCCTTGTTTTGCACTAACTTTGTCCCAATAATACAAAAATTTACGCCATACAATGAGTACCGTTACTATTAAGGACAAGACGTTCAGAACTTTTATTCCGGAGGAGGAGATACAGAAGAACGTGAAGGCTGTGGCCGAGAAAATCAATAAGGACATGGCGGGGAAGAATCCGCTGTTTCTTGCTGTTTTGAACGGCTCGTTTATGTTTGCCGCCGACTTGATGCGCTACATAACCATACCTTGCGAGATTTCGTTTGTGAAGCTTGCCTCTTATCAGGGCACAACATCGACAGGTAAAATCAAGGAGGTTATCGGATTGAACGAGGACCTGGCGGGACGTACGGTGATTATTGTTGAGGATATTGTCGACACGGGCTGCACCATGAAACGCATGATAGAGTCTCTCGGCACACGCAGCCCGGAGTCGGTTCATGTATGTACGCTGCTTTTCAAGCCCGGCAAGCTTAAGGTTCCATTAGACATCGAATACGTGGCAATGGAGATACCGAACGATTTCATTGTTGGCTATGGCCTCGACTACGATCAGCAGGGCCGCAATCTCAGAGACATTTATACCGTAATAGAATAATTAGACGATGAAGAATATTGTAATTTTTGGTGCTCCTGGCTCAGGCAAGGGCACACAGAGCGACTTGATGATAAAAAAGTATGGCTTCAACCATATTTCTACAGGCGACGTGCTTCGTGCGGAAATCAAGAACGGCACAGAGCTTGGCAAGACAGCCAAGGGATATATAGACAACGGCCAGCTGATACCCGACGAGCTTATGGTGGACATTCTCGCCAGCGTTTACGACAGTTTCGGCAAAGAGCACAAGGGTGTTATCTTCGACGGTTTCCCGCGTACAATCCCGCAGGCTGAGGCTCTGAAAAAGATGCTTGCCGGACGCGGACATAAGATTGCCGCCATGATAGAGCTTGATGTTCCGGAGAATGTTCTGATGGAACGGCTCATAAAGCGCGGCATTGAGAGCGGACGCTCTGACGACAATGAGGAGACTATAAAGAAGCGCCTCGGCGTTTACCACAGCCAGACTGCGCCTCTCATCGGATGGTACAAGGAAGAGGGACTGCATCACCATGTGAAGGGCGACGGTCTGCTCGATGTCATCTTCGGTGATATCAGTGAGATTATCGACAGTTTATAACTCTAAAAACAGGTAATGGCAGATTCCAATTTCGTAGACTATGTAAAGATTTACTGCCGCTCTGGTAAGGGCGGCAGGGGGTCTATGCACCTCAGGCATGTGAAGTATAATCCCAACGGAGGTCCCGACGGCGGCGACGGCGGAAAGGGCGGAAGCATCATTCTGCGCGGCAACCATAATTTCTGGACATTGCTGCATCTGAAATATCAGCGCCACGTGTTTGCTGAGCATGGCGGCAACGGAGGACGCGACAAATGTCATGGCACCGACGGCAAGGACCAATATATTGACGTGCCTTGCGGCACCGTTGTCTATGATGCGGAAACAGGCAAATATCTTTGCGACGTAACCTACGACGGTCAGGAGGTTGTGCTGCTGAAAGGCGGACGTGGCGGACTTGGAAATTTTCAGTTCCGCACGGCTACCAATCAGGCACCGCGGTTTGCGCAGCCGGGCGAGCCTATGCAGGAGCGCACAATTATTCTTGAGCTGAAACTTCTTGCCGATGTGGGACTCGTCGGTTTCCCTAATGCGGGAAAATCTACCTTGCTGTCTGCCTTGTCGAGCGCACGGCCGAAAATAGCCAATTATCCTTTCACCACCCTTGAACCAAGTCTCGGCATTGTTGCCTACCATGACAACAAGTCGTTTGTCATGGCCGATATCCCCGGCATCATTGAGGGGGCCAGTGAGGGAAGGGGGCTTGGACTCCGTTTCCTCCGCCATATTGAGCGCAACTCGCTGTTGCTGTTCATGGTTCCTGGCGATACCGACGACATAAAGCATGAATACGAGGTGTTGCTCAATGAGCTTCAGCAGTTTAATCCCGAAATGCTCGACAAGCACAGGGTGCTGGCTGTCACCAAGTGTGACCTTCTCGATGAGGAGCTTATGAATATGCTCCGTGAGCATCTTCCTGAGGATTTGCCAGTTGTGTTCATTTCCTCGGTTACAGGTTATGGAATATCTGAGCTTAAGGATGTTCTGTGGAAAGAGCTGAACAGCGAGAGCAATAAGCTGCAGGACATTACGGCAGAGGACACACTCGTGCACCGTGACAAGGATATGACCCGGTTTGCCGCCGAGATGGAGGCGGAGGGCGAGGACATAGAGTTTGTTGACGAGGACGATATCGAGGATCTTGACGATGTCGATGACCTCGAGGACTTTGAATATGAGGATGATGAGGTATAGTCCGCAACTCCTGTCTTACGATATTGCCGCGGGAGTTACAGCCTTTTCTACAATGCGCCACGGCGGAGTGGGAGAGGGCGAGTACTCAGAGTTCAATATCAACAGCTTTTGTGGTGACTCTTCAGAAAGTGTCAGTGCCAACAAGCGGCTTCTTGCAGAGAGCATTGGCATTGACAGCTCACATATTATTCTGCCGCATCAGGTACACGGTACGGAATTCCGTATCATAGGGCCTGAGTTTTTGCAGATGCCAGAGAATGTCCGCAATATGATACTCGATGGAGTTGATGGTGTATTGACCTCTGTTAAGGGATTGTGCATAGGCGTTTCGACAGCCGACTGCATTCCTGTTGTTCTTTACGATTTTGCAAATCATGCAGCTTGTGCCGTGCATGCGGGATGGCGTGGAACGGCCGGGCGCATTGCTCAGAAGGCGGTTGCCGGGATGCATGCGGCTTTTCACTCAGACCCTGCGGGACTGAAGGCCGTTGTCGGCCCGGGAATATCTCTCGATAGCTTTGAGGTTGGCATGGAAGTTTATAATCAGTTTGCTGAGGCAGGCTTTGATATGGACGCTATTGCCAAATTTTACGACAAATGGCATGTTGACCTGAAGGAATGCAATCGCCTACAGCTGGTTGCCGCTGGTTTGCCGGAAAACAATATTTGCGTTTCTGGCATAGATACATTTACCTCAGAGGATTTTTTCTCTGCCCGTCGGCAAGGCATCAGCTCTGGCAGAATTTATACGGCAATAATGTTGGAATAACGATATATGAAAAATATACTACATAACCTGAATATATGCTTTATGGCAATGTTGGTGGTGATAGCCTTGTCATCATCGTCAAACGATAAGTTTACGGCTCTCGAACAGCAACAGATAAGTGTCCAAACTCCCGGTCTCTTTCAGAAGAGCGACATGTTCAATGTCGATTTCACTCAGTTGCACGATGCAGAGTATTCTTTCCCGTTGCCAGTCGGCAAGGCCGTGGCGAAAGACAATGTATTGAAGATAGAGACCAAGAAGGGCGATGCTGTAAAGGCTATGTTCGACGGCACTGCCAGATTGTCGAGAAATATCTCTGGTCATGGTAATGTCATAGTCGTCCGCCATCACAACGGACTTGAGACCGTATATGCCCATAATGCGCAAAATCTTGTGAAAGTGGGACAGGAGGTGAAGGCCGGGCAGACTATAGCCATTGTCGGCGGCGACGAGAGCACGTCATATCTTACTTTCTATATGATGGTAAATGGAGCAAAGATTAATCCGGAGACGGTAATATCGCTTACAAGCCATAAGCTGCGCAAACAGACAATTTTGTTTAAGAAAGCAGGCAACAGAGTCAACATCACAGTTGTGGCTGGCGAGAATACGAAGTCGAAAAAACTTATGGCTGATGTCGATGAGGACCCGTTCAAAACCAGTTCAACTTTCTCTCTTGACCTGCGTAAAATAGAACAGCAACATTGGGCTTATCCGCTGCCTGGTGCCAAGGTTATCAGTCCATACGGCGGAAAGAGACGACATTCGGGCGTTGACCTGAAAACTTGTCCTAACGATGAGATTGTCGCAGCATTCAATGGTGTCGTGACACAATCTGGCCCCTACTATGGATATGGCAACTGTATACGCATCCGTCATGCCTACGGATTTGAGACTCTCTATAGCCATCAGTCTAAAAATTTAGTGAAGGTTGGAGATAAGGTTAAGGCCGGACAGGTTATCGGCCTCACAGGACGCACAGGGCGTGCCACGACAGAGCATCTTCATTTTGAATTGCTTTTCAAGGGCAGGCGCTATAATCCTGCTGTTGTCTTTGACCATGCGAGCAGAAAACTGCACGATAAGACACTTAAACTGTCGAAGAGCGGAAGTATTTCCGGGAAGTGATAGTGGGGCTTAGTAGAAAATAAATTAAAGGCGGCTTCCGAACGGAAGCCGCCTTTAATCCTTATTTGTTCCTGTTAGCCCTTTGCTCACGGTATTTGGCTTTTTGCTTTGCCGATCCGCTGCCATGGGCACCTGTTATATATTTCTTTTTCTTGGCCTTTGTCTTCACTTTGTCAGAAGCCTTGTTGTTTCCGCCACCGCCTTTTTTGAAAACAATGCCGCCTTCGAGAATGTCGTCGAAATTGTCTGACATACTGTGCGAAAATTAATGGTGGAACAGTCTTACTCCTGTGAATGCCATTGCTATGCCATACTTGTCGCACGTCTCGATAACATTGTCGTCACGGATGCTGCCGCCGGCCTGTGCGATGTATTCAACGCCGCTCTTGTGCGCACGCTCGATGTTGTCGCCAAATGGGAAGAATGCGTCAGAGCCAAGCGCTACTTTTGTGTTCTGTGCTATCCAAGCCTTCTTTTCCTCCATTGTAAGCACCTCTGGCTTTTCGGTGAAGAACTGCTGCCATGTGCCCTCGCGCAAAACGTCGTCGTACTCCTCGCTGATATACACGTCGATTGTGTTGTCACGGTCGGCACGGCGAATGCCCGGCTTGAAAGGCAAATTCATTACCTTGGGGCACTGGCGCAGCCACCAGATGTCGGCTTTCTGTCCGGCAAGCCGTGTGCAGTGAATGCGGCTCTGCTGGCCTGCGCCGATACCTATGGCCTGTCCGTCCTTTACGTAGCATACGGAGTTGCTTTGGGTATATTTCAGGGTGATGAGAGCTATTATCAGGTCTCTCTTAGCCTCGTCGGTGAAGGTCTTGTTCTCTGTAGGAATGTTCTCGAAAAGTGCCGGGTCGTCGAGCCTAATCTCGTTGCGTCCCTGCTCGAATGTTATTCCGAACACCTGTTTGCGCTCTATTGGAGCTGGCACATAGTCGGGGTCAATTTTTATGACGTTGTAAGCTCCCTTACGCTTGTCTTTCAGTATTTCCAATGCCTCGTCGGTATATCCAGGTGCGATAACGCCGTCGCTCACCTCACGTTTGATGAGAGTTGCGGTAGCAGCGTCGCAAACATCGCTCAGGGCAACGAAATCACCGTATGAGCACATACGGTCGGCGCCTCTTGCCCTGGCGTAGGCGCAGGCAAGCGGAGACAGCTCAATCTTCACATCGTCAACGAAGTATATCTTTTTCAGAGTGTCGCTCAGCGGCAGGCCTATTGCGGCACCGGCAGGGCTTACGTGCTTGAAACTTGCAGCCGCAGGCATTCCTGTCGCTGCCTTAAGCTCCTTTACGAGTTGCCAACTGTTCAGCGCATCCAGAAAGTTGATATATCCCGGGCGGCCGTTTATTACCTCAATTGGGAGTTCGCCCTCCTCCATGAAAATCCTCGACGGCTTCTGGTTTGGGTTGCATCCGTACTTTAAAGCTAATTCTTTCATATTGTCGTTATTGAATTTTTTGCAAAGTTACACGTTTTCCACGCATTAACCAAATTTTGATTGAGAAATCATATTTGGCGGGTTACGGTAATACACTCGTTACAGTCGCAACAAATGCGACTCGCTACACTTTTAAGGACGTAAAAATGTGATTTGATACATTTTTAAGGACGAATATTTGGCTGTTTCCCATAGAGGAGAAGGCTAAGGAAAACCTGCGTGCCAAAAGCCTTGCCGCCTTTGTCGCAAAATATCCAGGTTTGCATGCCCTGCGGTTCTCAATGTCCGATTACCGTGAACATGACTGGATGACCAACATTCCACTGTATGCGGTGACATTAAACAATTAGGTTATATAAATATGTGCAGACTAAGCCACCGGCCGTAAACCGGAAGGCAAAGCCTGCACAAATTTTGTTATGTTTCTACAGTAGAAATTCCGTTACTCTTAAATGACTGTTGAAGTTAGGCTTTGACTGTGTTTCTAAGGCATATATGCTTCAAGTGTCAATGAAGCAGGCTGCGATGGCGCTTGAAGCCTGCTTCGTTGGCACTTGAAGCAGGTTGCGTAAAACTCGTTTTTTTTCGATGGATTTTTTGCAGTTATTCTTATTTGCGCTATCTTTGCAGAAGATAGGCTGCACTCGGCAAATAAAGAATAAAGTCTCTTTGCCCTCGTTAGCCCTGTCTTTGCATCATGAAAACATTATTTTAAAACACAATGATACGCGAATTTAAGAAACTATCAGAGTTTGTCGCCAAGCATAAGGTGAAGCTTGATGCCAAGTCTTTGCTGAAATTGAAAGCGATAGTTACGGGCAAGGAAAAACCGACGCACGAGACACTCGACAAACTGGCATTGCTTGCCGGCTTTCAGGATTGGGAAAGCCTGAAAAAGACATTTGAGGACTGAGCGGATGACAAATGTATGACATTATAGTAAAATAACAGAAAAACAACATATTATGCTGAAGAATTTTGTATTTGCCATGTATGCCATGGCGTTGCCGTTATTGGTGTCGGCTGCCGACAAAGATGTTAAGCAAGTCCGCCATGCGGGACCTTTCAAGGCGGTTAGCCCGATAGTGATAGACAGTGTAGACAACGCACAGAAGAAATTTGCAGACGGGAAGCCTCTTGACATGCGCCTGCCGTTGACCCTTGTCGAGAATGCACCGGCGGTTGAGCTTTCTTCAATCAAAACCGACAGCTCTGAGCTGCATCTCATGGCTTTCGACGTGATGGCGACGGAATATCTGAAAGACCGGAAACTGGCCATAAAAGGCTCGAAGGACTATAAAATTTTTGTCGACGGCAAAGAGCAGCCGGGCACCATGGAGCTGCAGCCTGGATTTCACCGCATCAGCGTGAAACTGGTTGCCGACAGCACAGCCGTGGCACTGTCGCTGCCCGAAAAAGGAATAGAGATTATGGACGACGGCATGCGCCGCTTTACCATGACCGACATCCTCGGCACACGTGTCACCACACGCGCGTCGCTATCCGCGTCAGGACGTTGGGCCTTTGTTGAATACAGATGGTATGATTCCGAAAATAATACTAAGAGTGAGCGCCTGCTTGTAGACCTAAAGACCGGCGCTAAGCGTGTTTTTGAGGGACAGGCAACGTGGATGCCTGCGACGGACAGATATTATTTCACCGAGAAAACAGACGGCAGGCAGAGCCTCAAGGTTGTAGACCCGCTGACAAACAGCGTCACAGTGTTGGCAAAAGACATGCCCGAGGACTATTTCGTTATATCGCCAACAGAGACCTACGCCATAATGATGCCAAAGAGCGAGGGGCCAAAAAAGGAGGATGGCGTTTTCGAGATTGTGCATCCCGACGACCGCCAACCAGGATGGCGCACCCGTTATTCGCTGGCGCGCTACGACTTTGCCACAGGAATAGTGCAGCCACTGACATATTCGTATCATTCGGTATCGCTGTCAGACATTTCACCAGACGGCCGCTATCTGCTCTTCTCCGTCTCGACCGACTCTTTAACGCAGCGTCCGACTACAAGGCGGACATTCTATGAGCTTGACCTTGAGACCATGCAGACCAGAACCCTCGTGGAGAAAGACGGATTTATAAATGGCGCTGCCTATTGCGGAAGCCACGGCCTCGTGGCATTCTCGGCAAGCACCGAGGCTTTCGGAGGCATAGGCAACCGGGTGCCAAAGGGACAGACTCCGAACACTTTCGACATTCATCTGTATCTGATGAATACGGAGACTCTGAACGTGACACCAGTCACAGCCGATGACGCGACGAGCATAAGCAATATGGAGTGGTCGGCGGCTGACCATTGCCTGTACTATCTGGCTGAAAACGGAGACAGCGTAAGCCTCTACCGGCTTGACCCGAAAACACAAAAATCTGTGATGGTGCGCCAGCCGCTTGAGGTGCTCTCAGGACTGAGCGTGGCAAGCAAGGGCGGAAACATAATGGTTCACGGCTCGTCGATGTGCGTGCCCTACGAGGTTTACAACATCACGTCGCCTGCCGGAAAACCCAAGGCCTCTCTGGTTGTTGCGCCAAACAAAGAAAACATGGCTGGACTGGAGCTTGGAAAAGTCAACTCGTGGAGCTTTGAGACCATGAGAGGATATAAGGTTACGGGCTTTTATACGCTGCCTCCGGATTTCGACCCGGCTAAGAAATATCCCGTCATAGTGCATTACTACGGCGGATGCTCGCCGACATCGAGGCGTTTCGGCAACGGCTCGCATTATCCCGCTTACTACTGGAACGCGCTCGGATACATTGCGTTCTTTGTAAATCCTTCGGGTGCGTCGGGCTTCGGGCAGGAGTGGGCTTCGCGCCATGTGAACACAATGGGCGAGGGGCCGGCACAGGACATCATCGACGCCACCCGCCAGTTTGTCAAGGATGTGCCACAATGCGACGCTGACCATATCGGCTGTATCTCGGCATCGTATGGCGGTTTTATGACCCAGTACATGATGACCAAGGACAATCCGTTTGCATGCGGAGTGTCGCATGCCGGCATCTCAAGCCACACCAGCTATTGGGGCGAGGGCTACTGGGGATATTCATACAGCGAGACATCGGCGGCCAACAGCTATCCTTGGACCCGAAAGGACCTGTACGTGGAGAGGTCACCGCTCTATAACGCCGACAAGATTAAGAAACCGATACTTTTCACCCACGGTACGGCAGACACCAATGTGCCAATCGGCGAGTCTATCCAGATGTACACGGCGTTGAGGCTGCTCGGCGTGCCTACGGCATTCATAGAGGTAGAGGGCGAGAACCACGGAATAATGGATCCCGTGAAGCGCACAAAGTGGATAAACTCAACAATGGCGTGGTTCCAGAAATATCTGAAGGGCGACGACTCGTGGTGGAACGCCATATACAAGCCGAAGAAGCTTTAGGAGGATAACTGAAAAATGTTGAGGGCTGGTAGACTCAATGAAATACGCCCCGAAGGGGCATAAGCACTTAGCCCAGGGCAACACCTTGGGTCTGCAATGCGATTGTAAGAAATGTGCCATGTAGGGGCAAAAACGTTAATTATCAAACAGATATGTGGTTTGGTTGTTGCGCTTATGCCCCTTTTAGGGCGTGTTGTTTGAGATTGCCCCACTAAAATTTCTGATAACCATTTGGCATTCTTTCTGTGTGGGGAAATGATAAAAAACACAAAATAGACGAGTTTCTTAATTTTTTGTGCTAAATTTGCACCCTAATATGCCGCATAGCGGAAAAGGAAGCAATAAATGACACTTCGGATAAAGAAATTAGATATATTCATAGCCAAGCAGTTCGGACTGCTTTTTTTAGGAACATTCTTTATCTGTCAGTTCGTGCTTATGATGCAGTTCCTGTGGAGAAGTATCGACGAGCTGATAGGAAAGGGATTGTCCGTGGAGATAATGGCGCAGTTTTTCTGGTATATGGCACTGATGCTTGTGCCGCAGGCTCTCCCTTTGGCCATACTCCTTTCCTCGCTGATAACATTCGGCAACCTTGGCGAGAGCTATGAGCTGACGGCCATAAAGTCTGCCGGCATATCGCTCATGCAGTCGTTCAGGTCGCTGATTGCCATTACCGTGACGGTATGTCTCGCCTCGTTTTATTTCCAGAATAATATCGGTCCCCAGTCAACAATGAAACTCTCGCAACTGCTGGTGTCGATGAAGCAAAAAAGTCCGGAGCTGATGATACCAGAGGGCATTTTCTACGATGGTATACCAAACAGCAACATCTACGTGCAGCACAAGGATCTGGAGACTGGAAAATTGTACGGAATGATGATTTACCGCATGACGGGAAGCTACGAGGACCAGGCAATAATTCTCGCCGACTCAGGAATGCTGCAGTCTACTGCCGACAAGAAACACCTGCTGCTCTCGCTATGGAGCGGCGAGTGGTTTGAGAATATGCAGTCGCAGGAGCTTGCCAACAGTGCGTCGGTGCCTTACCGCCGGGAGTCGTTTGTGTCGAAGACCATTGTGCTCGATTTCGACGGTGAGTTCAGTATGACTGATGCCGCAGCCCTCTCAAACAACGCAAAGGGCAAGGGCCTGAGACAGATTTCGGCTGATATCGATTCGCTGAACAATCTTTACGACAGCATAGGACGTGCTTATTTTGTTGATGCAAAACGCACTTATTTCTCTACGGCCTCAATCAGTAAGGCGGATTCTGCACTTGCCGTTAAGACAGCAAAGGCGGAGAATGTGAACATCGACAGTATTTTCAGCAAATTGCAAGTTGATACAAAAAAGAGTGCGGTAAACAGTGCTCTTAACAGGGTACAGGGAAGGCTGAGCGACTTGGAGTTTAGAGGACTTGTTACCAGCGACGGTGATAGGCTTATCAGAATGCACGAGATAGAGGCTATAAACAAATTTACCTTGGCTTTTCAGTGTCTGTTGTTCTTTTTTATCGGTGCTCCTTTGGGTGCTATAATCAGAAAAGGCGGCCTGGGGTACCCCATTCTGATATCTGTTTTCGTGTTTATTGTTTATTACATACTCGACAATTCCGGCTACAGGATGGCTCGTGGCGGTATGTGGGCGGTTTGGTTTGGAAAAGCTTTGGCACCTGCCGTGCTTTCTCCTGTTGCTGTTTTTGTCACATACAAGGCTAATAAAGACTCTGTGGTGTTCAATGCCGATGCATATAAGGAATTCTTTATGCGCCTGCTCGGATTGAGACTTAAGCGCCATGTGTTCTCGAAAGAGGTTATAATTAATGACCCAGAATACGCCAGCGACTCTGTTAGGCTCAGACGGATTAACGATGATGTTCATGCCTATTCGCAGGAACATAAGCTCGTTACGGCTCCTAATATTATAAATGTATTTTTTAAATACAGGACTGATAACGAAGTAGAGCGTATAATCGAAGAGCTTGAGGCTGTCATAGAAGACCTTGCGAACACAAGAGACAAGATAATTCTTCATGAGCTTAATAAATATCCTATACTCTCGGCAAAGGCACATACCAGACCTTTCGAGCATAAATGGCTCAATGTGATGGCTGGAATTTTCGTGCCGTTGGGTGCCGTGCTTTATATCCGTATGTGGATGTTCCGCTTGCGACTGTACCGTGACCTTAAGGTCGTGCGCCAGACCAATCAGGCTATAGTGGTGAGGATAAGGGAACTGGGCAAAATTTGAAAAGTAATAAGGAAAAAATAATATGATGGAATTCAAACTTAATAGCATCGAAGAGGCTATCAAGGACTTTCAAGACGGAAAGTTCGTGATTGTTGTTGATGATGAAGACCGCGAAAACGAAGGCGACCTCATTATTGCCGCCGAGAAAATCACCGATGAGAAGGTGAATTTTATGCTTAAAAATGCAAGAGGAGTTCTTTGCGCGCCAATCACTCTGGGCAGATGCGAGGAGCTGGACTTGCCTAAGCAGGTTGTGGAAAACACGTCGGTGCTTGGAACTCCATTCACCGTGACCGTCGACAAACTTGAGGGATGTACGACAGGTGTCTCTGCGCATGACAGAGCCGAGACACTAAAGGCGTTGGCTGACCCGATGTCGAAGCCGTCGACTTTCGGCAGGCCAGGTCATGTAAATCCTTTGTATGCACAGGACAATGGCGTGTTGAGCCGTTCCGGTCATACCGAGGCTGCCGTAGACCTCTGCAAACTCGCCGGGCTATATCCCGCAGGTGCTCTTATGGAGATAATGAACGAGGACGGCACCATGGCGCGTATGCCGGAGTTGCAGAAACTTGCCGCCGAGTGGGATATGAAGATTATCACCATCAAAGACTTGATAGCATACCGCCTGAAAAAAGAGACAAGCATCGAGGTCGGCAAAAAAGTACACATGCCCACAAAATACGGCGACTTTATGCTTATCCCTTTCCGACAGCAGAGCAACGGGCTGGAGCACATGGCGCTTGTTAAAGGCGAGTGGAAAGATGATGAGCCTATACTGGTGCGTGTTCACTCATCGTGTGCCACAGGAGATATTCTTGGAAGCCAGCGCTGCGATTGTGGCGAGCAGCTGCACAAGGCAATGCAGATGATAGAGACTGAGGGAAAAGGCGTTGTCGTGTATATGCAGCAAGAGGGCAGGGGCATCGGGCTTATGAACAAAATAGCCGCATATAAGTTGCAGGAGGAGGGACTTGATACTGTTGAGGCTAACATACATCTCGGATTTGAGCCCGACGAGCGCGACTACGGATGTGGTGCGCAGATGCTGAGATTTCTTGGGGTGCACAAGATGAGGCTCATGACCAACAACCCTACAAAACGTGTCGGACTGGAGGCGTATGGACTCGAGATAGTCGAGAATGTACCGATAGAAATTGAGCCGACCCCATACGACTACAAATATCTCAAGACAAAAAAAGACCGCATGGGGCACACGCTGCATCTTGACTGATGGCATGTTTTTTTTGATGCAAATGCAACGAAACGGCACAAAATAGTTTGCAATATTGTGGCATTTGTTAAAATTATATGTTTTTTAGTCGCCTTTTTTCGTTATAAACTATAAAATGAGTAAATTTGCATTTGAATAATAAAAAAATGACCATGGCACAGTTATCTAATCGTCTGAACAGACTTGCACCGTCGGCAACGTTGGCAATGTCGCAGAAAAGCAGTGAGATGAAAGCTCAGGGTATCGATGTTATAAACATGAGTGTCGGAGAACCTGACTTCGCTACACCTGACCATATAAAAGAGGCTGCAAAAAAAGCCATCGACGAGAATTATACAAAGTACTCGCCTGTACCAGGCTATGCCGATTTGAAGAAGGCTATAGTGGCAAAGCTGAAAAACGAAAACGGACTTGACTATTCAGCCAGCGAAATCCTTGTCTCAAATGGTGCCAAACAGAGTGTTTGTAATGCGGTAATGGCACTTTGCAACGATGGAGACGAGGTTATAATTCCCGCACCATATTGGGTGAGCTATCCGCAGATGGCTTTGCTCGCAGGCGCTACTCCCGTAGTCATCAATGCCAGCTTTGAGCAGAATTTCAAAATCACGCCGCAGCAGCTTGAGGAGGCTATAACTCCAAGAACCCGAATGCTAATTCTCTGCTCGCCAAGCAACCCTACAGGCAGCGTGTACTCGCAGGATGAGCTCGATGCGCTTGCAGAGGTTATTCTCAAGCACGATGACCTTTTCGTTCTTGCCGATGAGATTTACGAGCATATCAACTATGTAGGCAAACATGCCAGCATAGCAAAAGCCGCCGGCATGAAAGATCGCTCCGTAATAGTGAACGGTGTTTCTAAGGCATACGCCATGACAGGATGGCGCATTGGTTTTATCGCTGCGCCGGAGTGGATAGTAAAGGGATGCAACAAACTGCAGGGGCAATACACCAGCGGCCCGTGCTCGGTGAGTCAGAAAGCTGCTGAGGCTGCATATACCATGGATCAGGAGTGTGTGGAGACCATGCGCCTTGCTTTCCAGCGCAGAAGAGACCTCATAGTGGAGCTTGCCAAGGATATTCCGGGACTTGAGGTGAATGTTCCAGACGGAGCTTTCTATCTCTTCCCAAAATGCAGCAGTTTCTATGGCAAGGCTTGCGGCGACAGAATTATCAACAATTCTACCGACCTCGCAATGTTCCTTCTCGAGGAAGGCCATGTGGCAACAGTTGGAGGGGACGCATTCGGTGACCCTGACTGCTTCCGTATGAGCTATGCTACAAGCGATGACAACATCCGTGAGGCTATGAGGAGAATTAAGGAAACTTTAGCCAAACTGAGATAAATAGTTGGTTTTCCATATACACTGATACAAAATCAAGGTGGTGTTTGCGCTAACAAGAAGGGGGCAGGTAAAAATATTCCGTTAAAACTTCTTAATTGGTGACGTAATTACCTTTTAATTGTTATCTTTGCGTTGTAAAAAAACAAGTGGAGCTAAAGGAAGTTCTATTGTGTGGCCTAAAAAACACTTTCTCTATCGGTTTCGATGCCGAAAGGCTATCATGTAGAACTTGCGGAAATTCTATGAGCAAATAT
>OGLR01000639.1_pt1 | contig 14816 bp, 12 predicted proteins | sample 1572931 | NCBI WGS metagenome assembly OGLR01 (sample SAMEA2581997, study PRJEB24529) | metagenome | biome: Human gut stool | place: China | collected 2011 | reverse complement strand
ATTTTCATATCTTATGAAATTAATAACCGTTTTTGAAACGGAGAGAGTGGGATTCGAACCCACGCGCCCTTTCGGACAAACGGTTTTCAAGACCGCCTCGTTATGACCACTTCGATATCTCTCCGAATGTGTGTCTTAAGTCTTTGTCATCTGTGTTGCTCACCTGACGACAAAAGCTATTCTAACAAAAAGGTCTGCTATTGTCAACACATTTTTACACAATTTTTATTTTATTTTTTTAAGATGAGAAAAAGCCCATTTTATCACGTTTTTGGGCTTTTCCTCTTTTTGCTGAATACAGTTTTTTCTATGAATTGTGTCTGTTATCATGTAATTGTTACAAATATTCCTACTATTTGCTTTTTACCACTGTCTGCTTTTCCCTGCAAGATACAACTCCCAGTCCGTCATATGATTTTCCATATTAGTGATCAGAACCACTTTGCAGTCATTCTCAGAGTAGGTCACTTCTCTCTGCCACTTGTAAAAATCCGGCCCGTCTCCCAGATTTCTCATATAGCCCATCAGGCGTTTCAGGCAGTAAGCTGTCTCCTTCACATCCGTCAGGCAATCATTGGCATAAAAGTCTTTCCATTTTCCGTGTTCCCGGTCCCTCATGGCGCTGTCCGCCGCTTCAAATGCTTCTGCAGCATTACCCAACAGGAAGAAGGCCTTCTTATATTCCTTCCGTTCATATGTTGCAAATGCTTCTGTAAATAAGATAGCTCCCTGTAGACAATTCCGGTGGATTTTCACCTGCAGCAATACGGAATCTTTCCATAATTCATTTTCCCCAACGGTAAGGCCGCACTCATACAGACCCTCAAGCTGTTTTCCCGTCTGCAGACATTTTCCTGTAAACCATTCCATCTGTGCAGCAAAAGTATCCTTATGAATACACCAGAACAGTTCTTCCACCGGTTCTGCAGCTCCGTTCTTCATCCAGCTATAGATAAAATCCCTCACAACATAATTATAGAATTGTTCTCCGGCATGCTCATCCTCTTTCTCTCCAAAGGGTAACATAGCCCTCGGATAATCGCGAATGCAGTCTTCCATAATGGAAAGCTGCGCAGTATCATTCTCCGCCCCATAGTATTCGGTGACATAACGCTTTCTATGCTCTTCTGCCGACAGAGCATCCTGTTTCCACAGATTGGCAATAAAAGAAAGAGGATATACATGCGGCTTGATATTGGATGCATTGACAAGCCACAGGTCCGTAATTCCATGCCTCATAGCATCCGTAAGCTCTTTTTCCACGAACTCCATGGAATTAGGCAGCATGGTAATATGGTTGGCCGCCTGTAAATCATAGAAGGATACATGATAATAGGTGCCATGCCGTCCCTTATCTCCTTCCTCCGGCAACGCTGACACTCTGGGGTTATGATTGCCTTGACGTCTGGATACCATCTTGCCGTAACCGTTGTCCGCCCAGATCAGGATCACATCCTCCGGGATCTGCAGGCAGCCCTCCCGATATAATTCCAGAATTTCACCGTACAGATTTGTGCAGAACACTGCGTCCGGAATCTGCTCTCTGACCATGGCATATTGCTTCTTCATAATATTGCTGATTAGCTCTCCACGTTTTTCAGGTGTGTCAAAAGCGGAATCATTTTCCCAGAACGGTACATCGCCCTGTCCCCGGAAGCCAATATTCCAGATGACTTCCTCGTCCTTTTGCCGTCCGATGGCGTCTTTCCATAATCCTTCAAACAAATCTTTATGTTTCAAATACGAAGGTTCCAGATCCGGGTAAGCCCGCAGGAACATTTCCGCTCCCAGCGGCTCCGCATGGTGATGTGTGATCATCAGCCCCATATCCGACGCAATAGGCGCATAGATTCTGGAATTTTTATCTGTTCCGGGGATCACCAGATTGCCACCACAGCGGAGCAGCGCTTCAAACACCATTTCCCATGGATAGTCTTTTGATACGCCGGCTGTCCAATGGCTGATCAGTACTTCGTCATTGATAAACCATCCACGATACCGGATTCTGTCCGGCTCCGAATGGTATATCCCGCAGGGGATCTCTACATAAGATTTCACTTCCATCTTCTGATCATTCCAGAACCAGAATGGCAGCACTCCAAGGTAGGTTTCACTAAGGTAATTTAATGCATAGATAAAGGAACGGGCATCCGCTCCGTAGATCGTAATCTCCTGTTCTGTCACTTCCAGCTCATATTGTTCCGGTTTCAGATCTTTTTTGCACAAAATGATCCTGTTTCTATTCTTGACTATGTCAGTCAAAGTCTTTTCCATGTCTCTCCGGAGTCGCTCACAGGCAAGTTCTACGGCTTTTTCTGTTACGGCATCCGAAAGTAAGGTAGTGTTTCTACTTAACTGAAATGGGTTCATGCTCTTCTCCCTCTGTCTGTCATAATGATAGCAACATTATAAAAAAATGGGGTTCTTGTATCAAGATACAAAAAAGCCCGTTTCACTGACAAAATTTGTCTGCAAAACGGACTTTTTGTATTTTCATAATGGTCTGCAGGATTACAGTTTCAGATCATCCAACAGCATCTCTGCGTAGATTCCACCGATCTCTTTTAACCCTCTGGCGATCAGCGATGCGAAATTCACAGCACCGTCATAACGCAGGTGGGTATTATCCTCGGATTTCTCCGGGTGATTCTTATACTCGCCCTCCGGGAAGAACATATACCATCTTCTGCTGTTCTTCTCTCCGGCTTTTTTTAACTCCATACGGCTCATGCTGTAGAGATCCACCAGAGGAACATTATTTTTCTCCGCGGTCTGCTTCATAGCAGCCACATAATCGGAATGTGCTCCGATCCCCAAGTGTTTCTCATCCATAAAGCATCTGCGCTCTAAGGGAGTGATCAGCACCGGATAAGCGCTATGATCTTTTGCCACACGGATAAAGGTTTCAAGATTCTCCATATAAGTGGAAAAAGGCTCTGTATATCTGGTGGGATCCTCTTTTTTCTCGTCATTGTGTCCAAACTGGATAAACAGGAAATCTCCTGCACCAATTTTCTCCTCTATGGCTTTCAGTCTCCCCTCGTCCATAAAGCTTTTGGTGCTTCTGCCGTTCTTGGCATGGTTTACTATCTGATACTCATTTTTAACAAATAAAGGAAATACCTGACCAATGCCTGTCTGCGGATAGGTCGTATAGTCATTGGTCTGGACCGTGGAATCTGCAGCCCAAAAAATTCTGTTCATTTCTGCCCTCATTTCTGCGCTTCCCCTGCGCATCTTTTCTTGTGGAATTTACTCACAGATACAGCACAAGGGAAACCGAAGTTTCCCTTGTCTAAGTCTAAATACGTGTGAGAAGAAAATCACTCCTTAACCGCACCGATATTAACACCCTTTACGAAATACTTCTGCAGGAAAGGATACAATGCCATGAAAGGAAGGATTGCACATACGATCGCTGCATAGAACAGAGTGTTCTGTGATACTGAATACTGCGTAGTAGGGGTATCACCATCCATGATCATATTACGTAACTGATACTGGAAGTTAACCTGATCAGGATTGGTAATATAGATCTTAACGGTAGAATAGTCATTCCATACGGTAACTGCGAACATCAGGCCGATGGAAGCCAGGGCTGCTTTGGACAGAGGAAGCACGATCTTGAAGAAGATTCCCATAGGGGAGCATCCATCGATCTCGGCCGCCTCGAACAGGCTGGCAGGTATTCCTTCGAAGAAGTTACGCATCAGTACCAGGTTGTACACGTTCATACCGTGCTTTACCACCAGGATCCACATGCTGTTAACCAGGTGTAACTGCTTCATTACCAGGTACTCGGGGATCATACCACCGGAGAAGATCATGGTAAACAGAAGGAAATATGCGAAGAAGTTACGTCCGGGCATATCAAACTGGATCAGTACATAGCCACCCAGGGTGGACAGGAGCAGACCAAGGAACGTACCGAGCACGGTTGTGATCACGGAGTTGATGAACGGTCTGTAAAGTCTCTGGGTATGAATGATGGTCTTATAGCCATCTAAGGTAAAATCCTCCGGCCACAGTCTGAACTGGTATACACCCACAGCATTGAAGGAGTCTACTACTACCTTCCAGATAGGTACCAGAACCAGGAGGCCGATGAGAATAAATACGATGTAGTTTACAATATCGAATACATGAACCTTTTTCTTAGGTTTACGATAAGCTGTCTTTGCCACGTTTAACACCTCCTATACAATGCCACGGCCACGGGTCTTCTTACTAGCCCAGTTACATATCAGTACCAGTACACAGCCAACCAGGGACTTGAAGAGACCAACTGCTGTAGAGTAACCATAGTTCGGCAGAGCGATTGCGAATGTCTGACGATAAATATAAGTAGAAATAACATCAGATACGCTGTATACCGCATTGTTGTACAATACGAATACGGACTCGAACATATTCATAACCTTAGCAAGGTTCAGGATCAATACAGTGATAATAGTATTGGACAGTGCAGGCAGCGTTACGAAACGCATCTTCTGCATACGGGTTGCACCGTCGATATCAGCTGCTTCATACAGCTCCGGGTTGATACCTGCCAGAGTAGCCAGGAAGATAATGGTTCCCCAACCGGTCTCTTTCCAGATATTGATAATGTAGAAGATCGGTCTCCACCATGCAGTGCTTGCCAGGAAATAAATTCCCTTGGCATCCGGTGCCAGGATGCCCCAGTCACGCAGCATTCCGTTTACCAGACCGGTAGAGGAGGGAGACAGGAACAGGCTGAAGATAGATGCAACTACTGCCCATGACATAAAGTGGGGCAGATATATAATAGTCTGCAAAGTTTTCTTTGCAAAGAGATTTCCCATTTCATTTAAGAAGATTGATACGATAACCGCAGTGAAGGTCGTGATCAATAACTTCATGATACTCAGTTCCAATGTGTTCCTGAATGCACTCCAGAACGCATCGGTCTTAAACATACTGTAAAAGTGCTTGAGTCCCACAAAAGTAGGAGCACCTACGGGCTTGTAATCGTAGAATGCATAACGAATACCAAGCATGGGCCAGTAATACATGATCAAAATAAATATAAATACAGGCAGGAACATTACATAATAGCCTCTGTTATTCCAGATCCGGAGACCCAAAGGCTTGTGACGTACTTCTACGCCGGTGGATGTGGTGATTTTCTTTTTCTTGCTCATACCATCCCTCTTCCTTTCAACTTCATCTCACACATTCTTTTCTCTCTAAAATATCCTGTCCCATGGGCTTTGTATCCCGATGGGACAGGATAATTATATCATATTTTGCAGCTTCCGCTACTCTATTACGGTCTCAATTACTGATTCAGTTCAGCTAAGCACTGATCAATGATACTGCCAACAGTGTCAACGTAGGTCTGCATAGCTGCATCTACATCGCCGCCATCAACTACTACAGAAGTGATAGCTGCCAGCTTAGCATCATAGATGGTACCGGACTCGTTGGTGTAGGTCTCAGAGGTAGGAGACTGAGGAGCATCCTTGCAGTTCTCGGTGAAGAACTTGTTACCTTCTGCAGCCAGGCTGGAGATATCGTTAAAGCCGTTGTCCAGAGAGCAGATAACCAGAGCGGGATCCATAGCGTTCTTCTTCCATACGGAGTTAGGATCGTTAGGAGACTGCTTTAAGTGGAACTGACCATCTTCGTACTCGTAAGACTTCTCTTTGTCAGTACCTGCATTGATGGTGAAGCTTTCAGCCTTGGTAGACCAGTGAACATCCTCTGCACCGTAGGTCCACAGTGTCTGCACCTTGTCACCATCCATCATGGTCTCGATGAATGCATCGAAGATAGCCTGCTCACGGGAATTGTCTCCGTCACCGTCATCAATGATAACCCATACAGGAGCTTCTCTGTTCAGGTAAGCGCCAACCTCAGCGATAGGAGCCAGCTCAACCAGCTTCTCATCAACACCGTTCTTGATCAGGTTATCGGTCAGAGTCTGATACCAGGAACCTGCCCAGTAAGTGAATACACCTGAAGAACCGGTCTGATCGTTAGAGAACCATTTCTCACGAGCGATCTTGGTAGAAGCGGTCAGGGTCTCAGGGTCGATAGCGCCATCCTTGTAAGCCTGCTGTAATCTTAACAGAGCTGCCTTGGTAGCATCGGTCTGGAATCCATCGTACCAGGTACCATTCTCATCCTGCAGGATTGCGGGATAAGAATCCTGCCAGAACTCAGGCAGATAGTTTACATAAGGAGCCTCGTTACCAACGAAACCAGCTGCGATAACACCATAGGTATCACCGGTTACGCCGTTGCCATCGGGATCTTCGTTGTGGAACTTTAACAGCATGTTGTAGTAATCATCATAAGTCTTGATGTCTTCAGCCTTCAGGCCAACTGCATCTAACCATGCCTGCTTAACGTAGGTAACACATCCATTACCATAGGTAGGAGCGAAACCATACAGATGACCTTCCTCATCCTTCAGGTTCTCGTTGATCTCAGGCAGGATCAGGTGAGACTGGAATTTAGCGTTTGCATATGCTTCGGACATATCCCACAGCAGACCGGTAGGTGCATACTGCTTGAACATATCTGCACTCATGATCATTACATCAGGATAGTCACCGCCTGCGAACAGACGACCTACTGCATCGGTATAACCGGAATGGTCTAACTGCTGGACGTTCATCTTAATAGGATGACCGATTGCTTCGGATACTGCATCATCCCACTGCTGAACGAATTCAGCCTGGCCGTTATCAACGGTTGCGGTCAGAGTACCATTAACTACTACGTTAATCTCCTCCAGATTGTAAGCTTCGGTAGATGCTGCCTCGGTAGAAGCTGCTGCGCTGCCAGTTGCTGCGCTGTCGGTGGATGCTGCAGGAGCATCATTGCTGCTTCCGCATGCTGCTAAGGAAGCTACCATAGCAGATGCTAAAAGTACGGATAATACTTTTCTCTTCATTTCTTTCCTCCCTAAAAATTTGGAATCATGATTTGTCATGGGGTCATTCCCTTGACTTGCCCTCACCTTACCATCCGTCACCTGGAAAAACAAGTTACAATTTTTGCGTTCGGGTGCAAATTTTGACCACCGATTCTGCAAACCCTTGATTTTACTGCATTCTTTGAAAGCACTTACATTTGATATTTTTAAATTTGAAAGGGGTTACATCTTGCTTCCTTTGTAAGTAACTGATACAATATACATGGTTTATTCGGTATATTATCTAAAAAAATTGAGACACGGGAGTGATCATGAATGATTTTTAATAAAAAAGACACCCTTAATGATACAAATTATACAAGCCACAACAATACATTAATGCTGAAAATGGTAACCTCTTACAGTATTTTCCTGCTGATCATTCTGGTTTTGTTCATCTTTTTATACCGTTCTACGATAAATAACGCGCGTGATTCTTATGATCAGCAGAACGAGACAACCCTGATCAGCAATGCAGAGCTGTTTGAAAGCGATCTGAATATCATGGAAGTCTATTGCAGACAGCTTCTGCAGAACGACACTTTCCGGAAAGTCATGAATTATGAGAATACCTATTATCCTTTTACGGAAATGGGAAATGAATTGCAGAACTCTCTGGCTACCAATGTATATGCAGAAGCTCTTCTTCCGTTAAAAGAGTCCTTTGTCTATTTTCCGGAGACAGACTATGTATTGAATCCTACTTATTTTATATCCGCAAAGCGGTTCTATAGCTGGATCCAGAAGTATCCTTCTACCGAAAAAGAAATGTGGCGATCCTACATGACGGAACCGGAATACGAGAACCGCTTTCTTCCCATGGATCAGTTCATGCCAAATTACAGCGAAAAATACTATATGTATATCATCGACCTGAACGATCTCTATTATATGGATGCCAATGCGAAGGTCTGCTTTATCTTCGAACAGGATAAGATGGCGGATCTGTTCGACTGTGTTCAGATGGATGGTGATAATTTCCTGGCGGTGACCGCGGAAGATGACTCCACCGTGCTTACGATAAATACTCCGAACAGCATTTCCGCAGAAATGTTGGATTCTCTGGACTTTAATAAGGGCTATGCAGAGGTCCGGATCGATGGGCAGAACTTTACTTTGGGGAAATACGTTTCGGATAACACCAGTTATTCTTACTATTTCAGCTTCCCGCCCTACAAGGCGACCGCCGCTGCTTTTCATCTTTTTTGCCCTGCTGGCATTGCTTACAGGCGGCTGTCTGGTCTATTATTTCTCCCGCCGCAATGTCCGCCCGATCATTGAGCTTGGGCAGGAATTGCAGACCGCTGTGGAAGTACAGAAAAATCTGCAGGAAGTGGTAGACAGTCAGCGTCCGATCATCTGTACCTCCTATGTGAGACAGCTGTTATCCGGTACTGCTACTTCCGAGGATGAAGTTACCTACATGGAAAACTATCTGGGTATTGCGGATTCTTCTTATTATAATGTGTTGTACATCGTCTACTATAATAATTTCGGAGACAATACAGAAATCACTCTCCCCGGCGGCGTGGAATCCATGGAAGAACTGGAAAAGATCATCGAGACAGCACTGGAGAATTTCTTTGGTACACCGCTGTTCTATTTCAGCCCCTCGGACCGTACCTATTCCGTTTTGCTGCACTGCTCAGAGGAAGAAGAAAAGGATCTGATCCTGAAGATCAACAACTGCATCCTGCGTCTGCATGATTATCTGCTGGACACTTACGACATCTGGCTTTTCGCAGGTATCGGACGCAATACGGATTCCCTGATGAATGTATGGGAATGCTACCAGCAGGCCTCCGAGGCTGTCAGCTATACCACGAAGAACTACATTTTCTTCCCGTATGAATTCATTAAAAAGGATTCCAACGTGTTCTATTATCCGCCGGAGATCTCCACGAAGCTGATCCATTTCATCTCCACTGGCAATACTCCGCAGGTACTGGAGCTGTTCAATCTGATCCACCAGGAGAATATCGAGGAACGTACCCTGCCGGTTAACCTGTTAAAATACCTACTGTCAGATATCCGTAACACTTTATTAAAAGCAAGATTTGCACTGCCCCAGGACGCAGATTCCGAAGCTGTAAAGGTACTGGATGAACGTTTCAATGAGCACCTTACCTTCAAATTGTGCGAAGATCTTGCCTTATCCCTGTGTAATCTCTTCGGCAATAAGGAGGATGACAATACGTTATCCGCCACCATTGAGAAATATATTAAGGAAAATTACAAGGACCCTTCCTTAGGGCTTAACAAGATCTCCGATGAATTCCAGATCTCAGAGAGCTATTTCTCCCATATGTTCAAGGAAAAGACCGGAGTCAACTTCTCCACTTATCTGGAGAATATCCGCATGACGGAGGCCGCAAGACTGATCAAGGAGACCGATATCAGTCTGAATGAGCTGTATATTGCTGTGGGATATAATAATTCCAATACTTTCCGGCGTGCCTTCAAGAAGGTATACGGAGTGACCCCCAGTTCCATGCGGGAAAAATAGAACAATCTCTTGATAGAAATGCACAAAGGAACAGCCGGGACATCTTCGGAGGATTTAATCCTCCAGAAATGCCTCGGCTGTTTTCATATCTTCCGGCGTTGTGATCTTAATATTCTGATAAGAAGCCTCTACCAGCTTCACTCTTGTCTCAGTAAACAGTTCCACCACGCTGGCATCATCCGTTACCTGAATGCCCTGTTCCTGCATCCTGGGAAGACGATTTTTCAGTCTCTCGTATGCCTGCAGGATCAGGCTGGTCTCAAATACCTGCGGTGTCTGGATATTCCAGACGGTTCTTCGATCCGGAGTGGACAGGGCAAAGCCTTCTCCGTCACTGATCTTTACCGTATCCTTGCTCTGTACCGCCGCCACACAGGCCTGATATTGCACGGCCGCTGCATAGGTATCTTCTAATATCTTCTCTGTCAGAAAAGGTCTGGCTCCATCGTGAATGAACACATATCCGTGCTCATTGGGTACTTTCAACCGTCCGTCAGCAATCAGCTGTAAGGCTCTCCCCACGGACAGATACCGTTCCGCTCCTCCAGAAGTAATAATATTTACTTTGGTAAAATGATATTTTTGCACAATTTCTTCCCGGACATAGGGAATATCCTGCTCTGCCGTCACCAGAATGCAGTCATCAATGATCCGGGATTCCTCCACCGCATGCAAGGCATACCAGATCAGTGGCTTTTCTTTTAACGGTAAAAACTGCTTCGCCACCGCCGACTGCATGCGGCTTCCGCTGCCCGCCGCAAGGATAATAGCGGTACATCTGGGCTTTTCCCCATTCTCCTGAGGCTCCTGTCCGTTTTCCATCTCATTTTTCATGCTGTAATCTTCTGTCTCATTTCTGTCCTGTGCTACTCTGTCTACCATATTGTGTCTGTCTTTCCTTGAAGTCTTTTTTCGGTTCTTATCGCTCGCCCAGCTTTAAATTCGGCACCGCATTCAGATCATAACCGCTGCGGACACCCTTAATGTACTCGTAATAGCCGGCCACACCGATCATCGCCGCATTATCGGTACAGAAAATGGGGGAGGGATGATAAAATGCTATGTTACGTTTTCCGCATTCTTCCTCAAACGCTGCCCGCAGGGAAGAATTCGAAGCCACGCCGCCGGCAATGGCAAATTTATTCAGTCCATAAGCCTTCACTGCATGGAGGGAATGGCTCACCAGCACATCTACGACTGCTTTCTGGAAGGAAGCAGCCACATCCGCCTGATTAATCTCTTCTCCCTTCATCTGGCATCCGTTCAGATAGTTCAGCACTGCGGATTTCAGACCGCTGAAGCTGAAATCATATTCATTCTCCGCCACTGCTGCTCTGGGGAAGTGGATGGCATCCGGATTGCCCTCCTTCGACACCTTGTCAATCTTGGGACCGCCGGGATATCCCAGTCCGATGGCACGAGCCACCTTGTCAAAAGCTTCTCCCGCCGCATCATCTCTGGTCCGTCCGATGATCTCATATTCACCGTAATCCTTGACCACCACCAGATGTGAGTGGCCGCCGGACGCCACCAGACAGATAAAAGGAGGCTCCAGTTCTTTATTCTCAATGAAGTTGGCACTGATGTGTCCCTCAATATGATGTACTCCAACCAGGGGAATTCCGGTAGCAAAACTGATTGCTTTTGCCTCAGATACACCCACCAGAAGTGCTCCCACCAATCCGGGACCATAGGTCACCGCAATGGCGGTAATGTCTTCCAGCGTCACATGGGCATCGGCAAGCGCCTGCTCAATGACCTGATTGATCTTCTCGATATGTTTGCGGGATGCGATTTCCGGCACCACACCACCGTACAGGGTATGTAATGCAATCTGTGAGGAAATGACGTTGGAAAGCACTTCCCTGCCGTTTTTCACCACAGAAGCCGCTGTCTCATCACAGGAGCTCTCAATTCCCAGAATATAAATATCTTTTTGTTTTTCTGTCTCTGCCATTTTTCTGCCTACTTTGCTTTTAATTATTCTCCTGCTGTTCCAGACTATCATTCAACTGATCCGCCGTCTCCCAGCCGTAGATCCTCCATTTGCGGTTTTCATCCCTGCGAAGCAGATATACCAGCATGGTGGAACTCTTTTTTCCATTTTCCGTCATGCCATAGCCACAGGCAATCCGGGCAAAAGAATATCCGTCTGCTGTATAATAGTCCACATTGGTGCTGGACGCAAGAGAAACACTTGTTATTTTTCTCTTATTGTCCTTATAGTTCTTAACCTCTCCCTGTAATCGGGTCAGATAGGTATCTTCTTCGTTATTTGCCCGGAGTTCCTCATCGAACAGCTGAAGGGATTTCCTGCCCAGTTCCTGAAGCTCCTCCGTGGTACAGTCTTCATTGTAGAAGCATTTGATCAGATCATTGTAATATCTGATTACTTCCTTAGGTGTCGCAGGATAATTATTGGTCAGATCTCTGGAGAGTGCCGTATCCACCTCTGACATAATGGCCTCCTGCTGTTCTGTCCTGCTTTTTCCCGACAGATACGAATAATATCCCACTACCAGGACAATGAGGAAGATCAGAAAAACCGTAATTTTCGTCATCGACGTGTTGTTTTTTTTCATATTTTCCTACTTCCCTTCATCAAAGTTCAATTCCATGGTCCAGCCGTCCTTTGCCGCATAAGCTGCGGGGAAAATCTTCCGGACATCATCCATGAATTCCTCAGGTCTCGTCATAGAAGGGCTGTAATGTGTCAGCCACAGTTTCGGTGCCCCCACTTCTTTTGCGATCTTCGCCGCTTCGTACATTGTCATGTGCTTATGTTCTCTGGCTTTGACCAGCTTGTCGGGTTCGCCATACATTCCTTCCAGAATCAGCAGATCCGCTCCCTGGGCATTCTGACGGATGCTTTCAGTAGGACGGGTGTCTGTACTGTAGGTCACCTTCAGGCCCTTTCGTTCCGCTCCCAGTACCATATCCGGAGTGAAGACTCTTCCGTTTTCCTCCAGAGTCTCCCCCTTTTGCAGACGGCTCCAGAATTTCATGGGGATTTCCTGCTCCAAAGCTCTGTCCTTATCAAATCGACCCGCACGGTCAATCACCATACTGTACCCATAACAGAGCACATTGTGGTTCACTTTGAAAGCTTCCAGACGGAATCCTTCAAAAGAAAATGTCTGGGCATTCTCCGTGATCTCCATGCATTTTACTTCAAAAGGAAGCTCCGGTGCGATCACCCGCAGGGAAGCCACCACTTTGGCAAGTCCCCTGGGCCCGATCAGGAGCAGCGGTTCCGTGCGCTCTGCATTTCCCATGGTCAGAAGCATTCCCGGAAGACCGCTGATATGATCTGCGTGAAAATGGGTAAAGCAGATAATGTCGATGGGGTTCGGGCTCCAGCCTTTTTCCCTCATGGCAATCTGGGTGCCCTCTCCGCAGTCGATCAGAATACTTTTCCCGTTATAGCGCATCATCAGGGAGGTCAGCCATCTGTAAGGCAGTGGCATCATTCCTCCGGTTCCCAATAAGCAAACGTCTAACATCTTTCCTCGCAATCTTGCCTAAGCAGCATCTTTTTGTTCTTTCTGTCTATAAAAGCTCTGTCTCCGGCATTTCTTCCACCGGAACGGCAAACGTATGGATCCATTTGTCATAGCAGTCTTCGCACAGGTCAAACTTGTGTCTGAGCCCGTCTTTCCTGCTGAAATAGCCAAATCTCACATCTGCGGCGAAACATCCTTCACGGACGATTTCATTTTCTATCTTCAACTCCTTGCCGCAGCCGTTACAGATTACCTGCTGTAATTTACCGTTTTCTTCTTTTCGCATCCTGTTTCCACCTTTCTGACTGTAAATGTTACCTTTTGACCCTGGCATCATTATAATGGATAATCCGCCGGAAAAGTGATGGTAATACTTGTTAACGGCGCCACATGATCATGGCATCCTCTGTCGGTTTTTCATAAAATTTCGGGCGGATCCCCTCGGAGACAAAACCGAATTTCTCATACAAGTGGATGGCCGGTGCATTGCTCACTCTGACTTCCAGCGTATATGCTGTGATCCCGCGCTCATTGCCGAGGCGTAACAACTCTTCCAGCATTTTGCCGCCAATGCCCAGATTTCGATATTCCGGTGCTGTCACCACGTTGTCGATATTGCCCTCATGAAAACTGTCCGTCAGCCCGGCGCAGCCCGCGATATGACCGTCTGCCTCCGCCACGACATACAGGCAATAATCTCTCGTCAGAAGTCCTCTGAAATCTTCCGCCAACCATGGCATGCTGAAGGACGCAGCTTCGATCCGGCTCAGTTCTTCGATATCCGTATTCTGTAACTTACGAACTTCTATTTTCATGCCTGTGCCTCTTTTGCAGCCTTCTCCTGTTCCTCTCGTTCCCGCTCTGCCTGGCTCTTACGCAGGTATTCGGGTTCATGCTCCGCTGCGGTCACCGTTCTGCCATGTGCATAGTAGACAGCTCCCAGAGAAGCCACACTGGCAGCACGCTGACGATTATTTGCAGCCGGAGCAAAGGAGCAGGGAACCTTCAGTTTCTGTAAGATCTGTTCCCTGTAGACCGGAACGCCGTCTCCTAAGAAGATCACTTCCCGTCCCAGACGGTTTAATTCCTCCACCAGCTCGTCCACGGCAATAGCGCACTGCTCTTTGATACTGTGCATCACAAGTTGATGTTCTGAGCTTTCCTTTTCCGGGATCTCCTCTTTACAGAACTCATAAATTCCGGTATATACCTGATTCCTTCTGGCATCCATGATGGGACATACCAGCTTGTCCGTTCCCCAGAGGTTAAAAGCCAGTCCCTCCAGTGTCGGGACCTCTACCAGCGGAAGGTTCAGTGCCAGTCCCAGTCCCTTTGCCGTAGCCGCCCCGATCCGAAGTCCGGTAAAAGAACCAGGTCCTGCGGAAATGGCAATCGCATCAATGGTATGCAGATCCAGATCGATCATCTGCCGGATCTCATCCAGCATGGGTAATAATGTCTGGGAATGTGTTTTCTTGTAATCCGTGGTGTATTCCGCGATCAGGACGTCATCCTCCACGATGGCGGCGCTGGCCACCAGTCCGGAACTGTCCAAAGCTAATATTTTCATACTGTAGTCCTCTCCTCAATCGTGATCCGGCGGTAATCAAAGCCTTTCTCCAGATCCTTTTCTATGGTCACCTGCCTGTAATGTTCCGGCAGGATCTCTTCGATCAGATTCGCCATCTTGATAAGGCAAAGTCCTTCCCCGTAAAAACAATCCTCATAGCCAATCTCCTCCATCTCCTCAACATCGCCAATACGATAGACATCAAAATGGTAAAAGGGCATACGTCCTTCCTCGTAGATCTGCACAATGGTAAAGGTCGGGCTGTTCACCGGCTCCGTGATTCCGAGGCCATCT
>OGLR01000638.1_pt1 | contig 14826 bp, 15 predicted proteins | sample 1572931 | NCBI WGS metagenome assembly OGLR01 (sample SAMEA2581997, study PRJEB24529) | metagenome | biome: Human gut stool | place: China | collected 2011 | reverse complement strand
AGCTTAATATCGACAAGCTCGCTACCGCCATTTCTAATTTGCGGACAAAGGGCAATGTGACGAAGGTTGTCAACAGCCTTGATAAGCTGTCCGCTTCCATTTCTGCGCTGAAACAGGCATCCACCGGCTTGTCTGGGCTGGACAACATCACAAATTTTCTGAATGGCATCGGCAACGCAAACTTTTCCGGCAGTGTAAAAAGCATTAACAGCGTTGTCAACGCCATCAAGAAAATTCCTGCCGCCGTGTCCGGCTTGAATGGCGTGGACTTCTACTCCATGTCCGGCAGCATTACTGAACTGACAAACGCAATGGCTCCCCTGTCCATTCTGGATGCTTCCGGCTTAAAAGCAATCGGCAGTGCTGTCAATGCCATTGGGAAAATCCCTGACCTGACCGACAAGCTGAAAGCCACCGACCTCGATTTTTTTGCAAGTTCTTGTCAGAAGATTTCCGCCGCCCTTACTCCCCTCGCATCTCAGCTCGACAAGGTGGGCAATGCCTTTGCAAAGCTGCCGCCACAGTTGAGCAAAGTGGTCACGCAGGCAAATCGTGTGACTGCCGCCAACGAACGGCAGAAAAAAAGCTACATAAGCCTTTCCGCCCAGCTGAATGGTTTCATGCTGTCTGCGAAAAAGCTGGTTTCGCTGAAAGCTATTGCTGAGTATCTTGGCAACGCTGTTGCGAAGTTCAATGACTTTTACGAAGCGACAGACCTGTTTCATAATGCTATGGGCAATTTGAGCGGTGAAGCAGATACGCTCATTAGCAAGATGCAAGGCCTGCTTGGAGTTGACCCGACCAAAGCGATGACCTACATGGCTACCATCCAGAGTTTGGGTACTTCGTTCGGTTTGGCCAGCAACAAAGCATACATTCTGTCTAAGAACCTGACCCAGCTTGCCTATGATGAGGGCTCTTATTGGAACAAGGATGTTTCCGAAACCTTTACCGCAATGTCCTCTGCTATCTCTGGCGAGATTGAACCTATTCGCCGTCTTGGCGTTGATTTGTCTCAGGCGCGGTTACAGCAGGAACTTCTTGCCTTGGGCTTTAACAAGCAAGTCTCTAGCCTGTCCCAGGCAGATAAAGCAGTTCTGCGTTACATTGCCATTATGAAGCAGACTGCCAACGTGCAGGGAAACCTTGCACAGACCATCCAAAGCCCTGCGAACCAGATTAAGATTTTGAAAGCGCAGTTGGATATGCTGGCGAAGTCTGTTGGCTCTCTGCTCTACCCTGCCATGAAATCCATTCTTCCCCCGCTAATTGCCGCTGTTCAGCTCATTCGGGAGTTCGTTCAGTGGGTGGCAAAGCTAATGGGCGTGAAGGTTGTGTTTACTGATTTCACTAAGAGCGCTGACAGCGTTGGTGGCATCGGTGACGCAATGGATGACACGGCAGATTCCACTAAGAAAGCTGCCAAAGCCCTCAAGGACTACACGATGGGCTTTGATGAACTGAATATCATTGGCCCTACACAGGGAAGCTCCGGCTCTGGCGGCGGTGCATCTGCTGGCAACATCTTGGGCGATGTAGACCTGTCCGGCTACGATATGTTCAAGCAGTACAACGAAGAGCTCGCAAAGCAGATTGATGCTATTAAGCAGAAAATCAAAGATATGCTTCCTCTTATAGCGACTGTAGCAACCGCTTTTGCCGCTTGGAAGCTCACAAATCTTATTACGGATATTGTGGACGCTATCTCCAAAATGAACGCACTGAAATCCATTGTTTTGGGGCTTGGCGTTTTTACAGTGGGCATCGTCCTTGAGATTACAGGCATTAAAGATGCAATTGAAAATGGCGTAAATGGGAAGAATTTCGCTGAAATTGTTCTTGGCGCTTTAATTGGAACTACAGGCGCAGCCATTCTTGGCAAAGGAATTGCTCAGTTTATCGTGACCGGCTTTGGCAATACTGCTGTTGGAGCGGCCATTAAAGCAGCTGGCGGCTCTACTGCTGGCGCAATTATTGGAGCAGCAGTTGGCGGAGTAGTGACCGGCATACCTATGTTTGTAACGGGCGTTTACGATGCTGTCAAAAATGGCTTAAACACGTTAAACGGAATTTTGATTCCGCTTGGCTCGACAATGACTGGCGCAGGCATTGGCGCAATCATCGGCTCTCTTGGAGGCCCAATTGGTACGGGTATCGGAGTTTTGGTTGGCCTGATTGTTGGCGCAATGACCGACGTTGGAATTGCCATCTATCAAAATTGGGATAAAATCACTTCTCAACTTGATAAAATGAGCGCCGAATTTAAGCAATGGTTCGTTGGTGTCTGCGAATGGTGGAATGAAAAGTGGGAAGGCTTCAAGACCAATTTTCAAACCGCGTGGGAAAGCCTTCCCGGGTTTGTTCAGCATCCAATTCAGGCGCTTGACCAAGCGAGTGCAGGCTTAAAGCAGTGGTTTTCCGGCGTTGGCGAGTGGTGGAACCAGAAATGGGCTGGATTTAAAGAAAACTGGGACAAGGCTTGGAACAGCCTTGTTGACACTTTAAAAGCGCTTCCAAAGAAATTTCTAGACTATGGAAAGAACATCGTTCAGGGCTTGATTGATGGTATCAACAAAGGCATTGAGAATGCAAAGAAAACTGTTGGCGGACTTGCAAAAGCTATCCTGGACAAGTTCACGACAGATACCGGCATCCACTCCCCTTCCAAAGTTTTTGAACAGTTTGGTATCTACATCGACCAAGGCCTTGCAAACGGTATCACTGCAGCGCTTCCTTACGTTGAACAAGCTATGACCAAACTGGCAAACGTTGCTCAGCAGAAGGGCAACGAGATGATTGATTATGGCGCAGACGTTGCAAATGGCTTTGTTGATAACATGGTCAATACGTTCGACGCAAAGTGGAATGAAATCGACAACGGGCTCAAGAGCGACTTCATTGGCACGATTAAGGGCATGATCGATGCGGTCAAGAAAGGCGATATCCAAACCGTCGCTGAAAACACCGCAGCTATCATTTGGAAGGCGATGGGAGAGGAAAACAGAAAACAGGTCAAGTCTTATGCTTCCGACTTGGTTTCCAATCTTACCAGTGCTCTTAAGACCGTTGGTTCCAAAGTATTTTCTTCTGCAAAACTCGTCGGAAAGAACATTTTGGATGGAATCACATCCAAGTTTGGCGAAATCTCCACGCAGGTCGTCGGTCTCGGAAGTAAAATTGCGTCCTCGTTTTCTTCTCTGATTGGACCAATCTCGGCATCCGGCAAAGCGATTAGTATTGGCCTTTCTTCTGGCGTTTTAAGTCAGTTCCCGTCTATCATCGCTGGCATTGCCGGGCTTATCGGTCAAATTGGAGCTGCATTTATGGGCATCTTGCAGACGATCGGCAGCGTCTTGACATCTCTTGGCATCCCAACTGGTGTCATCATGATCGCTGGCGGCGTTGCAATTGCAGCAGCCATCGCAGGAATTGTCGGAACGCTTGTTGGAAAGTACGGAACAAGCTCCAGCCCGTCCGTAGACAATAACTACTCGAGCTACCCTGGCACGAGCGATTATGATTCCGCCAATGGCTCCAATACATCTTCTGGTAGTTATTACCCAAGTTCTTCCAATAGCGGAGCGAGCTCCGCAGAACTCCGTAGTGCCGTCCACGATGGGTGTTATAACGCATTCCTTGACATCTTCCAGCGGTACGGAGACGAGCTTACCGGAGGGAAAGAGCTCAAGATTTACCTTGATGGTAAGCAAATCACTGCGTCCGTTGAGAAACGGCAGTCTGAGCGTGGGTTCCAGATTATGGGAAACGAAGTTTACAGCTACTAAGGAGGTTTACGTTTTATGCAATCTCTCGTCACAGTAAATGGCAGAGAGCTGCCTGAGCCTTCCTCCTACGACGCTACAACAAGCACTATAGTCGATTCTGGACGAAACGTACAAGGCAAAGTCGTTGGGTCTGTGGTGCGGCACGATGTTGCGAAGATTTCCCTAAAATGGAATTATCTTACCGCAAGACAGTGGGCGGACGTCATCGGGCCGTTCACCACAAACTTTTACTGCACTGTTCGGTTTTATAACCAAGCAACTGCAAGCTACACGACAAGGCAAATGTATGTTTCCGATAGAACCGCCGGAATGTGGAGGCGTTCCCCGTCCAACGGAAACGTTATGGGATGGGTCGGGACATCCCTTAGCCTGGTTGAAGTTTAAGAGAGGTGATTATTTATGGGCTTTCTGCCTTCCGACAAGTGGCTTGAACAATACGACAAGACACTTGTTCCGGAGATGTTTGTTCGCATCACTTACCACGTCTCTGACGATAAGGCCCAAGCAGACGCCATTGCCAGCTCTTCCAACCAGGCTTTATTCAGCAACACGTTGTCTGTCACAGACCTGGATTCTGCTTCTTTGGCCAATTATGCCACCGGAGAACCTAATTTGTGGGTCCTTGACGGGAGCAAACTTTTGGTCCCAGGTTCAGAGCCATACGAGAACGCTGGGTATTTAAGTATGGATTGTGTTTCTGACACAAACCATCCAATTATCACTTTCTCTTTTAGCAAACTTCACTCTGAAAAAATTCCAGGGGTTACAATCATATGGTCGTCTGCTTTAAATGAATTTGCAAAATCTTTTAGGTTGGCGGCTTATAGCGGAAAGGAGCTCGTTGCGTCAAAACAAATTGACGATAACCAGTCGGTTGAATCCTCTGTAGATTTTGAGATTTCTGGGTATGATTCAATTACCCTTGAAATTTTGGAATGGTGCATCCAAGGCCGTAGAGCTAGAGTAGAACAAGTTGAATTCGGCCAACGTATTCAATTTAACAAAGCAGACTTGCTCTCCTATACGCACGAATCGAAACGCGACCCGGTTTCCGGTCAGCTTTCCAAGGATTCCGTTTCGTTTTCCGTCGATAATTCCAAGCAGCGTTGGAACCCGGTAAACCCGGGAGGTCTTTACCAATATCTCTACGAACGTCAAGAGGTTTTTGTTCAGTATGGCATGGACATGGGAAATTCAATCGAATGGATTGATGGAGGGAAGTTCTTTCTTTCTGGATGGACAATTCCGGCGAATGGCATAACGGCATCGTTTGATGCCAGGGACGCCCTATCTTTCCTCCAAGATTCCATTTATACTGGGCACACGAGTGGAACGCTTTATCAGATGTGTTTTGATGCATTAGAGCTTCTGGATGTTCCCGGAATCTCTTACGAAATTTCGGAAGAATTAAAGAACTATTCTTGCGACATTTCCTCCGATGCTTCTTCTTATAAAAACGCAGACGTTCTTCAGCTTGCTGCAAACGCAGCCGGGATGGCTCTTTACCAATCCAGAGATGGGGTCATTCACATTGAACGTGTTCCTCTTGTTCCAGTCACGAGGTCTGATATTGAGGAAATATCGCTCTTGAATAGCTTTAAATACCCAGAAATAACGTTTTCGACAAAAATAAAAAACGTATCGTGCAAGGTTGGCGGCGAATCCGTTTTTTATCCAGCCGGAGCTAGTGGGAACGGAGCGACCCAAAGCATCAATAATCCGCTTGTATCGAAATCTGTATCTTCTAGCGCAAAAAATGCGTTGACCGAAACATACGCACTTCTTTCTAACAGAAGAAAGGTAAACCTGGAATTTCGTGCAAGCCCTCATATTGATGCGTTGTCTTTTGTTAGAGCAAACCATCAGTTTGGATATGCATCGAACGTTCTCGTTACGGATGCCAAGTATACCTTTAACGGATGTTTTAAAGGTACGATGGAAGGATATATGGTGGAAAGTGCGAGTGCCCTTAGACTTGATAAGGGCTCCGTTTTTGTGGCTCCTGGAGAGACCGTTCGTTTAACCGCAACGCTTGTCCCTTCCTCAGAGGATTCCCCAGCAATCGGATGGGAAGCATCTCCTCCCGACGTTGTTTCCATTTCCGTCGTTTCCAACAAAGGCGGCGTTTCTGTTTGCGACATTTCTTTTGTTTCCAGTGGAGATGCCGTAGTCACAGCCTTCGTGTCTTCCGTATCTGCAAAGTGTACCGTTATCAGTCAGGCTCCGTCTTTGTCGGATATGCCGGAAGGATCGTCTGTTTACATTCAAGAAAGTGGTGCGGATGTAGAGTTTGTTGTCGCAAAACATGGGTATGAGCCTGGCTTAAATGGTCCGGGGAGAACACTTCTTATCAGGAAAGAACCTCTTGCTGAAACAGTGTGGAACCAGACGCACGTCAATACATACGACGGAAGCTCCATCGACAGGCTGTTGAAGGGAGATTACGCAAACAGATTTAGCGACACCGTCAAGTCCGCAATGGGGCTTACCTCTTTCTATTACACGGTAGGCGGTAGCACTACGGAAATCAGAACGCTTTCTCGCAGTGTTTTTCTCCCGTCTATTTATGAGATGTTTGACCCGGAAGACAAAAACGCAGATGTTTATGTAAATGGCAGTAACCCATTTTTCAAAAAAGAAGGTTCTGTACTACCAAAGCAAACCCGAAATGCTTTTGTTCAGTCTTATGATGATTCCGTCAATCGTCTTATCTGCAGATGGTCACGCTCCCCTGCATGGCGAGATTATTCCGGGAATCCCATTCAAGGCCAGCTTGTTGGAACATACAGTCTCGGAACAAATAATGGAGGCAAGACGTTTTTCTATTCAGAATCGTATAACGCGTGGAGTTCCAATAAATTCAGCCCTGTTTTTACGCTTCCGTCTACGACTAAAGTCGGTAACGATAAAAAGATTTTGCTTTAAGGAGGGACTATGGCGATTTGGATTACAGACAGAACCCAAGACGATGTTGACCGCCTAAAGTTCATTTATGGTAAAGCCGTGAACGGGACCTGGACGGATGAGGAAAAAGCGGAGTGGCTTTCCGGTATGAAAGGGGCTCTTGACTACAGAGATTTTTCGAGAATAGAAACCGGCATATCCGAGCTTGCTTCACTTCTCGGTGCGGACGTAGATGTCAAGACGGACTGGGACATAAACGGGTATCTTACCACGTCAGATGCCACTAGGTGGCTGTCGAATATCGAATCTATTCGTTCTAAAAACTCAGGAGACGCCAAAACTGCGCCGACGCCTACGTCTATGGATAGGCTCGGATTCGAGACAATGAACCAACTTGAAAGCATTTTGTCAGACATAGAATCAATCGCCAAAACTTACGTTACTTTTTCTGGCGAATACATGGCTGGGGAGGACCAATATGGTTTTTGAAGACCGCATATCAAAATATCCTGGCAGGTGGACGTTAGTCCGTGAGGATGGGTCGTCTGAAATTGTAACGCTCGTCCGAAACGACGAACCCATAAAGGACGGCACACCAATCAACGCATCCACTTTAAATGAGCTGAGTACAGTTGCAGGTGCCATCAACGCAAAAGAGGAAGCCGTTTCGGCGGCAAATTCCGCTGCGGAAGAACGTGCAAAAGCAGAACAGGCTGCAAAAAATGCCGCAAAAGACGTTTCTGCAATTGTAAAAGCAGACTCCGAAAATGCAGCTTTGTCTGCTGCTGCTGCCAAGACAAGCGAAATCAATTCAAAGCGTTCGGAATCTCAGTCTGCTACTTATTTGCAGGGCACAAAAGAATACTTTGAGCAGGTCCGCACCATCACCATCGGTGCACAGGGGTGGTACGCCACGCCAGAGGCGTTAAAGGCTGCGGTCCCGGTAGGCGAAAACGGCTGGTGGGCTGTCGTCGGAACGACTGACACCATCTGGACGTGGGACAGTGACACGAAGTCGTGGAAGGATAGTATTCAAAAAGCGGACCTTTCCGACTACTACACCAAAGCCCAGGCCGATGCCAAGTTCGGCACGCCGTACACCCTGCCGCCCGCTACGGCGGGCCAGCTGGGCGGCGTGAAGGTAGGCGACTATCTGGACATTGCCCCGGACGGCACCCTGAGCGGCAAGACGCTGTATGACACCATCGCGGCCAGTGTGGCGGTAAAGTCGGAGGCGCGGCTGGTGTGGAGCGGAAAAACAACGATTGGGAGGAGAAAAACTGAGACAATTAACGTTCAGGACGGTGTAGATTACGTTAACCTCCGCATAAACGAAACTGATTTTAATCTTACCCCTGGTATGACATATGAAACTGGCAGTTTTGGCGCGGGAAGTCTCACGGTCACAGTATTATTTTCGGCCGACAAAAAACGTCTTGAATGTACCCTTACCAATACGCTGAATACTGTATCGGTTGTATTCACCGGCTACCACTACCCCACCTTGGCAGAGCTGCTGACCGAGACGCAGGCCGCACAGGCGGACACGGATGCCCTGGCGGTAGATCAGGAGTACCGCCTGACCCTGCTGGAGCTGGGACTGACCGATGACACCACCACTGACACAAGAACCACATAAGGAGGTAAAAACTATGTTGTATCGTATCTGTAAACGCCTGATCGAGCGCGGACAGACCGCTGGTCTTGCGGACAAGCTGGACGTGTTCTACGCCATTGGCCGCATCACCGATGCCGAGTATAAGGAGCTGATCGAGCTGCTGGAGGACAAGACCGGCAATAAGAACAAGGAGGCTTAAATGAGTAAAACAATCATGGACGTTTCCCGCTGGCAGGGCAACATCGACTGGGACAAGGTCAAGGCCAGCGGCAAAATTGACGGTGTGATGCTGCGGGCCATGGGCAACAGTGCAGACGGCAAGGCAAGCAAGCCGTATCTTGACCCGACCTTTGAGCGCAACTATGCAGAGTGCACTCGGCTTGGCATCCCGGTAGGCGTGTATGGCTATTTCAAGGCCGTCAGCCGAGCAGAAGCTGACAAGGAGCTGGCCCTGCTGAAAAGCGCCCTGATCGGCAAGACGCTGCGCCTGCCGGTGGCTGTGGACGTCGAGGACGCGTTGCCCGCGAAGCTTAGCAAAGAGGTGCTGACCGACCTGACCGCTTACGAGCTGAAAACGGTGCAGGACTGGGGATTTTACTCTATCTTGTACACCTACCTGAGCTATGCAGACAAGCACCTTTACATGACCGGCGCGGCGCTCAAGCCCTATGATGTGTGGCTGGCGGCCTACCGTAGCCAGAAGCCCGCCACGGTATACCCCTATGGGATGTGGCAGCATACCAGCTCAGGCAGCGTTCCGGGCGTTGCAGGCAATGTTGACCTGTCCATTGCCTACAAGGACTATACCAGCATCATTTGCAAGAAGGGCCTGACCCGTCTCCGGGAGGGCAAATGACCGAAAAAGAAGCTCTCCTGTGGGTGCTTGGCATCCTTGGCAGCCTGTGCGCTGCGGTCATCACCATCGACAAGGTGCTGGACATCATCCACAAGTACGTCAAAAATGCACAGGCCCCCGACGATGCGCAGAACAAGCGCCTTGACGACCTTGACCGGCGTGTTGGCGCACTGGAAACCGGCTATACCCAGCACACAGCGGCACTTTCCCGCGATTTGAGCCGCTTTGGAGACATCGACGAAGTGAACCGCCTGACCCTGCAGGCCGTGCGTGCCTTGCTAGAAGCGCAGCTCACCGGAAATAACGTTCAGGCCATGCAGAAAAGCAAGGTCGAAATTGACAACTATTTGACAGAAGGAGTAACGAAACATGGCAGCAATTCTTAATTTCATCCCCGCCCCCGTCGCAATCGTTCTTATTATCGTCGGCTTTGTGGCTTTGGCTGTCGGCGCTATCCGAATGGGCTATAAGCAGCTTGTCAAAGATCTGGCCTATGACCTCGTGTGCAAGGCCGAGGACAGCATCATGGGCAGCGGCCAGGGCGCAAAGAAAAAGAAGCAGGTCTTTGACGCCCTGCGTGCGGCCTGCCCTGCATGGCTGAAGCCTATCATCACGGATGAAGTGCTTGACGCGGTGATTGAAAAGGCCGTAATCCTGATGAAGAAGGCACTGGCAGAAAAGAAGCCTACCATCAACAAGGAGTAAAGCATGATCGAGCTAAGCGTATCTCTCGCATCCAATGGCGTCGTCAAAGTGCCGGGCTATGAGCAGCTGGTGCGCTTTGGCTACACCAAAAACCGGGGCGTGTACCGCCTTGCCGTCACTGCCGCCGGTGAGTGGGAAGGGCTGGCTATCCGCTGCTTCTGGCACGTGCCGGACGGCAAAGACCCGGCGTCCTCGCTGGTGGTGGACGGCTCTGTGGCCGTGCCCGCCAGCGTGACCGCCCAACCCGGCAATGGCTGCATCACCTTTGAGGGAAGCGACGGCACCCGCACGGTGACAAGTGCAGATCTGCGCTACCGTGTGGCTGCCAACTCCGGCACGGAGGACGGCACAGAGCCGGAGCCGGGCACCCCTGCCTGGCAGGAGCTGGTGGGGGCCGTTCACACCGATGCCACCGCCGCAGAGCAAGCCAAGACCGATGCACAGACAGCAGCACAGCAGGCTGCCACCAGTGCTGGCAATGCAGCCCAGAGCGCTCAGGAAGCCGCTGACAGCTTACAGGAGCTGAAGGACGGCATTGCCGCTGGTGACTTCAAAGGCGAGAAAGGCGACACTGGTCCCATCGGTCCGGTCGGCCCGCAGGGTGAGACAGGCCCACAAGGCCCCACTGGTGCTACCGGAGCCACTGGCCCTCAGGGTGAAACTGGCCCTCGTGGTGAACAGGGGCCGCGGGGCGAGAAGGGCGAGACCGGTGAGGTGGGCCCTGCTGGCGCACCCGGCAAAGACGCCACCGTGGACGCCACCCTGACCCAGAGCGGCAAGGCAGCTGACGCTAAAGTGACCGGCGACGAGCTGGCAAGAAAAGCCGTCATAGATGACACCACAGTCGGCACCGACGCATGGAGCGCAAAGCACCTTGTGGACATGCTCTGCCCGCCCATCTCTGAGACCGGCAACCCAATGGTGTGCTATCCTGTGGCGGGATATCCGTTGGGATGCAAGGTGAGTTGGGAGCCGACGCAGCAGGGCGAAGGAACGCCGTACCCGGCAGGTGGCGGACCTAACCTGCTGGATATATCTCAATGTACGGCTACAGTAGGTAAGCCTTATGGTGTGACTATAACGATTGAGGGCGATGTATTTAAGGTTAGCGGTGTGCCGTCAAGCAAGGTGACGGAGGAGGGCCAATACTCGTTTGCCGTTGCCTCGTGCACTCAAACCGAACTGCGCGGGAAGGGCTATAAAATCACCCCGTTTGCGTTAAAGGGGGATGTATCATCTGCGTGGGGACTGCGCACAGAAGATGAAGATAGCCTTGCTATAGCCGCTAAACTGACGCCCGGCGTGAATACCGACATACAACTTAGGCTAATGGTGTCCAAAGATACACCAGCCGCCTATGCACCCTACGAAAACATTCGTTCCATCAAGGGCAGGGACAGTGTGATGGTCGAGCGGTGCGGGGAAAATCTGCTGGACGAAGCGCGTTTTCCAATCTCTAAAACTAAAAATCATCTTATGATAACCTCTAAAATGACGTTGCCTGCCGGAACTTACACGGTTTGCATTTTGTCAGTGGCAAATGGAGTCTACGCAGACGGAGCTGACGTTAACCATACATATGACTCCAATAAGCACACATTCACACTTGCTAGACCGACCGCAGTACAGTTAAAAGCGTACTGGATAAACGAACGGCCTGAAAAGGATGAACATATTTGGCTTGTCAAAGGCAATGAATGGAGAGCCTACACCCCTTACACCGGCCAAACTGCCACCATCACTCTGCCCCGCACCATCTACGGCGGTACGGTGGATGCAGTGACGGGAGAGGGGCAGGAGACGCGGGCGCTACTTACGCTGACGGGAACGGAGAGGATATACAAGCGAGATAAGTATAATTTGTTTGAAATCAACTTAGCCCTGCCAGTATCCGTGCCTACTAGCACGGTAGTGGCAAGCCATTGGAGCGGCACAAAAACAGCAAACACTAACGCCCTATACGCTGAAAACAGAAACATTAACGTTGGCTTAAACACATGCGGATTTGATACCGTTGACGACTTAAAATCCTACCTCGCCGCCCAGTACGCCGCCAAAACCCCGGTGCAAATCGCCTACAAGCTAGCTACGCCTGTCCCCATCACCACCACAGGAGCGCAGCCTATCCCCGCCCTCCCCGGCGTGAACACTGTCCTGACCGACGCTGACAGTGCAACCGTTACCGGCAGGGCTGACCCCATCAAACGCATCACTGACCTTGAGGATGCTGTGGCATCAATGACCAACACATAAGGAGGTACATACATATGGCAATCAAAAGCAGATCTCGCCATGACCTGACGCTGCGCAGCATCAAGCGGGAAATCGCCGCTGGCCGCGATGTTGCGTTCTGGCTGGATAAAGCATATATGCACTACGACAACGGACTGCTGACCGCAGATGACATTGCAGAGGTGGAGCAGCTGGCGCAGGCGTACTACGATGCACTGGATGCGGAGGACGCTGAGGAAATCACGCAGTAAGGAGGATATCATGGCAAGCACTACATACGACCATTTTGTTGGCGCTAACAAAATGTACGCCGCACAAGAGCAATTTCGTGACATCACGAAAATGGTGACAAAACGTCACCATTTTGCCGTGCTTGGCAATATGGTGCGTAACGCCGGACAGCTCCCGCAGCCCTTCTGGCTCGGTGCTGCCTGTGGCGGCGGCTCGTGTGGTGCTGCCCGCTGCGCTGCAAAGGCTTGACAGACAGCAGATGACCGCCGCCATCAAAAACGCACCGCTTGGGAGGGTAGACCGTAAGATAGCCTTACTGCGGTACGTCGAGCGGCTTCCGCTGCCGGACATTGCGGCACAGACACATTACAGCCGGACGGCGATAGGCTACCGGCTGAAAGGAATTGAAAAAATGCTGGATGTATGATATACTAATCTTGTCTAGGGATTAGTTTTGAGATTTTGCTCTGGCGATTCAAAAAAGCGGCAGGCTTTCGGGTTTGCCGCTTTTCTTTTTATACGATTTGTGGTATAATATACCCAATAGAACCCGTCGAGCCTCTTAACAATGCGTATCATGGCGGGTCATTCAAGAGCTAACTCCGTGCTTAACGGAGAATTAAAAAAGCAGTCGCCAGATTCGGCGCTGAACAGTCTCCCACCCGCCTCCTTGCAGTGCGTACCATGTGGGAGACGCAGAAACCCCCGGTGTTCCGTTTGGAGCATCGGGGGATTTTTTACTTTTTCTTCAATTCCTCAAGCCTGCTGGAAAGTTCTTCTTCCCATCCTTCATGTTCTTTAAGGTACGGGGCGTAGATCAGGTCTTCGGCCTCTTTGCGGGCCGCAACGGCTTCTTCGATTGTGTCATAGCTGCCGAGATGATATTGCTTGCGTTGGAAGTTGATATATGCACGCCATCGGCCGTGGTTGTCTTTACACACGCCATTTGCGCCAGAAGTGGAATTTTTATTGATATGGCCTCCAACCCTTGTGCGAATCGACATAAGGGAAGAGCCACCCGCGTAAGCTGTGCTGTGAATTGCCCCGGTTTTTTCTCCAATGTCCCTGTTGCAATCTGCGCAATGCTGGATTCGAGAAATCCTTGTGATCTTTACGGTGGTTTCCTTCCCACATTTCGGGCAAATAGCACGGCACAGAAAACAACCTGACCTCTTTTCGGGCAAAACTTCCAATACTTTCCATCCGTTAATAATCTGTCCTTCTTTTTTCTTCGCCTTTCGTAAAGCCGTCTCCGTCATGGCTGGCTTTTGCCCTCGATTCGCGCAAGACAGACAGCTGCGGCTTTTGCCAAGACGCAGGGAGCTGTCATACACGTCTTTTACCACTCCGCACTCACACTGGCATGTGTAGTAGTGCGGCTTTTCAGACGGCGCAAGTACCGTCCACTTTCCAAAATGCTTTCCAGTCAAATCTGCCATAACATTCTCCTCAGATCAGCCCATAGTGCTCGGCCAGCAGGAAGCGGACGTATTCCGGGCAGTCGCGCTCGCCCAAACACCACCCCTGCACCGTGCGGCGCGGGATGCCCGCACCCTTTGCAAAGGCGGTCTGGCTGATGCCGGATGCCACCACCATCTCCCGCACGCTCATACGGGAGACGTCCCAGAGATGGGACAGGCGGGCGATCTCGGCGTCCAGATCGACATGCCCCTCGGCATCGTCCGGGATGCTGAGTGTAACGTTATTGATAAAGATTTCCTTCGGCTGCTTGGCAGCCATGCCAAAAAGTTCTGCATTGCTGTACATAGTTGACTTCCTTTCTTTTGGGTGATAATATGTTCGTGTACCTCCATGGTACGTCTTTCACAAAATCCCCTGCCAGATGTTGCGAGCATCCGGCAGGGGATTTTTTTATTTACAGGTCAATCCACTCTTCGTTCTCTTTGAGCGTCTCGACGTACTGGGGGTAGATGTCGCTGATGATGACGTCCTTCTCCATGTCGTCCAGTTCGCCGCTCATGAGCGCTTCGGACTGCTCATTGGTCAAGTGCATGTCTGCTGTAAACGTATCCGTTGCGTGATCACGGCAGTGCAAAACCTCACCATCGCAGCCGATGTGGGCGTAAATCGTCCAGACGGTTTCGTCTGGCTCCCACTGCTGCCAGTCCATGGTCTTGTATTCGTCAGGCTCCACCTCGGTGCCGTTCTCCATGACCTTTGCGGCGAACTCTTCAGCGTTAAGGATCTTCATATTTTTTACCTCCATGTTGTTGTGTGTTGGTGTCTTTCGCTGTCTTTATTATACGCTCATTGAGCGCAAAAGTCAAGCCTTTTTGTAAAAATTTGCGCTCAATGAGCACTTTTTTTCTTTTGGCAAAATAGAGCATTTTTGTCCTTCGTTGGTCGCTCGTTGCCTCTCCCGCCGGGCGTTTGCGATACACTGGGTGCAATAGGAGGGATGTATTATGAGCTATTACCTAACACCCGGAGCGCCCTATGTTCCGCAGCAGCCTGTCAACCCTTACGGCGGCATG
>OGLR01000635.1_pt1 | contig 14893 bp, 7 predicted proteins | sample 1572931 | NCBI WGS metagenome assembly OGLR01 (sample SAMEA2581997, study PRJEB24529) | metagenome | biome: Human gut stool | place: China | collected 2011 | reverse complement strand
AGGGAGGAGGCACGATGGACAGAACTGGGCAGCGACATGCCGCTCTACGACGTAACATTCCCCTACATCCGCATGATGGCAGGCAGGGTGGATTTCACCCCAGGCGCAATGAGAAACGGAACAAAGGACAACTGGCGCGCAATTTACACAGCCCCCATAAGCATGGGCACAAGATGCCACCAACTGGCATGTTACGTGGTACACGACTCGCCATTCACCATGCTTTGCGACACTCCGACCAACTACGAGAAGGAACAGGAATGTGTGGATATGATATCATCGCTGCCAACTGTTTTCGACCGCACAATAATTCCACAGGGCGAAATGGGCAAATACATTGTGACGGCCCGTGAGAAAGACGGCAACTGGTATGTGGCAGGTCAGACAAACTGGGACAGCCGCACACTGAACCTAAGGTTTGACTTCCTTGAAAAAGGCAAAAAATACCACGCCACTATTTTCCGTGACGGTGTGAATGCCGACCACAACGCCGAGGACTACAAGCGTGAGGAAACAGACGTTGACGCAACAACCGTGATGCCTGTGAGAATGGCAAGCGGTGGAGGATTTGTGATTAAAGTGAAGAAGACTCTGTAGGGCCGTTATGTATAACGGCCGCAAGCAAACCGCCGCAACAAACCACCAAATCGTAATAATTACCTCGGCCAATTTCGGCCGCTATATATAGCGGCCCTACAACAATATATATGAAACTACGGGCATTAATAATTTCGCTGCTGATGACTTTGGCGGCAACAGGACAGGAGCTGGCATTCAGACACTATTCTGACTACGACGGTTTGTGGCGTAATGCGATAAGGGCATTGGCGCAGGACAAGTATGGCTTTATCTGGATAGGCGCCGATGCCGGACTGAAACGCTTCGACGGCATATCCATGCGCAGTTTCCAGACATCGGCAGACAAGTCGCTACAGTCGGTATATGCCCTATTGGACATGGGTGACAGTCTGCTGATTGGCACTGGCGACGGAGCGTTTGTGCTCGACTACAAGACCGAGACTACTCATCGCCTGATGTTGGAGGATAACGCAAAAGACAAAAGTGGAAGAGAAAAAAATATAAGTGTCACATCACTTGCCTTGGACAGAGACAGCAACGTGTGGATATCCACAATGGGACACGGCGTGTTTCATTATTCCACTGATAATGGAACCGTCAGGAAAATCAGCGTCTGCAAAAACAACCGTGTGGCGCAGGTTTTCGTCGACAGCTCAAACCAGATATGGGCACTGACGGCATGGAACGACAACGGACTTTTTCTCTACGATAAGGCAACCAGACGGTTTAATGTCTACAAACTTGACGGGAAATGGTCGCCGCTGGCATATTGTATGGCAGAGACTGATGACGGAACGCTCTGGCTTGGCACGTGGAACAACGGCCTTGTGGCATTCGACCGCAGCGGCAGTGTGAAGGCAAAATGTCTCGGCCCCGGGCACAAAGACCAGGCGCTGCATATTCACTCTATCACACAATATATCCCTGGGGTGCTTCTCATTGGATGTGATAACGGCATGATATGGCTGGATGTAAAAAACAACAGTAGTATAACATATTCCAAACTCTCTAAATCACCGTCACCGATCTCCGGCTCATTTGTCTACCCCATCCTCACCGACAGTGAGGGAGGCATTTGGATAGGCACGTTCTATTCGGGTCTTAACTACGTGTCGCCTGCCTACGGCAGATTCTCGTCTTTCCATTTCCTGAAAAACGCCAACTCGCTGAAAGGCAATATAATCAGCCGGTTCTGTGAGGATGGCGACCATAATATATGGATTGCATCTGACGATGGAGGGCTGAACAGATATACCCCCCAAAACGGAGAGTTTGAACATATTGTATTAGGCAACGGTGAAATGTCTGACAACAACATACACGCCCTCTGCATAGACGGCAACGACCTGTGGATAGGAACATATACAGGCGGCGTATACGTGATGGACATACACAGCAGGAAATGCAGACGGTACACATCAAAATCCAATAACGTCAACTCACTTTACAGCAACAGCTGTTATGCCATTTTCCGTGACAGCAAGGCAAATATATGGGTGGCAACCACCAGCGGCATAAACATGTACAGACGCGCCACTGACGACTTTCAGCGCGTGAAAGCCATCGAGTCTACAATTATGGATATTACGGAGGATGAGAACGGACAGCTGTGGTTTGCCACACAAGGGTACGGTATATGGAGATACCATAAGGCAACCGGCAAATGGAGAACATACAAAGGTGAGCAGGCACATTCGGTCGTCAACAGCCTGTGTGTGGAGGAAAACGGCAAGATGTGGGCAGCCACCGACGACGGACTGCTGCTATATGATGAGAAAGAAGACAAGTTTGGACTTGTGAAAGTTGCCGACAATATTGGCATTAGCGGTATCGTAGAGGACAACGGCTCGTTATGGGTAACAACAACCAACGGATTGTACAAATACACCGAAGGCAAGCCTATGCTGCACTTCGATGTGAACGATGGCCTGCAGAGCAACATCTTTTTGCCGAATGCAGCTATGAAGGCTTCTGACGGCTGCATTTATTTGGGAACGGTAAACGGATTCAACAGTTTCTATCCGTATCAGATAAAGACCAACACCAAGGCACCGAGGGTTATGATAACATCGGTGCAGGTAATGAACGAGACTGTGGAAGTTGGCGACAAGCGACTAAAGGAGTCTTTGAACACCGCCGCTCACATAGAACTGGAATACAACGAAAAAATGCTCTGCATCTCGTTTGCATCGCTCAGCTACTGCGTTCCACAGAAAAACCGCTACATGTATATACTTGAGGGATTTGACCGGCAGTGGATTATGGCAGACAACCACTCCACCGCAACATACACAAACCTCGCACCGGGAACATACAAATTCAGAGTGAAAGGCACCAACAACGACGGTGTGTGGAGCACAGAGGAGGCAACTTTGGAAATTGTAGTAAATCCGCCATTCTACTGGAGTGTACCGGCAAAACTGCTCTATGTGATGGTTGCGATAGTGCTTATTGTGTACATGTTCCGCTACACCATAGGCAGAGAACGCCGCAGACACGAGGCGCAGATGAAAAAGCTGAACGAGGAGAAAGAGCTGGAGGTGAGAAACTCCAAGATACAATTCTTCACAACCATTGCCCACGAGATACGCACACCTGTGTCACTGATTATCGGCCCGCTGGAGAAACTGGTCAAGACAACAGCCTCATTGTCGGAGTCTGAGCGAAGCAGTCTGAGAATCATCGACCGCAACGCCCACAGGCTGCTCGACCTCGTAAACCAGCTGCTCGACTTCCGCAAGGTTGAGAGCCAAAGCATGGTGGTGAGGTTTGGAGTGCAGAACGTATGCAACATGCTAAAAGCGGTAACAGAGCGTTTCGAGCCTACATTTGCACAGAACGGGATAAAGTTTGCCGTAGAGATGCCCGACAGCCATTTCACCGCCATAATCGACAACGAGAGTATCACAAAGGTGGTGAGCAATCTGCTCACAAACGCACGAAAATACACGCGCGACTATGTTCGCCTGTCGTGCCATGTAATGCCCGACGGGAACAGCTTTGCCATCGAAGTGGAGGACAACGGTGTGGGCATAGACCCAAAGGACCACGAGCACATATTCAACGCTTTCTACCAGTCGGAGAACAACAAACCAGGAACGGGAATAGGACTGAGTATTGTTAAAAATATCGTGGAACAGCACAAGGGTACGGTCAGCGTAAAATCGCAGCCAGGGCACGGAGCTACATTTACGGTGTTGCTGCCTGTGAGACAGGATATAATGCAGAGTGCAGAGACGGAGACTGTAACGGCAGAAGACAAGAACATGGCGGAGACACACGTAAGCACCACACACGGCGTGGAGCCAACGAATGACACTGCTGTGCTCATCGTGGACGACAACAACGACATGTTAGAATATCTCAAAGAGAATATATCGGAGACCAACCGTGTAATCGTGGCCCACGACGGACTGGAGGCGCTTGACAAGCTGTCGGCAAACGACGTGTCGCTCATCATCTGCGACTGGATGATGCCGAGAATGGACGGCGCAGAGCTATGCCGACATATAAGGAGCAATGCCGCCACAAGCCATATCCCGTTTGTGATGCTGACGGCAAAGACCGACAACGACTCAAAGGTGGAGGGCATGAATGTGGGAGCGGACGCATACATTGAGAAGCCATTCTCGATAAGCTATCTTGAGGCGTGCTGCGCGAATATCATGCAAATGAGAAGGATGCTGCGCGAGAAGTATTCCACAAACCCGTCTGAGCCAATTACGGAGATAGCTTCATCGAGCATAGACAAGGAGTTTTTGGAGAGAATGCAGGCAATAATTGAGGAGAATTTCTCGAACCCTGAATTGAACGTCAATTTCCTGGCTGATAAAATGTGCGTCAGCCGCTCAAGGCTGTTCGCAAAGATAAAGACTCTCGCCGACGTGTCGCCCAACGAGATGATACAGATTGTACGCCTGAAGAAAGCGGCACAGCTGCTGGCTGATGGCAACATGAAAGTCAGCGAGGTTTGCTACACCGTAGGTTTCAACAACCCGTCGTATTTCTCAAAATGCTTCTTCAAACAGTTTGGAGTGAAACCGACGGAGATAAAAAATAATTAATGAAAAGTTATGAGAAATAGTTTGGCATTGACTGCGCTGATGATGTTTGCTACCGCATCGCTGGCACAAAATCCTACCAAAGAGGAGTACAAACATTCACCCGTGGTGGGAACGGCATGGAACGCAGCCGGAAATATGAACCCGTTTATACCTGGATATTTCGCCGACCCTACGATTAGGAAGTTTGGTGACACATACTATCTCTATGCCACCACCGACGGCACAGGCAACGGCTACGGCCCCGCTCAGGTATGGGTGAGCAAAGACTTTGTCAACTGGAGAAATTTTGTTATGAACTGGCCCACGACGGAGGTCGTTTGGGCACCCGATGTCGTGCGGCAGCCCAACGGGAAATACCGCTACTACTATTGTGAGCCGTGCAACGTGAACATAGGCGAGAGCGAGTCACCACTCGGCCCTTGGAAAAACATTCTCGGCAAAGAGGATGCCGTGATGGTGCCCGACAGATATGTGCACAATGCGATAACCCTCGACCCCATGCTTTTTGAGGACGACGACAAAAGCCAGTACCTGTACTTCACCACATGGGGAATTTTCGACGGGTTCGGATGTGGCGTGGCAAAACTGAAAGACGGAGAATTTGAGGTCAACGCACTTGCTGACAGCATAAGGAGAGATGCCCGCAGATGGAATGAGAACCATCCCTACCCTATTGCCGCCGATGCATTCTTCACAGGGAAACGCCTCATCCCAAACACTGAGCTGAAGGATATTTTCGAGGCACCGTTTGTGTTCAAACGCAATGGCGTGTATTATCTCACATACTCATCGGGAAGCTGCCATACAGACACTTACAGGGTGCAGTATGCCACATCAACAGAAAGCCCGATGGGGCCTTTTACATACCGTGGCGAAATTCTCACGACAAACGAGGACGAGACCGTTCATGGTCCCGGCCACCATTCCGTACTGGAAATAAACGGCGACTATTACATCGTTTACCACAGACACAACAACCCGAAATCAATTCACGGCTTCAACCGTCAGGTGTGCATAGACCGCATGACATTCGACGGCAAGGGAAACATCAACCCTATAATTCCGACGCATAACGCACTGGGCGTGGATGTGTTCAAAACATCGAAATTCAAAAACCTCGCATCCGGAGCCAAGGTTACGGCATCATCGTATTATGACGAGTGGTTTAAGCCTGAGTATGCCGTTGACGACAACAACGCCACACTATGGAAGGCACGCCACACCAACTGGGACGCGCCGTCAGGCAAACACAACAAGGAATGGTTACAGCTGGATTTGGGAAAAACCCAGAAAATCAGTGAGATATGGACACAGTTCGAGTATGCCACATTCTTCTATCAGTATAAGTTAGAAACATCTGCCGACGGCAAAAAATGGACACTGTTTGCCGACCGTACCGCCAACACCATGCAAGGCTCGCCCATGATTGACAAAGGCAATTGCAAGGCAAGATACATAAAGCTGACTATAACGGACACACAGAAAAACGGACACATGCCCGCCGTGTGGAATATCAAGGTGTGGAACAAGGCACCCAAGTTGCCGGAAGTCAACATAGAGAGCAACGACGCCTATCCGGGAATGCATCAAAAAGACGTAGAGCGAGAGAAGCGCAACGCACACAACGAACTGGAAATCAACGCCACAGAGATAGCCAGAGGAAAGACCGCGCCTTTCGATATTGCAAAGATCAATGACACGTTTACAGCCAACAAACCAATAAGAATGCGCGTTAAGGACGGCAGATGGGCAATGTTCCTAAACGGCACACAATATCTCAGAAGCGTGAACGCCCTGCCAGCCACCTACCGCTACAACTCGCCATATACCATTTCGGCATGGGTGTTGCAGACAAAAGGCGGCCCCGTCTCCACCGTGGCATCATTGTCCTCATCGCATGCCGACCTCGCAACGACAGAGTTCCGTCTTGGCTCCGACCACGCAGCTGGCATAGTCAACCACAACGGCTCGTTTGAGAGCACAGGAGCACCTGGCGAGGTGAGGGCTGGAATTGGCAAATGGCAGATGTGGACCATCACATTCGACGGCTGGATGGAGCGCATTTACCGCAATGGCGTGCCCGTCAGCGAGAAAAACAACTTCATCATGGTACGTCCTGAGGGCAAAGTAACCATCGGTGCCGACGGAGACGGAACCAACAATTTTGTGGGCTACATACACTCGCTCCGTATTTCCCCCACATCTATGTCTGACGAGAAGGTAAGAGAGGCATACGAGGCAACACGCATAAACGAAGGCGACGGACAGCCGTCGCTTGGTGACGACGACTTCGAGGAGACAGATCCCGACAGCAAATTTGAACTCTCGCCATTGATGAGACCCGTCTTTGAGAAAAAAGAGTCATTCACGCTATCCACACAATCGGAGGCATTCAACGAAGCGCCTTTTGCCAACGGCGGCGAGAAATATCTTGACGCTGTGGGCGACTTTGTGGTAATGGCCACCGTAGACGACATGGAGGGGCTTTCGCAGCACAGTGTAAAAAGCTACAACGAATGCGGCATTCTCGTGAGGGCCGGCGACACATTTTATCAGCTCGGCGCATTCCCACTGTATAATTGCGGCAATATGCTCACGGCACTAAGTCGTACGGGCAGACCGCAATATCCCAACTACAAAGGATACGCTTTCGACCGCCATCTGCAATTTGAGCGCAGGGGTAACCTGCTGTTTGCACGCACAAGCACCGACGGCAAGACATGGGAAAACATGCCTGGCTCTCCCATTGACGTCTCAACCGACAAATTGGAAATAGGCGCATACCAGACAACCTACTCTCAAAACGTCTCATGGGCTAAGCTGAAAGATTACGTGATATACAAGTCTGAATAAAATGCCTACCGTTTGACACGGATATAAATGAATATTAGCCAAGGCATATCTACATTACACCATGTACTGACGCTTCTGCCTCATTTTCATCCAGGTATCCTTGGCAAATGACTGCATGTCGGTCACAGTGTCATATTCGTCGACAATCTCCACTCCAAGCATGGTCTCGATAACATCCTCCATGGTCACAAGCCCCCTCAGACATCCGTAGCTGTCGGTGATTACCGATATGTGCTCTTTCTGCTCAAGCATCTTCTCCCAGATCTTCATCACCGACTCTGTTTCCGTAAACGAGAGTATGGGACGAAGAATCTGCGAGAGCGTCATGTCAAATTTGTCCTCGGCAAGTTTTTCCAGCACGGCAGCCCGTAGCACATAGCCTACGATATAATCCTTGTTTTCGCCATATACGGGAATGCGCGAATAGGGCGTGAAATGCTTGTCGGCATAGAATTCGCGGAGCGTAAGCGTCTCCTTTGCCGAGGCCACCACGATGTTGGGTGTCATTATCTCGCCTGCCGTGACATTCACCAGCTTTATGAAACTCTGTATTATCCTGGTTTCCTTTGCCTGAAACACTCCTTCCTCGGCACCAACGCTGACCATTGCCGACACCTCCTCACGGCTCACTGTGAGCTGATGCTGCTTGGGGGTGAATATCCGCGTTATGTATTCAGACAGTTTCACCAGCGGGTAGGTGACGAATATGAATACGCGTATGACTTTGGAGGAAGGCAGTGCGAGCGCACGCCAATATGATGCGCCTATGGTCTTGGGAATTATCTCTGAGAACACGAGAATGAGGAGTGTCAGCACCGCCGATATTATGCCAAAATAAGCCTCGCCGAAAATCTTCACCGACTCAGAGCCTACTCCTGCGGCGCCAATGGTGTGGGCAACAGTGTTGAGCGACAATATTGCAGCCACAGGCTTGTCGATATTTGTTTTGTATTTCTTCAGCAGCGAGGCCGACCGTGCTCCCTTGTTTTCTTTCATGGATATGAACGACATTGGGGTGGACAACAGAACTGCCTCAAGAACAGAACAAAGAAACGACACCGTCAAGGCACCAAACAGGTATAAAAATATTAGTCCCATATAAAACCATTTTAGTTAGACATAACCCGGACGCATCATGGGGAACATCCGAAGCTTAAAAATATGAGCATAAAATTATGTCAAATAGCTAAAAGGGCAAAACAAATATCCATTTTTTATGATTAAATATTAGATTTTTGCCATATAAATGAAAAATTTATTTAATTTTATAAAACCTTAAATCCGCAACAGTTGTCGAGAAGTGGCGATTTCATACTGTTTATGGCAGATTGGACATTTATTCAGGCAAGCATCAGGAAGAACCACCAAGCGCCTTTGTTTTTGCAACACTAAGATGGGTAAAAAATCTGACATGGCAAAATTCCGGACAACTCTTTGTCGCCCAAAAACTTATGTAATATGCAAAAATAACTTACGCAATAATTGTGTACTATGCGCCCCAAAGGGGCAACAGGCACATAGCCCAGGGCATCGCCCTGGGTAATAGGTATTCGTAGCAACAGCAAGGGCAAAAGCATAATTGCATAAGTTGTTTTTTAAACATTACTAAAAATAAAAATGTTCAAAAAATGAGATAAGGCTTTATTTTTCTTGTGCAATATTTAATCTCTTTACGTATATATAAATAAAGCATGCGTGCCATAGCGTTTGCTTATCGTCATGTTTACAAATATATACTTAATTATGAGACTAAAATCAGTTACTGCAATTTTGATGATGTTCTGTTCAATAAACATCAGTTTAGCCCAGCGTTCATTTGTTCATCCGGGAAGCATATTAACGATGAATGATCTTAAACGCATAAAGCAACATGTAGACGCACGTGATGAGCCTTGGTACAGTTCATGGCTAAAACTGAAGTCATCGGCTTATGGCAACTGCACCCGTGTAGCCAATCCCGCTACCGACATTGGCGGAAGCGACGGCACACGCCAGCGTGCCTCTGGCGATGCTACAGCCGCACTTATCGATGCCATCGAATGGCATGTTACCGGTCAGAAAAGTTATGCCGACCACGCTGTAAAATTGCTTTCAGCGTGGGGTAACAAAGTCGAGTCTGCCAATAACCAGTTGTTCCAGTTTCCTTCTGTAACAATGTCAATGGCAGCAGAGATGTTGCGTTACGAAGATGGGTCTTTCTACGAAGGATGGGCAGAGAGCGACAGAACAAACTTCCTGAATATGGTACGCAACATTCTTTATCCTGCCTGTAAGCAACAAGCACTGTACAACACCATGTCCTCATGGTCGGCACCTGCAATGATGGCAGTGCTGGGAGCAGGACTATTATTGGACGATGAAGAGATTTACGAAGAGGGACTTTCTTATTTTCGCTCACAGACTGTGCCAGGCTCTGTCTATTGCAGTCTTCTCGACAATGGTCAGCTCAAGGAAATGGGGCGTGACAACGTTCATGCCATGCTTACTCTGAATGCTCTTGCCCAAATGGCACAGCTGGCATGGTGTCAGGGCGACGACTTATGGGGTGAGGACAACAACCGCCTGCTGCGTGGATTTGAATATTGGTGTACCTACAACCTCGGACACGAAGACTTGTACTACGAACCAGAATTCGCTTCCGACGGCAGCTCTGCGTGGTATTATATCTCCACACACAACAACGGCTTCCGTCTTACTCCAGACGGTCGCTGCTATGAGTGTGTTTACCATCATTACAAAGAGGTTAAAGGACTCGACATGTCTAATCTTTTTCCCAGTGTTACAGCCTATGCCTACCTCACAAGGCCTGAGGGAGAGCCAGACTTTGGCACACTTTTCTATACCATTGACGCTGCCAACTCACCACTTGTAAGTGAGGTACCGGCACCTGCAGAGGAACTAAAAGCCAAAGGCGGACTGGGCAGCGTATGGCTCGAATGGAAAGACACCCGGCGCGATGACGCAAGTGGCTTTCGCATATTGCGTAGCAATGACGGGGAAAATTTCACTGTCATTGCCGACCTCAACAACTATACAAGAAAGTCTTATCGTGATGAAACTGTTGAGGCTGGCCATAAATATTATTACAAGGTAGTTCTCTACAACAAGGCAGGCAGTGCAGAAGCCTCTGATGTCGTCCAGACATACGTGCCTGAGGCTGGTGGTCTGCCCAACGGATGGAAAACAGCAAGTATCGGTAATGGCTGGACAACAGGATACTATACAAACAGCCTTGCCAACTCATTCATCGTTAAGGGAGGCGGCAACGGCTTCCGCCGCTCGGACGAAGGACATGGATTTGTGTACCGGAAGCTGCGGGGCAACGGGTCGCTTACAGTACGTCTTGTTTCAACCAAAGAAACGTTCAATGCCGTTGGTATCATGCTCCGTTCCAGCCTGACGAGTGGCTCACAGCAAGTTGGTATCACCCTTGGCGGCACCGGACTGCGATATTGCACTACGGTGTCGAGGACTTCTGCAGGAAGTCAGACAAACTGGAAAACAGGATGCGACTTTACGTATGCTCCCGTGTGGATGCGTATCACCCGCGACGGACGTAATGTATATACATATCAGAGCAGGGATGGTGAAAACTGGCACCTGATTCAGCAGCTGACTCTTACTCTTCCTACTACAACATATATCGGCATGCTCGTGTGTGCAGGCGAAGATTATTCCGCCTGCTATGACAACGTAACATTCGAGGCTACTTCAACTCAGGCCGCAGACAGCACGACACCCGTAAACCTCACGGCTACTTGCATACCAGTCTCAACAGCACATCTTTTGTGGAACGGCATATATGGCGCTCAAAAATACATTGTTTACAGAGACGGTGTGGCTATTGGCGAGACTGAGACAAACAATTTTGACGATAAAGACCTTGAAGAAGGAAACTACAGCTATTGTGTGAGTGCTGTTGTAGATGGCGTAGAAAGCGAGAAGTCTGAAATGGCTTCTGTTGATATTATCCGTATCGAGAAATTAACAGGAACTGTCATCGGCACCACAGGGTCATGGAACAATAATAGCTCTACCACACGCTCGGCCGTCTTTGACGGTCTTATGGATACATATTTTGATGCGGCTCAGGCAGATGGCGCATGGGCAGGTATCGACCTCGGAGAAGGTTGTCAGGGGCGAGTGACTGAAATACGTTATTGCCCGCGCCAAAGCCATCCGCAACGTATGAATGGCGGCCGTTTTCAAGTAGCCAATAAATCAACTTTCAGTGATGCCGTAACAATCCATACTGTTAGCGGCACACCTGCGACATCTACTTTTACCTCGGTAGCTATTGACATACCAGACTATTACCGTTATTTGCGCTATATCAGTCCGAGTAATAGCTTTTGCAATGTCGCAGAGGTGGAATTCTACGGTAGAGTCAACAAAACAAGCACTGGCGTTGACGTGATACCATCAACACCACACGGCAACAAAGATAACGTTTACGACCTGCAAGGCAGACGCATACAGCCTTCACAAATAAAACGGGGCATCTATATCAGGAATGGGCGTAAGTGGATAGTAAACTGATATGCAACCGTCAGCCTGCAACTGGCACAACGGTGACGAGATAACCAGAAACCTCAAATAAAAATATAGTAAATATGAAACGTTTTATGATTATCATGTCAGCCTTGCTGACTTCGGTCTTTCCCTTACAGGATGTCTTCGTGATAAAGGCTTCGGCAAAGGATGTTACGGTACAAGTAGGTGGCGATATACAGTCGGCTATCGACCAAGTGTCGGCAGCCAACGTTGCCGGACGAGTTATTCTTGAGGAAGGCACACACGACCTCACCAAGACCCTTATACTGAAAAACTATGTTACACTTATCGGTGCAGGAAGCGGCAAGACTGTGCTCCGCTTCTCTGCAGGTGACTATACAGGTATTCAGAACAAGGGAGAATACAGTGTGCTCAGGGATGCTGGGGTTGAAGGTCTGAAGCTGATGAGCACAGCAAAGGGCGTGCAGAGGTTTGCCGTCGCCATTACAGCCCTTGGCGATACGAGGCATCACAACATCGTTTTGCGTGATGTTGAGATAACCGACTTCGGAATGACCCACCTCAAGCGTTGCGATAATGTGGAGATCACCAATTGCCGTTTCCACGACAACTTCGTTGACCCCGCAGACGATGGTTCGCTATACTTCCAGAACCTATATCTGCGTCATGTCAACAATGCCGTCATCACCGATACTGACCTTTCCAACAATCCATCCTCTTCGTGTCTTCATACCGTGGGAGGCAATAATCTGACTTTTACACGAGTGCTTTGCAACAACTCTGCCGTTCAGGACGGTGCCAATATTCAGGAAGGTACCACAAACATCACATTCAAAGACTGTGAGTTCAACAACAACGGTCGTTGCGGCATTGATATATGGGAGCAGACCTCTTCTGGACATATAGAGGGATGTACAGTTACAGGCAACAAGCAGCAGAACTTCAAGGTAAACGGCACGTTCACGATGCTACGCAACAACGTCCCTTCACAGCAGTTTCTCGACAGTCTCGGATGGAAACAGAATGTTCTCGACGAGGGCGAATACTACATACAGGTCACGATAAACTCCAAAGTAAGTTATCTTTCAAACATTGCCTCGTCAGCCAAGGCAAAACTCTCAAGCAAGAACAACACAGCCCCAGAGCGTCAGCACTGGCATTTATCGCACGATGGCGAGGGGTATAAGATAACGAGCGTTTTCGACGGCAGGTATCTGAACGAGAAACAGGAACTCGGAACCAACGAATATGATGCCGCATGGAACACATTCCTCATCTATACCTCCGCTGACAACCGATCTGCGATACAGACTTCAGGCCGTGCCGTGGGCGGTCTTAAGGATGCACCTTTCTGGAACAACAGCGGAACATCGCTCGTACTTGCCACGTCCGATGCTTCATCCGACTATGCCGTCTTCTCTTTCGTGCCTGTTGCCGAAGCCGATGACATAGCAGACATTACTTTAGACTATAATACCCGGCAGGAATATCATGCTCTTGACGGAACAAGGGTTGCTTACCCAAAGCAGCCTGGCATTTATGTCTGCAATGGACGGAAGATAATAGCTAAAGGCAGCAGAGGGACAGTATCGTATCGCTTTGGAGCCGTCGCCCGGTGACTGGCTCAACGAGCCTACACGCATTCACTCTCTTAACAGCATGGAGCATAACTAGTGGATCTCGTGCGTTTGTATGGGAGCATACTTGCCATAGCCCTCGTCCGTGCCTTGCCACAGGCAAGGCAATGGGCAGAGGATGTGGCAAATGCTGTTTACAGATTTAGTTGACAAGTTGTCAACTAAAAAAAACAAAAGTAGGCCTCATCTTTTGTGGTATGTGAATTATTATGTATATTTGCAGGTAATTATTTCTCAATTACTAAACCACAGATGACGAGACCTACTTCAACCAACATATTCCGCAAGGGCTGGATAGCCGTATTCTGCCTTATCGTGTGCGCTCTGCTGCCCTTGCGTTCTTATTCTTCTGCCTTTTCATCCTTGGGTGTGCTGACCACCGAAGACGGCCTGTCATCGAATTCCGTCAAAACCATCTATCGCGACAAGACTGGCTACGTGTATTTTGGAACTTCGACAGGTGTAGACCGCTACGATGGCACAAACATTGTCAACATAGCTTTCCCGATAGAGAGGAAAAGTGAGAAATGCTGGGTAAGCGGTATTGTGGATGCTGGTGGCGACAAGCTGTACGTGGGCAACAACGTAGGGTTGTATGTTCTCGACAAACGCACCTTGTCAATGACCCCTGCTTTTGGCGATATTATCGACTGCGAGGTTACAGGCCTGCTTCGTGCGCCCGACTCAAAGATCTATGTGGCTACCGTAAATGGGCTGTACGTGATATCGGGCGGAAGAGCAGAGGACGGCGGCATTGAGCCGTTGCGTCTCGGAGCTATAAGGAATTTCACAGAACGCAATATCCGCGACATAGCCTTGCTCTATGACAAGCGCCCCGCCACAAAGAAGAATGATACACGGTACACCATTTGTGCCATAACGCCGAGAAGCCTGATCTTGCTGCCGCATGGAGATGTGAGAAGAGCCGCCGCATACCAGAAACCGCAATCGTGCGGTGATACCCGCTTTGTAAAGGTGGCGGCATCTCGTGGCTGTGTCTACATAGGCACGGCAGGCAGAGGAGTGTTGCCGTTTGACACCTCCGGCCGCTCTTTCCGCACATCCATAATGGACGGCAACAGTATTACCGACTTGCAGGCTTCTGCCGACAGCCTGTATGTGAGCACGGCGGAAAACGGCACCGTTCTTCTTGCCACATCCCGTAATGGAGAAAATTCCGTATTGCGATATTTTGCCCCGCCAGATATGTATAATGTATCGGCACCGACAACGGCAACCCGCCAA
>OGLR01000632.1_pt1 | contig 14911 bp, 13 predicted proteins | sample 1572931 | NCBI WGS metagenome assembly OGLR01 (sample SAMEA2581997, study PRJEB24529) | metagenome | biome: Human gut stool | place: China | collected 2011 | reverse complement strand
AGGACAATCAAAGCCACGATGAAAGATACTATACCCTGATTGATAGATTCCTGTCCCAAAGACGGACCTACGATGTCTTCCTGTACGATACGTGCAGGAGCCGGCATACGGCCTGACTTAAGTGTATTTGCAAGGTCTTTGGTGTCTTCGATAGTGAAGCTGCCAGAGATTGAGGACTGACCGCCTGTAATCTCACCGTTTACACGTGGTGCAGAATATACGACACCGTCGAGAACGATGGCGATAGCCTTGTCTATATTAGCCTTTGTGAGGGCTGCCCAACGGCGTGCGCCGTCTGTGTTCATGCTCATGCTGACCTCTGGAGCACCTGTAATCTGGTCGAACTGGTCTTTAGCGTCTGTGATAACATCACCCTCAAGAGGAGCACGTCCTGTTGTGGTTGTCACCTTCAGGGCATAAAGCTCGTAGATATTCTTAGCAGATATACCGTCGGCAGGCTTGGCGCTCCAAAGCAGTTTTACGTCAGAAGGAAGAATCTGCTGTGCGAGTTTAGAGTAGATGATGCTGTTGATGGCAGCGGTGTCGCGGATGCTTGCGTAACCAACGAGAGCGAGTGAGTTGCCGCCTGTTGTCTGAAGCATTGCGAGCAGCGGATGCTGCTTTTTAGCCTCTGCAAGCTGTGCCTCTGGAGTTTCCTTAACAGCAGCTTTCTTGTCGTCTTTCTTTATCTGGAACTGAGACTTTGGTGCCTCTTTCTTTGCTGCTACAGTATCGGTTGCGGCAGTTGCGGCAGTGTCAGCCTTAGCCTCTTCCTGCTCGCCATTAGCCAGACGGCTGTCAAGCTGTACGAGGTACGGAACAATCTCCTGCGCATTGTATGTTTCCCAGAACTCAAGGTTTGCGCTACCCTGAAGGAGCTTACGCATACGCTCAGGCTCGCTGATACCAGGCATCTCGACCATGATACGGCCTTCCTGACCCTCAAGTTTCTGGATGTTAGGCTGTACAACGCCGAATTTGTCGATACGGGTGCGTACAACATTGAATGAGTTGTCGATGGCTGCCTGAACCTCCTGACGGATAGCCTTCTCAACCTCAGCGTCTGTGCTCTGCGGATTTACTTTGCCCTGAAGCTGTTGGGTGGCGAAGATTTCGGCAAGTTTGTGACCTGGCGCATTCTTGTGATATGCATTGATGAAGAGAGAGATGAAGTCGCTCTGACTTGTCTCCTCCTCAGCCCTTGCCTGCTCCATAGCCTTTGTGAAAGCCACGTCAGTCTTGTGGTCTGCCAGTGTTTCTACTACGTCCGGAACAGAAATCTCAAGGATGACGTTCATACCGCCCTTGAGGTCAAGTCCGAGACCGATCTTAGTTTCCAAGCACTTCTGGTAAGAGTAGATTCCCAGATACTTCACAGAGTCCTTGTAGTCCTGCTGCGCGATTGGGTCTTCAATTTTTGCAGCCTCGCTGTCGTAGTAATAAGTGGCAGCAGAGAAAGACAAATAGAAGATGCTTGCAAGCGTCAATAAGACGGCTGTTACAATTACAATTCCTTTGTTTTGCATTTTTGTTTGTTGTTTATTTATTTTTTATGATTTCGTTTCCTTTACTTAGTCGGGGTGTATGTGTCTGACAGTCTTGTTGGTTGCGGTCTGCCTGCACCCTTATGCGTGTTGCAGGCAGAAAACACTATAAGACGTGCAAAGATAATATATTTTTCACACTTTGGAAAATTATTCTGTGTTTATTATTTAATTTTTAAGGTTTTCACCTTTTTTTGAGCCAACAAATGATGGGATAATGGTCGCTTGTGGTTATTTTGTCATCGACAACGCACTTTATCGGGTCTAAATCTGCGGAACAGAAAATGTTGTCAATTCTGACGTAGAACCCGCTTTTGTGGTAGCTTATTCCCGGCCCGTTGCCCGATGCTGTGTAGCAGTCGGTTAGCTCGTTGGCAATGGTACGGTGGGCATACGAGTTTGGGCCGTCGTTGAAATCGCCGCAGCAGATAACGGGGTGTTCCTTATGCGATGCTATGAACCTTGCCACAGCCTCCGCTTGTGGCGCTCTTTTGAATGTTGACTCTTTGAGCTTCGCATATAGCTCGCGTGATGTTGTCTCTACGCTGTCGCTCGTATATTCGCCTTTCATCATCTGCTTGAAATGTGCCTTGTCGTCGGATGTGAGGCTGGTTGTCTCGAAATGGGTGTTTACGACTATCACTGTGTCGCCGCCAACGTTGAGCCAGACGGCTCCTGCCATGTTTCCTTTTGAGTCAAAGTCTATGTGCTGTTTCCGCAGTATGGGATGTTTGCTGTAGAAAGCGAGCACGGTGCCTCCTGTGCCTTTCTTCAGAGTATCACGGTATTGGTAAACGGGATTAATGGTTTTCTCAATCTGTTTTTCTCCCACGCCACTGGCATTGGCTTCCTGAAGACATGCTATGTCGGCGTCTTGCTCAGCTATGTATTTCACAATAGCGTTGTTTTCTGGGTCTTCCCAACTTCCAAACAGCCATACGTTGTATGACAGGATTTTGAATGCGGAGTCGGGAGTTTCTGTCGTGATATTCAGCGGACAATAGTTTCTTACAGGTTGGTAACAGACAATGAAACCAACCAGCGGAATGATAACCCAGCGAAACTTAAATATCACCCAAAACACCAGAAAGAAGAGGTTTAGGAGAATGAAAACCGGGAAAATAAGCCCGGCGTTGGCTAATAGCGGTAGGGTAGTGGGATGCAGCCGGTCGCTGTATCCTATAATCAGCATGATGATGACAGTTGCGATATTTGCTCCTGCCACCATCTGTAGGATTATGTTTTTTATTTTACTTATCATTTTCTGTCTGATTGGTCGAAGAGTGTCTGCTTCTCCTCACGTGTCAGGCTCTCGTAGCCGCTTTTCCTTATCTTGTCGAGTATTCTGTCAACCTCTTCCTGTTTTGCCTTTTGGCGTGAGTTGTAGTCCCAGTCGCTTTGGTGCGAAGAGAAACCGTTAGCGCTGTTGTTGTTTGGCGTTTTTCGGTTAGTGCGGTTCTCCCAGTTGCTCCGCATACGGTCGAAGAACTGCTGGCCGTTTATTCTGCCATATCTTCCTCCGTCCGGATTGTTGCGCCAATAGCGTATGAGGAAGAAACCGAATATCATGCCTCCGAGGTGCGCGAGATGAGCCACGTTGTCGCCAGGAGTGGCAAGTGCAGAGAACAGCTCAATGCCCGCATATCCCATTACAAACCATTTTGCCTTGATAGGTATCGGCAGCGGGAAAATGAAAATTCTCTCTTCGGGAAACAGCATGCCGAATGCCAAAAGGATGGCGTAGATGGCTCCCGACGCGCCTACCGTTGTAAGTCCGTTGAGGCTGTGCGACAGTTCTTGCATCACTCCTATCGCCTCAAACATTCCCAACGGCTGCTGTGAGTCGAATGTGTAATAAACCCAGAAAAACTGTGCAATCTCTTGCAGGAAACCTGCTCCGATGCCGCAGAATATGTAATAGAAAAGGAGTTTTTTAGGCCCCCATACATTTTCTACCACACAGCCGAACATCCACAGGGCGAACATGTTGAAGAGTATATGCTCGAAGTTGGCGTGCATGAACATATACGTTACAAGCTGGTAGACCTGAAAATCGGAAGCCATGAAGAAATGGAGTCCGAATATGTTGTTGAGGTCAACACCGGTTGAGCCTTTTATCACATACATGGCTAAGAATGCCAATATGTTGATGATGAGAAGGTTTTTTGTTATAGTTGGAATGTTGCGCATGAGCAAAAACTTTTTAATTGTCGTATTCTTTTTTCTGTCGGTGCAAAAGTACGAAAAATATCCCTTATTTTATGCTAAAAAGGTTCTTTTAAGGAAAAAAATCAATATTTATATCACTTTTTTTGAATTTTTGTTTGAGTTATGAAAAGAAAAAACTATATTTGTCAGCAAAAACGAGAATAATCACTAAATATATTCATTTTACAAATTAAAAATCATGAACAAAACTGAATTAATTGACAAAATCGCAGCTTCTGCTTCTATCAGCAAGGCTGATGCAAAGAAGGCTTTGGAGGCAACTACCGAGGCTATCAAGGAAGCTCTCGTGGCAGGTGACAAGGTACAGCTCGTAGGCTTCGGTACATTCTCAGTTGCTGAGCGCCCAGAGCGTCAGGGCATCAACCCTGCAACAAAGGCGCCTATCACTATCGCCGCCAAGAAGGTTGCCAAGTTCAAGGCTGGAGCAGAGTTGGCTAACGCACTCTAATATTTTGCAACTTTTTTACAAAAAAATAGGATACGCAAATTGTGTATCCTATTTTTTGTATTATAATCAGTTTGTTACTTAGGCTGCTTGCCGATATATGCCAAGATGCCGCCATCTACATAGAGCACATGTCCGTTTACTGCATCTGATGCGTGAGAGGCTAGGAATACTGCGGGACCGCCAAGCTCAGACGGGTCGAGCCAGCGTCCGGCAGGAGTTTTTGCACAGATGAAGCTGTCGAACGGGTGACGGCTGCCGTCTGCCTGACGCTCACGGAGAGGAGCTGTCTGTGGAGTTGCGATGTAGCCCGGGCCGATACCGTTACACTGAATGTTGTACTCGCCATATTCTGAGCAGATGTTGCGTGTGAGCATCTTCAGACCACCCTTGGCTGCTGCGTAAGCCGAGACTGTCTCACGGCCAAGCTCGCTCATCATAGAGCAGATATTGATAATCTTACCCTCGCGGCGTTCCATCATCTCTGGGATAACAGCGCTTGAGCAGATGAACGGAGCCACCAAGTCTACGTCGATAACCTGCTGGAACTCTGCGCGCTTCATCTCGTGCATAGGAATACGCTTGATGATGCCGGCGTTGTTTACCAGAATGTCGATCTGACCAACCTCCGCGTGAATTTTCTCAACGAGTTCCTTAACGGCAGTTTCGTTTGTAACATCGCAAACATAACCCTTCACGTTCTCAATGCCTGCCTCCTTGTAGTTGGCAAGACCACGCTCAAGGGCAGCCTCGTTGATGTCGTTGAAAATGATGTTCTTAATACCTGCTGCAACAAATGCCTTTGCAATGTTGAAACCGATGCCGTAAGAAGCACCTGTGATCCAGGCGTTCTTGCCTTCGAGTGAAAAATCTTTTAAACTTGTCATTTTGTCTGTATTTGAGTTTATTGTATACTTCCTTTTATTATTAATACGTATGAGGAAGGATATTTACGTATTCTTTTATGTATTTTATTTTAAATCAGTGATGGCGTAAAAGTCTTGGTCGCTGTAATCGAGATTCTCTCCGCCCATTCCCCAAATGAATGTGTAGTTGTGGGTGGCTGCGGCAGAGTGGATGCTCCATTCTGGCGACAGCACAGCCTCCTCTGTCTTCATCCATAAGTGTCTTGTCTCCTGTGGCTCGCCCATAAAGTGGCAGACGGCCTGGTCACTTGGCATGTCGAAATAGAAGTATGCCTCCATGCGTCTGCTGTGTGTATGTGCGGGCATGGTGTTCCATACGGAGCCTGTGCAAAGCTCGGTCATTCCCATTTGCAGCTGGCATGTCGGCAACACTTGGTTGACTATCATCTTGTTGATTACGCGCTCGTTTGATGTCTCCAAAGCTCCCATTCTCACGCTCACGGCATCGGCCTTTGTTATTTTTCTGCATGGATACGAGGTGTGGGCCACAGTGCTGTTGAAGTATAGTTTTGCAGGGTTGCTGGTGTCTTTGCTTGCGAAGACAACGTTTCTCTCGCCGCTTCCGATATACAGGGCTTCTTTGAATCCGAGTGTGAAAGTCTCGTCGCCAGCTTTTATTATTGCCTCTCCTCCACCGATATTGAATATTCCAATCTCACGCCTGGTTGTGAAGAAAGGCGCTTTCAGTGGCTCTATAGCCTCTAACGCCAGCTCTTCACCAGCAGGCATGGCACCGCCTACAACCATGCGGTCGTACATGGAGTAAACCATGTTGACTTCGTTCCCGGCGAAAAGGTTTTCGATGAGAAAGTCGTTGCGCAGTCGTTTTGTGTCGTATGATTTGGCATCTGCCGGATGGGCGGCATAGCGGAGTTGGTAATTTGTCGTCATGGTTTCTTATACTGATTAGTTTTTTGCAAAGATAGTATATTTTTTTGTAAAGTGAAAGATATGGCGAATGATTTCACACTATTTTACTGTTTTCTGCTGTTTTGCAGTCCCGTCTCTGATTTTTACAGATTCACTCTTTCTGCTAATGCGGATATCTATAAACAGCAAATGGGTGCAATCGCAAGATTACGCCCATTTGCCGTTTATACAGTCTTTGCATTTTGTTGGACCAACGGGACTCGAACCCATAATGACAGAACCAAAACCTGTAGTGTTACCATTACACCATGGTCCAATGCGTTTGCAAAGTTAGTACTTTTTTCGTATTCCACCAAATTTTGCTATAAAAATCTACTTTACAGTGATGAGGAAGTAGTTTTTCTTTCCCTTCTGTACAAGCAGATACTTGCCGTCGATGAGGTCGTCGGCTGTTATAATCTGGTCGAAGGCTGCGAGTTTTTCTTTGTTGAGGCTTACGCCGCCGCCCTTTACGAGCTTTCTCATCTCGCTCTTGCTTGGGAATATCTCCATGCCTTCCAGGTTGAGCACGTCAACAGCAGGCTGGCCGAGCACATCGCTGCCTACGGTGTAGTGCGGCACGCCGTCGAACACATCGAGAAGAGTAGCCTCGTCAAGCTTCTGCAGGCTGTCCTTAGTTGCCTTTCCGAACAGAATGTTAGTTGCCTCCTGTGCCATCTGCAGATCCTCGTCTGAGTGTACCATTCGTGTGACTTCCTCTGCCAGACGTTTCTGCAGTGTGCGGCGGCCCGGATCCTGACGGTGCTCCTCAATGAGAGCGTCGATGGTCTCCTTCTCCAGGCTTGTGAATATCTTGATGTATTTTTCGGCGTCGTCGTCCGACACGTTGAGCCAGAACTGGTAGAAAGCGTATGGAGTTGTGCGGTTACGGTCGAGCCATACATTTCCGCTCTCTGTCTTGCCAAACTTCTTTCCGTCGGCCTTTGTAATCAGTGGACATGTCAGGCAGTATGCCTCAGCCTCAGAGCCGAGGGTGCGGCGTATAAGCTCGGTACCCGTTGTCATGTTGCCCCACTGGTCGTTGCCGCCCAACTGCAGCTTAACTCCGTAGTGCTGATACTGGTACAGGAAATCGTAGCCTTGCAGCAACTGGTATGTGAACTCCGTGAATGAAAGCCCGTCGCGAGCCTCACCGTTCAGGCGCTTCTGTACAGAGTCTTTAGCCATCATGTAGTTCACGGTGATGTGCTTTCCAACCTCACGTGCGAAGTCAAGGAAAGTGAAGTCCTTCATCCAGTCGTAATTGTTTACAAGCTCTGCTTTGTTTGGCTCTGTGCTGTCGAAGTCAAGGAATTTTGCCACTTGCTTCTTTATGGCCTCCTGATTGTGATAAAGAGTCTCTGTGTCAAGCAGGTTGCGCTCCTGGCTTTTGCCCGATGGGTCTCCGATCATGCCTGTGGCGCCGCCTACGAGCAGGTAAGGCTTGTGTCCGCAGCGCTGCAGGTGGCGCAGCATCATTATTCCACAAAGGTGGCCTATATGCAGAGAGTCGGCGGTAGGGTCTGTTCCGAGATATGCCGATACCATATTTTTCTGCAGGAATTCCTCGGTTCCCGGCATTATCTGTGCCAGCATACCGCGCCATTTCAGTTCTTCTACGAAATTCTTCACTTTATTGTAGTTTTAGGGTTTTTCTATTGTTGTTTGATGATAGCCTATGGCACAGGGTCGTATCCGCTTCCTCCCCAAGGATGGCATCTTAGCAGCCTGCGGACGGCGAGCCAAAGTCCTTTTACGGGTCCGTGCTTTATTATGGCCTGCCGTGCATACTCCGAGCATGTGGGCTGAAACCTGCACGACGGCGGTGTCAGCGGGCTGATGCAGGTCTGGTAAAACCTGATGGGCAGCAGAAGCATGAGGCTCAGGGCTCTTGAGAGCCATTTGACAATTGTTTGCATAGTCTCTCGCTTATTCTGCCAAGCAGATTTCTCACCTTTGCCTTTATCTCGTCGGTGCCGTGCAGGTTGTCGTCGAGCCAGATGAATGCCATTGTCAGGCATTTGCCCTCCCGCTCGGCCATGGTGTCGGCAACGATGTGTTTGTTGAGCCTGTATGCCTCTCTGACCTGCCTTTTCACCCTGTTGCGTCTGACGGCTCTTTTGAAGCATTTTTTCGGAACGCTTACCATCACCTGGCATTTCTCCTTGCTGTTTTCGTCAGCCTCGAGGTATACCACCCTTAGCGGATATGCTGTAATCGAGCGGCTGCTGCCACCTTTGAACAGTTTGTCTATGGTGTTTTTGCTGCACACTCTTTCCTGCTTCCTCAAGGTGTATGGTCTGATAATGCTCCTTTCAGTCATTTATTGCGTAATGGTGAGTGTGTTTTTATTTTTTTGCCTTAATGGAGGCGAGATATGCGCTCAGCGCACTTGTCATAGACGGGTGTGCCGCTGTCGGTGCCTCTATGTCCAGCCGCAGTCCCTCTTCGGCCACGGTCTTTGCCGTAGCGGGTCCGAATGCGCCTATTCGTGTTTTGCCCTGTTTGAAGTTGGGCAGGTTTTTGGTCAGCGCCTTTACTCCTGTAGGGCTGAAGAATAGCAGCATGTCGTAGTCGAAGCCTGCCACCTCCTCAGGTGTAAGGTCGTTGCTTACCGTACGGAACATTACGCATTCTGTATGTGTGAGTCCTTTAGAGTCGAGCAGATGTTTTACGTGGTCGTTATGAACGTCGCTCAACGGAATGAGATATTTCTCAGCCTTGTGTTTTTGCATCACTGGCACGAGGTCGTCGATTTTTCCTGTTGTGCCGAAGAATACCTTGCGCTTGCGGTATTGGACATATTTCTGTATGTACAGCGAAATGGTCTCTGTCACGCAGAAGTATTTCATATCTTCTGGTATCGTCAGGCGCATCTCCTTTGCGAGTTTGAAATAGTTGTCAATGGCATGTCTTGATGTGAAGACAACTGCTGTGTGGCTAAGGATGCTAACCTTTTGCTGGCGGAATTCCTTTGCCGTGATACCTTCAACCTTAAAGAAAGGGCGAAAATGCAGTTCCACTCCATACTCGTTGGCAATATCGTAGTAGGGTGACTTGTCGTTTGCCGGCTGTGGCTGAGATACCAAAATCTTCTTAATCATTTCTCTGTATGTCCTAAAAATTTATTTTCAAATAATTGCACGTTGCTATTAGTATTCCCCACAATGAAGTGGCGGGTACAATTTCAAGGGTGCAAAAGTACAAAATATTTTGCAAAAATCTGCCTTGTGGCTTAAAAAAGATTATATATGTTTTGTAAAAACCCAAGATTTTGCTCAAAATGAGTATTATACCCATATAAATCATGGCGTTTTTTGTTCCCATTCCGAAATATGCCATGAGCATCACCAAGGGGTACGTCAGTACGCCCTCGATAGAGGAAAGGAATACGAAAGCCTTTAGCCATTGTAAATTTTTCTTCTTGTCAAAAAACACCCAGCCTGCCGCCCAGTACAACAGGCCTTTTACCAAAAAGTAGCCTGCAACGATGACTGTAAAACAGCCAATTACGAGGTGTTGGTCTATTATGAACGTCTGCCCGGCATAGCCGCGGATGGCATAGAAGAATGTCAGTGAGAACAGCAGGCATGTCTGCAAAATCAGGAACAGCTGAAAGTGCAGCTCGTTGCTCGTCTCTGTCATCGCGGTGGTGTTCGGGCGTTGTGTATGGAAAAAACTTTTTGCCTGACGCAGCAGAAACTGACGCGACCCGGAGATTGACACCATGGCTACGATGAAGCACACGAAGAGCATGGATGTCACCACGTTGTCGGCGGCAAGCGTGTACGGAATTGGGTCGCCTGCTACGCCTTGTCGCCACACCGTGTGCTCCGGGCGGTAGACGGAATCTTTCTGCACCATGGATTTCCCGTGCCATTGCGGTTTCGAAAGTGTAAACGTGTCGCAGCCGGGCTTTGTCTCTGGGGTGCCCAATGTGTCGCGGCGGCCGCTGTAACTGCATGGCTTTATCTTTATGTGCTTCCTTATAGCGGAGTCCTGTTGTGCGGGCGTGGCATCCTTGGGCAGCCAGCTCAGCACTTGTGCCGGTGTCAGATGTCCTGAATGGTGAGCGGCGACAGCCTCATCAGCAATCGCCGCTCCCAGTGTCTGTATGCTGTCGGTATTTAGCATGTTTTACAGTCCGAAAGCTTTCTTTATCTCGTCCACTCTGTCGAGCTTCTCCCATGTAAACAGCTCTACATCAATGGTTTTTGTCTCGTGATAGCGGCTGGTGAAAGTCTTGCTCACCACCTCGTTCTTGCGTCCCATGTGTCCGTATGCGGCTGTCTCGAGATACATTGGCTGGCGCAGCTTCAGTGTGCGCTCAATGGCTTTCGGGCGCAGGTCGAACAGCTCCTTAATCTTGCCGGCAATCTCGCCGTCGGTCATGTTGACATGCGATTTTCCGTAAGTGTCAACGAAAATGCTTACAGGCTCGGCAACTCCAATTGCGTAAGCCACCTGTACGAGCATCTCGTCGGCAACGCCTGCCGCAACCATGTTTTTTGCTATATATCGTGTGGCGTAAGCCGCAGAGCGGTCCACCTTGCTTGAGTCTTTTCCCGAGAACGCTCCGCCGCCATGTGCGCCTTTGCCGCCGTAGGTATCGACGATAATCTTGCGGCCTGTAAGTCCGGTGTCGCCATGAGGTCCGCCTATAACGAACTTGCCTGTAGGGTTTACGAAATATTTTATGTTGTCGTTGAACAGCGCCAAAACCTTTGCGCCAACCTGAGCTTTCACTCTCGGAATAAGAATGTTGATAACGTCCTCACGGATTTTTGCCAGCATAGCCTCGTCGTCGTCGTTGCCGTCGGCATCTTTTATAAAGTCGTCGTGCTGTGTGCTCACCACGATGGTGTCTATGCGCTGAGGCACCCCGTTGTCGCTGTATTCTACCGTCACCTGGCTCTTCGAGTCTGGGCGCAGGTAAGTCATCTGTCTGCCCTCTTTCCTTATGTCGGCAAGAGTTTTCATGATGAGTTGGGCAAGGTCGAGGCTCACGGGCATATAGCTCTCAGTCTCGTTTGAGGCGTAGCCGAACATCATTCCCTGGTCGCCGGCACCCTGGTCGTCGTCGTTGTCGCGGTCTACACCGCGGTTTATGTCATCGCTCTGCTCGTGTATGGCTGTGAGAATTCCGCACGAGTTGCCGTCGAACTGATAATCCGACTTTGTATAACCTATTTTGTTGATAGTCCGTCTTGCCATTGTAGCCAAGTCGATGTACTCCTTGGAGCGCACCTCGCCCATTATCACCACCTGTCCGGTTGTGACAAACGATTCTACCGCACAGCGTGCCTTGTCGTCGTAAGCAAGAAACTGGTCGAGAATGGAGTCTGATATCTGGTCTGCAACCTTGTCTGGATGTCCCTCTGAAACAGACTCTGAAGAAAATAAATATGACATGTCTGAGAAAATTAAAACACGAGACAACCCTGCGTGGCTGGCTCTTTACGTTGGTTAAATTATATTTCTGAGGGTAATCCCGTCATCAGATACGCAGCTCTGACTCCGAAACGTGGGTGCAAAGTTACTGCTTTTCGGCCGAACGGCAAAATTAATAATGTTATTTTTGGCTCTGCGGGCAATTTTAGCCTGTCTGTATATATAAATTAGGTGACAGGCCATGTTCTCTATGCAAAAAATGATTTAGTTCAAGAATGTGTCGGAAAAAATATAATTTCTTGTAAATTGTTTTGCCAGTCCAAATTAAATGGCTACCTTTGCCCCAGAAAAATAACAAATGTTGTTTTTAGGGTGGTGTAACTCTTTGTAAGAGTAAGACACTTATTGTTAATTTAAATTTTTAAATTTGTAAGAGTAAGACACTTATTGTTAATTTAAATTTTTAAATGAGATGAAGAAATTATTTATGATGGCTGTAATGGCAATAGTTGCCGTATCAGCAAGCGCACAGGTTTACGTAGGTGGGTCACTCGGCTTCAAGAGCGTAGACAAAGAAGGCGAGGACGACTCAAGGAACACATTTACTATCGCTCCGGAGGTTGGTTACAATCTTGGCGATGCCTGGGCTACAAGCAGGGCGTCGTAGGGGCAACAACAATCGGCATTGCTCCATACGTACGTTATAATTTCGCACGCATTGACAAGGTTAGATTCTTCGTTGACGGTGTTGTTGAATTTGAGTCGTATAAGCCAAAGGATGTTGACGCTATGAACGGCTGGGGTATCGGTGTCAAGCCTGGTGTGGCTTTCGACTTGAACGACAAGGTTAGCCTCATTGCTCATGTTGGCTACCTTGGCTATGCTGACACACACAAGATTGACGGTAAGAAGACTTTCGGTCTCAATCTCGACAACAACCTGTCATTGGGATTTTACTATAACTTCTAAATCTCCGTACACGTTTCCGGAAATTTGGGCGTGAGGAAAACTGCAGGGGGCAAGCGCAATTGCGTGTTTGTCTCCTGTTTTTGCGTAATTATTTCTGTCGTGTCAATATTTTTTTGATGAATGAGAAAATGCGGCTTCAAATACATGGAAAACCATGTGGAAAAATGCAGCAGTGTGCATTGCCCCTCGCACCCTGTTGCGTTGCCCCTTGCACCCTGTTGCGTAGGCTTTCGCACCTTGCGGCGTTTTGAAACATGTTTTTACCCGTAAATTTTGAGCGTCTTTTATAGTATCTTTTTTTGTGCCCTTTTCAAGAAAATGTAAAAAGATACGTGTTTTTTGTATTATTATTTTGCTGTTCCGCATAAATGTGTTATCTTTGCCACCGACAAATAGTGTATTTTAAATGGTGTGGTTTTGTTAAGAGACGGCACCTGTTATTAACTTAAAAAATAAAAAGAAATGAAGAAGTTATTTGTTTCGGCAGTTTTGGCAATGATGTCATTAGCCGCTTTCGCACAGAATGCCGTTGGTCAGCTTACCATTCAGCCAAAAATCGGTATGAACATCGCATCGCTTACTGATGCTGACGGAGCCGATAGCCGCATTGGTCTTGCTGTGGGTGCCGAGGCTGAGTTTGGCGTTACCGACATTGTTGGACTGAGCATTGGCGCTATGTACTCAATGCAGGGAGTGAAGGATTCGGAAGATGGCGTTGGAGCAACCATGAAGCTCGACTATATCAATGTGCCAATCCTTGCCAATGTATATGTGGCTCCGGGACTTGCTGTGAAGCTTGGTCTTCAGCCTGGTTTTAAGGTAAACTCAAAGGTTGAGGCAAAGGTTAATGGTGTGAAGGCAGAGGCTGATTTGGAGGGTGTTAAGAGCATAGACCTGTCAATTCCTGTTGGTCTTTCGTATCAGTATCAGAATTTTGTGCTTGATGCCCGCTACAATTGGGGTGTGACAAAAGCTTTCAACGACGACTACGGAACAAGTGCCAAAAACAGCGTGTTCCAGATTACGTTGGGCTATAAGTTCTCTCTGTAAACTTAAAATACTAAAATCATATAGACATAAAAAGCCTCACCGAAATTGCGGTGAGGCTTTTTTGCGTTGTATTATAAAGACTATTGGATTTTCTTCACTCCTCATTTTGTTTATTGATTGCGGCCGCTACACGTAGCGGCCCTACAAACTTTCACTCTTCATTCTTCCTCTTCTATTTCTCTTCCTCTTAGGAATATACTGCTGATAACAGGCGTGGTATAAGCGTAGGGGATGAAATCGAGTGACGGAATGGGGCGGGTGATGTAGAAGTTTGCTACTTTCCCGATGCTTATCGAGCCATAGTCATGGCTCAGTCCCATGGCGCATGCGGAGTTTATCGTAGCGGCATTAATCGCCTCTTCGGGCAGCAGGCGCATCTTGATACATGCCAGCGACACTGCAAATTTCATGTCGCCAGATGGTGTGGAGCCTGGATTATAGTCGCTCGCAATGGCAAGCGGCAGGCCGCTGTCTATAATTTTTCTTCCAGGAGCAAACGGCATGTTTAGGAAGAATGACGTGCCGGGCAAGGCTGTTGGTATGGTGTCTGTGCCTTTCAGCATGTCGATGTCGGCTTCTGTCATGCTCTCAAGATGGTCTACAGACAATGCTCCGTGCTCCACGGCAACTCGCACGCCGCCCGAGTCAGCCAATTCCTGTCCGTGTATCTTGGGACGCATGCCCCATTTTGCTCCCGCCTCAAGAATGCGTGCTGTCTCATCTGGGGTGAAAAAGCCATCGTCGCAGAACACATCGATGTAATCAGCCAGACGTTCACGTCCCACTTCGGGTATCATTTCGTTTATCACCAAGTCTACGTATTCGCTTTGGCGTCCGGCATACTTGCGCCCCACGGCATGTGCGCCGAGAAATGTGCTTACCACTTTTAGTGGTGACGTGTCGGCAATGCGGCGTATCACGCGCAGCATTTTCAGCTCATCGGCAGTGTTGAGGCCGTATCCGCTTTTTATCTCCACGGCTCCTGTTCCCTTTGCCGTTATCTCACGTATGCGGCACATTGCCTGGCTGTACAGCTCGTCTTCTGACAACTCATGCAGGCGGTCGGCGGAGTTGAGTATACCTCCTCCTCTGCGTGCTATCTCGGCATAGCTCAGCCCGCGTATCTTGTCGACAAACTCATGCTCCCGACTGCCGGCATAGACAATGTGTGTGTGACTGTCGCAAAATGACGGAAGCACCATGCCGCCACAGGCATCAACCACGGTATCAGATTTTTGGCAGAGGTCTGCCATTGGTCCGAAATCTTTTATTCTTCCGTCTTCCACATACAGAAAAGCATCTTCTATGCTCTCCACCGTTGCCATGTCGTGCCCTGCAAGCATCGGGCGTCTCTGACGCTCAATGCCTGCAAGACGCGAGATATTTTTGACTAATAATGATGGCATTGTTGTTTTCTATTTTGGCCCCCCTGCCCCCCGGTGGGGGGT
>OGLR01000627.1_pt1 | contig 14982 bp, 16 predicted proteins | sample 1572931 | NCBI WGS metagenome assembly OGLR01 (sample SAMEA2581997, study PRJEB24529) | metagenome | biome: Human gut stool | place: China | collected 2011 | reverse complement strand
GTCTTTCTGCTTCTGCATCTCCTCGGCAAACTGCTTCTCGTCAACGGAAAATCCGTTCTCACGGCAGATAAGTTCTGTGAGGTCGAGCGGGAATCCGTAGGTGTCGAAAAGGCGGAATGCCTGAACTCCGTCGAGTTCCTTCTTTCCTTCTGCCCTCAGGGTATCCATGGCTGCGGTGAGCATGTTGATACCCTTTTCGAGAGTGCGCAGGAACGAGTCCTCCTCCTCCTTTATCACTCTGCCTATAAGCTCGCGCTGTGCCGGCAGCTCTGGATATGCGGCGCCCATCTCGTTGATGAGAGTAGGCATGAGCTTGTAGATGAACGACTCTTTCTGTCCGAGGAATGTATAAGCGTAGCGCACGGCGCGGCGAAGGATGCGGCGGATAACGTAGCCGGCTTTGGCATTGCCCGGAAGCTGGCCGTCGGCAATTGAGAATGCCACGGCGCGGAGGTGGTCGGCAACAACTCGCATTGCAACGTCGGTTTCCTCTTTCTCGCCATATTTAAGTCCCGACAGGCGCTCTATCTCCTTGATGATGGGCTGGAATATGTCGGTGTCGTAGTTTGAGTGCTTGCCCTGCAGCATGCGGACAAGGCGCTCGAAGCCCATGCCGGTATCGATGACGTGCATTGGCAGACGCTCAAGCGAGCCGTCGGCCTTGCGGTTGTACTGCATGAACACGATGTTCCAAATCTCAATGACCTGTGGATTGTCTTTGTTGACAAGCTCACGTCCCGGCATCTGTGCTTTCTCTTCTGCTGTACGTGAGTCAACATGTATCTCTGAGCATGGGCCGCATGGACCTGTGTCGCCCATTTCCCAGAAGTTGTCGTGCTTGTTGCCGTTTATGATGTGGTCGGCAGGCATGTGCTTGGCCCAATATCCGGCAGCCTCGTCGTCACGCTCAAGTCCGTCATCCTTGCTTCCCTCGAAGACTGTTACGTAGAGGTCCTCTGGATTGAGGTGCAGAACGTCAACGAGATATTCCCAGGCCATGTCGATGGCGCCCTCCTTAAAGTAGTCGCCAAAACTCCAGTTGCCGAGCATCTCGAACATTGTGTGGTGGTATGTGTCGTGGCCAACCTCCTCGAGGTCGTTGTGTTTTCCGCTCACGCGCAGACACTTCTGTGAGTCTACACGGCGCACGTCGGCACCTGGATCCTTCGTGCCGAGAATAATGTCTTTCCACTGGTTCATGCCGGCGTTGGTAAACATCAGGGTAGGGTCGTCCTTGATGACCATAGGTGCCGATGGTACAATCTTGTGTCCTCTCGTCTCGAAAAATCTCTTGTACGATTCGCGGACTTCATTTGCTGTCATCATTTTGATTATCTTATTTTGTTATTGTTTCATTGATGTCCCCAGCCCTCCCCGATGGGGGTGTCTGGATTGTTTTTTGGCAGAGGCACACCCCTCGCCAGGGGGCAGGGGGCAAAATCTTTGCAAAGGTACGAATAAAATGATAATTGGAGATTGAGATTTGCAATTTATTTGCTATCTTTGCCGCAAAATAAACATAATAGCGCAGTTATGGCACTTAATACAGACAAAAATCTTAAAATATACTTCTCGATAAAAGAAGTCGCCGGGCAGCTCGGAGTGGCAGAGAGTACACTGCGGTTCTGGGAGTCGGAATTTCCGCAGCTGAAGCCGCGTACGGTCAGGGGAACAGGTGTCAGGCAGTACACGGAGAAGGACATAGATCAGCTCAAGGTTATCTACAACCTCGTGAAGGTGAGAGGATTTAAAATAGCGGCGGCAAGAAAAATGCTGCAGGCAAACAAAGAGGGAGCCGACAAAAGTGCCGACATACTTGCCACGCTCATATCGGTAAGAGACGAGCTGAAAGAACTGAAGAAACATATAGATACGCTGGTGTAAGGCGTAAAAGTTTAATCTTTAAACTCTAAAAAGGTCTCCACGAGTCTTTCCTGTCAAACACTTTTTCTATTGTTATTGCCTGAGCCTCTTTTTTAGAAAGCACACGGCTCCACGCCACACGCTTTGATAATGAGGCTCCCTCGCCTGTGTTGCCATATTCCTCATATCGGGCTGTTTTCTCGTTGTCAGGCTTTCGCCAGTTTTCCCATCCCTCGCCACGTATATGTTTGCCTAACTCGCAATTCATGAACAAGGTATGCGCATAAGGGCGCCAAGGTCTGCCAAGGTAGACTTTAGTGACCTCCGGCATTGCAGTCAGTTTGCAGTGGGTGAAAATATATCCGTATTTCTGGCCTGCAGGAGTAGATGCCGCTGTGATGTAGCTGTTTGCCTTTGAGAATATCTCGCAATTCTCAAACCATGCTGTCGACGGACCGAATATAAAGTCGGTCGTACCCTCAATGTAGCATCCGTTGAAATATAGTCTGGAAGACGCTTTGCCAGTGTATATGGTGTCTTGGTTGCCAAGAAAACGGCAGTTCTTGAATACTAATCTGTCGCCCTCCGTGTGCAGTGTGACGGCCTGGCCAAGACGTGCGGCGTTGTTTTCTATGGTTATGTTTTTCAGAGTAATGCCGTTGCCCTCTATTTTCAGTGTATAAGTTCTGAAAGTCCCCATGCCCTTTTCTGTTCCCGGCAGTTTTATGTTGGCATGGTCGTCGTATGTTATGATGGTTTTGTCACGGTCCTCCCCGCAAATCTCAATGTTGTCAAGCCATGACGGAATTACGAGTTTCTCTTTATAGGTGCCTTTTTTCACAAATATCACCTTGTGGTATTCCATAAATGCCCGGCATACCTCAATGGCGTCGGCTATGTTGCGGAACTCTGCCGTGCCGTCACGTGATACGAATAAGGTATCAGGATTGTCGTATTTGTTGGCTCCAAAGGTAGTCATGGCGGTAAGCGCCACAATAATTGTTGTCAGTAGTCGCATAGTTTTTAGGTTGTTATGATTGTAGGGCCGTTACATGTAGCGGCTGTTCATTACATTATCTGTTTTACTTCCTGCATGTCCTCAATCTGTTTCAAGGCGTCGATAATTTCTGACACCTCAGAGCGGTCGTGAACACGTATTTCTATCTTTCCGTCGTATATTCCCTCATCGGCATCTATGGTTACACGATGGATATTGACATCGAGCTTTTCAGTTATAACCTCCGAAATGTCACGGAGCATTCCCTTGCGGTCTATGCCTCTTATCTGTATGGTGGCGTCGAAGAAAAGCACTTTATGCATATCCCATTTCGCATCGAGAATTCTGTTGCCGAAACTCGACTTCAGCCTGTTTGCCACAGGGCATGCGCGGTTGTGGATCTCAACCTGGTTCTTGTTGTCAATATATCCTAAGATGTCATCGCCCGGTATGGCATGGCAGCATTGCGGAATAATGTACATACCGATAGATTTCTCTGATATAATGCAAGGTTTCTTCTTGTTAAAATCCTTGCCTACAACCAGTTTTTTCTGTTCTTCCTCATCGCCTTTCTTCTGTTTGCCTTTGCCGAGGAAAGGCACGAGCTTGCGCCATACGCTGTTGTTCTCGCCCTTTTGTTTTTTGCCGTTTAGCTCGTTAATATCTTTCTCGCTGAGCAATATTGTGCGTTCGCCTAAAGCCAGGAAAAGCTCTTCTGGTTTTGATATGTCGTGGAATTTGCAAAGCTTGTCTACCACAGAGGTCGTAAGCTCTATCTCGTTGCTTGCAAGCCACCCTTTAAGAGCCGCTTCCCCTTTCTTCTGTGTCTCGCGGTTGTCGCGCCGCAATATAGCCTGTATCTTCGCTTTCGCCTTTGCTGTCGACGCAAAGTTTATCCATGCCGGCTGAACGTGCTGCGACTTAGAAGTCAGCACCTCTACCTGGTCGCCGCTGCTCAGCTTGTGGCTCAACGGGACAAGTTTGTGGTTTACTTTGGCACCGATGCAATGGCTGCCGAGGAAAGTGTGTATCTGGAATGCGAAATCAAGAACGGTGCTGTTCGACGGCATTGTCTTCACCTCGCCTTTGGGAGTGAACACGAATATCTCGGATGCGAAAAGATTTAGCTTTATTGCATCGAGAAAGTCCATTGCGTCGGGCTGTGGGTCGTCAAGAATTTCCTTAATGGTGCGTAGCCAGTCGTTTAGCTCGCCCTCGCCCTCGTCCTCATGTCCCTGCTCTCCGTCCTTGTATTTCCAGTGTGCAGCAAATCCCTGCTCGGCAATTTCGTTCATGCGGTCGCTTCTGATTTGTACTTCTATCCACCTGCCAGACTTAGACATCAATGTGGCGTGGAGAGCTTGGTATCCGTTTGCTTTCGGATGGTTCAGCCAGTCTCTGAGTCTGTCGGGATGGCTTTTGTAGATTTGGTTTAAAGCTACATAAATGCTGAAGCACTCATTTATTTCGTTCTTGCGCTCCTTGGGAGTGAAGATTATGCGGACGGCAAGAATGTCGTAGATCTCGTTGAACGAAACATGCTTGTTCTGCATCTTGTTCCAAATAGAGTAGGGACTTTTTACTCTTGCCTTTATTTCGTATTTTATGCCGGTGGCATCCAGAGCCTCCCGTATCGGAGTGGTGAAGTCTGAGAACAGCTTATTTCGCTCGTCCTCGGTCATTGAGAGTTTTTTTCTTATGTTAGCATACTCGTCGGGATGCTCATAGCTGAAGCTGAGGTCTTCAAGCTCGGTCTTTATCTTGTTGAGTCCCAAGCGGTTGGCAAGAGGCGCATAGATGTAGAGGGTTTCGCCTGCTATCTTGTATTGCTTGTTTGGAGCCTGCGACTGCAGGGTGCGCATGTTGTGCAGGCGGTCACAAATTTTTATCAGTATGACCCTTATGTCGTCGCTCATGGTGAGCAGCAGCTTTTTGAAGTTCTCCGCCTGAGCCGATGCCTTGTCGCCAAAGATTCCGCCGCTGATTTTTGTCAGTCCGTCGACTATCATGGCAATCTTTGCGCCGAATATATTCCTGATATCTTCTACGGTATAGTCGGTATCTTCGACCACATCGTGCAGAAGCGCGGCACAGATGCTCGTTGAGCCAAGTCCCATTTCCTCGCATGCTATCTGAGCAACGGCAATGGGGTGCATGATATATGGCTCGCCAGACAGACGCCTTACGCCTTTGTGGGCTTGCCGGGCAAAGTTGAATGCCTTGGTAATAATGTCAACCTTCTTCCTGTGTGGAGAGTCGACATAGGTTTTCAGAAGTCGCTCAAAAGCTTCTGTTATCATCTTATCGTCAGCTATTTCACGCTCTTTGTTGTTAATCTCCTGATTGTCCATGGCTTGTATTTGGTTTTTAGGTTATTAGAAACTTGTAGGGCCGCTATGTATAGCGGCCGCAAAAGGCAATGGTAGTCCCGATACCTCGTGCTCAACGCTTGATTGCGGCCGCTATACATAGCGGCCCTACAAAGTTTCATGGGATTACTTCACCCTGATTTTCTTTCCTGCTCTGATGCTGGTGCCTTTAATTCCGTTCAGTTTCTTCAGCCTCGCAACTGTTGTGTGGTTTCGTGCCGCAATCTCGCTCAGGGTGTCGCCTTGCCTTATGGTCACGCTCTTGCCCCTTGACGATGTTCTTCTGCTTCTGCTTCTTGATGAGCGTTTGCTGCTTGGTTTTAAATATGCCGGCTCGCTTGTGTTTACGGCAACCTCAGGACGCTTGTTTAGTCCGTTTTCTGGAATATATGCGAAAATTGAGTCCTGGCAGTCGATGAACGAGGCCACCATTGTCTCGGGCAAGCGCAGTGACGACGGTTTGTTGTTGCCGTTTACCAGACTGTGGCGATATTGCGGATTAAGAGAGGCAATCAGGTCTGTAGGTATGCCCAGAACTTTTGACACTTGCTCAAAATGCACGTCACGGTCTACGATGATGGTGTCTGTCTTTACAGGCAGTTTTGTGGTCATCGGGCAGATGTTGTGCTCACAATAATAGTTCATTATGTAGTTGGCAGCTATGAATGCCGGCACATACCCCCTTGTCTCCTTTGGCAGATACGGATAAATCTCCCAATAGTCTTTAACGCCCTTTGCCCTGTGTATGGCTTTGTTTATATTGTCCGGTCCTGCGTTGTATGCTGCAATGACAAGGTTCCAGTCGCCGAAAATTCTGTAAAGGTCGCTCAGGTAGTGGGCGGCCGCATACGATGATTTTACAATGTCGCAACGCTCGTCCACAAGCGAGTTTACCTCAAGTCCGTATGCTTTTCCTGTTGCCAGCATGAACTGCCAAAGACCTGTTGCGCCAACTCTTGACACGGCCTTCGGGTTTAGGGCCGACTCTATGACAGGAAGGTATCTCAGCTCCAGAGGCAGTCCGTAGGTCTCAAGAGCCTGCTCGAAAATTGGCATGTAGAAATTCTGCGCTCCGAGCATGTAGCTTATAGAGCGTCTTAGTCTGCCGCTGTATTGGTCGATGAATTTCTGAACAACCTCATTGTATGGCATTTCGATTACTGTCGGCAGTCGGTTCAGGCGTTCCTTATATGTTTCCTTATCGTATACGGGATTTACGTCCGACATGTTGCAGTCGTTGTCGGGCTGCAGATATGTCTTTGCATTATAAAGGTTCAGGAGGCTGTCAAGCTCGTAGGTCATGGCCTCGGGCACGTCAATCTCTTCTTCGGTTCCGTTGTCGTTTGTTATAATTATCTCATTGTCATTGTTTTGGGCTGACATGTAGTTTGGAGAAAGCATTATTATGGCAGCCGTGATAATTGTTGTCTTTTTCATTATTTTTCTCTTGTTTTGTTGTGTAGGATAGAGGTGTTTTTAGAGGATGTGATTTAGAAATTCAAGCTGCAGCTTACTCCCACCGAGGCGTGTCTGCTGCCAATGAGGCCTGTTTTTTCTGTTGACAGCGTCGGTGATACCCTCATGCTCAGGTCAGGGCTTATGTCGAATTCCGACAGCGATGCGTCGACGTAAGCGTCTATCACCGACAGGGCGTAAACGCCGAGCATGCAGAAGAAGCTCATGTCGCGCCAACGGCGGTATCTGTCTTTTCTTTTTCTGAAAATCTCCTTCCAGCGGTCTTTGTTCTCGTCGGTTATCTGGTTGCCGAGATGCAAAAACTGGTTGTAGCTTTGAGTCGTAGGGTCATCGTCCATTATGTCGAGATACGCCTGCGAGTAGTCACGGTACATCATGTTGTTCCATCTCATGGCGTATGCGCAGCCTACGAACCCTCCGTATATAATAGGCAGTTTCCAGTATTTGCGGTTGTATATCTGTCCGGCTCCGGGAATTACGAGCGCAAGCCACATAGCCCTTTTTGCGTCAGGTTTCCATGTTGCCCAGTCTCTTGGCTTTTTCGATTCCTCTATTATGGAGTCTGCCTCAGCCGTTATCACGCTGTCTTCCTGCAGGAGTCTGAGCGAGTCTGCCGTCCATGCTGAGTCACTATATTCTATGTGCTGAGCCACAATCGGAGTGTGGGCTGAGACAAACAGGGCTATCCCGACCACAATTAATCGTACTATGTAGGAATATTTGTTGCCCACAGTGTTATTGTCCTTTCAGTTGGTCGAATATTCTTAATAATTTCTCCAATTCGTCCTCGTTGGCAAAGGGAATGCTTATCTTGCCTTTTCCTTTTGGCGAGCAGGTGAGCTGGACTTTTGCGTTCATAACCTGTGACAGGCGGTTCTTCAGCTCCGACATCTCGTCCGACAAAGAGTTCTTGGCGACAATCTTTTTGTTGCCGCTCTCTATGTCTTCGCCGTTCTTGAGTTTCTGTGCCAGCTCCTCTACTTTTCTGACGGAATATCCGTTTTTCTGAATTTCCTTGAAAAGTTTTATCTGTAGCGACGGACTGTCTATGGCGAGCAGGGCCCTGGCGTGCCCCATGTCGATTTCGTGTTTCTGCAACGCCATCTGTATCTGTGCCGGAAGTTTCAGCAGGCGCAGATAGTTGGTTATGGCGGCACGGCTTTTGCCAACACGCTCTGATACCTTCTCCTGGGTCATTCCCGTATTCTCGAGCAGATGCTCGTAGGCCAGTGCTATCTCTATGGCGTTGAGGTCTTCGCGCTGTATGTTTTCGACGAGAGCCATTTCCATTATGTTCTCGTCCTTTATGGTGCGTATGTAGGCCGGTATGGCTTTCAGTCCGGCAATCTGCGATGCTCTCCATCTGCGCTCGCCGGCAATAATCTGAAATCTGTTCTCATCGACCTGCCGGAGCGTAATAGGTTGAATTATGCCAATCTCACGGATGCTTATGGCAAGTTCCTGCAGAGCCTCCTCGTCAAATTCTCTTCGTGGCTGGTTGGGGTTAGCCTCTATCTGGTCTATGGCAATCTCGTTTATGGTGGAGCTGCCTTGTGTGCGTACGCCCTCTGTCGATATCAGAGCGTCGAGTCCGCGTCCTAATGCGTTATATTTCTTGTGTACGGCCATTTCTTAATTTTAAATTTTGAATTACGAGTTACGGGTTACGAGTTGTCGGCAAAGCCGATTTTGAATTATTTAAATTTGAATTATTAATTTCTAATCGCAGCGAAGCGGGAATAATTCAAAATTCGTAATTTCAAATTCCTAATTCTTATTAATTATCTCTCTCGCCAGTGCCAAGTGGTTTTTGCTGCCGGTAGAGTCGGCGTCGTAGAGTATCACGGGCAGACCGTGGCTCGGGCACTCACTGAGCTTAACGTTGCGCTGTATGACAGTTTTGAAAACCAGCTCCTGGAAATGTCTTTTCACCTCGTCGTATATCTGGTTGGCAAGGCGCAGACGGCTGTCGTACATGGTGAGCAAGAAGCCCTCTATCTCCAATTTCGGATTGAGCTTGCTCTTTATGATTTTTATGGTGTTAAGAAGTTTGCTGATACCCTCAAGTGCAAAATACTCGCATTGTACGGGGATTATAACCGAGTCGGCGGCAGTCAGTGCGTTTACGGTGATGAGACCCAGCGACGGCGAGCAGTCGATTAGTATATAGTCGTAGTCGTCACGGATAGGAGCCAGCACCTGTTTTATGACTTTCTCACGGTTTTCGATGTTCAGCATCTCAATTTCGGCACCAACAAGGTCTATGTGGCTCGGTATGATGTCCAGTCCGTTTATGTCGGTGGTATATATGGCATCCCTCACGTCTGCGTGGTCGATGATGCACTCATAGAGAGAGCAGTCTACTTCTGCCAAATCTACTCCAAGCCCCGACGATGCGTTTGCCTGCGGGTCGGCGTCAATAACGAGCACCGATTTCTCAAGAGTTGCCAGCGATGCTGCGAGGTTAATCGAAGTGGTGGTCTTTCCCACGCCGCCTTTTTGGTTTGCCAATGCAATGATCTTTGCCATGTTTCATTCGTGTTTATTCTGTCCCGACAGTGGTGTTCTCCTTAACAGCGCAACCTGTCTTTATATATTTTAGTCTGCAAAGTTACATATTTTATGTGAGAAAGACGTAATTTAAACCTTTTTTCGTACTTTTGCATGCAAATTAAGAGAAACGATGATGAATGCAGATACACCTTTAATACTAATTTCAAACGATGACGGCTACACCGCTCCTGGTATAAACAAACTCATAGACATGCTGCGTCCGCTCGGATTTCGCATGCTCGTCTGTGCTCCCGACGGTCCGCGCAGCGGCTATTCGTGCGCATTTTCCGGTGAGCTTCCTTTGAGGCTTTGGCACAAATGGGGCGATGAGCAGGTTGACGTGTGGGCTTGCAACGGCACACCCGTGGATTGTGTGAAACTTGCCGTTGACAGAGTTTTGAAAGGACGCATGCCCGATATGGTTATCGGAGGAATAAACCATGGCGACAACTCAACCGTAAACAACCACTACAGCGGCACCATGGGCATAGCCAAAGAGGGGTGCATGAAGTATATACCGTCGGTGGCATTCTCGAGCTGCTACTACAACCACGACGCCGATTTTGAGCCATTGACACCGTATGTCAGGAAAATTGTCGCCAGTGTAATGGAGAAAGGCTTGCCCCGTGGCGTTTGCCTTAACGTCAATTTCCCGGCGCGTCAGGAATTCCTGGGCGTTAAGGTTTGCCGCATGACTTTCGGACAATGGGTGAACGAGGTAGTGACAGAACACCATCCGCGCGGATACGATTATTATTGGATGGTGGGCAACTACCGCAACGACGAGCCTGGCGCTGAGGATACCGACCAGTGGGCACTAAACAACGGGTTTGTCGCCATTACGCCAACACGCATAGACGTTACCGCCTATGAGATGATAGACACGGTAAAAAACTGGAAACTCTGACTACGGTATGAGATACTATATCATTGTTGGCGAGGCAAGTGGCGATTTGCATGCCTCACATCTTATGCAGGCACTGAAAAAAGCAGACAATAACGCGCAGTTCCGCTTCATAGGCGGTGACCTTATGCAGGCTGTCGGCGGAAGCATGCTGAAGCACTACCGTGAGATGGCGTTCATGGGTTTTGTGCCTGTGTTACTCCATCTGCGCACCATATTCCGCAACATGGCGCTCTGCAAGCGTGATATCGTAGAGTGGAAACCAGATGTGGTGATACTTGTCGACTATCCGGGCTTCAATCTCGATATAGCCAAATACGTGCATGCCAACACTGATATTCCTGTATTCTATTACATTTCGCCAAAAATCTGGGCATGGAAAGAGTGGCGCATAAAAGCCATACGCAGGGATGTCGACGAGCTGTTCTCGATACTGCCTTTCGAGGTGCCTTTCTTTGAGCAAAAACATGGCTACCCGATTCATTATGTCGGCAATCCTACTGCCGACGAGGTCAGCAAATTTAAGCTCCAATATAGCGAGTCGTTTGAGGAATTTGCCACAAGGAATAATCTTGACAGTAGCCGTCCTGTTATAGCGTTGCTCGCAGGCAGCCGCAGGCAGGAAATTAAGGACAATCTGCCTATGATGATCCGTGCTGCCTCGCAATATCCCTGTTATCAGATGGTGTTGGCTGGCGCCCCGTCTATCGATATCGGATATTACAGTAAATTTATTGCCGGCTCCGACGTAAAACTCGTAACCAACGACACCTACGCCCTTCTCTCGCATTCCACCGCAGCCCTCGTAACGAGCGGCACGGCAACTCTTGAGACAGCCCTTTTCGGTGTTCCGCAGGCCGTATGCTACAAGACACCTCTGCCGCGCCTGATGCGCTGGGCATTCAACCATGTTCTCAAGGTGAGGTACATCAGCCTTGTAAACCTCATTGCCGACAGCGAGATTGTCCCCGAGTTGTTTGCCGATAAGTTTACCCTCAGTGACATCACGACAAACCTCACAGCCATTTTGCCCAATGGCGGCGGCAGGCAAAAAATGCTGGATGGCTACCGGGTTGTAGAGGAAAGGCTCGGCAATACTGTCGCTCCAGAAAATGCCGCACGGATTATGGTAGAGAAACTTAAACGGAAAACCCCGGAAATTTCAAAATAAAATATTTGGGGAGAACATGCAGGAAAAAATTGGGGAGAACATGCAGGAAAATGCTGTTTGCCCCATCACTCATAGCAAGCGGTTTCATTGGCCAATGCAACCGCTTGCGATGGCCAATGCGACCGCTTGCATTTTTTTTGTGTCTGAAGCCGTTTGTTTAACGCCTTAAATCAGGAGATGTGATTATATCCTCCCACAGATTTTACGGATGACAGCTCCATCACAGAGTCTATTATTTCCATATCCATATAATCAGTCAATATCGTTTTAAGACATAAATAGATGCTATTTATATCTTGGGTGTGTTTCATTATGAGTGTAACGTATGAGGAATACTCATCTTCTGCTATTTCTGATGGCACTTCTAATGGATTCCATTTCTTTAAAATATCATTAATTAATATGTTAACTATTTCCATAATTAAAATCCTTTAAAATATCCTTTTGGAAAACTGCCAAATTCTTCCAAATTACTAAATGTGGTTATTATATTTCCATTATGATTTAATATCACGGTGTTGTCTTTATAAGTATATATTGTATTCATTTTTCCGCCCTTAGCGTTTTGAATGTTTTTTTACCATAATATATAATTTCTTTGATTCTTTTTTCAGTAAATCCACGACTGATTGCCCTTTCCATACCATGTTTTGTATAATTCAGTTTGATGGCAGACATCCTATAATTAGCCCATAACTCACCTGAGAGTGAAACAACTCCATTAATGGATGCTTTTAGAATGGTCAAGATTCCAAATTCAGGATATATAGGTTCCAATGGCTTTTCAACAGGGCAATTTGGTTTGTATATTAACCTGCGAGAACCATAAACAGAAACCTCATCCAAATCGATAGTGACTTCAACTGTACCATCTTGTAAAACCTCATATTTGGTAGGCATCCCAAATACCTTATCATCATCATGCAGTGAATGATTGAGCATTCCTATCGTCATTCCCTGCATTGCCCCTTGCAGGAAATCACCGCCTGTCGCCCATGCCGCCAATCCACCCATGGCTGTTGTTGAGGTCAGCATAAGGTCTGAAGACATGTCTACACCTTTTGCAAACGAGCCTATGCCCGATGCCGAGGCGCCAGATACAAACGAGCTGATAAAGTTTCCGCCATCCAGGGCTGAGACGACTCCGCTTGCCAGTCCATGTGCGCCGGCACGCAAAAGCTCATGTCCGAAATTGCCTGCGCCCTTAAAAACAGATCCTATGCCATAGCTCGCCGCAGAAGACAGCAGACTCAGCGCACCGGCTTTCCATACGCTTTTACCGTCGAATGCCGCCTGCATCATGCTGCTTGCCATGTTAAATGCGGCAAAGGCAATTATAGCGTCATCTATGCCGAACAAATCTCCGCTTGGGTCTGTGTACTTCAGCGGATTGTTCAGACAGTAGCTGTACCGGTTGAAGCTCTGGCTGTTGCCTGGCATCTGCACATAGTTGTCGGGGCTGAGGAACCTGCTGATAACGGGGTCGTACAGGCGGCCGTTCATGTTGATGATTTCGAACTCGTTGAGCATCTCATGGCCGGTGTAGCCACGGCGCAGCCCGATGGCGTTGAGTCTGACGGTCTGATTGCCCCACGCGTCGTAAGTGGCATTGAAAACTCTCATGCCGTTTTCATCCATAACGGAGAGTATACTGTTTAAATCGTCGCCGTCCATCGCAGAAACGAGCGACCTACAGCAGACATCACAAATATTCCTGCTATGGCCGTCACGTAAGAACCTACACAAAACACTATCGTAATCCACTTCCATTTCCTGTGCCATCGCTTATCTTTTTTCTCAAATTGTTTATAATATTTCAAGTAACGGTCATTGCTGAATACAGACCTATACGCAGGAATATAGCATAGCCCTATAGGTACGGCAAACAACAATATAACGATGAACGAGCTCAGATGCTCATATCTCTTACTTGCTATGCCTACAAGAAAAAACGAGAAGAAAATCGAATAGCCAGAATAGAGGTAGCCAAACCAATGATTAGCACTGCATACATGATACCCAGTTTCTTTATCGTAAAAAAGCTTATCTATATTTTTCTGTTCTTTAGACTGACGCTCATAACATTTTTTCCTGTATTTCTCTGTAAATAAATATTTGGGAATAGGAGAAAGCAATTTATCAACTATCTTACCCATGAAATCCCCAAACTTCATGTCTATTAACCAAAGGCTATAATGCACAGCATTCAGAAAATACTCAAAACTATAATTTTTCATCGTTTATAATCTAAAATCAAACTTTACATCTTAATTCAATATCAAATACATTGTTGCCCTTACTATTTTTTTAGGAATCGGCATACCTGTATCCACAACATTATATGCAGAAAACCCTTTATCGTCAATAAAGAAAGGCATCTCCATTTCTATTCGTTTTATTGTCAAGTCGTATTGTTTGAGTTTTGCTTTTAAATCTTTCATCAGACGGGAGCCCATGAATGTTTGTCGCAGTCCGCCATCGTCAATATCGCTGCCATCACTATATTTCTTTATATATTCAGCCGTAATGTTGCAAGACTCCACTCCCCATGCCGACAAGTCAATCTGCAAGCAATATAATTTGTTCAAATCGCTATTATTCAATATGTTCCTCAGTATTATGTCAAGCGTGTGTATCTGTTCCGTATAAGATAATATAACGAATCTTTCCTTCAAATTGTTACTGAAAATCATATCATAGTTAGGAACAATCTTTAAGTTCATGCGCTCTTTCCCATCGCTATCAGTATAACACCGTGATATATAGACTGTCTGTGCAAACCGTCCAGACACAGTTACCATATATTCGGTGTTATTCATTACGTTTTTGCGTTCAACAATATCAATACCGCCTTTTTGACAGCAGTTTGTTGTGCAGGCAATGAACGACAAAATGATTGTTGAAAATATATTTTTTAGTGCCATACTATAGTGTTTACATTATAATAATGTCCCAATGTTCTTTGTCTAAAAATAAACGCGTATAAGTTCCGTCTTCTAAAAATATTAAATTATTCCATTCCCTATTATCTTCTCCGTATCTGTTAATGTAAATCTCATCTACAAAGTATCCGTTAATATTCAATTTTGCAGAAAGTCCTGTTTTCTTCCCATCAAACATCTCCTGCTCTTTTATGGGAAACATATAAGGATTACCCCAGTTCGGGATAACCGAGTGTCTTATACAATATAAATGCAGCGAGAATACGCCTCCTCCCCATGCCATTAGGAGTGGGTAATAACAGAAGACTGAAAGAAGTTGTTTGGTCCTTAGAATAATGACAGCTGTTTGGTGTCTTCGATGCAGTATCCCTGCAATGCCTTTGGCTTGTTGTCGAAGAAGCAATATGCTCCCAATGCTGAAATAAGGTTCATGATAAAGTTGTTTACAGATCTATGGCGTGAGTGTACAATCTGCGCCGTATTCTTCAGCATGTCGTTAATGGTTTCGATAATGTATCTCTTGCGCAGCATCATTCTGTCATAGAACGGCATCAGCTTGTTTTTCATGTTTACGCGCAACCCAGTCACCAGTTGTATTCCATCCTCAAAGAGGAAGTTAAACAGCTTCTGCGAAATATAGCCTTTGTCAGCGAACAGCTTGCCATACAAACGTTTAGCAAGAACCTTGAACACATTCGGGTCCTTGT
>OGLR01000624.1_pt1 | contig 15063 bp, 11 predicted proteins | sample 1572931 | NCBI WGS metagenome assembly OGLR01 (sample SAMEA2581997, study PRJEB24529) | metagenome | biome: Human gut stool | place: China | collected 2011 | reverse complement strand
TCAGTACCGCCCCGCACTCCATGCCGTCTGCCATTACGACGGCAGCCGTGTAGTGTTGCGCCACAAGGCATTCAAGACCCTGCTGCGGCAATACCATCCCGAAGTCTACAAACTTGTCAGCCAACAGTATCTCGAGCTCCATAAGGGCTTAGAGTCAATTTTCCGTACCGCCACACTTGGCATCCACCGTTATTCCGCTGATTTCGTCCGCCTTCATGAGCTTCATCAGGAGCGCACTGCCCGCCCCGTCGTTCCCGACCACCAGAAACTCAACCCGTTGACGGCTGAAATGGAAGCCGCCGCAGATGCTCTATAAAAAATGCAAAAAAAACGCAAGCGGCTTCAAGTGCCATCGCAAGCGGCTTCATTGCCACTTGCAAGCGGTTGCATGAGCAATCGAAGCCCGCAACAAAAAAATAACACTCAAAAAAGTAAGGGGCTGTCTTTAACGACCGCAAGCAATGCATCATTAAGAACGTTTTCAAAAATAATACAGAAATATTGGCGAGTTTATAATATAGCAGTCTTTGATGTCAAAAAGCATCTCGTACAATATTATGGCATGTTAGATTCCTTATTATGGCGAACAACCTGTTGTTCAAGGTATGAACCTATAAAACGGCAAGTTCAGACGAGACATTGATTAGTCTATAGTTAGATGTGATAAAATTACTATTATGGAAAATTCATATTTTTATTCAGATAATCTTAACTTGAGAAATGTTGAAAATGTATTATCACAATTCGCAAGTGAAAAGAAACAATCTATTTATCTGTTGCGTACACCTAAAGGAGATACAGAAAACACGACATATCAGAGTGTTATGATTTTATCTCCCGGATATAAGATAGCTCTGGTAAATTTAGAAACAGATGCCCCGATATTTGACGATTATAAATATGATATAGAGATGTCTGTATCTCATTTATATAAAACGTATGAATACGAGAAAGTATTAGGACGTTTTAAATCTATTTGGAGCCATATCGTCGACACTTCTATATCCAATCGGGATTTATATGATATTTCCTCTCTGTTCGAAAAACTGAAAATTACCGATCCAAAATATAAAAAATGGGCAACAATAATAATATCTTTATGTACAGGTAGTATCAATGACATTGAACGGGTCAAGGCAGAAGTTCCTCAAACTCTTCTTGAAAAGGTAAAACAGAAAATTCAATTGTTTGACGCGGACCAGACCAAGTTTATTTATCAGAATAAAGGTGAAGGCAAGAGGGTAAAAATTCAGGGACTTTCTGGAACTGGCAAGACAGAGTTGTTACTCCACAAATTAAAAGAGCTATATACAAGCGATAGTAAACCCAAGATTTTTGTAACTTGTCACAATAAAATATTAGCAGATTCTTTATCAAAGAAAATTCCATCCTTCTTTAATTTAATGAGGGTCTCAGAGCAGATTGCTTGGAATGAGCGCTTATGGTGTACAAACGCTTGGGGCAGGTATGGCGATGAAAATTCAGGGCTATATAGATACATTTGTGATTTTTATAATATCACATATCATAGCTATGGCAAATTCACTTCTTTTGATGATGTTTGCAAAAATGCGCTATCTCAAATTCGCAGTATAAAAGACAAAAAATACGCTTTAGATTACATCTTAGTTGACGAATGTCAGGATTTTCCTGAAAGTTTCTTTCAATTATGCGAAGAGGTTGCAGAACAGAAACTGTATATGGCAGGCGATATTTTCCAGAGTATTTTTGAGGAACATGTCATTTCTGATTATTCTGCAGACTATTTCCTCACTAAATGTTACCGCACAGACCCGAGAACTCTGATGTTTGCACATGCTTTGGGTTTAGGGTTGTTTGAGAAGCGAAAGCTAAGATGGCTAAGAAAAGAAGATTGGGAAGCCTGTGGATATATTTATTCAGAAAATGAAGATAAAATATTTTTAACACGTGAACCAGTCAGAAGATTTGCAGATGTGGAGGATGATTACAAAAGTGTAGAAGTCAAAACCTTTAAGGAAGGAGAAGTTGCTTCAGCCACTTTGGAGGTGATAAATAATATACAAAGAGAGAATTCCGATATGTCAATCAATGATTTGTGTATTATTCTTTTGGATGATGATAATTATATATATAACTGGGCAAATGAAATAGAACATGAAATCAGTGTTCATCTCGGATGGGATGTTAACAAAGCGTATGAAACAAAAACTGTTATTAAGGACCAGTTGCTATTAAGTAATAAAAATAACGTGAAGGGATTAGAATTTCCCTTTGTTATATGCATAACGAATGGCCTTGTTGCACGTGAGTTTTACAGAAACTCATTGTACACAATGCTGACACGTTCTTTCATAAAATCTTATCTCGTTATATCGGAGGAACAAGCAGTCAATGCTGAGGTTTTAAAACGTAACTATGCAATAATAAATAGTTTGAAAGCTTTAAAGTTTGACAAAATATCTGTAGCCCAACAGAAACAGATAGAAACTCGTTTTAAAAGATTGAGAAATAGACGTCCTTTGGCTGATGAGATACGTGATTATCTAAAGAGTAAGAATGTGGACGAGAAATTGATTGATAAAATGGTTATGTCAGCATTAAACATGGGCTGGCAAGATCTTGATGAGGAAGAGCTACAAAAGAAACTTGATTCTTTCATATTAATATATGGGGAATAAACAATGTCAAAGCATGATTTCTATATAAACTTGACTGATGCAAAAGGTCGTGAGAAGATGTTTTCAGAAGTTACTAACGTTTATGATTTCATAAAATTGAAACTTACAGCCTTAGAACTTTTAATTACACAATGGAATGGATGTCATGAACAGGAAAAATGCAAATACCCATATATGTGTGTTGAAGATTATGGATTGCACCGCATATTTGTCGAAAGTAACAATAAAATAATAAGTTTTGGATTCGGTCTTAAAATTCAGTCGGCCCTTAACAAAATAAATTCTTTTTTATTAATTACCAAAGACAAAGCAGGAAATACCATAAAATATGTATTTGGAGCAAAACACATTTCTGATGCTATCTCTATTTTAAATCAAGTAGTCAAAGATGATGGGCTATATAATGAAGCCACATTTGATGATTTGGAAAACATACCAACTGAAGAAGGCAAACGTTTATTTGAATATTTGCTATTTGAGGAGCCTGCATATATCAGATACGATGATGACCCTGTAGCAGCAAAAGGAAAACGGGCAATTGTACATCCTCAGTATCATTTTGATATTAATTTCACTAATGCCTACTCTTACAAGTTGGGGTTGCCAAAATCTGTTGATGAAGACGAGTTGAGAAACATTTTTCTTAGAAAAGACTTTTGTAGGGTCATTTCACTTAGGGAAAAAAGAATAAACCGAGGCATAAAGAGTTCCCGTAATAACAATTTGAAATTTCAGAAGATGTTAAAAAGGAAAAGGTAAGCTATTATGGCATAGCTTCTTAGTGAGTATTATAAAGACATGATAGTTTAGTATCATGTCTTGTGATATGTAAAATATTAATATAAACATCATCTAATGAAATTGGATTGCTATCATGAATATTTAAATTATTCAAAAGATAAAACATGAAATTTTACCACATTCGTTTAGATTATTTTGATTCTAAGCTCAATGACATTCAGACTTTGATAGATAAAGATAGGGAGGATATTGATATAATCAAAGAAAGAGTGATTATACCATTCCTTAAAAAAGAGAAATTTCTATTCAGGGGGACTTTATTGGAAGGCGATGCATGCAGAAATATAGAAATTTTCACTTCAGACTATACATTAGAAGAGTGCAAGGAGATAAAGCGTAAAAGCTCTTCTAAAATTTTCGCATATTCTTACAGTTTGTTATTACCATGCAAGGGGCTTGTATTTGATGTCACATCAGAAATCACAGAAGAGATATATCAAAAAATAGAAAAGTGTCCTATAGCAGAGCAAAAACCACGTAAAATTTTCATAAGTCATTCATCGAAAGATGTTGAATTTGTGAAAGAACTTGTTAATTTGCTTGAATTCATGGGTCTTGACGAAACAACTATGTTTTGTTCGAGTATAGATGGGTATAGAATTCCATTGGGTGAGAATATCTTTGATTTTTTAAGAAAACAGTTTTTGGAGTATGAGTTGTTTGTAATATTTATACATTCAGATTCTTATTATAGTAGTGCAGTGTCATTGAATGAAATGGGAGCCGCATGGGTTTTGAAGAGTGATTACTGTTCATTCTTGACAAAAGACTTCTCTTTTACAGGCATGCCAGGAGTTGTACCCAACAACAATATTGCCATAAAGGTGGATAATGACGATGCCACGTCACGGTTAAATGAGTTTAAGGATAAGATTACTGCATTTTTTGGATTGCAGCCAAAGAATGCAAATGTATGGGAACGTCATCGTAATGATTTTCTTCAGAAAATTTCAGAATAGAGTTCTGTTATAATGAATCAAGCACAATCTGTGACAGAGAAAATGCGATAAAATGTAAAAATCTGAAATGACAGGTAAACAGATTAAGCTCTCAGAGCAAGGAACCAAAGATGAACAATCAGGAACCGATGTCACTAAAGAGCAGAAGTCCAAAACAAATAGCTGGAAACAGAAATCTCTTTCCCCAATAATACTGAGTAAAGAAGAGGATTCTTATAGAACCGTTGAGGACTTAAAGAATGCTGTTTCACAGGATGACATTTTAAATATAGCAGTTACAGGTCCTTATGGATCAGGCAAAAGTTCTGTACTTCGTACTTTCCAAAAAGAGATTGGGGACAGAGTTAAAATACTTGATATATCGCTTGCTACTCTGGATGCAGACGAGTCGATGTCTGAGACAAAAGATGACGATTTTGAAAATGAATTATCAGGAACGAATCGAAATGAGATTCTTAACCGCAAAATAGAATATAGTATACTTCAGCAGCTTGTATATAGAAAGAAACTTGAAGATTTGCCATTCAGTCGTCTTAGTAAGATACGTCATATCTCTTCTGGTACGATAAGTCAATCAGTAGTTTATTTTATCGGTTATATAGTATGCCTTACTTTTACCTTTGATATAAAATGGCTGCAATTACCATATCTCTTTGAAACGTCGTTGAATTTATATTCAGGTATACGTCTTATCTCTGGATTGTTTTTTGTATTGATGAGTTATGAGATATTGAAATTCCTTTTAAACTTTTTTGCAGGCATTCGTCCGCAGAAGATTTCTATAGGTGGAAATGAGATAGATGTTAATAAGGAGAGTTCTATATTTAATCAATATCTCGATGAAATATTGTATTTTTTTCAATGTACAGATTATGATGTGGTTCTGATAGAAGATCTTGACCGTTTCAATACAACAGATATATTCTTAAAACTTCGTGAGCTCAACTACATTATAAACAAATCAGAAATTGTAGGGCGCAAAATAAGATTCATCTATGCTGTAAAAGATGATATGTTTAAGGACTCCTCCCGTTCAAAGTTCTTTGACTATATTACAACCGTTATTCCTGTAATAACGACAAGTAATTCGAAAGACATGTTGAAGAGGGCGTTGGAAGATATCGGACATAAGGAAGAAATTTCCAATGACAATATCCGTGATATTGCTTTTCATATTGATGACATGCGGTTACTCTTCAACATAGTCAATGAATACGATCAATATTCTGCTCGTCTGAACAATAATAAAGAACACCCTCTTGAAGCAAGGAAAATGTTGGCTATGATAGTTGTTAAGAATTATCATCCACATGATTTCTCGCAACTTCACAACCGAAAGGGTAAACTATATTCGGCGCTTTCGCATGATGCAAAATGTGAATACATAGATTATGCAATAAATAAAGTACTTGCAGAAAGAATAGAAATTGCAGAAAACAATCTTAAAGCTTTTGAAGCAAGCTGTCATTTGTCGGAAAAAGAACTTCGTAGCGTGTATTTATATGCCATAATGAATAGAATACCCAATGAAGTATCTTCTATAGTAGTTGAAGATAATCATTATACGATATCTAAAATAATTGAATCGGAGGAAATTTTTGAAAAGTTAATTGCGAAAAATATAGTAAAATACGGATATTACCGTCAATCGTCATATTTACGAACAGATAGTATAGAACTCAATTTTACCGAGATAGAAAAGCAACTTAATCCAAATTTCACATATACATATCGCCTAAACCAGCTAAGGACCGGTCGTAAGTTGTTAGTAGAAAAAATCGAAGCAGTAAAAAGAGAAAAACTGCTTATAAAATCTTATCCAATAAAGGACTTGATTGTAAAATTTAATATTTACCAAGCTGATTTCTTTAAAGAAAAGGGACTTTCTCCTATGGAAGAAGACTTTGTTCGTATAGGATTGCTTAGTGAAGATTATAATGACTATATATCTTATTTCTATCCTGACATTTTGTCTCTTTCTGACCATCAGCTATGTCTTGACATGAAATTAGACAGACCAACTTCTTATTCTGCCCCGATAGATGATGTCAAATTATTCTTAGCCGAATTACCCGTAGACGCTTTACGATTTAAAAGTGTTTGGAATATAACATTGTTGGATTATTTGGCAGAGCATAAGGTCTTGGAAAATGAATATTATAATCTCTTTATAGACAATCTTGTCACAAATGACTCTTCAGATTTCTTATCTGCTTATTTGTCAGTTAGTGAATATAATAAAAGAGTATTTTCTGATTGTATGAAGTTAAACGCAGAAAAAATGTGGCAAAAATGTCAAGATGCGACAAATGAAACGTCAGGTTTCTTATTGCTTTTCTGGTTTGTTACATGCGATATAGATGATATTAAGAAAGCTCAAATTATATGGATAAACTCACACTATAGTTTAATGACATTGATTTATGGTGAGTTGACAAATGACAAGCGAAAGTATTACTCTTCCAATTTCAATTATGAAAAACTTACGGCTGAATCGACAGATATGTTGAATGAAGTCGTTCAGAATGGCTGTTATGTTCTGAATGAAGCTAATATACCTTTTGTTGTTCATGTAAAGCAAGCGAAGAATGATATTGGGAGACTCGCTTCTGTAGAAGAAAAACAGTTAGCATTGTCAATGGGGCTTGTTGATGCTTCATGGCATAATATAAATGATTATTATAATAATTGCGATGAGGTCATTGATGATACATTGGTTAAATTTGTAGAGTCGCATGTTGAAAATCTGATAGCGGATAGTTTTGACATAACAATACAAGACAATCTCTACCAAAGTCTGATGGAAAATAAAAATATGGCAGATGAAACATATACGAGTCTTTGTAAGATGAGAGATATTGTTGTTGATGTAACAGAAGAAATATTATCTCTTCCTGAAGAGAAACTTGTTTTGTTAATTCATCATGGAAAAATTGAAGAGAATGATGATTTTCTTCAATCTCTTGCCACTATTTCTGCAAAAGCAACTTGTGAATATATACTGCACTATAAAGAACACTTGACACATCTTTTACAACAAGGAATTATGTCAACAGAGTTAGCGGAAACTTTGTTGAACAATAGAGGTTTTAACCAAATAGAGTACCAAAAGATTATTGCATCCCTTACACCAACATCGGTTGATATTAATACATTATTGGCAGAAAAAATATGTACAATAATGTCAACTCAGTATAGTGTTTGTGATGAATCTATTTTATTTAGTGCAATAAAGCAATGCAATGACGAGAACAAATCTGTGTTGACAGCAGCAAGAAAAATAGAGCAAGCGGGTAGTGATGCAAATAAAATAACAGAATTAATTAATTGTCTTCCTGAAAAATATCATGAGTTAAGCAGTGTAGGCAAGCATCCAAAGTTAGACGATACGCCACATAATTTATTCTTGGTTAAAATACTTGCAGGTGCACAATATATATCATCCTATACGGTAGATAAAGGAAAAATAAGGGTGCATACAAAAAGAAAATAGATTATTCTTTATAATCAAGACAAACAAATATTGATTTTTTTATAAAGAAAACATTACATTTATCAAAACCATCTCGTGTAAATGTTGCGTAACAAATATAATATCAACTCTTTCAAGAACTCACTATTTCTAAGGACACAAGTTGTTCTTTTTTTAGACGGTTAACTAATTAATTAACAGAGTGTTATAATAAACAATAAAATAACAAATCATATTAATTATGGATAATATTAAGATTGCCGTAATCGGCTTGGGGTATGTAGGATTGCCCCTTGCCCGTTTGTTTTCAACCAAATATCAGACCGTAGGTTTTGATATGAACCAGAAACGTGTGGATGCTTTGATGACGGGTCATGACGCCACATTGGAGGTTGATGACCGTTTGTTGCAGGAAGCCATTGCCAATGGTTTCAAGTGTACTACCAATCTGGACGAGATTCGCGACTGCAATTTCTATGTGGTGGCAGTACCAACTCCTGTCGATGAGAATAACCGTCCAGATTTGAAACCTCTATGGGGAGCCAGTGAGACTGTGGGTAAGGTGATATCTAAAGGTGATATCGTTGTCTATGAGTCAACTGTTTATCCGGGTGTAACAGAAGAGGAATGTTTGCCTGTCGTTGAGAAAGTCAGTGGTTTGAAGTTTAATGTTGACTTCTATGCCGGATATTCTCCGGAACGTATCAATCCCGGTGATAAAGAGCATACCGTGGAGAAGATAAAGAAGGTCACTTCTGGCTCTACTCCAGAGATTGCCGATATTGTAGATGGCGTGTATAATTCCGTATTGGTGAATGGAACTCACAAGGCTCCTTCTATAAAAGTTGCCGAAGCTTCTAAGATTATCGAGAACTCCCAGCGTGATGTCAACATCGCCTTTATGAACGAGCTGGCTAAAATTTTCAATGCCATGGGTATTGACACCCGTGATGTCATCGATGCTGCTGCCAGCAAGTGGAATTTCATCAAACTCAATCCTGGTCTCGTAGGTGGTCACTGTATCAGTGTCGATCCTTATTATCTCATTCAGAAAGCACAGGTATATGGCGTTCTTCCTCGTATCATGTTTGCAGCCCGTCGTTTGAACGATGGTATGGGTGCATACGTGGCGAACCAGGCTGTGAAGTGTATGAACAAGAAGGGCGTAATGGTGAAAGATGCAAAGATTCTTATTCTTGGTGTAACTTTCAAAGAGAACTGTCCAGACATCCGTAACACAAAGATTGTGGATATCTATACTACTCTTGAAGAATACACCCATAATATCACTGTCTATGACCCATGGGCAAATGCCGCAGCTGTTAAGCATGAATACAACATTGACATTGTTAGTGAACTGCCTGCAGAGAAGTTCGATGCTGTCATTCTTGGCGTTGCTCATAAGCAATTCCTTTCACTCGATGTTAAGAGTCTTGTAAAAGAAGGTGGTGTCATTTACGATGTCAAGGGTCTGCTGTCTCGTGATATTGTAGATGGACGATTGTAAAATTCTTATTATGATAGATAAGCGATTATCATATGCGATAACACAGTTAAGGGGAACAATGGCCTTTCTTATAATTTGTGTTCATGCAGATTTTACAGGAAATTTCTCATATAGGGGAAATGTTATTTCATGTGAACATGATTTTGGGTATCATATTGTAAATTTTGTAGCTCACAATTTATCAGATTTCGCCGTTCCTCTCTTCTTCCTCATATCAGGTATTCTTTATTACAATTCTGCAAAGTTATACTCATACAGGGAATTGATTAAGAAAAAGGTGAAAACATTACTTTTCCCATATCTGGCATGGAACACAATATTCTTTTTTGCATTCTTTATAACTGTTGGATATTCCTTTCTTAATTTTATTCAAGGATTGTGGTACATACCACGAGATGGGGATTTTCCTGTCGGTGTGTTAACTCAACCTTGGGATGGACCGTTATGGTTTCTTCGTGATTTAATAATAGTTTTCCTTATAGCACCAATAATAAAATGGTTGACTTGTAAAATCAAGGTGATATATATTGCTTTACTCCTTTTTATTTATATGACTAAACTAATGTCATGGTATGTCATACCAGGTGTGAGTATAACCAGCATTTTAATGTTTTCAATAGGAATATATTTAGCACAGACGAAATATGATTGGTTGAGCAAAATAATAGATTATAGAAAAACACTATTTATAGGATGTTTGATTATGAGTATAATTACCTATATATTCTTAATACAGAACAAAACTTCTTTACTTTATAATTTGTTACATTCATTATATATTTTATTTGGTGTTTTTGCGGCATTATCTGTAGCAGGCTGTTTAGATATGAAATCAAGTTTGTTGGTAAAATCAGGCAAATATAGTTTTGTCGTATTTGCCTCACATACAATGTTCCTTAATTATGTGATCAAAATGACAATGATTCCATTTGGTTTCGAAATTAGAGGGTGGCAAACGCCTATTATTTATTTTACATCTGTTACAGCGACTTATTTAATGACATGTTTTGTTGGATTTTTAATTTCGCAAAATAACATTTTGAACAAAATATTGGCTGGTGGAAGATAAAATGGACAAATCGTTTTCAAAATCAAAAAAAATAGCAAAAAATACACTTCTGCTCTATTTTAGAATGATATTTGTTCTCGGTGTGTCATTGTTTACATCAAGAATTAATATACAAGCTTTGGGGTTAGAGGATTATGGTTTGTTTAATATTGTTGCCGGGATAATTGGATTAATAGCATTTATAAATTCTGCTTTAGGAACTTCGTCTTCACGCTATATAACGGTATCATTAGGTAGAAATGATGAGTGTGTATCAAAAAACATCTTTGATACAATATATAAAGTACATCTTTCACTTGGAATAATAATTGCTTTTATTGCTGAAATTATAGGCGTTTATATGGTCAACAATGTTTTAAACATTCCTGAAAATAGATTGTTCGCATGTAATGTGATATTTCAGTGTTCAATTTTGGTGATGTTTATAAATCTAATAAATATTCCGATGACAGCTTCTATTATTGCACATGAGAAATTTAATATCTTTGCCTATATTGGTATATTTGAAGTTGTAGGTAAGTTATTGTCTTCATACTTGTTATTTGTGGTATTGTATGATAAATTGATATTATGGGGTATACTTAACTTATTGATATCTTTTTCATTATTGCTGTTTTACCATGTATATTGCAAAAAGCACTTTGAGGAATTTTATATATCCAAGAAATTTGATAAAAATGTAGCAAAACAAGTTACCTCATTTTCTTTCTGGAATCTTCTCGGTTCTCTATCAATAACTCTTAAAAATGCGGGGGTGAACATTGTTTTGAATATTTTTTTCGGTCCATTAGTAAATGCAGCTAATGCAATAGCTTATCAAATTAATAATGCAATCACAAACTTTTCTGCCAATTTTACAGCGGCAATGAATCCACAGATATTTAAGACATATGCCCAAAAAAAATATGACGAAACTGAGATATTAGTACACTGGGGAGGAAAATTATCATTCTTTTTAGTCTTATTATTGGGATTACCAATTCTTGTTGAGATAGAATATGTATTGTCTATGTGGTTGAACACATATCCAGAATATGCACCGACATTTTGTCGGTTAATTATTATTCTCTCTTGGATAGAAAGTTTTAACTATTCGATAGGTACAGCCATTCAAGCAAGCGGTAAAATCAAGAATTATCAATTAGTGGTTAGCGGATTTTCACTGTTTAACTTACCTGTTACATGTGCATTCCTATACTTGGGCGCAGGACCAGCTTCAGCATTGGAAATTTCGATATTCATTTCAGTATGGACTTTGATATCACGTATATATTTTATTAAGAAAAGCCTTAAATTCAACCAAAATTTCTATTTTAGGGATGTAATTTTACCTTCCTTTTTAATGGTTGTAATAACGTTACCCTTATGCGTAGGTATAAAGAATAATATGAATGAAAGTTTTTGGAGATTAGTGACAATTGCCGTCGCATCAACTTCTTTTAATATTGTTGTATTTTACATAATGCTGGGTAAAGAATATCAGCAGAAAATTAAAACAATTGTATTAAGTAAAATGAGAACTATAAGATAATGAAAAAATTTATAGAATGTTTGGTACCTGATAGTTTTTGTAATTTCTCTTGCTCGTATTGCTATGTACAACAACAAGCAAGGAAGATTAAACAAAGAATGTTTCCAGAGTATCCACCTGCCCATATAGCAAAAGCTCTTTCTCCCGGTAGATTAGGAGGTATAAGTTATATTAATATAACAGGATTGGGAGAAACTTTGATACAAAAAGAAGTAATTGATATAGTTCATGAAATTTTAAAGACAGGCAACTATGTAAATATTACAACTAATGGGACTTTAGATAAACGGTTTGAGCAGCTTCTTGATTTTGACAAAAGATTGCTTTATCATCTTAGTTTTTCTTTTAGTTGTCATATAGTGGAACTGAAGAAGCACAATATGGTAGAACGTTTCTTCAACAATATAAAAAAGGTACATGAAGCAGGATGTTCTTTTGTCTTACAAATAAACTTAGTTGATGAATATTTGCCCTATTGGGATGAGGTTAAGGAATTAGCTCAGAAATATGTAGGAGCTTTGCCACAAGTGGCATTGACGAGAGAAGAAACTTCTTATGGTTACAAAGTGATGACAAATGGAAAAATTGAAGAATATTTTAAGAAAGGACGTGAAATGAACTCTCCTTTATTTGAATTTACTGTAGAAAATTTCAATAAAATTCAAAAAGGGTTTTGTTATGCAGGTTCTTGGTCTGCTACCTTAAATCTTTATACAGGTGAGATGACATCATGTTATGGTCAAGGTATTCATCAGAATATTTATGATGATTTGAGCAAAGCAATTGTGTTTAAACCTATAGGGTGTTGCTGTGCTAATTATTGTGTCAATTCTTCTCACTTCTTGTCATTGGGAGTAATTCCTAAAGCGAATACTTCCACTTATGTAAAATTACGAAACAGAGAGCTTGCATCTTGGTATAATGATGAAATGAAAAGTTTTCTGTCTGCCAAATTAAAAAATGAAAATAATAGAGTCAGGTATGAAATAATTTATGAACCATTTATTCCTTTAATCCGAAGAGTGAAGAAAATTATTCACTGGTTTTATTTGGGATTTAAAAATTTACTCAAATGACTAATAATGAAAAGATAGAAGAGTTAAGAACATTATTGTTTTCGACTTTATTACCTCTTATAGATAACAACTATATTCTGTTGGATATTCCATATTATAGTAATCCAGGAGATACCCTCATATGGGAAGGCACAGAACAACTTCTGAAAAATTGTCCTCATAAATGTTTAATAAAAACAGCAGAAGAGTGTTTTGATTTTCCAAGATTAAAAAAACAAACTGTAATTTTATTGCAAGGAGGTGGTAACTGGGGAGATTTGTGGTCAAGACACCAAGAATTTAGAATGAGAGTGATTGAAAATTATAAAGATAATAAAATAATAGTTTTACCACAGTCAATTCATTATGAAAATCTGAATAACTGGGATACAGACGTTTTAAAATTGAAACAACATGATAACCTACATATTTGTGTTAGAGATATCCCTAGTTTCGAATTACTTAAAAGCGCAAATTTAAAATATACGTATTTATTGCCAGATATGGCTTTTTGTATCCAACAAAACAGTCTTTTGAAATTTGTGGAACCTTGCTGTGGAAAAAAGCTTTTGGTCATGAGGCATGATTCAGAAAGTCCAAAATACGATAAATTAAAAATAGATATTAATAATCCAATGTTGGATGTATGTGATTGGCCAACGATGGAGTCTTATGACCATGTACAATTATATTTTTATCGGATATACAATAGACGAAAATATGGACTTCATGTTTTAACAGACTTTTATGCAGATAAAATATTGCGGACTCACATTGTTAAAACTGCTGTAAAGTTCATAAGTAAATATGAATATATATATACGACAAGACTTCATGTTGCAATTTTATCTGTTCTATTGAATAAGAGTTTTACTTTGATTGATAATTCTTATGGAAAAAATTTCAATCTATACAAGACTTGGTTAACTGATCTTAATACAATTCGTTTACAATCATGAAAATTTCTATTGTAATACCTATTTATAACGTAGAGGACTGTATCTTAAATTGTCTACAATCTGTTGTAACCCAAAAAAAAACAGAAAATGATATAGAGTGTATTTTGGTTGACGATTGTGGCAAGGACAAGTCAGTCGCAATTGTAAATGATTTTATAAAAAAATATGCAGGCGATATTGAGTTCAAGATTATAAGTCATGATAAGAACAGAGGTCTTTCTGGTGCCAGAAATACTGGTATGCAAAATTGTACTGGAGACTATGTATTGTTTCTTGATAGCGATGACACTTTACCAAATGATAGTATATACAATCTTTCTCAACCTCTAAAATCATATTCTTATGACTTTGTAATAGGTGAAGTACGAACAACAGGAGTTGTATGCCAAGCTCCACCTCTGTTATTAGATGAGGGGGCATACTGTGGTAGTGACGTTGTTCGAAAAACCTATATTGAACGCCTGTGGTATATGATGGCATGGAATAAATTATGTAATTTAGAATTTTTAAAAACTCATAATATTTTTTTTCAAGAAGGACTTATTCATGAAGATGACATGTGGAGTTTTATACTTTCTATGAATGCCAATAGTTTTTATGTTGTAAAAAAAGACACATACAATTATATGGTAAGAACAGGTTCTATAACTACAGATAAAAAACATGCTGTTCATATAGAGGCCTATTTAACTATTGCTAATAATATAGCCGAGTATATAAAAAAATATGGTTTGGACACATCTTATATTCTTTTTAGTCATAAATATATACTTGGAACATATGTATATCTTCGCAATCTTACTTTTTTGAAAGGATATAGATACTATAAAAAGATAATTGCCAATAAGATTTATCACTACTATTATAAAGAACTCTTATTGGAAGAGTCTTCTCGGTTCTTATTTAAAGTAAAATTGGCTCATTATCCTAAATTATTAGGATACATCATATTTCGAGTATCTTTTTTAATAACAGAAATGAAAAAAGGAAAGATAAATAGATGAGTTTACTCTAAAAAGTCGGCAAGCCGACCTATGATTAATATTATAT
>OGLR01000623.1_pt1 | contig 15142 bp, 14 predicted proteins | sample 1572931 | NCBI WGS metagenome assembly OGLR01 (sample SAMEA2581997, study PRJEB24529) | metagenome | biome: Human gut stool | place: China | collected 2011 | reverse complement strand
TGAGAGAAATTGCGGGACTCGACAACGAAAGCATTAGAAAAGCGATAGAAGAATAAAAAATCATGAAGATTATAATAGCGGGGGCATACGCCATTGGCACACATCTGGCAAGGCTTCTCTCAAGAAACAACGAAGACATCACTCTTATTGATGAGGACGAGGAGAGACTGGCAAAAATAGGAGCCGACTTCGACATCCTCACCATGGCGGCATCGCCGGCAAGCATCAACACTCTTACCGATGCCGGGGTTGCCCACTCCGACTTGTTTATAGCCGTCACGAAATCACAAAGCCTGAACCTCAACACGTGCATAATTGCCCATGCACTTGGCGCCCGCAAGACTGTGGCAAAGATAAGCGACGCCGAGTTTACCGCCAACGACAAGAAGGAATTTTTCCGCAAACTGGGTGTCGACGAGCTTATTTATCCAGAGGTGCTCGCCGCCCGTGACATCATCAACGGGCTGAAAATGTCGTGGGTGCGCCAGCGGTGGGATGTCCACGACAGTGCCCTCGTAATGCTCGGAATAAAACTCCGTGAGGCATGCGAGATTCTGAACAAGCCGCTGAAAGACATCAGCGGTCCTAACGATCCTTACCACGTTGTAGCAATAAAGCGAGGCACCGATACCATAATTCCTGGCGGCAACGATGTTCTCGAGCTTTACGACCTCGTTTACTTTATGACCACAAGGCAATACATACCGTATATAAGGAAAATTGTAGGCAAGGAACACTATGTCGATGTAAAGAACGTAATGGTAATGGGAGGCGGCACAACTGCCGTCAGAGCCATTCAGACCATGCCTGAGTACATGGACGTAAAAGTACTGGAAATAAGCACCGAACGCTGTGAGGTGCTGAACGACCTGCTTGACAACGACAAGACACTTATCATAAACGGTGACGGACGAGACATTCCGCTGCTCAACGAGGAAGGCATAAAAAACACGCAGGCTTTCGTGGCCCTTACAGGAAATGCCGAGACAAACATTCTGGCATGCCTTACGGCGAAAAGACTTGGCGTAAGAAAAACAGTAGCCATGGTCGAGAACATCGACTACATCAGCATGGCAGAAAGCCTCGATATCGGCACCATCATAAATAAGAAAGCTATAGCGGCAAGCCGAATATACCAGCTGATGCTCGACGCTGACGTTATGAACGTGACATTCCTGATGTCGGCAAATGCCGACGTGGCCGAGTTTATACCCAAAGAAGACTCCAAGGTGACAAAGAAACCCGTAAAAGACCTCGGACTGCCACAAGGCATGACAATAGGAGGACTTGTGCGCAACGGCGAGGGAATGCTCGTATCCGGCAACACACAAATTATGGCAGGCGACTCTGTGGTAGTATTCTGCCATGGCATGAACATGAAAAAAATAGAAAGGCTATTCAATTGATAAACTCAAAGATTATATATAAGATTTTAGGCTCGCTGCTCTTCATAGAGGCCTCGCTCATGATATGGTGCCTGGCTGTGGCACTGGTCTATCACGAGGACGATGTTTTCTCATTCCTGGTATCAATCATCGTAACTATAATTGCAGGAATATCCCTCAGATATATGGGACACGATGCCGACAACAACCTCTCACGACGTGACGCATATCTCGTGGTGACACTGGCATGGACCATCTTCTCGCTCTTCGGCACCATGCCCTACATGGCAGGCGGCTACATAGACAACTTCACCGACGCTTTCTTTGAGACAATGTCGGGCTTCACCACCACCGGGGCAACCATCCTGAACGATGTCGAGCGCCTGCCCCACGGCATATTGTTCTGGAGGTCGCTGACACAATGGATAGGCGGATTGGGAATTGTATTCTTCACAATAGCCTTGTTACCGTCAATGGTTGGCGGCTCTACGAAGATATTCGCTGCCGAGGCGACAGGCCCGATAAAAACAAAACTTCACCCGCGCCTTTCCATGAGCGCAAAATGGCTGTGGGCCGTATACCTGACTATTACCCTTGCCTGCATGGGCAGTTATCTGCTGTGTGGCATGAATTGGTATGAGGCACTGAATTTCTCCATGACCTCTACGTCTACAGGCGGTTTCTCCATCTACAACAACAGCATTGCCCATTTCCACTCCCCACAGATAGAGTATCTGGCTACATTCTTCTGTTTTCTCTCCGGTGTAAATTTCTCCTTGCTGTATTTCTCCATATCGAAATTAAAATTCGGCGACCTGCTGCGTAACGGTGAGTTCAAGTTTTATCTGTTTGCCGTTCTCTCAGCCACCGCGCTCATCACATATTGCCTCACCGCATACAACAGCTACGACTTCGAACAAGCCTTGCGCAGCGCCTTGTTCCAGGTAGTATCAGTCATAACCACAACAGGCTATTGCAACGATGATGCCAGCAACTGGCATCGTGTAACATGGGTGGTGCTGATTGTCTACATGTTCCTCGGTGCCAACTCGGGATCTACCAGCGGCGGTTTCAAGAGCATCCGCATGGTCATGATATTCAAGATCATAAAAAACGAGTTCAGGCAAATTCTGCACCCCAACGCCGTTGTACCACTGAAAATAAACTCTATGAATGTGCCGATGCAGAAACGTGTCACGCTGTTGGCTTTTCTTACATCATACATAATAATTCTTGTCATATCGACATTCATAATGACAATACTCGGAGTTGAGAGCACCGATGCCGTCAGCATCAGCTTCAGCAGCCTGGGCAACGTTGGACTGGCTCTTGGCAACTCTATAAACCTCACCGATTCCTGGAACTCACTGCCAACTCTCGGCAAATGGCTGTCTGCAACACTGATGCTGATAGGGCGTCTTGAGATATTCTCCGTTCTTATGATATTCACACCTGCATTCTGGAAAGAGAATTAAAAAACACTATTCATTAAAAAACATGGAACCTCTAAAATTTAAACCGCTGCTTAAGCAGACCCTTTGGGGAGGAAACAAAATTACCGCATTTAAGAATATTGACAGCAGTCTGCAAAATATAGGCGAGAGCTGGGAAATATCAGGAGTAAAAGGCAACGAGACCATTGTTGCCAACGGACAATACGCCGGGACACCGCTCAACAGCCTTGTGGCAGAGCTGAAAGGCGGGCTTATAGGCGAGGCCAACTACAAGCGTTTTGGCAACGAGTTCCCGTTACTGATAAAATTCATCGACGCATGTCAGGATCTCTCCATACAAGTACATCCCTCTGATGAAATTGCTGTAAGACAAGGAAAAGAAAGAGGAAAAACCGAAATGTGGTATGCGCTATGCTCTGACACAAATGCCAAGCTCTACAACGGACTTAAAAAAGTTATAACACCTGAGCAATACAAGGAAATGGTAGCCAACGACACAATAACCGATGCACTGGCTCAATACAATGTCTGCGAGGGCGATGTGTTTTTCATTCCCGCCGGCAGAATTCACGCCATCGGTAAAGGATGTTTTGTTGCAGAAATTCAGCAGACAAGCGATGTCACATACCGCATATACGATTTCAAGCGCAAGGACAAGGACGGCAACTACCGTCAGCTCCACACAGAGGAGGCAGCCGAGTGCATAGACTACAATGTGAGTGAAGACTACCGCACATACTATACCACAACGCCCAACCACGGTGAGGAAGTTGTCAGCTGCCCATATTTCACGACTGCCGTTTACACCGTTGAAGACTCACTCGACATCAATTGTGCTGATATCGACAGCTTTGTAATCCTGATTGCCACAAATGGCGAGGCCGTCTTAACCGACAGCTCCGGCAACAGCACATCGATAAAAGCTGGTGAGACTGTCCTGTTCCCGGCAACAAACAGCAATATCAAGATTGAGGGCAACATCACTCTTCTTGGGACGTGGGTGTGAGAAACTCCTCAATGTCCTTTAATATCCTGTTGAAGGGCTCTGAAGTCTGATAACCATAGTTTTTTTTCAGCATCGAGGTAACGTCTGAGATACTGTTGGCATAACACGACAGCTCATTGCGGCACTGGGTTCCGTGCAAACTTTGGCGCGAAATCTCCGCCTGCCGCTCTCTGACCAAGGCCTGACAAACCCTCGTAAGCACAGGTTCCACCACCTTCTCAAACAGGTGGTGTCCCTGTATATACAGGTACGTGGTGTCGGGAGTAACGCCCAGACGTTTAATATCTTCTTTCACTGCAAGATAGCTTTCTTTGGCTTTCGGATGCCTGCGTTTTAGCCATTCCACCTTGCGCCCCACTTTCTGACGCAAATGCTGTAAAAGTTCCTCTGCCGAAGCTATCGAGAATTTTCCAAGCTCTACAGCCTTTACAAAATCCGAAATCGAGAACTCACGGTACAATTCATTGCGATAGTGCCAGATGCTCCACACAAACAGCGGGAAGATGGCCTGCGAATATTGCCTCATAAACTCGGCAATGTCGAAAATGGCATGGTCGTTCAAAGTTACGCCCACACAAACATCGTGTAGCGACGGGGCATAGCACTGAAGGTTCTCTATGGCGTATGCGTATGTGTGGAACACGTATCTGTTTTCTGCTATCCGCTTCGAAACCGGCGACGCGCCCTGCATCAGAAAGTCGTAGTCGGCATCTACACAGGCTATCATGTCACGGCCCACGCTGTCGCCCACCAGACTCATAAGAACGGCTTTTTTTCCACGTTCCAAATGTTGCGTCCTGGCAGGCAGCATAACCTCAAAATATCTCTCCCCGTTCTCAAAACGGCTCAACACCGAACGCCAGAAAAATATGTCATCGTAGCTCTCGACGTAAGCCACTATCCTGCGCCGTGCCTTTTTTGAGGTTAGTCTGTTGGCAGCCTCAATATAAGCTGAAGATATCTGTTCATTAAGTCGTTTTGCCATGAGTATATAAGATAAGCCCTCTCCCCCTGCCCCTCATCAAAAGGGAGGGAGTAATTACCATTAAGGGATGAAAATACAAATATAATTATAAATTAAGGCATATCACTCCACTCCCTTTTGGTGAGGGGGTATGGGTGAGGCTGTGTCTGTGATGTCCGAAACCTCCGTAACACTGTCAAGCCATCCGTTCATTATCACGGCAGGGCTGTGCGTGGTCAGAACGATCTGCACATTGGGGTTCAGCTCCAAAATAAGGTCTATGAGCTGTTTTTGCCATTCCACATGCAGGCTGACCTCCGGCTCGTCCATGAAGAGCACGTATGGCTGTCCGTCTTCGACAAGTACCGTCAGCAATATCACCAGCATCTGTTTCTCGCCGCTCGACAGCTGATAAGGCAGCAGTGTCTCACCAATCTGCGAGAAACGTATCTCGTTCTCTGTGCGGACAATTTTTTTGCCCGTATCGGCAAACAGGTCGTCTACAATATCCTGGAATTTCCGCTTTGGCTCGCTCAATGCCTGCGCCTTCAGCGGCGCATCGGCATCACCACTCTGCAATGTGGCAATTATCCGGTTGCCTACGTTTACCTGATAGTCGAGATATTTTCGCTGCAACAAAAACAGCTGCCAATCAAGTTCGGTGACAAGACTTAAATCTTTGCCATCGTATCAGAATTCATCAGCGGGCGGTCGAACGAGCGGATCACGTCATATCTTATCCACTTCGCATCCTCCGGCACCACCTTCAGCCGCACCCCTTTCAGCAGATGGCTCGGAAACTCCCCACCCTGCGACAATCCCTTCACGACTTTATTCAGAATGGTACTTTTTCCGACACCATTCACACCACTCAGTATGTTTACCTTGCGATTAAGATTCCACACAATGTGTTTTTTCCCGCTCCAGAGCGAGTCTATCTCTATCTGCTTAATGTAGTCTGCGTATTTCTGCATAATGTCTCACAGGTATTATGTTGATGAACGTTTCTGCAAATATACTTATAAATATGACACAACCGCCATATCTTTCACTTTTTTTACAAAAAAACTTCTGCTGCTCTTCGGAATTATAGAAAAAAGCAATACCTTTGCGTCCGCATGAGAACATTGATTTTTACCATACTTCTTGCCATTGTCTCCACCCTCCATGCCGAAGATCCATGGAAGGCAGGCACAATTGTCAGCACACAAGAGATTGAGACAAAAGGACTCGGAGCATTCTTTGCAGCCGACACCATAAACGATGGGGTTTTCATGCGCATGCAGGGCAAATCCATACCTGCCAGATGCGAGATTAGCAGGAAATCGCTGCGCTACCTGCGAGTGCTGCATGCCGACGGCAAAGGAAACACACGTCGTGGAGAAATAGTATGCAACGCTGCCATTGCCGATGATCTCGTAGACATCTTCATGCAACTGTTCAAAGCCCGCTACCCCATTGAGCGCATCAGCCTCATAGACAACTACAACGCCAACGACGAGGCATCGATGGCAGCCAACAACACCAGCGCATTTTGCTACCGCCGCATTGCCGGCTCACAAAAGTTGTCGCGACATTCTCTGGGTATGGCCATAGACATAAATCCGCTATACAATCCATGCGTGAAAATCCGAAAAAACGGACAACGCACGGTGCAGCCCGCCAATGCGAGACAATGGTGCAACCGTAACCGCAACTTCTCATACAAAATCAGCAGGGGCGACCTGTGCTGCCGCCTGTTCAAACAACACGGTTTCCGATGGGGAGGCGACTGGAAAACGACAAAAGACTATCAGCATTTTGAAAAATAAGTCCTGTATTTTTCCGCTGAGCCGTAAGTATCACTCCAAATATCGGATGAGCCAATTTTTAGAACCCACCTTAAAAAAACTGTTTCATAAACCACAAAAAAATGCAACCGCTTGCGATGGCTGATGAACCCGCTTGCGATGGCTATTGCAAGCGGTTGCGATGGTATATGCTACATATATCTCAAAACTGCTATTTTCCCGACACGAGCACTCTTGCGCTGGAATTCGAATATATTGCCGGAACAGTGAAGCTTACGCCATTGTACGAGAGTGTCTGGCCCCCTTTCACATTCACTCCGCTATACGAATAATATTGTTGTGTGTTGGATGTCGGTTTGCTGTTCTTTGAACCAATTCCCATTATGGTACCGCCGCTGATGGTAAAGAAATAGTCGGTTTTGAACGCTGCCCCAGAGTCGTTGGATGCGGCCACGAAAATGCGGCCTCCCTTAAGATTGATATCGGCATCGCTCTTCACTCCGTGAGGCTTGGAGTCTTCTATTCCATATACCCACACGTCACCTGTAGTAGTTACAGAAATCTCACCGCCTGCAAGCTCAACGTTGCCAGTGGCATTAATGCCCTTTCCGCCGGCACCGGTGCTTACCAAGGTCAGTTTGCCCGAAGTCATATCTAACTTTCCCCCGGTTTTAAGAGCAGCAGAGCTGGAAATGTCGTTTTCAAGAGCATCGAAGACAGCATTGCCCGAAGTTGTAACATTTGCCGTTATGCCAGATACAACGATTGTGCTGTCAGCCTTTATGCCTTTCACGGCATCGCCGGTAACGGTGATATCGATGTTGCCCCCCTCAAGGAATGCGAAGCCATTGTCAGGATATTGGTCTTTAGTGCCTTTATTAACGCCTTTAAATCCGACATCTATGCCGTCGCCCTTAGAATTTATCACCAAAGAGCCGCCGGTCTGCTTAAAATATTCGCTGATATGAAGTCCGTCGCCAACAGCTGTCACATTTATGTTTCCACTCTCAACGACAAGATGCTCATCGCCAGTTATGCCATGCTTTGCATTTCCTGTCACGTTAAGCCTTCCCGAGCCTATGAACTTTGCGTGTCCGTTAACAAACAAACAGGCATTGTTCATTTTTCCTGCGCCGTCGGCAAGAGTATTCTGCCCATTCAGCTCAATTGTTATGAGCTTACCGTCCTGAATGTTTATTGCTGCGCTGTCTGCATTTGTCAGTGTAAGATTGTCGAGTTTGAACGAGGCGGCATAACTGCCGTCCATATAGAACGAGCCGTCAGCCGATGTTCCGCTCAGAGTATATTCCACCTGCTGCTGAAGCTCAGGCGCGGCAACTATGCATACATCTGCGCCGATAACTCTGACAGTCAGATATTTTGCTATATTTCCTGCAACTGTAACATTTGCCGAATTTCCGCTATATGTGACAGATACCGTATTGTCGGCAACGCCATCTGTTGTGACCTCCATTGTTGTGGCATTATCAAGCTGATACCGCCTGCCCTCAATAGTCAGCGAATTTCCCGTATATGTCATATTGCCGGTGTTTGCTGACGAATGTACAAATGTCACCTCACCTTGTGTAAGTCTCAGGCTCTGTGCCGAAACCGACAATGCGGGGAAAAAGATAAGGACCGAGAGTAAAATATTCCGTGGTTTCATAAGTATTTCTATTTAACAGCCATTTTATATGTCTTATCGCTTGCCTTCACCACATAAACGCCCTTATCAAGAGCCTTCTGTGCCGAGGCCGCATTCTGATATTCGCCGATTTTCACACCCGACAGGTTATAAACCGTAACAGCCTTACTGTCACTCATTACATTGTCTGCTATCCCGGATGTCTCCGTAAAAAGCATTTTACTGAGGTCTGCCAAAGCAAATGTCATGGTGCCCTCGCCATTGGCAGCGACAAGATTACCATCAGCTATTCGCATTTTTAGTCCGTTTACAGACATAGACACCTGTTTGCCGTCTGTATTCTCAAAAGTAAGATAACCGTATGTGCCAGCATTTGCTGTCAACGCAGTGGCAAGCAAAGCCAACGAGATATATAAATGTTTCATACAGATAAGTTTTTATTTTTGCAAAGGTAATAAAAACATCTGTAAATCAAAAATATATGATGCGAAATAACCTTAACAGAAAGAATAAGAACAAAAAACACCTCTCATATATCATCATAAATGAGGATTGAAAACGTAATTTGAAATATTATGTGTATCTTTGCAAGGCAAACGAAATCTCTTATCAAGAGATTTTCACAAACCAGATATAAAATGCCTGTTGAAGTTGATATATTGGAAGACAGAATCTTCCGGCTTTCGCCCGAATTGTTGAATATCCTGCTCAAAGACCATACAACGAGCAAGGAGGATATTCAGCGCAATATCTTTTGGGCGACATCTGACTATGAGCATCTCGGCAAGGGATATGAATACAAGTCGCCTATTCTGCCGGAACTTATTACAGGAAAGAACGGGCACGTTATCATGCCGCGTGTATTGAAAAGACGGGAATTGCAGCGTGGCCGCAGCCGCGAAAAAGCAGAGGTGTTCACACCTTCTTGGGTTTGCAATCTTCAGAGCAATGCGGTGGATAACTCATGGTTCGGGCGTGAGGACGTGTTCAATCATGAGAACGACGACCATACATGGACAACCAACACCAAAAAGATTGCCTTTCCCGAAGGCAAGACATGGCACGATTATGTACGTAGCACAATACTTGAGATAACATGCGGCGAGGCTCCGTATCTTGTCAGCCGATATGATACAACAACGGGGCAACCCATCGCATTGGAAAACCGCATAGGACTTCTTGACCGCAAGTTGCGCATTGTGAATGAGAACACCGAGACCTCAGGCGACTGGCTGAAATGGGCACAAGTGGCATTCCAAAACACATACGGATATGAGTGGCAGGGTGACAACCTGCTTATAGCCCGTGAGAATCTGTTAATGACATTCATCGAGTACTATCAGGCAAGATTCAACCGTGCCCCCCAATTAAAGACACTATTATACATTGCCGACATAATCTCATGGAATCTTTGGCAGATGGACGGTCTGAAGTGCGTTGTTCCTGACAGCTGCGGCATGAAGCCTTCGGCGCAGCAGTCATTGTTCGATGAGCCGGAATTGATTCCGTGTGAAGGGTGCAAGACCGGCAATATGCACACGCACAACGGCATTTATTGCAAAATTAAGGACTGGCAAAAAAATGAAGTGCTGACCTTCGTGTCATTATTGAAAGAAAGGAAATAAAAAAATGAACAAAAACTTGACAAACAACAAAATAGAATACATCGTGATGTTCATATCAGAATTTTCCAAGAAACATCACCTCACAGGACGGCAAGCATATTGCTATCTGAAGGAATTTGGAGGTGTTGAATTATTAGATAAATTCTATGACGTAATGCATACACAAAGTTTTGAGAATATGGTGACTGATGTCACTGCTTTTTGCCACAAAAGAGGAGGAACATTGCTATGAAACTTTACCATGGTACTGTATATGATATAGAGAATATAGATTTGTCAAAATCAAACTCTGCAAAAGACTTTGGCAGAGGCTTCTACCTTTCTCCTGACAGGCAACAGGCTGAACGTTGGGCCATTTTTAAGTCTATGCAACATAACGGAACACCTAAAGTCTATGAATTTGATTTTGACGAATGTTTACTGAAAAACGGCGGATTATCCGTTAAGCAATTTGAAGAATATACGGAAGAGTGGGCAAGGTTTATCTTTGCCAACAGGAAAAATCTATCAGAACACAACATTCACGATTATGACATAGTGATTGGCCCTATCGCAAACGACAAGGTAGGAATACAAATCCGTAATTATATAGAGGGAAACATTTCGTTTGATATATTTATTGAACGATTAAAATACATGAGAGGAATAACGTTTCAATATTTCTTTGGGACAGAAAAAGCAATTAAATATTTATCAAAGATATGAGTGATTTTCAATATATGGTGGAATGTACCACACGCGATGTGATAAGTCTGCTTATCGAACTCAACGGTATGCAGATGGCAGAGGCATTGGACAAGATGTATAATTCGAGAACATACGAAAATCTCCATAAAGAGGACACAGGACTATATATACAAAGTCCAGAATATGTGTATGAGGAATTGATGCACGAGATCTACAATTAAAAAGTCTACAAATAAAGGCTTGCCCATGAAACTCCATCATGTGAGGGATGCAAGACCGGCAATATGCACACGCACAACGGCATTTATTGCAAAATTAAGGACTGGCAAAAAAATGAAGTGCTGACCTTCGTGTCATTATTGAAAGAAAGAAGATAACATGACAGATATAAACACAAGAAAAGACACGACATTTCTTGACGGTATAATCACAGGAAGAGTTGAGCCCCATATCTATGCGTTTTCTACAGAGACTGTCCCCAACTACCTGAAGGTTGGAGACACAGCAAGGGGTGTGCTTGTACGTTTGGATGAGTGGAGAAGGATATTCCCTAATCTCATAAAGCAGTACGAACATTCTGCACAAATAGACGAAGAGACTATCTTCCGTGATTATTCTGTTCATACTTTTCTGGAAAAAGAGAAGGGCAGAGAACGGCTACTGCCAAATACTTTCAGAGATTTACCTTACTATTCAAATGAGTTTTTCAAAGAGGCTACGACGGCAGATTTGAATGAGGCAATATTGGATATTAACCAAAGTGCAATCGCAAAAGACGGGAAATACCAGTTCTATTCACCCGATAGACTGCCCCAGACATTTACCTATGAGCGAAAAGAAATATTCGCACCGAGAGCAAACCAGCAACAAGTTATCAACAACTTTAAGACGGCAGTTGCGGCCGGGCGAACAAATCTATTGCTGTATGCGGTCATGCGGTTTGGTAAGTCATTCACAGCCATGTGTTGCGCAAAAAAGATAGACGCAAATATTGTCGTTATCGTTTCTGCAAAAGCTGATGTAAAAGAGGAATGGAAAAAGACGGTTGAAAGCCATGTGGATTTTGCAGGATACAAGTTTTTGGATAGCGGAGTGTTGAATAGTAATGAAAACATCATTGCCGACACGTTGGCAACTGGTGATAAAGTTGCATTATTCTTGACACTACAGGATTTACAAGGTGAGAAAATAAAAGCTAAGCATAAAGAAGTTTTTGAGCATCAGATTGATTTACTCATTATTGATGAGACACATTTCGGTGCCAGGGCTACCTCCTATGGAAAAGTATTGCAAGAGCAACGCTTCAAAAAGTCTGAAATAGCAAAAGAGCTGAAGAGTGTCGATGGTTTTGAGACTTTGGACCAAGTTGAAGACGCTGTAAAGGCATTAGACACAAAAATCAGAATACATCTTTCAGGTACACCATACCGAATTCTGATGGGTGATGAATTTCATAAAGAAGATATAATCGCCTTTGTTCAGTTTACGGATATTATCGATGCACAAAAACAGTGGGATGACGAACATCTGAATGATGACGAATGCAATGAATGGGATAATCCATATTATGGCTTCCCTCAGATGATTCGCTTCGCATTCAATCCCAATGAGTCAACAATAAAGAAGATGGAAGAATTGCGTAAAAGTGGTATTACATACGCACTTTCTGAGTTATTCCGTTCACATTCAATGACATCTAAGGCAGACGGCTGTCACCGACAGTTTATACATGAGGCAGAGGTATTGGATTTGCTGGAGGTAATAGACGGAACAAAAGAAGATGAAAATCTGTTTGGATTTCTTGATTACGACAAAATCAAGGAAGGTAAAATGTGTCACCATCTTGTTGTAGTATTACCATTCCGCTCTTCTTGTGATGCCATGGCTACATTGATTAGTAGAGAACAAAAGCGATTCAAAAATCTTAGCGAATACGAAATAATCAATATCGCAGGCTTTGATGACATAAAGAAATATAAAAGTACAGATGACGTAAAACGGACTATCAAAGACTGTGAGGAAAAGGGACACAAGACATTGACACTGACCGTTAACCGTATGCTTACAGGTACAACGGTTCCACAATGGGATACAATGATTTATCTTAAAGGAACAGCTTCGCCACAAGAATATGATCAGGCGATATTCCGTTTACAAAATCAGTACGTCACAACATTCAAGGACGAAAACGGCAATATCATAAAATATAACATGAAGCCACAAACACTGTTGGTGGACCTCGACCCTAACCGCATGTTTCGTCTACAGGAAATGAAGTCACAGCTCTATAATGTCAATACGGAGGCTCAAGGCAATGTGCGGTTAAAAGAACGTATCGCAAAAGAACTGTCAATTTCGCCTATTATTGTGCTTAATAAGAACAAACTGCAGGAAGTGACTCCAACAAATATTACGGATGCCGTTCGCGAATATTCCCGTAACCGCAGTATTATGGATGACGCAACAGAGATTCCCGCAGACAGCATTCTGTTGGGCGATGCGGATATATTAAAGGTAATTCAGGAGATTGCTCCCATTGACGCAAAAAACGGTTTGCAGATTAAACCAACGGAGGGTGAGGAAGATAATTATGATAATCCTGATGATCCACCTGAGCAACAAAAAGATGATACAGAACAGGAGAACAACAATAATCAGCAACCCGAACAGCCAAAAGAAGTTGAGGACGAAGATAAATTGGGGAAACGGTTAGCCGCCTATTATGCCCGTGTTCTCTTCTTTGCCTTTTTGACGGAATCTACCGTAAAGTCGTTGGAAGAGATTATTGTAGCTATTCATGCAACGGAAGGCAACAGGCGTATAGCGAAAAATCTTGGTCTTAATATCAATGTGTTGAGAGTAATTCAGCAAAAGAGCAATCCGTTTATTCTTCAGAAATTGGATTTCAAGATTGAGAACGTCAATGACCTAATACGTGATACGGCTCTTACTCCTATTGAACGTGTTGAGGTAGCTATGCGCAAGTTCGGGCGTTTGTCTGATTCGGAGATAGTTACCCCTGCAAAGGTTGCAGATGAGATGGTTGCGATGCTGCCATTCGAAGAATTGGACAACAACAAAGATGCAAAATTCCTCGACATTGCAGCTAAGCAGGGAGAGTTCTCCATAGCATTATACAAGAGATTTGGTGAGAAAGTAAAAGAAAGATTATATGCAATCCCAACCTCAACATTGGCATACGAGTTTACCCGTAAAATTTACACCTTGCTCGGAATGCCAGTTGAAAACATATTCTCCGATTTTACATCGTATGATTTAATCGGTAACAATAACGAAAAGATAATAAAGAAATTAAAAGACATGCAATTCAATACAATTATTGGTAATCCACCGTATCAAGAGACGAACATAGGAAATGGTAATGGTTCTGATCCTATATATCATTTGTTTATTGACGTGGCTAAAGATTTGTCTATGCGGGTTTCTCTTATCCATCCTGCAAGATTCTTATTCAATGCAGGTAAGACACCGAAAGAATGGAATACAAAGATGCTAAATGATTCACATTTTAAAATATCAAATTTTTGGATCGACAGCTCTTCTGTTTTCCCAGGAGTTGAAATAAACGGAGGAATAGTCTCTTCTATATGGAATAAATCTCTCTATTTTGGCAAAATTGGCTTCTTCTCTGCGTATGATGAAATTAAAACTATACTTGCAAAAGTGAAATTAAATAAAGATCTATCATTTGCAACAATTGTTGGGCCACGGGAATATTATCATTTGACCGAAAACATTTACGAAGAAAATCCACAAGTCAATAATCGACAAAGCAAAGGACACAAATATAGCTTTGGGGCTAACATCTTCAAGATTTTCCCTGAACTATTTTTTGACCAGCAACCAAAAGATAAGGACGACTATATACTTGTCTACGGCAGGTCACAAAGTAAACGCTGCTATAAATGGATAAAAAGAAACTTTGTTACTAATAAAGAGAACACCTCTACTTATAAGGTTGTCATTTCAAAAGCAGACGGTGCTGCTGGAAAAATAGGAAGCCCTGTGCCTGCCCGTATTCTTGGAAAAGTCGAGGTGCTAAATCCTAACACTGTATACACAGACACATTTATTGGAATTGGAAATTTTCATACTATTTATGAAGCAGAAGCTTGCCGAAAATATATCATGAGTAAATTTGCAAGAACCATGTTAGGAACAATAAAGGTCACACAAGATAACTCAAAAGAGTTATGGGCAAATGTTCCTATACAAGACTTTACAACAAATAGCGATATTGATTGGAGCCAAAACATACCAGAAATAGATGCACAACTCTATGCAAAATACGGGCTTTCAGAAGAAGAAATAACTTTTATAGAGTCAATGATAAAACCTATGTGAAAATAAACAAACATCTATAAATTATAGGTGCAAATATTACGGCGACTATCAATCTTATCATTAAGTGATAGTCGCCGCAATTGGTAATATACCCCATATGCCATATTAACAGATGGAAAGTAATTGGTTGCTGGCTATATTGGAATAGATGTAGTTCAAGTTACCAAAGGACAACACTTCCGTTATCATCCATGCAGGAGGGTAGTCCTCAATAAAATTTT
>OGLR01000622.1_pt1 | contig 15174 bp, 10 predicted proteins | sample 1572931 | NCBI WGS metagenome assembly OGLR01 (sample SAMEA2581997, study PRJEB24529) | metagenome | biome: Human gut stool | place: China | collected 2011 | reverse complement strand
TCGGATTAGAAGTTTCGCCGCAATAACAAATATAATCTTCAACCTCGTTATCAAAAATCTTATCGAGAAATTCGTTAAGATAGTCGCCCGTACCGTAAACATCAATTACAATGTCATCAACATTCTGCTCTTTAAGATACTTGGCAAAGCCGATAAGATTGTTAATGTCAGCCTCACGCTCATGGCTGATTCTCAACAGATACATACCGAGGAAGTAGTCACGCTCCGGCACATCAACTTTCTTTTTATTATCGTCCTCTTCTTCCGCTCCTATGTCCTCTCTTGCCACACTTCGACTTGACTCAAGAGTATTGCCGAGCACGATATAATCCTTATAGTTTTTAAAATTAAATTTATCAAGGTAAAGCTGACGGTTTTCTTCACTTACAAATACAGCCTTGCCGATGTCGATTTTCTCCATTTTATTAACAATGTCGGGGAAAAGCTCATTTACAAGTGCGGCTGTACAATGGAAGAAATAGATTTTCTCCTCAATTTTCTCCGATGTAGCGTCATTAAGGAAAAGGTGGAGAGATTCTCTTGTTGAAATTACAGTCTTACTGTTTATATTCTCAAGTTTCTTTCTCATTGCCATACCTGCATACGGAGAAAGATTCTGTCTGCTGCAATCGCAGTCAAGATGACCGTAAAGTCCTTTCCATCTAAAGAAGCCACGCTTTAAAAGCTCAATCTTACGGCGTGAATTTGCCTTATAAAGTGCCGTAAGCTGTAAACCGTAAGGCATTTCCTTTGGCTTTGCTGTACATTTAAGCGACAAAAGCTCTACAAGGTAATTTTTCTCAAGCAAAGCCTCCGCAAGCGAACGGGTAGCAAAAACCGTACCGCCTACACCGTAGAAGTTATAACCGAGGAATGTTACCTTATTCTTCTGAATTGAAGAAAATTCCTCATACATTCTGTCAATATGAGCACCGCTCTCAATAAAGTCATAGTCAATCTCTTCCGGAAGTCTTGACTTAAAGAACGGGTTTATCGTATAGGTTTCGTCGGCAATAGCGTCAACAAGCTGTCTTGCTTTTGTGTAAGAGCACTGCTCAAGCTCCTCTACCTCGCAGTAAAGGTTACGCTTTGCAAGGTAATTCTTCAAATCAGGCTGATACAAAATTACAGGCTTATTGAGCACCGTAAAGTCAAAGCCTACCGAAGAATAGTCTGTAATGAGAACATCATTTTTCGCAAGTTCGTCAAGCACATCTGTTTTGTGCGAATGAATAAACTTGATTCTGTCTGTCTTTGCACATTCCTTAAATTCTTCGATTTTCTCTTCATCAAAAAATTGGTGCAAACAAACCGTAAAAACGGAATTTGTTTTATCAAGATAATCGGCAAGTTTTTGGCTTGAAAGCACACCCTTAATCTGATGCATAAGCATCTGTGTCATATAGTTGTCGCCAAGGTACTCTCTCCATGTCATAAACCAAAGTATATTCTTGCCGTTGTGCGGCTGTGCATGGTATGCCTTGTGGCGCTTTACAAGCTCAATGTAGCGTGGCGGATAAATTCCGTAGTAAAGCTGATAATCTTTGAATTTATTGTAATCCATAAGAGTGGGCTTAATGTTCTTGTTGTAATACAAAAAACGGAACATATTATTATTGTAGCCATAGCCCTTATATTCAATAGCTTTAATGCCAAGTGTGCCGTGCTGTAAGTAAATAAGAGGCTTTTCTATGAAAAAGTCTGTCTTAAAAAAGCCGAGCTTTGTAGGAGTAATATCCTTGTAACTCAAAGAAACAAAGTACATATCGGCATTTAAGTAAATCTTAAAATGCTTTACTGTGTTTTTCCAAACAACAAAACTCTTTTCTTTGTCAGAAAGAGAGGCGTAGGTTTCTTTATTGGTGGCATTTTTTTCAAGCACAATGTACTTGTCTATACCGTCCCTGCGGCGTACTACCTGTTTCCAAAAATAATATGAGTTATTATTTGAGGTTGCGGCAAGATTTTCGCCAAACAGCCATATAAAATTTCTACCCATCAAATTACTCCTTTAGTATATGGTTTATGCCTCGGTAATTTTACCGAAACCGCAAAATGCAAATTAAATAAACTAAAATTACAGCTCAAAAGTTGATTTTTCAGGCAAAAGTTTTTCAAATGCGTCAATGACGCCCTGCTTTTTCACCTCAAAATCTGTAGTTTCGGCTGTATCGTTAATACAAATCATATTATGCTTTTGTGAAGGAATATCCCTGCACAAATCGGGATAATTATACTCCTTGACATGATAGCAGTATGCAAAGCTGTCCCTGCGGACTGTATAATTGCCTGCCGCCAACTGCCAGAACTTCATAAGCCACTGGTTTACATTGCCTGTTTTTCTGAATTTATCCATACAGGTAGAATCCAGCGCATCGTATTCTTTTTCCCAAATTTCTTCAAAAGTCGCTTTCATAAAACTTGACGGAGTGTGCTGATAGTAAAAGCCCGGAAACCAATGCCACGGCAACAAAAGCGTCGTTTTTAAATGATTTTTCATTCCGTTCTTACCGCTATACCACTTTTTCCAGTCACGCTTAAAGACTTTTTCCTTATCGAAATGGTCATTAATGATAGAAACATCTGCGCCGTTAAAAAAGCCTGCGCTGTCCTTATTAAAGCAAATGCAGTCAAGCGCAAATGTATCGCAAGGCATACCGTCTTTGAAAAAGTCCTCCGGTTTAGTCGGTGCGGTAATAAACATATCGTCATTAAAATACACAAACTGTTCCGAAAGTCCCTTTATACGGTGCAAATTAAGCTCAATAGTATGTGAATTAAAGGTAGGAAGATACTTTGACGGAATGTAATCTTTATGATTTACAATGTTAAGTTTTGGGTTTGTTGTATCAAGCCACTTCGGCAGATGTCCCCAGGTGACAAAGTGAATTTTATTTACCCAAGGGGCAAACTTTTCCACACCTCTGAACCAATACTGCAAGTTGTCCCAATCTCTGAAACGGACTTCACTGTTGGCATTGGTGACCGTTTTGCCGTCATACTTGGCTTTTTCCTCCTGCCACTGCTTATCGTTGCCGTCAACCCAAATTATTACAAAATCAATCGGGTTTGTGTTTTTCTCTTCCATACATACCTCACGGCCATCTTTCTTTGACAGCCTCGTAATTTCTCTTTGAATTTTCCGTATCGTACAAGTCAAAAAATTCCTTGTGTCTGTTTAAATAAAGCTCTGTGTTCGCAAACGAACGCTGTGCCATCTGCTCTATATAATTCATAAGTCCCTGTTCTTCGTTATAAACAGGGCCAAATCCGTCCTCGGTATAGTCAAAATAACCTTTGCCGTAGTGCTGCTCCGAAAATCTTTCATAATCAAACTGAAAATACGCAAGCGGCTTTTTCATATAAGCAAAGTCAATCTGCACGCTTGAGTAATCGGTAATCATAAATGCCGAGCTTTTCATAAGCTCCTGCACGGTATATTCGGGATATTTGCAGATTGTAAGGTACGGATTGCTCTTTGAAAAGCAGTCGATAAATCTCTGCATATCCCTGTGCGGGTAAAACATAACAGTACAGCCGTACTTTTCGCAAATTTCTTCAAGTCGTTTGCTGTTGATTATTTTACTCCAATTTTTAAAATAATCGCTCTCGCAAAAAGCCTTTTTATCATCTTCAATGCTTTTTGAAAGTGCGTCTGTACCGATCCAGTCACGCCATGTCGGCATAATAAGTATCTGATTCGGCACTGTTTTAAAATCGTGAAGCTTGTCCCAGCGGGGAAGTCCGAGTAATTTTACAGTGCCCTCAGGATAACCGTAATTATTGTTTACATACTCCCATTCCCTGTATGTGCTGGTGACAAACATACTCATTTTTGTGTTTTTATAATAAAGAAAATCAATATTTGTAAGAATTACCCCATGTTGCAAAAACACACGGCTGTTGCGCAAAATTCCGTAAACCTCAAGCAGATAGCATACGGCATAGTTCGGCTTTCCGCCCTTTTGAGAACTGATGTTTACCTTTGCGGTAAGATATAAAATCCAGTGGGCAAAACTGCCGTACTTTACGGTTTTGCCGGTTTTTTTGACATTTTCGTAATCAACGCTGTTTTTATACACCGCATAAACGCAGTCCTGTTCGGGATGATTTTTGCATACATATTCAAAAAAACAAAATCCGTTGTCCGTTGCCTCCACGCCGTTATCGCACACAAGCCATAAATCTTTTCTGAAAATTTTATACACAAGTGCAATCGGCAAGGCAAATATAAACAGAAAAATATGCAGTATATCTCTCGGTTTTACATCTTTGAGTTTTTCAAAAAATCTTGACATACCGCCACCGTTAAGACATAAACTCTTCGTACAAAGGAAGCACCTCTTCGGTAGTGCCCTGCATCTTTACTACGCCATCGTGCAGCCAAAGAATATTGTCACAGAGCTTTCTGAGTGTGTCGGAGCTGTGCGATACAATAACAACGGTTCTGTCTTTGTTCATAATAAGGCTACGCATTTTTTCGTAGCTCTTCTTCTTAAACTTTGCGTCACCAACGCTCAAGACCTCATCAATAAGCATAATCTCGGTTTCGAGAATCGCCGTAATTGAGAACGCAAGTTTAGAGTACATACCGCTTGAATATGTCTTTACAGGACGGTCAATAAAGTCGCCAAGCTCAGAAAACTCAATGATTTCGTCGAGTTTTTCTTCAATCTGCGGTCTTTCAAAGCCTAAAAGCATACCCGAAAGGAAAATATTTTCCCTGCCGCTTAATTTATTCTGAAAGCCAACGCCGATAGAAAGCAAGGAAATTGAATGACCGTGCAAGTCGATTTCGCCCTCATCAGGTGAAAAAATGCCTGCGATTGCCTTAAGAAGTGTAGATTTACCGCTGCCGTTTTTGCCGACAATACCCAAAATCTGACCCTTTTCAACCTCAAAAGAAACACCCTTTACAGCCTCAAAATACTCAATTTTCTTATTCTTTCTCGGTGCAAAAATAGACTTTAAAAGCGAAACCTTTTTAAAACATCTGTATTTAATTTTAACATTTCTGACTGAAATTGCTGATTCTCCCATAATTAAATCACCTTTACATAGCTGTTTTCGTGCTTATAAATCGTTCTGATGCCAATAACACTGATAACGATGCCAACAACAAACCACGCAAGCAATGCCACCCAGTGTGGATCCTGATTATAAATAAGCACTCGTCTTAAATCGCAGATAATAAGAGCTATCGGATTACATTTAATCAAAAGCTCACCCAAAATACCGTCAAGTTTATTTTCGATTGAATAGAAAATACCTGAAATGTAGAATCCGAGCTGTAGCACAATAGTAATTACATTGAGCAAGTCCTCAACAAATACGCCAAAGTGGAGCATAATTGTACTGCAAGCAAATGTGATTACCACCAAAAGGGCCATAATCGGCAGTGCCCAGAACATTCTCCAGCTTAAAGGCACTTGGTAAATAATCATAAGAAGAACCGTAAGAGCATAGGATACAAGCATCTTAAAACCGTAAACACCGATTTTTTCAAGAATAAATATGTGCTTAGGTATATAAACTTTCGTGACAATCATCTTTTTGGACTGCACGACTTTTACGCAGCTTTTAACAACCTTGCTGAAGAACTGCCAACAGTTAAGACCGATAAATACGAATACCGGGAAATACGGCTCGCCGCTCTTAAATACAAGGATTGCGATAAACGAATACACAAGCATAAAGAAGAACGGATCAAGAATCCACCACAGCCAGCTCAAGAAAGAGCCCGCTACTTCGGACTTAAGTTCCGCCTTTGAAGAAAATACCGTGTAGTTAAAGAATTTTTTGATGTCCTTAAAAAATCTGCTCATCTTTAATAACTCACTTCCAAATCATAAAATTTCATTCTGACACATAATAACCTATCTTGAATTATATCATTATACTGTCAATATTTCAAGTATTGTGTATTTTTCGTGTGACGAATTTTGAGAGCTTTTCTGCAATTTTTCTGTTAAAGAATTTGCAAATAATACACATAATACTTACAATGTCTTAAAAAAAGAATTATTATACAAATTATACTTTACAATATTGTTACATTTAATTCGGCACAGAGTTTTTAACATAATTATAATATAATGTTAAAAACTTTGCCCGATTAAAAAATGACCGCAATCTTTATCGGATTTACGGTCATTTATTTTTTATTCAATTTACATTAATTATTGATATTTTCTTCAAGTTCGTCAACGCTTGTTTCTGTAATTACGGTGTTTCCGTTGTCAAACTTAAAGCTCATATTAAAATAATAATCGCTGTCTTTTCTGATAGCCGCTATGTATTTAAATGTAGTTGTTTTATCACTGTCAATCATTAAATTCAAACTTTGAGAATCATAATCACTGATAAAATATTTATAATTGTCGCTTACAACCGCAATCGGAATAATATAATCGGAAGACAGTCCGTCATAAGGAACTATGTCCGCATCTGTGTCTTCAGACGCTGAAATTTCCTTTAAATATACTTTTTTGCCGCTGTTACTGAAATTATCGGCATTAACGGTAAATTCATATATCGCAAAGGTTTCCGTATCATAAGCAACGCTGTCGTCAAAATCGCTTTCATCTAATGTAGCGCCGCCCGTTTGCAGGTTACTGCCCTTAATATAGGTATCATAAATATATTTTGTGCTCGGCTTTGTTACATCAGTTACTTTTACAGTACCGAAATCGGTATCTGCCTCTTCAAATAAACTGCTGTAAATTTTATCGCAGTTCTTTGTAAAAACAACCTTGCCTTTACTATCGCCGCACTCATAATTATAGTTTATCTTCAAACTGCCGTCCTCTTTACGATTTGAATCACAGCGATATATGGTAAATGTGTCGCTTGTATGCGGTTTTATTGTGAGTTTATCGGGATTTCCGTCAACGCTGACATTTGTAAACGAATAATTCATACTGCTGTCCTTGACGGTAACATTAAAATCATCAAAAGATATTGTGAAATCATCGTCGGTGGTATTTTCAACATAAAAATCAAACTTATACTCTTTCGGAGCATCATATGAGGATGTCATTGACTCTAACGAAAAAGCACCTGTTTGAATATCGGTCATTGTTATGCCGCCAAACAATGTTTCGGCTTTCTCTCCTACTTTGTATTGAGTAGAGTCAATTTTATCAACATCTGTGGGTTCCGACAGTTGTAAATCGAGACTGTTTACTATGGCCGACACTATTACAATTACCACACCTGCCAAAATTACTCCGCCGAGTATGCAAGCGGCAACAATTTTTCCTGTTCTGCCGCTGTTCTTTTTAGGTACAGGCGATTGTGTGGGAATAGGCGCAACTCCGTTCTGCCCCTGTACGGGAACATTTACAAAACCGTTTGGTCTTTGCTGTGGAATATAAGAAAAATTCGTCTGCTGTTGAGGCTGTGTACCCGAAAAATTACTTTGCTGCGGTTGAGCCTGAATATTTTGATAATTATTCTGCTGTGCAGTGTTGGCATAATTTGTATTATTTTGGTTTTGTACTGCCGATGCAGAATTGTTTAAGGGTTGTTTGTTCTCAATATTTATATATGGGTTCTGTTTATTTTCGGTTTGTGGTGATTGTGATTTAAGCGAAGCTCCGCACATTGTGCAAAAGTTGCCATCACAATCAAATCCGCAGTTTGGACATTTCATAATAAAGTTCTCCTATATTTATGTTTATACACTGCTATAATAAATCAAAAATAAACAAAAGTCAATGCATTTTTAGAATATTTTGCTATTGAATTTACAAAATTGTTGTTGAAATATTTTAGCCGCTGTTGTATAATTTTATTGAAATGTATCGAATAAACTTGCAAAATAATTGAATTTTTGCATTAAACAGAAAAAATATGAAATAATGGGAGTTTTAATTATGAGAGGATTGTATTCTTCAAAGACTAAAATTCGTCAGCAGATATTTACCGAAGTTGCTCGTTTTGCGTACGAGGGCGGTGATTATTCTAAATTTGAAAGTCTGCCTTACAAAATTATTCCGGGCGAGATTTCCACTTACAGAGAAAGCGTTTTCCTTGAGCGTGCCATTGTAGGTGAAAGACTGCGCCTTGCCATGGGACTTAACCTGTTGTCGGCAGATGAACAAGCGCCTATTTCGACAGGCGTTGAAGAAAGTATGATTGACGAAAAGGTATATGAACCGCCGCTGATTAATATTATTAAGTTCGCTTGCCACAGCTGTCCCGAAAAGCGTGTGTTCGTAAGCAACGGCTGTCAAGGTTGTCTTGAACACCCTTGTACCGAGGTTTGCCCGAAAGGCGCTATCTCAATCGTGCACGGCAAATCTTTTATTGACGAAGAAAAATGCATTAAGTGCGGCAAGTGCCAAAGTGCGTGCCCTTACAATGCAATTATAAAGCAGGAGCGCCCCTGCGCAGCTGCCTGCGGTATGAAAGCAATTCACAGTGATGAATACGGCAGAGCGGATATTGACTACAACAAATGCGTAAGCTGCGGAATGTGCCTTGTAAGCTGTCCGTTCAGCGCAATTGTTGACAAAAGCCAGATTTTCCAAACAATAAAGGCTTTACAGAGTGATACTCCCGTTTATGCCGCAGTTGCACCCGCTGTTGCAGGTCAGTTTGCAGGACTTCCTGCAACAAAAATAAGAAATGCGTTCAAGGCACTCGGCTTTGAAGATGTTGTAGAGGTTGCCGTGGGAGCCGATCTTTGCACCGTTGAAGAGGCAAAAGACTTTATGGAAGAAGTGCCTGCCAAACAGCCGTTTATGGCTACTTCGTGCTGTCCCGCATGGAGCGTTATGGCTAAAAAGACATTTCCCGACATTGCGTCTTACATTTCAATGGCTCTCACCCCTATGGTACTTACAGGCAGACTTACAAAACAGGATCACCCGGGTTGCAGAGTAGTATTTATCGGCCCTTGCGCGGCTAAAAAGCTTGAGGCAAGCCGCAGAAGTATAAGAAGTGACATTGATTTTGTGCTCACTTTTGAAGAAGTGGCGGGAATGTTTGCCGCCAAAGAGGTAGATTTTGCGGCGCTTGAACCCGATGAAGAACCGCTTTCTTTCTCAAGTGCGGACGGCAGAGGTTTTGCCGTAAGCGGCGGTGTTGCAAAAGCGGTTGTAAATGCAATACACAGAATGAACCCTGAGCGTGAAGTAAAAATTGCAAACGCACAGGGACTTGACGAGTGTATGAAATTGTTAAGAATGGCGAAAGCAGGCAAATATAACGGATACCTGCTTGAGGGTATGGCTTGTCCGGGCGGCTGTGTGGCAGGTGCAGGCACAATAAATGTACCCGAAAAATCCGCCGCAGAAAACCTGAAGAGTAAAAAGAGCAGTCCATTTGAAACCGCCTGTGAATCTCCGTATGTAGACATTTTGCCCGAACTTGAAAACCTCTACAATGAGTTTTCTCATAAAAATAATGAATGATTTTAAAGTTGGGTAAATTATGGTTTAACTCACAGTTTAGCCAAGCAATTATAAAAGTTTGGTCGACCTTTTTAAAGGTCGTGGGTGTGGGCAAAGCCCACAAATACTTTCCATTTATGCAATCTAACGATAGCCAAACAGCTCGCTGTTTGGCGGCTTGAACACAACGGCGAAAGCCCTTAAATGCGATAGCAACAAAAAAGCCATTCATTAAACAATAAATAAGCAAATTCTTTTCTAAAAGGCTGTCGCCTGTTTTAACAAACTTAGTTTTAGCACGCAAACAGCGTGGCTGTTTGCGCCTGATAAATTGTTATATCGGAAGATTTTTATGGGCGCTGCCCAAACCCGCAATTTTTGAAAAAATTGAGTAAACTTTTTGTTTTTTGGAGGATAATTTAGCGTTAGCTAAATTTCAATGCCCGACCAATATTCCGTTAAACCATAATTTGCCAACATTTTAACAAAAATCGTTTTTAAAGCAAAAGACAAAAAAGCACCGACTTTTCAAATCGGTGCTTAAATTATTACTTATGAAGATTTAATTTTTCCATAATTTTATCGACGGTTTCTTCAAGATTTGACGCATTCTCAAAATCAACGGTTACATCTGCATATTTTTCATAAAGAGGTGTTCTCTCTTTAAAAACATCGTTAAGAGTTTCGCCGTCTTTAAAAGCAATTCCCCTTGTCGCTACATTTGTAACTCTGCGTATAATTTCATCAATCGGCACATTAATATACACAACCGTACCGATTTTTTTCAAATGTTCCATACCTTCTGCGCTAAGTACCATTGAGCCGCCTGTCGCCACAACTGTTTTCTCGCAGTCAAGCTCTTTGCCTAATTGATTTTCAATTTTCAAGAAAGCATCATAGCCGTCCTGATCAAGTATCTTTTGCAGTTTTTTGCCTGTTTTCTTAGTAATAATCAAGTCTAAATCCACAAAAGAATATCCGCTGTATTTTGCAAGCAGAACACCAAGCGTACTCTTACCCGAACCCGGCATTCCTATAAGTATAATGTTATTGTTATTCATATTATAAAATCCTTACATTGAGAGAGTCTGTGCTTGAAGTAGGTGCAGTTCTGTTTGAAGAAATTACAACTACAATATCGCCCTTTTTAAAGTAGCCCGTGCTTAAAGCCTTTTCCATTGCCTGCTTTGTAATGGCATCGGAAGTTTTCTTTTCTTCACCGATAAGTGCTGTAATACCCCAATTAAGGCAAAGTTTTTTACAAACAAGCGAAGAGGTAACAACTGCAATTATCGGAACATTCGGGCGGAAATGTGTCATTGCTCTTGCAACTTTACCTGTAGCACTCTCAACAATAATAGCTCTTGCGCCAATCTGATGAGCAATATCTCTTGCCGCACGGCAAATACTGCCTCTGATTGGGTTGCTGTCCTGAATACTGTGATGTTCGATATAGTCTTTAAGAGCTGTAAACTCACCGTTCTGCTCTGCCTCAAAGCATATAGCGTCAAGAGCCTTAACACTTTCAACAGGATACTTACCTGCGGCAGACTCACCCGAAAGCATAACGGCGCTTGTACCGTCATATACAGCATTGGCAACATCGCTGATTTCAGCTCTTGTAGGACGAGGTGAAGAAGTCATACTCTCAAGCATTTGAGTTGCTGTAATTACATATTTACCTCTTGCAACGCACTTTCTGATAAGTGTTTTCTGAATTTCAGGAAGTTTGATAAACGGAATTTCAACGCCCATATCACCTCTGGCAACCATAATGCCGTCGGCGCAGTCAATAATAGCGTCCATATCGTCAACACCGCTCTGATTTTCAATCTTTGCGATGATTTCAACATATTCAAATCCAAGGCTGTCGATAAAATCTCTTAATGTTTTAACATCTTCGTGTGTACGCACAAACGATGCAGCAACTACATTTGCGCCATGAGTAAGACCAAATTCAATATCTTTTCTGTCCTGTGCACTGACATAAGGCATATTTATATGATAACCGGGAATATTAATACTCTTTCTGTTCTTAAGTGTACCGCCCTTAACTACTTTGCAAATGATTTCATTAGGAGTCATACTGTCAACAACTATTGAGATAAGACCGTCATCTAATAATAATTCTCTGCCTATTGCCGCTTTGCCGTCGGCATTGAACAAATCAATAAGCTTAGGGAAAGAAATTGCCACGCCTGTTTCGTCACCGACTTCTTTATTCTTGCAAAGGCTGAAAAGCTGACCTTCAATAAGTTCTATACTGCCGTTTTCAAATGTGCATACTCTTACTTCCGGACCTTTTGTATCTAGAAGAATTGACACAATTTTTCCGCTTTCGGCAATAGCTTCTTTGAGAACATTAAAAGTGTTTTCCAAATCGTCATATGCTCCGTGTGACATATTAATACGAGCAACATTCATACCTGCGTTGATCATCTCAAGCAAGGTTTCTTTATTGTTGCAGGCAGGACCAATTGTGCAAACAATTTTAGTCTTTCTCATAATAACCTCCATAATTAAATCAAATACTATCCTTAATAATACCCAAAATTTTCACAAATACATTATATACCATTATCGTAAGTTTTTCAATAAATTTTGTGTAAATTTATAATTAAATAATAGAAATATGACTTTTAAAAAGCAAAATACCGCTTGAAATCTTCCGAAATCAAGCGGTATAAAAATTTAAATTTTATTGTGCAATTATCTGCTGTAAAGCTGTGACATCTCTCACATCAATAATTCTGTCTTTGTTTATATCAGCCATTTTTACACCTTCAATGTCAAGTGTTGCACTTTCTGCAATGTAAAGCTGAAGAGCCGTTGCATCACGAACATCTAAAATTCCGTCATTGTTAAGGTCATTTTCAATTCTTGGATTTGACGGTTTGTAGTCAGCATACATTTCGTTGCTAAGCCAAGCCGCACGGCTTGTAAGCCAATCGGCACAATAATTGTACTTTCCGTCAAAATTGTTACTGTACTTTGTAGCAGTATTGCTTACTGTATATTTGCCTGTGGAATAGTCAAAGGTAGCTACATTGAGTTTGCCGTGGTCTGCAATCCAGCTGCCTGTATTGAGCAACCAACCGCTCTTGTAGTTCATCTCTGCACTGCCCTTTAGGTAGTTATAATAAACATCAGATGAATAAATTTCTCCCTCACTTACTCCGCTTGACATAAATGTTTTGAGAGCCGGAACAAAGTCCTCAAACCAAACCTGCGGTGCAGCCTTAATAACATTTTTATTTCTCGAAATAAGATTCATAACATTGTTTGTGCTGTTGCTGTTTTTACCTTTATCTTTGTATTTGCACCACCAACCGCTGTACTGTTCATAGTCATTTACTCCTATATTTCCGAGATCCCATTCAACGCCCTTTGCGTTACCGAGCGAGTTATCGTAATCCCATACAGGAGAACCGTAGAATTTCCAATTACCTTTTTCGTCCTGCTTATATGTAAAGTAAAGACTTGATACGCCCGAATCCCAGTTTTTGCCGAGTTCGTTTATAAGATAAATCTTTGTTACAGAATCAACATCAGCATAATCGGCAAGATTTGCACTTGAGCTTTTGATTGCGTTATAAAAAGCGTCAAACTTTTCTTTTACATAATTCTTAACTTCGTTGTAGCCTTTGTCCCCCGGTGCAAGCTCGGGAGTTTTTATTGTAATCTTATTACCGCTTGATGAATTAAAGTGGTAATCGTCATCGTTTGCGCTTGCGTCAACCTCGCATACAAATTGGAAGTTTTCGTTGATTGAGCCGTCCTTGTTGAGGTAGCCTTTATCGTCAATATCGCTTAAAAGGTTAGTTTTACCTGTGTCAATCTTTTGGCACATCTGGTAAGAACCCCAATAATAGCCGTCTGAATAAAAATCTACATAGCGTGAATCGGAAGCGTACGGCATATCTACCGCATCAGAAAGGTCATATAAAAATCTGTTTCTTGAAAGAGAATCGTCCTGATAATTTGCAAGCATTGAAAATTTCTTACACTTGTCCATTGAACCGATTGTTACATTATCTTTAAAAGTAACATTGTACGGTTTTTTAGCCTTGCCCCAGGTTGAGTTTCCTCTTCCCTTTATTTTCTTAACATCGGCAGTTTCAATTGTGCCGTCTGCATCGATAATTGCGGCTGTTGCGCTTGCGGAATTACTCTTATCACGATTAAGGTATGTGATAAGCTCCGTACCGTTACCGTCGGCATTGTCATTATTGATATATACGGCGGACTCTGCGGTTGATTTCATAAAAATCAAAGTAAAGTTTTTGCCGCCCGCATTTACCTTATACTCAACATTTGTATTGTACGGTACCGAACCCGACTTATGTGAGTCAACAGTAACACCGTTTATTGTAATCGGTGATGAATAAGCGTTGTAAATATCAACTTTTTCTCCGTTTGCCGAGGAAGGCAGGAAGAAATACTTTTTATTACTGTCTATTTCGTTAAAGTTCTCATCGTGTACACTTTGCCATCTCAGCCAAGCCTGTGTATCTTCAGAGTTTAAAACAGCGTGAGCATATAATGCGTCATATGTCTTAAATCCCGGAGTAGAAACGGTGGATTCGGTTGTCTGTGCCGCAAGAGCAGATACAGAAAAGCCTGTAGTAAGCATTACAGCAGAAAGTCCTACTGCAATAATTTTTGCTAATTTCAATTCAAACACTCCTAAAAATTCATTCAGTTTTCACATATCTATTATATCATAGAAAAAATTAAATTACAATGTCAAATTTTGCAAATTATTATTTAAATAATTACGCTTTATTTTTATAATATATTTTGCTATAATAGGAACAATAACATTAGATAAGGAATGATTTTATGAATAATTCAAAGCATAAAGCAAAGAGGCTTTCTGTTGCACTTTTGATTGCCGTACTTGCCGTTTCAACATCATTTGCAAGTGTAATGACAGGCTGCGGTAATAAAGATGAGAGTTCATCAACCGCTGCGACCGTAACAAGCACTGCTTCTGCCGCTGAAAACACAACTGTTGCAAACGACAAATCAGAAAGCGAATTAAATACAGAAAGCAGCACTCAAAGCTCAAGTTCAAATTCAACTGCTAATTCTTCACAAACCTCCGAAAAATCCGAATCGAACGGTTCTTCCGATTCTTCAAAAACCGAATCAAAATCAGAAAGTTCCAAAAACGATGCATCAAGCAAAAATGACACAAGCAAAAATGACACAAGCAAGAATGACTCGGGCAATAAATCTTCCGATACACTTTCTGTTGACGGTCACGATTACAAAAAAGGCGATACCGTAACAGTTACCTATACAGTTAAAAGCACAAAGGTACTCGCAAACTTCCAGGGTACTATAACTTACGATTCTTCAAAACTTAAAGTTAAAAAAGCCGAGCTCCAAAGTCCTGTTAAATCAAACAGTATTGTTAATGCCAAAAATGCCGGTGTAATTAAATTTAACGGTTCAGACATTACAAGCGGATACGATTTCACAAATGGCGGCGACCTTATTGTAGTAACTTACGAAGTAACGGGTACAGGTTCTGCAAAGACAAGCTATTTATGGGAATCTGCAAGCACTATTGAAAATAATAAGATTATAACCCATATTGATGCCAACGGAAAATCAGACGGTACAGTTTCACTTTCAACATCTTATAAATAAAATGTTAAAAACTCTCGCTTGGGCGGGAGTTTTTTATGTTGGGGCAACATTAATAAATTATGATTTAGCGGAGTGTCGGTCGGGCATTGAAATTTAGCTAACGCTAAATTATCCTCCC
>OGLR01000619.1_pt1 | contig 15289 bp, 8 predicted proteins | sample 1572931 | NCBI WGS metagenome assembly OGLR01 (sample SAMEA2581997, study PRJEB24529) | metagenome | biome: Human gut stool | place: China | collected 2011 | reverse complement strand
GCCGGTTCTGTTGTTTAACTTTTAATCTTTCGGTAAAAATTTACCGAAGTATTGTTACAGATAATCTATGAGAAGCGTACAAAAACAAATCAGCTTATTATTAATCTTATTAATAAGCTCTTCACTAAATGTTCTAGCACAGAACAAAACGATTACCGGTACGGTAAGAGATGCTAATGACGTAGTTATCGGAGCCTCCGTCACAATCAAAGGCAACAAATCACTTGGTACCATCACTGACATAGAAGGTACATATAGTATTTCCGTTCCAGAATCAGCTCAGGAATTAATCTTTTCTTATGTGGGATATGAAACCCAAATTGTTCCTATAAAAGGGCGTACAACAATTAACATTACTTTATCAGAAAGCAGCCAAATGCTGGATGAAGTTGTTGCTATTGGATATGCAAAGGTACAACGCAAAGACCTAACTGGAGCTATTTCTTCAGTTGGAGGAAAAGAACTTGCGAATGTTCCTGTAACCACAGCTATGCAAGCCTTACAAGGAAAAGCAGCAGGTGTCAATATTGTAACAGCTAGTGGTGCTCCAGGGGCAAGTGCCAATATTACTATTCGAGGTGGTATGTCTCTTACTCAAGGGACAGAACCACTTTATATTGTCGATGGATTTGAAATGGGAGATGCACTCGATAATATTGATATTAACGATATTGAAAGTATAGATGTCTTAAAAGATGCTTCATCAACAGCCATTTATGGTGCACGTGGCTCCAATGGTATCATTGTAATAACAACAAAATCAGGTAAAAAAGGTAAAACACAAATTTCATACAATACATATTTTTCGTTTGACAAATTAGCAAAAAAACTAGATATGCTAAATAACGTAGAAGAGTATGTAAAATATCAATATGAATTTGCTGCTATGCGAGAAAATGCGTTAACAGCATACTCTAATGTATACGATAATGCCATAGGAATTGATCAAGATGACTTTTATACAGGAGCCTATGAACGCATCGCAAATCGTTATTCAGGAACAGAAGGTATTAACTGGCAAGAAGAAGTTTTTGGAGGATCAGCTATGACACAAAGTCATAATGTAAATATCTCAACAGGAACAGAAAAGACTCAAGTCATGTTAAGTTATAATTATAATGGACAAGATGGTCTTTTAGCAAATCACTCCTCTAACAAAAGTTCATTCCGTGCAAAAATCAATTCAGAATTATATAAAGGAATCCGACTAGACGTAAATACAATGTTTTCTAATAAAAGTACCGATGGAGGTGGTAAATACGACGGTATGCGAAATGTACTGTTGCAACCCATTCACGGAGGAACGCTTTTTACACAAGACGAATTGTTGTACACTCAAACATATCCAGACTATACTAGCATGGATTCTGCATTCAATACGCCTAATCCTTTAGTACAGAATAATGCTTCAACCTCTAACAGTCGGTCTCGTCTATTCAGCGTAAATGCCGGAATTGAATTCGATTTTCTTAAATACTTTACATATAGAGTGGCAGGAAGTTATACCTGGTCAAACTCAAAATCGACATCCTTTGCCGATGAAAATTCTACATCTTATATCATGGATCCCGAGAATACAGGTATAAATGGAAGTATTGGGAACAAAGAATCTTACAAATATCAAATTACAAATACATTAAATTATAATCAGACATTTGCCCAAAAGCATAAAGTTAATGTATTGCTAGGACATGAAGTCACCTACTCTGAGTCAGAGAAAAATTCAATGAAACTCAGAAAATTCCCGTATCCTAACCATGGATTGGACCAGATTGACCAAGCAGAAGTCTATGAAAAAGATGCAGGTCATTCGCATAGCGGTATGGTTTCTGCTTTCATCCGTGCCAATTATACGTTTGACGAACGATACTTGTTTACAGCAACTTTACGAGGCGACGGATCTAGTAAATTTGCACCGGCAAACAAATGGGGCATATTCCCTTCAGTTTCAGCAGCATGGCGTATATCAGAAGAAGCTTTCTGGAAAGGTCATCAAATAGAAAATATCATAAACAACATGAAATTACGTATTGGTTACGGTACAACCGGTAACAATGGTATCGGAGACCGTCTATACGTTACGAGCATTCAGCAAACCAGCTACCCGATTAATAGTGATGCAGGAAATTCTGCCTATTTGCCTGGAGAAACTTTAGGTAACAAAGACTTGAAATGGGAAACATTAATCTCGACCAACGTCGGACTTGATTTATCATTTTTCAACAGCCGCATCAACTTTACAGCAGAATGGTATAACAATCAATCTAAAGATTTACTAATGCAATGCGTTATTCCTAGTTCTACCGGCTATAAAAACCAATACCAAAATGTGGGAAAAATGCGAAACCGTGGATGGGAATTCACTTTAAACACTGTAAACGTACGCACAAAAGATTTTAGCTGGACTAGTGATTTAAACTTGTCATTTAATTCATCACATGTTGAATCACTTGAAGAAGGGCTGAATGAAAAAACATTTGCAGTAGGAAACAGCCGCTCTGGAATGGTTACTTACTATGCTACTGTAGGACAAGGGCTAGGAGATATGTATGGATATGTCTATGAAGGTGTTTATACAACGGAAGACTTTATAGAAAGTAAAGATGCCGATGGAAATACAGTCTTCACCTTGCGCGACGGAGTAGTAAGACCATCGGAAGGAAGTGTTCAACCAGGCGATATAAAATATGCAGCCGACGATGTAGATGAAAACGGAAACCCTATCTTCACAAGAAAAAATGTAAAAATCGGTAACGGTACACCGACTTGCATAGGTGGTTTCAACAATAGCTTCAGCTACAAGGGGTTCGACTTAAGCGTCTTCATGAAATTTGCCCTTGGACAAGACATCTACAATGCTACAAAACAAAGTATGTCACCATATGCACAATTCCAAAACATTCCAACCGAATTTAATAACTATTACCGTGTAATTGATCCGGCTACAGGAAAAAAAGCTACAACATTAGCCAGATTAAAAGAACTGAATCCTAGTGAAAGCAACCGTTTGTGGAGTTTGAGCCTCAACAATGCTACCAGCGGATTTTATCCATCTTCATATTACGTAGAAGACGGTTCATACCTGCGTATCGCACAAGTGACATTAGGCTACACATTCCCTAAAGCATGGACAACAAAAGTAATGATTTCAAATGCCCGAATCTATTTCACAGCTAACAACTTAGCCACAATTTGCGGATATTCTGGCTACGACCCTGAAGTAAAATCAGCAAATGACAATGTGGTTTGTACTCCTGGATATGACAGCTCCATGTATCCACGTTCCAGAAGCTATGTTATAGGTCTTAATTTAACATTCTAAAAAACTGATACAATCATGAAAAATATAACATCAACATTAAGAAGAAAACTAATTTTATCAGCATTAGTAACAGTCTCATTAAGCTTAGGAACAAGTATGACATCTTGTTCTGACTGGTTAGAAATGGAAGCTTATACTAGCGATGATATAGAAACCACTTTCAGTGATGAGGTTAGAGCTGATAAATTTGTACAAGGTTGTTACCGTGGATTGATACATAACGAAATGTATTACCAATTAGGTATGGGAGAAACAGTTATGCACTCATGTGAAGATGGCTCTACAAATAATAGCAAATATATGATGTGTAATTACAAATTTGATGCTTTAATTCCCGCAACAGTAACTACTATTTACAAAGAACAATATCGTATTATTGAAGCGACCAATATTGCCATCTCAAATTTAAGCAAAATGCCAGAAACTGAAAAACGCAATCAATTATTAGGTGAAGCCATCTGTATCAGAGCATTTTGTTACTTAAACTTAATCCGCATATATGGAGATATACCTGCTGTTTACACTCCTTTAGAAGAAATGGATCCTAACGATGAAAATACATTTTATCCTAAGCGTTCATCACGTGATGAAATTTATGACAAAGTTATTTCAGAAGTGCAAAGTGTTATTGACTGGCTACCTTGGTTTGAAGAAAGCGACTATCAGACTCCTGAACGTATAACTAAGCAAGGAGCTTATGCATTATTAGCTCGTTTAGCTCTTTATGCAGGAGGGTACTCACTCCGTTGGAATCTAGAAACTAATGATCCAGCTACACTCAAGATGGCTCGTCGTGATGATGCAACCCGAGTAAAAGAACTTTACCAAATAGCAGATAATGCTTGCTTCCAAATTATAAACCACGGAAGTAACTCGTTAGTACAAGCTCATGAAGACATGAGTGGTTTCCAATATCTATGGTACAATCACTGCCAAAGAAATTTCGCAGCCACCAATACAGAAATATTATGGGAAACAGCACAATATGGTGACGTAACAAATTCTCAATTTACAACTTATGCTCAGCCTGGTTCACGAGGTGGTAAATATGGCTCATTGAAAGCTATGCAATTCATGTTACCCACATATTACCTATCATTCAATCCCAAAGATACACGCCGCGATGTTTCATGTACCTCATATAGCATTTATTTCCTAGAAAAAGGAAGTGCTAATGACACTTGGGTTGATGTAGGAACAACTTACTCTTGCATAATGCCGGGCAAATTCCGTCTTTCATGGTGCGTTGCCCCTCAATCAAATAAACAACGTAACCTAGATATTCCTATTTTCCGTTACGCAGATGTATTACTAATGTATGCTGAAACTCAAAACTATTTAAACAACGGTCCTACTCAGGCTGCCAAAAACGCACTACAAGAAGTACGTAACCGTGCAGGTGTCGGTGAAGAGCTTACAATCCCTAATGAACAGGAGGCTTTTGATGATGCTATTGTACAAGAGCGTAAATGGGAATTTGCTACAGAATTTACATTACGCACCGACTTGATACGTATGAATCGACTAGCAAAAGAGTTAGCTAAAACTAAACAAGCAATGAAAGATTTATCAGATCGTAAAAATGAATATGCAAATATACCTACATATCGTTTATACAAATTTCATATAGATGCTCAAGAATACGGAGATAAATTTCTTGCTGTTGATTACATAGATTTAACAGATCCATCAGAAATTGAGGTTGTAAAGAATGTACCTACAGCCAAAGAAGAATATGATGCTTTCCAAGAGAAAATATTAAATATAGTAAAAGCACATAATATTGAGGTCAGCAATGGTGACAAATGGTATCCTGTAAATATGTTTGAAGCATATACTAGCACTTTTAATGGCAATTCCCGTAAAATGGTCGGATTCAGAGCAGGATTCAACACATTACAAATAGGAAAAATCATTTATACCCTACCTACCGGATCTGCTGAAAATGGTGGAAAATATCCAACATGGATTGAATCTGCAGATGGAAGTGACGGACTATATTATGGTTTTCAAGAAAATAAATCAGAATTATGCCCATTTGCAGCAAAAAGTCCTGGACATCCATTAGTTGACAATCCTAATTTAACACAATTGCCTGGATACTAAAAATATCTTTTTCAAAAGAAAATTTTTAATTATATCCAAAGCTATCATTAGTAAAATGAGAATATAAAATAGTCCTATCATGCTTCACATTTAGAAGTAATGATAGGACTATTAAATTATCAGTTCCCCTCCTCTATAAAAAAGAAGTATCCATCTTATTTTAAAGCTAATTTCCTAGGAAATGAACATATTCCTAGTTTAGACAAGTTCTATCCCCCTCACTCATTTAAGATGTTTCTGAATCCATTTCAACTGTCCATATTCCGTATCATCTGAGGTCCAATGCTCGTTTATAGGAGTAATAAGAGCATCTTTCGGACAATCGAGCACATTGTAAACAATATAGCTGGTAGTAGGAGGACAAGTATCATCATTATACCCCCAGGTAATATATACCGGAACTTTTATCTGCTTTGCAAAATTTACAACGTCATAATAAGCTAATGTACTTATTTTTTCGGGAGTATCCATGCCTTTATAGTTTTTGAACAAATGCGGATATCCTCCCGCACGTCCTGCCTTATAACCAGCCATATCACTCAATGCCGGATGATTAGCTACACACGCTGTAACACGCTTATCCAGTCCTGCCGTAACAATAGCAAGCGCTCCCCCTTGACTACCGCCCTGAACTATTACATTTTTTCCATCCCAATCAGGTTGAGAAGTAAGGAAGTCAATAGCACGTACACAACTCATATAGACTTTTTTCATATAATAATTATCCCGGTTGTCTATACCATTAACCAGATAGTTTCCAAAAGCAGACGAAATTTCCTTAAACTCTTCGGTAGACATTTCCGGATTCAAGCCATGAATTTCCATTTCCAGACGGATGCATCCCTCTTCAGCATAATAAATATGACGCTTGGGCTCCTTGATAGTCTTTACTCCAGCTCCCGGAGGGCACAATACCACAGGATATTTCCCTGGAGCTTTTGGACGGGTAAGATAACCGTAAATATACGAACCGGGGCGGAAGCATTGCAGCTTAACCAAATAACAGTCAGCCTTTTCTGTAGAATATTCAGGAGCTGGTTTTATGGTATATTTCAACGGACACCGTGCCGCATCTTCCATATTTTTTTGCCAGAACTGATTAAAATCGTCAGGAAGCTCCGTATATGGTTGCAGCTTCTCGGGAGAGAAACCAACCTTAACGTGATGTTTATACGTTTTTCCATTCACAACAGCAACCAGACGACAGTCACGGAATCCTGGATTTTTCATCGTTCCGACATTAATGACCGCACGTCCGTTTTTCAGCTTCACGGAGCCAGTTTTATCTGCTGGCATCATATCGCCCCCGAGTTCATATTTCACTTCCACCCCATCCTGAGGAATACCATATTTATAAAACTGAACTTCTACTTGAGCCTTTTCTCCCATTTTATACAACCAGTCAGCATGATCGGGTACTGTTACCCATAATACATCACTTCGATAAGGATAATTCTCGGCGGTAGAAGAGAGAGCTGAAAACATAAATGCACAAATAAAACCTCCCTTCAAGAATAAAGACTTTACGTTTTTCATATCTATACCAATTGATTCGGTTGAACAATATTTTACCAATAGCAAAAATACATCAAAACACTTGTACTGATGTTTACTTTTTAGACATTGAAGTGTAATAACTCACCAAGATCTTCTACTATTGTATACTATTTACCGTCAAAATCAAAAAGGATAGATACAAAAAAGGACCGTATCATAGTGCGTATAGAGCAATGATACGGTCCTTTTTACTGTTGGAACAGTCAGTATTTTATTTCACAATACTTAATTCTGATAATAAATACGTTTTACACGATTCGATACACTTGTCAAAATTTCATAAGGAATCGTATTGAGCTTATCTGCTAATATTATTACAGGTAATTCATCACCAAAAATAATAGCTTTATCCCCTTCCTTACAATCAATATCTGTCACATCGATCATGCAGACATCCATACAGATATTTCCGACATAAGGAGCCTTCTGACCGTTTACCAGACAATAAGCATTACCATTTCCTAAATGTCTGTTCAAACCATCAGCATATCCAATAGGGATTGCAGCAATACGTGAATTACGTGTCAGAATTCCCTTCCGGCTATATCCTACAGTTTCATCTGCCGGAACATCGTGTATTTGCAAGATAGTTGTTTTCAAGGTACCAACATTATGCAGAATTTTATTAGTAAAAGGATCTATACCATATAATCCTATGCCTAAACGAACCATATCAAACTGTGCACCCGGATAACGTTCGATACCAGCTGTATTACAAATATGACGCAAAATTTTATGACTAAATCCTGCTTGCAGCTCAGCAGAAGCATTCTCGAAAGTTTCAATTTGCCGGCGAGTAAACGAATCAAAGCGTTCGGCATCACTACCTACCAGATGAGAGAATACAGAACGAGGAATTACAGCCGACTGACGATGTAAACGATCTACCAAGGCTGGGATTTCTTCAGGAGCAAATCCTAACCGATGCATACCCGTATCAATCTTGATATGTATCGGGAAATTGGAAACGCCTTCACGTCCGGCAGCCTTAATCAATTCTTCAAGCAAGTGAAAACTGTACACTTCCGGCTCCAGTTTGTAGTCGAACATGGTTTTAAATGCCGTAAGTTCCGGATTCATAATGATTATAGAACTATTAATTCCAGCCTTACGCAAGTCTGCTCCTTCATCGGCTACTGCCACAGCCAGATAATCTACACGGTGATCCTCCAGCGTCTTCGCTATCTCAAACGAACCTGCTCCATAAGCAGAAGCTTTAACCATACATACCATTTTTGTATCTGGCTTAAGCTTATTACGATAATAATTCAGATTGTCGACCAAAGCCTCAAGATTAATCTCAAGAATCGTTTCGTGCACTTTCAACTCCAACAAATCTGTAATATCATCGAAATGGAACACACGAGCCCCTTTTATTAACACCACTTCATTGCGCAACGAAGATAAGATACCCGATTCTATCAATTCAGCAGTTGTACGGAAAAAGCGTTTATCGATTTCAAATCGTGAAGCCGCAGCAGATATTTCTTCACCTACTCCTATTATACGGTCTACCTTACGGCTATGTACCAAATCGGCTACCTGACGATAAAGCAATTTACTAGGTTGTCCACTCTCCAAAATATCTGATAAAATAAGCGTACGCCGACGACCTTTATCTTCTGTACGGCGGGCCATGAAATCAAGAGCAATGTCCAGTGAAGCAAAATCAGAATTATAACTATCGTTTATTAAAACACAACCATTCTTGCCTTCCTTCACTTCCAGACGCATGGCAACTGGTTCCAAATGAGCCATCCGTTCGGCAATATCCTCAGGAGAAACCATCAGATACAATGCCACAGCAAGAGCATTTAATGAATTTTCAATGGACGCATCATCTATAAAAGGAATGCGGTACTCCTTCAAAAAGCCCAGATAGCGATATTTTACGGTAGTTCCGGTATCATCCTTTTCTATTTTTTCAATGAACAATGGACGTTCATTATCCTTCATCGACCAGGCTATCTCACGAGATGTAAACAGTGACTTCGAAACACAACTGCTTATCAACTCATTATCACCATTATAAATAATGACATCACAGTCTTTGAAAAGCTGCAGCTTTTCCATACATTTACCCTGCAAAGAAGAAAAATTCTCCTGATGTGCCCAACCGATATTTGTCAACACTCCGATAGTAGGCTGAATGATAGGCTGTAATGCTTCCATTTCACCCATTTCTGAAATTCCAGCCTCAAATATACCCAACTCAGTATGTTCGTTCATCATCCATACAGACAAGGGTACTCCTATCTGTGAGTTATAACTACGAGGTGAACGGGTAATTACTTTTTCAGGACTTAACAGTTGATAAATCCATTCCTTCACCACTGTTTTTCCATTACTTCCGGTAATACCTACAACAGGAACCTGGAACTGTTCACGATGTTTGGCAGCCAGACGCTGCAAAGCTTTCAGTGTATTTCCAACTTGCAAAAAATTGGCGTCAGCATAATGAGACAACTGCTCTGGCACATCAGTTACCACAAAATTTCTCACCCCTCTGGCGTAAAGTTCCGGTATGTATTTATGTCCGTCATTACGCTTTGTTTTTAAAGCGAAAAATAAAGTTTCTTCCGGAAAACACAATGAACGGCTATCCGTAAGAATCCAGTCAATAGTTGCCTGGTGTTTTCCTATTCTCTCAGCTCCAATGACGGAGGTTATTTCTTCAATCGAGTTTGACATAATGTTATTTCATTTTGTACGTCTAAGTACGGTAATTTTTCTTTTAACCTTTCTATCTTTAACATTATTTGACTTAGAAAAGTATAATAAGCTTCCGATTTTGCATTGAAAGGACGGTGGTCAAGCCCCTTTTTTATTTCTTGCCATTCCTTCATTATATGCAACGTTTCTGTTGTGAAAAAGCACTCACAAAAACATTCCCAGATATAGTTTATGGCAAGCTGGCTCGGATGAAGCATATCATCGGCATAAAAACGATAATCACGCAATTCGTCCAACAGAATCTCATATGACGGAAAATAATGACAATATGAAAACTTCTGACATATTTTTTCGATTGCCAGCAAAAGTACTGCCTTACTTAACTGATTGCCATGTAAGCCGTCTTTCGCATGACGTATCGGGCTAACCGTAAACAAGATCTGTACCTCCGGATTCACCAAGCGAATCTTTTCAAGTAAAGAAATATAAACTGATACGATTTCGTCTACATCCAACAGACGCCGTACAAACAATTTATCTGGCAGTTTATGGCAGTTTCCAACAACTTCTCCAGTTTCTTTCCATTCATAAACCCGTGCAGTTCCCCAAGTAAGAATCAGCCAGTTAGCCTTACCTAACGTAGCACTTCCCTTTATCATGCGGAAGTTGATTTTATTCAGACACTCTAACTTGTCTGATGAAGAAAAAGAACTATGATGCATCAGACTATACCAAATTCCTTTGTCAAAGCGTAAGTCGTCCTCACCATATACCTTTTCATCCAATAATAGAGATATGGACTTTGCTATTGAAAAAGGATTATATAAAATGCCAAAAGGATTTATGTCACAATTAAACTTATTATCTACCAATAGTTTTCCTATATTTTCCGAGAAACAAGACCCCCATGACATAAGTAAATCCGAATGACAAATTTTAGATTGTCCGACCGGCAATTCTACTTTTGTTCTAAACTCCATAAGCAAACATTGTTCATTATTTTTTGTGCAAATGTAAACACAATACACATATTTATCGTATTTTTGTGAAATTAATATTGAATAAAAACCGGATGGAACAACCCATTTCTTACGAATTGTTGAATAAAATAGATAGCCCGGAAGATTTGCGTCATCTTCCTATCGAGTCTTTACCTGAGGTCTGTCGGGAGCTCAGGGATAAAATCATTGATGAACTTTCTCGCAATCCCGGGCATTTTGGTTCAAGTTTAGGAGTAATAGAATTAACTGTTGCACTTCATTATATATTCAATACCCCCTATGACCGCATTGTATGGGACGTAGGACATCAGGCGTACGGACATAAGATACTGACTGGACGTCGTGACCGTTTCTGTACAAACAGAAAACTAAACGGTTTATGCCCTTTTCCCTCACCGTCAGAAAGCGAATATGATACGTTTACCTGTGGACATGCATCCAACTCTATCTCCGTAGCTCTAGGCATGGCTGTTGCTGCGGCCCGCAAAGGTGAAAAAAACCGCCATGTAGTAGCCGTAATCGGGGATGGTTCGATGAGTGGCGGGCTGGCTTTTGAAGGATTGAATAATGCGTCTTCTACTCCCAACAATTTGCTGATTATCTTGAACGATAACAACATGGCGATCGATCGGAGCGTAGGAGGAATGAAACAATATCTGCTAAATCTCCAAACATCAGAAGGATACAACCGACTGAGATATAACATCTCAAAGAAGCTACATCAGTGGGGAGTTCTGAATGAAGAACGCCGGAAAAGCTTAATCCGTTTCAACAATAGCCTGAAATCTGTTCTTACCCAACAACAGAACATTTTTGAGGGAATGAATATCCGCTACTTCGGTCCAGTAGACGGACACGATGTTTTTGCTCTGGCAAAAGTACTGAAAGAAATTAAGGACATGAAGGGACCGAAACTACTTCATATCCATACAATCAAAGGCAAAGGATTCAAACCTGCGGAAGAAGCAGCCACCATCTGGCATGCTCCAGGCATATTCGATAAAGAAACTGGAGAAAGAATCGTAAATGATACAAGTGGTATGCCACCTTTATTCCAGGATGTGTTTGGCAAAACCTTACTGGAACTGGCAAAAAAGAACGACAAAATTATTGGAGTGACTCCAGCCATGCCTACTGGCTGTTCTATGAATATCTTAATGAAAGCTATGCCCGACCGTGCATTCGATGTAGGCATTGCCGAAGGACATGCCGTAACTTTTTCGGGAGGTATGGCCAAAGAGGGATTACTGCCTTTCTGTAACATTTACTCCTCGTTCATGCAACGGGCATACGACAATATTATCCACGACATAGCCATACAGAAACTGAATGTAGTGTTATGCCTAGACCGTGCTGGCTTAGTAGGAGAAGACGGTCCAACGCATCATGGCGTATTCGATCTGGCGTATTTACGTCCTATCCCTAACCTAACAATAGCTTCACCTTACGACGAACAGGAACTGCGCCGGCTGATGTATACAGCACAGCTTCCCGACCAAGGTCCTTTTGTTATCCGCTATCCTCGCGGACGAGGTGTGCTGACCAACTGGGAATGTCCACTTAAAGCTGTTGAAGTGGGAAAGGGCAGAAAACTGAAAGACGGTTCCGACCTGGCTGTAATCACAATCGGTCCTATCGGAAATACAGCAGCCAAAGCTATTACAGAAGCCGAGAATACTCATAATTGCAGCATTGCCCACTACGATCTCCGTTTTTTAAAACCACTGGATGAAGCATTATTACACGAGATAGGAAAAAAATTCTCACGTATCATCACAATAGAAGATGGAGTGCTCAAAGGTGGAATGGGAAGTGCTGTTCTGGAATTTATGTCAGACAATAACTACACCCCTATGGTAAAGCGTATGGGTATTCCTGACCATTTTATACAACATGGTCCTGTAAATGCTCTTTACTCCATTTGTGGTATCGATCAAACAGGTATATATAATACATTAATTCATATTCTGAACTCATGAAGATTATCATTGCCGGCGCAGGAGCTGTAGGAACACACCTGGCCAAACTCTTATCAGGTGAGAAACAAGATATTATCCTTATGGACGACGACGAAGAAAGACTGGGAAGACTAGGCAGTAACTTCGATCTGCTCGCCGTCAACATATCCCCTACTTCGATTTCAGGATTGAAAGAAGCGGGAGTAGCAGGGGCAGACTTGTTTATCGCCGTAACTCCGGATGAAAGCAGGAATATGACCGCATGTATGCTGGCTACTAGCCTGGGAGCCAAAAAGACAGTTGCACGAATCAATAACTACGAGTATCTGCTTCCTAAGCATAAAGAGTTTTTTGCCAAACTGGGAGTCGACTCCCTAATTTATCCGGAAATGCTGGCAGCGAAAGAAATTGTAGATGCCGTAAAGATGAGCTGGATTCGTCAATGGTGGGAGTTTGCTGGAGGAGCATTAGTTTTACTCGGAACCAAGATGAAAGAAACAGCAGAAATTCTGAATGTACCTCTGCATGAGTTGGGAGGAAGAAATATCCCTTTCCATATTGTTGCAATCAAACGTGGCAGCGAAACAATCATTCCCCGAGGTGATGATACTATTATTTTGAATGACATCGTATATTTTACAACAACAAAAAAATATATTCCTTATATCCGGAAAATTGCTGGAAAAGAGAATGAAGCTGATATCCGCAACGTGATGATTATGGGTGGAAGTCGTATAGCCGTACGTACCGTACAATATATGCCCGAATACATGCGTACTAAAATCATTGAGAGTGACTTCAACCGATGCAACCGACTTACCGAACTGGTAGATGATAAGGTAATGATTATCAACGGAGACGGACGAGATATGGAACTGCTTCTGGAAGAAGGAATCAAAAATACAGAAGCATTTGTTGCTTTGACCGGAAATTCAGAAACAAATATTCTTGCCTGCCTGGCAGCTAAACGTTTAGGTATAAGCAAAACCGTAGCCGAAGTCGAAAACATAGACTATATCAGTATGGCAGAGAGTCTGGATATAGGTACTGTTATCAATAAAAAATTCATTGCCGCCAGCCATATCTACCAAATGATGCTGGATGCCGATGTATCAAATGTCAAGTGTCTGACATTTGCCAACGCCGATGTAGCAGAATTTACAGTAAAAGCAGGCTCACGCATCACTCGCTCTCAGGTAAAAGATGTGGGCCTTCCTAAAGGAGCTACTATCGGAGGACTCATCAGAAACGGAGAAGGTATCCTGGTTACAGGTAACACCACCATCATGGAAAACGACCACGTAGTAGTGTTCTGTCTGGGAATGATGATCAAGAAGCTGGAAAAATTTTTCAACTAAATTCTAAGCCCAGTTATTTACTCTTTACAAAACGTATTTACATAGTCATTCTATACGAAAGCCTTGCTTTACACAACAAAATAAAGCAAGGCTTTTTTACAACTGACAATCAAACATTTGCTCATTCAACATCAAACCTAAGTATAAGGATAAAAGAAACTATAATGGTATCTGACAATTTTCATAATAGCAATTCTTCTACAATACTTGTTTAGAAAAACAATAAAAAGAAAACCGTGCGGCAGCGAAATGACTCAAGCCGCACGGTTTTTAAGTTCGGATTCTTTTAAATTCAGATTATTATACCTATGCTGCTCCGTTTCGGCATTGATGACGTGAGCAAAAAAAGTGCCGAAGGGGCAAAATGGCAAAAGGGTTTTAAATCAATGCCCGTCAACCATTCTCAGGAAAAAGTAGATGCGTCCGCCGAGGTTGGATTCCCAATGCTGATCGGCGCAGGTGAGAACGGTCAGAAAACGATCGTTCGGAGTGACATGAATCGAATAATCAAGCTCGGTCCGCGCCTGCTGATAGGTTATCCATTCGGAAATCTGTTCGGAGGTCATGCTCTCCATGGTTTGCGGATAATTGCAGTTATAGTACTGGGAAGATTGCTCGGCAGAAGCGGGCTTTTCTTCATACATTGCAAAAACTTCCCAAGTATGCGTTTCGCCGAAAAGGTTCAGCGTCCATAATCTGTTTTTGAATTCACCGTAAGTCGGTGCGTACTCATTCTGAATCTTGTGCAATTGATGCAGCATTATGCCCGCGCGGCGCAGATTATGGCCGGAAATCACCATGTTTTGCGAGGGATAGCCGTAATAAAGATAAATTGATCCGCGTGAGGATGAGTTGCCGCGTGCATCATGGTAATGATAATAAAAATTCGAACCGAACATCACGGGTGCGTCAATATTCGTGCCTTCAAGCTTTATGTAGCCGACGGTATCGGCATTTGTTCGCTCCGCATTTGCGGTCTGTTCGGAATAGCGAAAACTTTTTGCATATTGATCGATTACGGTGTAATTCGAAAGATGACAGCGAAGCTGTTCGACATCTGCCGCATCAACGGAATTCGGCTTTGCGCAGTATATTTGCCGCCTGAAGCTGAACGGGATCGAGCTGAACATTGCCGCTGAGGTAAGCGGAGAGAAGATCTGCATCGGCGGCGGTTATGCTCCCGTCCATGTTTATATCGCCGAGGATGACCGCTGTGCCGCGGTTTCCGTTTTCAAGCGTATATTCATCACCCGTACGAATTAACGGATCTGCATCCGGTGCAAGCCCGAGTACAAAACCGCCGTCCGCAAGATA
>OGLR01000617.1_pt1 | contig 15331 bp, 8 predicted proteins | sample 1572931 | NCBI WGS metagenome assembly OGLR01 (sample SAMEA2581997, study PRJEB24529) | metagenome | biome: Human gut stool | place: China | collected 2011 | reverse complement strand
GATAATTGTCTGGTCGCTCGCTCCGAAAAATCTCAATATCGGGTCGAGGGCAAGCAGACAGACAATGGCAAACACTACGCCGATGATGATATTCAGCGTAATGGTGTTGCCAAGAATGTTCTCTGCCGTTTTGTAGTCTTTCTGTCCGAGCCTCACCGACAACAGTGTCGATGCCCCGACGCCTATTGCCGCACCGAATGCCGCTGATAGGTTCATAAAGGGGAAAGTTATAGCCAGTCCGGAAATGGCTATTGCGCCAACTCCCTGTCCGATGAAAATGGAGTCGACCATGTTGTAAAGCGATGACGCAGTCATGGCTATTATTGCCGGTATCGCATATTGCATCAGCAGTTTGCCTACCGGCTTGCTGCCCAGTTCCAAAGTTGCATGCCTGTTGTCCATAATATAAGCCCCCTTAGCCCCCAGAGGGGGTAGTTGTAAAGTATGAAGACCCCACGGGGGGCATGGGGGCTTCTTTTTTTATTTTGTGCAAAGTTAATAAAATTATTTGGTTCATAGCGTTTTTTTCATTACTTTTGCATAAATGCGAAAATTATTTTGACTATGAAGTACGAAGAAGCAATGAGGCAGCTCGAGGAGATAGTGAGCGCTATGGAAAAAGGGACTCTCGACCTCGACCAGCTTGAGACAAAACTCAAGGAGGCGCAGAAACTTATCGGTTTCTGCCGTGACAAACTTACAAAGACAGAAGAGGAAATCAGTAAGATTTTGTAGGGCATCATAACCTTAAAAACTCACCATTATGGATTCTTTCTCATTATTCTCACAATCTTCACCTGAATTTAGCGGCACCCACCACCGGGGGGCAGGGGGGCTTACCCTATATCAGCTTAATAACCTTGTCCGCAACACATTGGAAGACAATCTGCAAGGTCCTTTTTGGCTTGAGGCGGAGATTTCTGAGGCACGTGAGGTTCGTGGGCACTGTTATATGGAGCTTGTTCAGAAAGATGAGCTTTCGGCAACTCCCGTGGCACGTGCTTCGGCAAAGTGCTGGAAAAATAGATGGACTGGAATAAAGAGCGTTTTTGTCAGAGCTACAGGACAGTTGCCGCACGCAGGAATGAAAGTGATGCTCCAGGTGTCGCCCGATTTCCATGAGGCTTACGGTTTTTCATGGATTATATCCGATATAGACCCCGCGTTCACACTTGGCGACATGGCGGTGAGGCGCATGGCGATTATCCGTGAGCTTAAGGCACAGGGCGTTTTCGACATGCAGCGGCAGCTCACGCTTCCTGTGTTTGCGCAGCGCATAGCTGTTATCTCGAGTGCCAATGCCGCAGGCTATGGCGACTTTTGTAACCATCTTGCCGACAATCCATATAACTTTAAATTCGCCACACGCCTTTTTGCCGCCACCATGCAGGGAGAGCAGGTAGAGGAGTCTGTCGTGGCGGCGCTTGATGCCATAAACGGTGTGGCCGATGATTTTGATGTTGTCGTGATAATACGCGGCGGAGGCGCCACTGCCGACCTCAGCGGTTTCGACACGTTGAGGCTTGGAGAGAATGTGGCGAATTTCCCATTGCCCGTAATTACGGGTATAGGTCACGACCGTGACGAGAGCATTCTCGACATGGTGGCGTGGCATCATGTCAAGACGCCAACTGCCGCCGCCGATTTCCTTGTCGACAATCTTGTTAAGGTGCTGACACGTCTTGACAATGCTGCTACAAGAATTGCCAACTCATTGGCTTACAGGATGCAGACCGAGAAACTTCGCATCGGGAGAATTTCCGAACGGATACCGCTGCTCTTCTCTACGGTGAAAACCGCAAGGCTCGCAAATATAGAAAATCTGAACACTCGTCTGCAGCAGGCCATGAAGACAATGTTTATGGTGCGGCGGCATAAACTCGACTTGATAGAACAACGGATAAAACCGCTTGACCCAAAGCTGATGCTGCAACGCGGATTTACCATAACAACCCGTAACGGCAAGTTGTTGAAAGATGTCGGAAAACTCCGCTGCGGCGATGAGATTGTCACCATAACAGCCTCGGGAAGTGTCAAATCGGTAGTGAAAAAATAAATAATCGCATTTTTTTGTTGCAGGTGATAATAATAATTGTTACTTTTGCACCAAGAAGTGACATACAAACAAAAAAATAAATATATGAAGAATTTAGACTGGGCAAATCTGTCGTTTGGCTATATGCCGACAGACTACAATGTACGCTGCTACTATCGCGACGGCAAATGGGGTGAAATTGAAGTTTGCTCCGACGAATATATCAACATGCACATGGCTGCGACATGTCTGCACTACGGGCAGGAGGCTTTCGAGGGACTGAAGGCCTACAGATGTCCGGACGGAAAGGTTAGGGTGTTCCGTATGGCTGAGAATGCCGCGCGCCTGCAAAGCACAAGCCGTGGCATTATGATGCCGGAGGTTCCGACAGAGCTGTTTGAGGAGATGGTGAAAAAAGTTGTGCGCCTAAACCAGGAATACATACCGACATACGAGAGCGGAGCTACACTCTACATCCGCCCGCTGCTTATCGGAACAAGCGCACAGGTTGGTGTGCATCCGTCAAAGGAGTATATGTTCCTGATTTTCGTAACACCTGTAGGGCCTTATTTCAAAGGCGGTTTCTCAAGCAACCCGTATGTAATCATACGTGATTATGACCGTGCCGCACCTCTCGGAACTGGTATCTATAAGGTTGGCGGAAACTATGCCGCAAGCCTGAAAGCCAATGCCATAGCACACGAGAAAGGATATGCCAGCGAGTTTTATCTCGACTCGAAAGAAAAGAAATATGTCGATGAGTGCGGTGCCGCAAACTTCTTCGGAATTAAGAACAACACGTATGTTACTCCGAAATCGTCATCGATATTGCCCTCAATAACCAACAAGAGCCTTATGCAGATTGCTGAGGACCTCGGAATGACGGTTGAGCAGAGACCAGTGCCCGAAGAAGAGCTCGACACATTCGAGGAGGCGGGAGCATGTGGTACGGCAGCCGTTATCTCGCCAATTTCACATCTCGACGATCTCGATACCGGTAAAGTCTACAATTTTGGAGAGAAGCCTGGTCCTTGGTCAACAAAACTGTACAACACACTGAGAGGCATACAGTATGGCACTGTAGAGGATAAGCACGGCTGGACAACAGTGGTTATAGAGTGAAGAATGAAGAACGAAGAATGAAAGTTGTAGGGCCGCTACGTGTAGCGGCCGCAAGCAAACAAACAAATGAAGAGTGAAGAACGAAGAATTCATTTGTCTTCTTGGCATTTGACTCTTCACTCTTCACTCTTCATTCTTCATTTTTATAAATAGAAACATGGGAAAAGGAAAACTTGCTAAATTTGCGGAAATGGAGACGTTCAGGAACGTGTTCCAATATCCGTACTCGGTGATAGACAATGTGCCTTTCGAAATGAAAGGGCGTTGGCGTGAGGATTATTTTAAAAACGATAACCCCATAGTCCTTGAATTAGGATGCGGAAAGGGTGAATATGCCGTGGGGCTGGCAAAAATGTTTCCCGACACCAACTTCATCGGTGTCGACATAAAGGGCGCGCGTATGTGGACTGGTGCCAAGGCAGCACTGGATGCAGGGCTTGGCAATGTTGCCTTCCTGAGAACCAACATTGAGATTATCGACCGTTTCTTTGCGCCCGGCGAGGTTCAGGAGATATGGCTGACATTCAGCGACCCGCAGATGAAGAATGAGCGGAAAAGGCTTACGTCCACATATTTCCTTGAGCGCTACCGCAGATTTCTCGTTGACGGCGGACTGATACATCTTAAGACCGACTCCAACTTCCTCTTTACCTATACATGCGAGATGGTAAGGGAAAACAAGTTGCCGGTAGAGATCTCCACCAAAGACCTGTACCACGACGGTAATCTTGATGACGATACCAGAAACATTCTCGGCATCAGAACATACTACGAGTCGATGTGGCTCGGCAGGGGACTGGATATAAAATACATAAAATTCCATCTGCCGAAGGACGCAGTGCTTACCGAGCCTGATGTCGAGATAGAGTACGACGACTACAGAAGCTACAGCCGTGAGGGTAGGAGCGGGAAGATAAAAAGCAAGTCATGAATTTGCAGGTTGAATATAATATCGTTTTGATTTTGTTCATTTACTTATAGTAATATACAAAAATAACTTGCACAATAATTGTGTACTATGCGCCCCCGAAGGGGTAGCAGGCGCATAGCCCGGGGTAACGAGTGCTCGTAGCAATGCGCCCTGACTGCATGCTGATGAGCTTGCGAATAAAGGGCAAAAGCATAATAGCATAAGTTATGTTTTTTAACATTGCATAGCTGTAAATATAGCGGCCAACATTACAGGACTTTCAGAAAGTGTCAGCCGCTATATTTTTATTACGCCAATATTCTAATGGAGAAAATTGTAAATGTATAAATGATTTCTATCTGATGCTATTCCCACTCTTTATATGTCTTGTACCTTAAATCCGCAACTCCATTTACGAAGTCGTATCAAACTCTGTTTTGAGTAATGATACGACTCTTTTTTTTGCCTTTATGGATGTTCAAGTTTCAAATCAAAAGTTTATCTGAACTAAAATTGAATTTTGATACACCCTCTAGATACAGAATACAAAAGTGCAGGCAGCGCACAGTAATCTGTGTCAGCTGTCTGCACTCTTGAATATTACAGTCCTAATTGTTTATTTTCCGCATACCACCTTGCGTACAGTTGTCTTGCCGCCAATGGTGGTCTTGATAATGTTCAGACCCTTGACTGGCGCATTCACACGCACGCCGTCAATGGTGAAAATCTCAATTTTGCGTTCTGTGGCTGTACCTATGCCGCTGATGCCAGTTGCTGAGGCATGTGAGCTGTTAGCACCATAATATGTGAGGCGGAAATTGGACATTGCAGTCCAGTCTTCTTTTGCCTTGTTGGTGTTTCTTACTCCAATCTTCAGTATTCCGTCAGCACCGACGTTGGTGAACAGCTCGTTTTCGTAGATCATGTTGTCGAAACGGTTGCGTGCAGTTGCCCTGTCGTTTGGATAGAAGAATTTCTCTTCGTTGACGGTGATGAACTTCCAGCTGCCTTCGCCCGCACTTGTGGCTATAGGGTCAACATAAACAATGTCTCTGAGCTGCACGCTGTCGGCTCCGTTGCCGTATAGAGAGGCGCCAATGATTGTGGAGTCGTTGAGATAGCATGAGTTTGCGTTGTCAGATGAGCCGCGGCGGTAGAAGCCGTTCACGCTCACCTTGTATGTGCCTTCCGGCGCACCCTCAATGATCTGGCAGATATCGAAGTTGCCGTTATAGCCTTCGAATACGGTGTTCTGCACACCACAGACGGCATCCATCTTCTCAACAGTCCATCCGTCGGTGTTGTTGTTTACAAAGTCAGGGTTCACTATTAGGTCTGTCATGTCGACAGCGTTGTCGTCGCTTGCAGCCGAGGCTTTCAGTATGATGATAGTGCGGTTGACGGTCTTTATCTTGCCCATAGCCTCGTCGTTGCTCAGAGAGCCGTTGTTAAGCTCTGTATTGACAGAACTGTTGAGAGCTATGGCATCGTTGAGGATTGCGGTGTCGGCATCATCTTGGTAAAGGTCGATAGTGTTGGCGAGCAAAGAGTTTGCCTGTTCAAGAGCTGCGTATGCCGAGATGCTGGTACGGCTCTCAGCTGTAGCTTTGTTCACAGCGACATAAGCGTTGAACATGGCTTCGCCATCTGTGCCGTTAACGGCATTCCGCGCAGCTGCCAGAGTCTCAGAAAGAGCAGATTTTACATCCTTGCCCTGTTTCTTTGTTTCCAAAAGCCCACTCTCGGCAATAGCCTTCTGCAACACATCGGCAAGCACTGTTGCGTCTTTGCCCTCAAACACGAGAGTGAATGGCGACCAGAGTACCCAGTGGTTGTCATTCTTTCCATGAATTCCCACAGTGAGCGTACCGTCGGTGACAACACCGTAAACATCAGTCTGATAGAGTCCTGCCTCAAAATACTTGGCAGCAGTTGCCTTGTCGTTAGGAGTATGTCCGCCGTCGGCGTCGATCTTCTCGTTGCTGCCCAGAGAGGCAGTCTGTCTGCCAGAGAATACATTTGGAATACCCTGCTCGCCGTCGTTGGCAAATAGAGAAGCCACCTCGACATCAACAACCTCACCATTCACGTATGCTGCATACGGGTCGGCGTTTTTCTCAGGGTATCTGTAGAAAGCCTTTGTCGAGAGCTTATAGACACCATTCTGCAGGCCGCTGACTGTCTGTGAAAGCTCAAATGCGTTAACCCAAACCTCGGCTACGCCATTGCTCGTGTTTGGCTTGCCGTTTGAGGCAAAATTGTTTGTGCCAGTGATGTTCCAGTTGCCAAAGCCGCTATAAGGCACATCTGCTGCCGATTCGGTGAAATCTGGATTAACAAGCAGCGATGTGGCATTGTCGCCAGGTTGCAGCTGGTTGCGTCTGCCTTCTTCAATTAGAGAGTATATGCGCTCAACGGCAGCGATAATTTCCTCTGTAGAAGCTGTTGCCTCATCAAGCATAGTATGGCATTGTTCAATCCACTCGTTGAGAGGGGCATAGTCGAGTCCGGCATCATATTCTGCATAATCGAGAGCCGCAATCAGCTTCTCATAAGCGGCGGCATTGGCGTATGCGTCGTTTATTCCGTCAACAGCCTTCTTATAGGCTGCTACGGCAGCGTCGGCATCTGCGGCAGACGAGAGTTTGGCAAGCTCATCGTCTACCATGTTCACGATAGACTGTGTCACGGTCATTCCGTCTATGGCTTCTTTCCAGTTATCGAACAATGTTGCCATGTGTCTGTACGACTCGATGCTGTTTCCATAGTAGACAAGGCTTACGTTGTCAATAGCCACCCAGTTATTCTTGTTGTTGTCATTCATCAGAAGTCCGAGCTCAAGAGAGTCTGCGTTAACAGGGACAAAAGCTTGCATGAATATAGGCTCAACCGATTTTACAGCCGTTATTATGCTGTTGCCATAGAAGAATGTCCCTTCCTCACATAATGCTGTAGCTTGGCTTTGGGCAGAGACAGCTGCTTTCATTTGGTAAACACCTTCCGGAAGCCCTGCGAGCTTCTGATAAATCTTTCCCTTAAGAGGAGTCTCCTTTGGATTCCAGTTCTCATAGAACGGCGGTATAAAGTCACCCTGCTGGTTTGTGGCAGTTTTGTTACTTTTTGCTCCAGTTGTACTTGTCCAGCCATTTATACCGTCATCAAAGTTCGGGTTGACAATTTTACCAGTCAGGTCGACAGGATTGTCGACAGAGGCATTGGCTGTACGCTGCAAATACAGATTGTTAATGGCGTTGCGTATTTCCTCGATTGTGCTCGAGGTGTTGGCATACACAGCCTCTGCCTCGCTGACATCAAGTCCGTCTGCCTTAGCCTTCTCTATCTCCTCAGCAAGCCGCATGGCCTCGTCGTATGTTTCAAGAGCGGTGAAGTAGTTCTGATAGTCAGTCTCAGAGATGAAACGCCAGATGGTGTTGTCTTTGCCTGCCGGTATATCCCAATAGGTGCCAAATGTCGGCGACACAGCTCCGGCATGCAGTGTGTCTACACCGAGCGCCTCACCATCGGTGTAGGCAGAGTTGTCGGTAGGCAGACCAATGGTATAATTGCCGTTACCTGACGCTGTTACACTCCAATATGTCACGTCGGTACCCTTGCCGTTACCGTCGACAAAGGCAGCCTTCACACCCTTGCCAATTTTGTCATCTGTGCTGGTGCGGAAATACTGGCGGTTATCACCCTTGGATGTTTTAAGGAAGGTGATGGTGTAGACACCGTCGGCAATATTGTCGACCTTTGCGGCCATACCCTGTTTGCTTACTATGGCCTGCGTGTCCCATGCCTCGCCCTGGTTTACGAACATGCTGTAGCCAACATTGTAAAGATAATAGACAGAGCCGGACTCTGGCTCTGATGCTGCGGGAACAGGTACTTTCCACTCTGCTGCCTGTATGGTGGCACCTGCCAATGCAAAGGTGCCAGCCAGCAGTTGTTTGAATAAATGTCTCATAAGCTTTTTATAATGTATAAAAAAATAGTGAATTGATTTCTATTTTACAATTATCTTTCTTCCTCCCGATATGTATACACCTTTCGCAGACGGTTTTTGTATCTTCACGCCGGTGAGAGTGTGCCACTGGTTTTCCTGTGTCTTAACATCTGCCTGTGGAATCTCTACGCCGGCAGCCTCGCCTGTTATTCCGTAGAATGCTATCTCTGACGATGTGACACCAGCCTGGGGAGAGATGAAGCGCAGATAGCGGTAGGGGGTTGTGTCGAAAGCGCTCTTACGTGTCCATACAGATGATGATTCCGGACGTGACCTGACGGTATGCAGTATGTTGCAACTGGTAAAGTCGGCAATGTTTGAGCCATAGAACTCTGAGCCTGCAAAGCTGTCGATATGGGCAGCTGCAGGCTTATAGCGTACCTGCGTCACCACGGCCTCATTGCCTTCGCCAAGGTCTATTGTTATCATTGTGCCCTTTGTATTGTCGGTATCGGCAGAGCCTGCTATTTTCTGCTGTAATGCCACCGTCACGCCTACAGGGCCAGCCTCGTCGCTCTCGCCCAAAGTGTTACGTGCCACCACTTTATAGTAATATGTTGTACCCATAGACGTGGAGGTGTCGAGCCATCCGGCTCTGCCCGGTGCTCCTTGTATAAGATTGCCGGCATTTACGGTTGCTATGGTCTCGAAGCCGCTGTCAGGTGAAAGTGAGCGGCGGATGTCATATTCCTCAACATCGCTCTGACTGTTCCAGTCAACGAAAGCGTATGTTATGTTCGGGGTTGCCTTCAGTGCCTGGGGCATCTCTGGTGCCGACAGCTGCGGTGTTGTAACGGTTATAGTGTCTGATGAGGTCTGTCCGGCAATGGTCTGAGCTATAAGCACATATCTGTATGTTGACTCCGGCCGCACCCCCTGATGGAAGAAACTGTTTCCTGTCAGCGCATCGGCAACAGTATGAAATAATTCCGTATCGGAAGTGTTGCATTTTATCGAATAGGAGGAAACGGCATCATTGGCATCCCATGTCAGCCGCACTGAGGTGGAATTGACTTCCTGTATGTCAAAGCCTGTAGGAGCCGGGCAGTCGTTGCCGCTGTTGGTTGAGGCTATGGTGACATTGTCGAAGAACACGCATGTCTGCCCGCTGGCGCCGTTCCATCCTCTTGATGCGAATAGGCCAACATAGCATGTAGAGGCAAATCCGCTGACGGTTGTCGAGTACACTTCCTGCCAGTTGATGCCATCGAAGCATTGGTATGCAGTAAAGGTGGAACCTTTCCTTTCAAGCTTGAACCACGAGCCTTCGAATGTGTGTGTGTCGCCTGGCCATGACTGGGCTGAGGCATTTGCAGACTTACGCACAGACATGTAGGCATAGCGTGCGTCATAGCTGTTCTGCCCTACAGATACCTGACGTGCGCCGCCTGCAAGCGACTCGCGTATCATGAGACCGAAAATATCGGCCCTGCCGTCGCAACGGTTGTAGCCGTATATACGTCCCGTAATGGTGAAACTGCCCGTAAGCTTGCGGTAAAGGAACGTAAAGTTGTCGTCAGCCCCATTTGCAGACATGGCGTAGGCTCGGCTTGTTAGAGATATGTTGTGACCGTTGCCCTCGTAGTAAGCAGCCTCGCCTGCCGCCTCAACACTGCCTATGTCTGTAAGTTTCCACGAGTCGGGGAATACGGAAGTGCCTTTGGTGGCTGTAGCCTTGGCCACATTGCTCCACTCGCCCTGCTGGTTATTGTTCCTCAGTGCTATGCGGTATTCGTAAGTCTTGCCATCCACAAGCGGGGTGTCGGTATATTCTGTAGAAGTGTTGTTGGAGTATTGGTATACATCCTCCCACCCCTCGCTGCCTTGTTCCCTACGCTGTATTACGCTTCCGTTGACGAGTGTCCAGTCTGGACGCTCCCATCTGAGCTTTACGCCGCCGAGGACAGGCGTGGCCTCTATCATTGTCGGCTTGCCCGCCGGGGGAAGTGGGGTGATGTAGTTTTGTACGCCTTCGTCCATATAGGTAAGCATAGTATAGTTGCATGCGTCCCAGCCGTAGTTTTGCAATCCACGGAGCTTTACGGCTGTTGTAGTGTAAGGCGCGTCTACGCGTTGTCGCATAACATAGTGGTTGAATGCGGCCTCTGCTCCGGGGAAACCTGTAATGCGGTAAGGATAGCGGAGAGACACGCTGTAGAAATATCTGTCAGCACAATCGTTGTAGGATGTCCAGTCGCACTTGTGCTCGAGATTATACCGGTAAAGATACTCAAAGCCTTTCAGCAACAAATTGTCCTCAAGCGACCACAGGTCTATGCCGTTGTTCCATGCCACCTCACACAATTCCGCAGCGGCATCAAGACCAATTTCTGCATGCGGCATGTCGCGTCCCATCTCTATGCTCTGTCCATTTTCATTGAATATCATGTTGGTAAGCCTTCCACCGCCATAGCCTGTACCTTCTGCCCCCTCTTTGTAGTAGCGTACAGCCTCGTCGAAGATGTCACGTCTGTCGCAGAACACACCTACAACCATGCATCCGAGGTTAGCCGGACCATCCCATCCTGGCCATGAGCCGCAATGACCGAGGAAGCCTTTCAGCGACGGGTACCACTTTTCCATACACATTGTCTTGAACGCCTCTCTGTCTTCCTTTTCCCATCCGTCATAGAGCGACACCAGTTCTGCTGCCTCCACCATTGATATGATAGGCAGCTGGAACAATTGGTCTGTAGCGACCTTCGTTATGGTCTCTGTCCACTTGTTCAATATGTTCACCGCACACTTGGCATGTGCCTCGTCACCTGTGACATACCATTGTAGAATGTTGTAGTAAGCAGCCTGTGCATCGCGCGAAGCTCTTTGCCTGTTGCCGTTTGAACCGCCAATGTCACCATCAGAGCTGCCTGGTGTGGTATATGCACTGTTAGCTTTCCATTCGCCACACATATTAAGCCATGCACCATACCATGGCTGTTCCTTTGCCTCAACTTTTGTCTTGATAAAGTCGAGATCGGCACGTGTGTTTACCAATGCGGGGTGTTGGAACTCCTGGGCTTTTAGCGATGACATTGTGACAGACATCAATAATACTGCCCAAAAAAAACGCATAGGTTTCAGCTCTCTTAGTTTCATAATTATTTGTATTTGTTATTTACTTATTCTGAATACCATTTCCAGCCTGTAGCTGCCGTCCCAATGGCGGTACTCAATGTGTGGCTGCTCTCCCCAGCTGTTGTCGCCTCCCACACCACGCTGCACGTTGTCAATTACAACGATGGCGTGTTGCATCTTGCGTGTCAGTCCTGGATCCATATCCTCGTCGCTATAGTGCAGGGCTGTAAAACCGAAAGGCGTGGCTGCTGCGTCTATGGTGAGGGTAACGCCTGTCTTAGGGTTGGTGATTGAGAGATTACGTGTGTCGGCATGATAGCCGTTGAACTGCGGACGTATATATGAGTAGTGCAGACCTGTTACGGTATTGTCGTAACGGCCGATGAGCTGGCTTGTCTTGCGGTCGGCGGTTGTCTCAAGAGGGCCACGCCCGTAGTAGCTCACATTCTCGAAACCTTCGGGCATGGTAAATCTCATGGCGAAGCGTGGCATCTCGGGAAGGTTCTTGCGGCCTGTGGTATTCATCTCTGCTATAGTCCTTATGGAGCCGTCTTTGCCAACAATGTAGGTGAGCTTATATGGCTGCTCTATGTCGGAGAGTACCATGTTGAACTCATAACGCTTGCCCTCCTCGGTATCGGTAACGGTGCATTTCTCCACGCGGCGGTTGGTCTGCACCTGTCGCCATACACCCATCTTCTGTGGCATCTTGTTGCCGAAGTCGTTGTCGGTAGGGGCACGCCAGAAGTATGGCTCGGGACCGTTCCACTTCTCGAAGACACTCTCGCCACCTATGGTATATGTAGCAATAAGTCCCGACTTCTCGTCAATCTCTACCACGATGTCGGATGCGGCTTCAGCCTTGGCTGCTGTCATGCCGTCCTGCCAGTTGCCTGTAACGAACTGCTCGCGTGCAACCTCATGTCCTGCGGCAAGCAGAGGAGTAGCGTTCTTCAGCATGGCAAAAACCTCAAGGGTTGTCTCGCCATCGGCAAGAGCAGGAAGCTGAAGTTTTACTATACTGCTGTCTTGCGGAGCAGTGGCAAGAGAGAATGTTCCCTCACTCGTCTTGCAGCCCATGCGGTGGAATGTATACTTGAAACTGTAGTTGGAGAGCGAGGTAAAGAAGAAACCGTTCCTTACGGTGAGCTTGCCTGTCTGCCAGTCGAAATTGGTGAAGTCGATGTCCTGATAAACCTTCTTCACCTCGAAAGCCTGTGGCTTCTCTGTACCGTCGCTGGCAAGAATGCCGTCGGTGCCGCTATTCTCGTCATCGGGCCATACGTAGCTTCCCATACCTCCATTGTACATATAATATGTGCGGTGGTCATCGTTCTCATTGCGCTGGCATTTGAAGCCCTGATCCTGAAAATCCCATATAAAGCCGCCCTGCATGTTGGGTGCCGATTTAATGAGCTCCCAGAGTTCCTTGAAGTTTCCGTTGCTGTTTCCCTGCGCATGAGCGTATTCACACATTATGAACGGCCTCTGCTTTCCCGATGCCGCGTATGCCTTCATACGTCCCCATCCTGGGTACATAAGTGCCACCACATCGGTGTTCCAGTCTTCCCATGCCTGTTCGAACTGCACGAAGCGTGTCGGGTCTGTAGCTTTCAGCCATTTATACTGCTGCTTGAAAACCTCGCCATTGCCGCACTCGTTGCCAAGGCTCCATCCTATGATAGACGGATGGTTGCGGTCACGGTAATACATGCGGTGAATGCGGTCTACGTGAGCCGGTATCCACGACGGCAGATATGCAGGATGGTTTGTGGTATCTTTGAAATAAGGAACGCTGCCCATGCCATGAGTCTCTATGTTTGCCTCGTCGATTACATACAGTCCGTAGCGGTCGCAGACATCGAGCCAGCGCGGGTCGTTGGGATAGTGGCTGCACCGCACTGCATTGATGTTAAGGCTCTTCATCATCTTGACATCGTGCATCATAATATCCATGGTTGCAACGTGTCCCAAGGTGTCGTTGGTCTCATGCCGGTTTACGCCTTTTATATATATGGGCTTGCCATTGACGTAAAGGCGAGGGCCAATAATCTTCACCTCGCGGAAACCAACATTCTGCCTGACGGTGTCGCCATTCATTATCATCTGTAGCTCGTAGAGGTTAGGCTGCTCCGCACTCCAGAGGTTAACTTTCTTCACTACAGCGGAAAAATCAATGGGCTTGGCTGCGTCTGCCTTTGATACCATTCTTGACGACTGGTATGCCACGGCACCGTTACGCCCGTTGACCAACCTAACTTTCAAATTAACTCTAACTGTATTGTCTAAATCTAATAATTTTTCAAACGAACGCAGTTTTACGCTTACCGACAGCTTACCATCGCGATATTTGTTAACAGGCATAGCCTTCACCTCATAGTCCCATACCGACAGAGGCTTGTAGGCCTGTATATACACATCACGCTCGATGCCGGCAATGCGCCAGAAATCCTGATCCTCCATGTATGAGCCGTCGTGATATTTCTGCACCTGCACGGCAAGGGTGTTGCTGCCGTCTGTGACATATTTTGTAATGTCGAACTCGGCAGGTGTCTTCGAAGCCTTTGTCATACCCACTTCATTACCATTGACAAACACCCGCGCATAGCCTGCTATGGACCCAAAGTGCAGCATTAAGGCATTTCCTTTCCAATGTTGCGGTATTCGGAATGTGGTGCGGTAGGTACCAGTGGGATTTGGTATGTCTATGTATGGAGGATTTGGGGTCCAGTTGTATTTGATGTTGATGAATACCGGGTGTCCGTGCCCTTCCATCTCCCAGTTCGACGGCACCTTTATAGTCCCCCAACTGCCGTCGTCAAAATTGCTTAGATAGAAATTTCTTGGAGCCTTAGAGATATCGTCATCAAAACGGAACTTCCATAATCCGTTGAGAGACTGAAGTCTGTTGTTTGTAAACCAAGCGTGCGGCTTCTCCTTGCCACGCTCCACAGCCGTCTGGTCTTGCCATTCGGTATAGCTTCCGATGGCTTGTCCGCAGACGGTCGGGGCAGCTATTCCGAACAGTAAAGAAAGCAATATCTGTCTCATTATATCTTTAGTTTTGTGATTTTTCAGATTAAACTTCAAATAGAATATTCGCCCTATAATGCCTCGGCGATATATTTCCTAACTATGCGTCTGGCATTGTAGATATGATTTTCCACTGTCCGTTTTGATATTCCCATGATCTGCGATATCTCCGTGGTTGTCATATCCCCGTTTCGGCTCATTTTGTAAACATTAGCCTCCTTCGTTGTCAAGTTTCCAACGGCAGTGTCTTCCATTCTCTCTATATCGCGGCATACGGCCATCGATGAAGTCTCATAGCCCTCATCTTTAATATGTGCTGCCGCATCCAACGCTGCTGTGGCAAAACGCCTTTTCCGGAAATAGTCTTTCAGCATGTTGTAGGCTATCGTTACAGCCATGGCGTCGGCAGTCTCAGAATTGAGAATGTCAACCCTCAACATCCGCACAAACACATCTTGGGCCATATCCTCGGCATCTGCCATTCTCAGGCCTGCTTTTATGAAGATGCCGATGATGTTGCCGCGCCTCCTCACATAAACAGCCCCTACAATGTTCCGATTGTCGTTTTGCAGTTTCATATTGAATATAAATAATAGATTAGGTGTTTCTGTATTGTTCCGGTTATGTTTTCGGTTGCAAAATTAGTCGATTTCTCACCAGCGGCAAAACAGATGACTGCTTGTTAAGACCAAATACGTGTAAACGTATGTCTTTTTGTTTAACGCGTTATAAAACAATAGGTTACAATAAATTTACAGATGCACTTTTCGGTTGAGAAGTGCATCTGTGTTGTGGCATAGGCATTGATATGCGGCTTTTTGTTGAACATGCAATTACATTTTCCGATTGCGGCCGTTGCATGCAGCAGCCTTACATCCTTCAGTCCTCCCCTATATTGTTTGCTTGTAAAAGTTGAGTAAATTAACTAAAGCTTCTCACCCAAAAATAATGGAGTAAAAATAACAGTTTCTCTATAAAAGTTGCACACAATTGTAATGTGCTAAAAAAACATTGTGTCAACAATTTAAAGAGTAATTATTCTTGACGTTTTGCGGAACTCTTCCATATGTGTTGCCAGAGTCGTCGGTATCTGTTAAAAAACGCATGCGGCTGCGTTGGCGATAAGATTATTAATCTTACGGTCAACAGA
>OGLR01000616.1_pt1 | contig 15361 bp, 9 predicted proteins | sample 1572931 | NCBI WGS metagenome assembly OGLR01 (sample SAMEA2581997, study PRJEB24529) | metagenome | biome: Human gut stool | place: China | collected 2011 | reverse complement strand
AGCTTTTAAACATGAATGGAACCAATTTATTTAAAATAGCTCTCCGGGCGTTGGCGAACAACAAGCTACGCGCTTTCCTTACCATGCTCGGCATCATTATCGGTGTCGCATCCGTCATCACGATGCTTGCCATTGGACAAGGCTCGAAGAAAAGTATCCAGCAGCAGATATCCGAAATGGGCTCGAACATGATAATGATTAGCCCGGGAGCAGATATGCGCGGGGGTGTCAGGCAGGATGCCTCCGCTATGGAGACTCTCAAGATGACCGACTTCGAGGCCCTTCGCGAACAGTGCTCTTATATCAAGGCCATTAGTCCAATGGTAAACAAAAGCGGACAGTGGATATACGGCAACAACAATACGCCATCTACGCTGTATGGCGTAAATCAGGACTATCTTGAGATCAGGCAGATAAGTGTTGCCGAGGGTGAGGTTTTCACCGACACCGACATAAAGACGAGTGCCAAGGTGTGCATACTCGGACAGACGGTAGTCGACAACCTGTTTCCTGACGGCGGCAGCGCTATTGGCAAGGTGGTGCGCTTTGGTACAATACCGTTCAGAGTTATAGGAGTGCTCAAAAAGAAAGGCTACAACTCGATGGGAATGGATCAGGACGACCTTGTGCTTGCGCCTTACTCTACCGTTATGAAACGTATTTTGGCGCAGACCTATCTGAGCGGCATACAGTGCTCGGCCATTATGGAAGGCGTAACCGACAAGGCTACGGAACAGATAACAGATATTCTCCGCCGCAACCACAAGCTGAAGGATGCCACGGACACAACACCTGCCGACGATGACGATTTCAATATCCGCTCGCAGGAAGAGCTGGCAAGCATGATGAACTCTACAACCGACATGCTGACCGTATTGCTGGGATGCGTGGCCGGTATATCGCTTATCGTAGGCGGCATAGGCATTATGAACATCATGTATGTATCGGTAACAGAGCGCACCCGTGAGATTGGTCTCCGAATGAGTGTAGGCGCACGTGGCATCGACATATTGAACCAGTTTCTTATCGAGGCCATACTGCTCAGTGTCACGGGCGGAATTATCGGTGTGCTGCTTGGCGTAGGCGCAAGCTATTCTGTCAACGTCATTGCCCACTGGCCTATATACATCCAGCCATGGAGCATCATAATGAGCTTTGCCGTTTGCACCTTCACAGGTGTCTTTTTCGGATGGTATCCGGCGAAGAAAGCCGCACAGCTCGACCCGATAGAGGCAATAAGGTATGAATAAAGATTATGGATGACAATCAGCGGCCAGATGAGAGTCTGACCGCTTTTATTTTGCCCATAGTCTTATAAACAGCTTTTTTTATTGGCAGTTGTTGTTTTTTGGCATACACTTTGCTGAGGAATAACAAAAGAAATTTTGCACCACATTAACAGATATATATGACAAGTCAATTTTCGCAAAAGGTATCAGAAGTATTAGCGTTCAGCCGTGAAGAGGCAACAAGGCTGGCAAGCAGCTCGGTAGGGCCAGAACACCTGCTGCTCGGAATTATGCGAGAAAAGCAAGGCGGAATTCATCAGATTTTTGACCGCTTGGCAATAAATTCGGATAACATAAAAAGCGAATTGGAAAACAAGGTGAGAACACATGACTCTATAGTCACGATGAGCTCATCCGACATAGTGCTCAATGACAAGGCAAGCAAGATCTTGAAGCTGGCAGTGCTCGAGGCAAGGATAAAACACACACAGATTGTTGATGTTGAGCACCTTCTGCTCGCCATACTGCACGACAACGACAGAAATGGAGCCAAGGCCATACTCGAAGACAACAACATAACATACGAGACCGTAACCTCGCTTCTGCAACAGCCCAACAAGCCTATTGACGGAATGGGGTTGTCTGATGAAGACTATGATGACGAGCTGGATGAGGAGCCGAAACAACGAAAAGCCAACAGCGCACAAACAGCAACGGCTCAGAAAACAGCAGGAAAAACTCCTGTGCTCGACAACTTCTCGACAGATTTGACACAGGCTGCAAAAGAGGGAAAACTCGACCCTGTTGTAGGCAGACAGAACGAGATAAACAGAGTGACAGAAATTCTTTGTCGCAGGAAGAAAAACAACCCTATTCTCATTGGTGAGCCCGGCGTTGGCAAAAGTGCCATCGTTGAAGGTCTCGCACAACTTATAGCCTCTCGCAAGACATCGCCTGTGTTGTTTGGCAAAAGAGTCGTAAACCTCGACATGACAGCCATCGTTGCGGGAACAAAATACCGCGGACAGTTTGAGGAGAGAGTTAGGGCCTTGATTAAAGAGCTTGAGCAAAATCAGGACATTATAGTCTTTATTGACGAGATCCACACCATGATTGGTGCCGGAAACACGCAGGGAAGCATGGATGCGGCAAACATAATGAAACCAGCTTTGGCTCGTGGCACAATACAATGTATAGGTGCGACAACTGTTGACGAGTACAGAAAATCTATAGAGAAGGATGGAGCTTTGGAGCGCCGTTTCCAAAAGGTTATGATTGAGCCAACTTCGACAGACGAGACTTTGGAAATTCTCCGTAACATCAAGGACAGATACGAGGAGCATCATTGTGTCAAGTATTCCGATGGCGCTCTTGCGGCATGTGTCAAATTGACAGAAAGATACGTAAACGACAGGTTTTTCCCAGATAAGGCTATCGACGCACTTGATGAGGCTGGCGCCAAAGCAAGGCTTAAAAACACTCACGTGCCAGCTGCCATAACGGACAAGGAAAAAGAAATAGAAGAGGCAAAACTCAAAAAACAGGCTGCCGTAAAGAATCAGAATTTCGAATTGGCAGCCGGTTACAGAGACCGTCAGACCGAACTTGAGCGTGAGCTTGAGGAAATGAACAGAAAATGGACTAACGGAGAAGGCACTGAAAAAACTGTTATCAGCGACAATGATGTTGCCGAGGTGGTCTCGGTAATGTGCGGAGTACCTGTACAGCGCATCGCAGCTTCCGAAGGCGCACGGCTCAAGGGCATGGCAGGCAGGCTGAAGAGCGAGGTTATAGCCCAAGACCGCGCTATTGAGAAAATTGTTAAAGCCATCCAGCGGAACAGAGTCGGACTGAAGCCGTCCTCACGTCCTATCGGTGCCTTTATGTTCCTCGGACCGACAGGTGTTGGTAAAACCTATCTCGCAAAACGCCTGGCATCGCTGATGTTCGGAAGCGATGACGCCCTCATACGCATCGACATGAGTGAGTATAGCGAGAGTTTCAATACATCACGACTGGTAGGTGCTCCTCCGGGATATGTAGGTTATGAGGATGGCGGACAACTTACCGAGCGTGTGAGACGTCATCCGTATTCAATTGTTTTACTCGATGAGATTGAGAAGGCACACGGCAATGTTTTCAATATGTTACTGCAGGTTCTCGACGAAGGCCGGCTGACTGATGGGAACGGCAGACTTGTAGATTTCCGCAACACCATCATCATAATGACCTCGAATGCCGGAACACGGCAATTGAAGGATTTTGGTAAAGGTGTGGGCTTCAATGCCGGAACAAGTGTTGGAATAAGTCTCAACGACAAAGACAAGGAGTATGCCCGCTCTATCATTCAGAAGAGTCTCAGCAAGCAGTTCTCCCCTGAATTTCTAAACCGTCTCGATGAGATAATAACTTTCGATCAGCTTGACCTGCAGGCTATCGGGAAGATTATTGATATCGAACTGAAATCGCTTTACGACAGAGTTGAGCAGACGGGATATCATATAATGTTGAGCAAAGAGGCAAAAGAATTTGTCGCAAATAAAGGCTATGACGTACAGTTCGGTGCCCGCCCGTTGAAGCGCGCTATCCAGAATTACATAGAAGACGGCATTTGCGAGTTGATGCTCGATGATAAACTGACTGGAAATGGAATTATTCACATAGACAAAGCGCAAGAAGGCGAAAAGCTGACATTCAGGGTAGAGAACTCAACAACAGAGAATGAGACCACCATGTAGTCTTTTTGTCTAAGAAGACATTCTGAAGAATATAATCATAAGTGGAAATAGGTGTTTTTACCTCTGTTTCCACTTTTTTTATGAAAAGTGATAAAAAAGTCAGAATAATATTTGGCGGAAACAAAAAATAGTTGTACCTTTGCACTCGCAAATAAGGAACAGCACAAAACAAAATGGTGCGTTAGTTCAGTTGGTTAGAATACATGCCTGTCACGCATGGGGTCACGAGTTCGAGTCTCGTACGCACCGCATAAGATTGGATTTTCATCCAATCTTTTTTTGTTAGAGGTTGCCCTATTTCTGCCGTCTGCGGCCTACATGTCGTAGAACGAATCCATAAGGTTGCGTTTGTAGTTTTTGCTGATTTTCAGTTCTGTCACATCGCAGAGTGCACCAGCGAAGTAGCAGGTGTTGTCCTGAATTTTGTTGATGTGGTTAATGTTGACAATAAAACGTTTGTGTATCTGGACAAAAGATTTACTATGGGCAAGAATAACGTCAGCCGACGTGCGGTGACGGAGTGTGTATATGTTGTTGCTGAAGCTGATAATTTCCCAGACTTTTTTAGTGAGGTTGTATCTGAAATATGCTATGTCGTTGGTTTTCAGTGCAAGATGTTCGTTTACATCGTTCACAACCAATATTGGTTGTTCTATTTGTTGGGGGCTGTAAGAGACCTGGCGGATATTGGTTAGCCTGTTTTCGTAGTATCTGTTCATGATGATGCTGAGGTCAGCAGCCTGCAGTGGTTTCAGCAGATAGTCGAAAGCCTGATGGCGAATGGCGTCAATCATGTATTTGTCGTATCCTGTGTAGAATACGATTTTTATGTCTTGCGGTATCTGTGAGGCTATGGCTGTAGAGACTTCAAGTCCCGTCATATTAGGCATTTCTATGTCGAGAAACAGCAGGTCGGGTACGTTTTCCATAATCTCCTCGATTCCTTTTTCGGGTGAGTTGCTGGTTCCTGTCACTTCAACGGAATAGTTTTCCTCAAGCATCTTTTTCAGCAGGTTTAGCGATGCTTGGTCGTCGTCAATGATGTATGCTTTTACAAGTTTCATTATGAGAGAGTTTAGAGTTTTATGTTTAAAGTTTAATGTGAATCACATTCTGCGGGATATATAGCCATGATTTAAAATATTCTCCATTGTCTGTGTATCCAATGCCATAGTCGAATTTGTTGTCTGTTTGCTCATTTATGAACATCAGGGTTTGTCTTACAACTTTCAGTCCAGTGTTGGCATTTGTTGTGTCTATGGCCTGTCTGTCTGTTACGTTGTTTAAAACTTCTACAGTTACGCCTCCTGGTGCCTCTTCCATTCTGATTATCAGCTCTTTTTTTATGTTGTCTGATAATTTTTTCAGTCCGTGTTTTATGGCATTCTCAACGAAAGTGAGCAATGTCATTGACGGCAATACAAAATCTTTGGTATCTCTATTTGGAAGTGTTTCTTTTGTGTATATGAAGTTATTGCCCAAAGATGGTGTAACAACCTTTACGTAGTAGTCTATGAACTGCAGTTCCTCGCTTAGTGTGCAGTATAACGAGTCTGAAGTCTCGGCACTCATTCTGAGCAGCTTGACCAGCGGTGTCAGGTCAAGTGGTTTCCCGTTCATTTGGTCGAGCATGGCAATGTTTAGGGAGTTTCCGATGAAGTGGGGTGTAATTCGTCCGCGGGCATTCTCCATACGCAGTGCCATGAGTCTGTATTTCATTTCTTTCTCATGCTGGTGCTGGTGTCTGAGTCTCAAGACAATTATCAGGGCTGCTATTATTATGAACATCAGGAGAAATCCGGCAATCTCTGCCAACATATATGTTTTTGCCTTGTGCTCGTCTATGATGCGTTGTTGGGCAAGCAACTGTTTCTCATGTTCGTTTTTTGCGATTATTGTAGACAGTCTTACTATTGTGTTGTTGTTTCGAAGCGAGTCGTTGAGAGCCTGTAGAATGTCTGACGCGGCAAGCAGACGCACGCAGTCACCATTGGCGGCATATTGTTTTTTCAGGGCATCAAGCCTGAGGCGCAGAAGTTCTGGCACTCCGATGCTGTTTTCCAAATCATCGGCAACGGTTTTCTTATAATTTGCCGTTTCTCCCCCTTTTAGCTTGTGGGCTGCATCTATGGACATCCTCTGTGTCTTGATGTAATGTAATGGGATAACGTAGCCGCATTTTTTGAAGTAAGCCTCTGTCTTATCGAGAAGTTTCTCTGCTTTGTCATACATTCCAAGATGTATGTAAATGTCAGACAGATTGGTTTTTGCGAACATTCTGTTCCATTCGTACTCAGGAGTGTCGGGCAACAGGCTGTCTACAGCCTCGAAATATTTGCGGCTCTTGCCGTATTGTTTTTGCTCGTAGCAGTCATTGCCGCGGTTGTTCAGGTATAGGAATTTGTCGTTCAGACTCATTTCGTCCCAAAACTTGTAGGTCTTATCCCACCATATCTTGCTCTGAACGAAATCGCCCATTGCAGTGTAGGCACTGCTTATGCCCATAGCTATGGCAATCTTGCTGTTTGTGCTGACATTTTGTTTTTTTGTCAGTTGCAGTGCCTTATAATAATACACGATAGCTTTGTCGTATTGTCCGTTTTGTTTGTATGTGTCGGCAATATTTTGCAGGCATATAATTTTTGTGTCAGCGTCTATATTGTCAAGGTTTTCCATAATATCGCAAGCCCTGTTGAAATATGTCAGTGCGGAGTCGGGGCATCCAATGGTCTTTATCCAATAAAACCCCATCAAACTGTTGTATTCCATCTCAACATTGTCGTATATGGAATTGCCTTTGTTGTTTGAAATATACATTCTGATGCTGTCGCAATATGTCAGGAAAGCTTCTTTGTTCTGTTGCATGCTGGCGATTTTTGCATGCAGACAAAGAGCTGTTGCTTGTTTGAATTTGTCATGTGGTGAGAGGCTGTTCAAACTGTCGATAAGTTTTTCGGCAGGAGCCATATTGTTGTTGTTTATAGAGTCGCATGATGCATAATAGTTCGTCAAGATGCCTTTTGTCTTATCCGCACCTTGTTCTTTGCAGGCAGCCAGTATAATTACGGCTGTCAGCAATATTGTTATGTATTTCGTAGTCTTGAATAAAGACATCATTTCTATATTTGTATGATTTCTAAATGCAAATATAGTAAAAGTTTGTAATTTTTGCAATGTTTTTAGTATGATATTTGCTCTTCTTGTAAACAGATTGTGATATCCTTGTGCCCTTTTAGTGTACAAATAAGTTGTTTTGATTACAAAATGGCTGTTTCAGATAAATTTAAGACTTCTGAAAATTATTTGGATAAAATAAATGTAAAGGATAAGCCCAGCCTTTCAGTTCAAAAAAAGATAACCCTCTGTTGCCTGTTGCTGCGTTTGCTGTTCTGTTTGGCAACAGAGGGTTGATTTGTCTATTTCTTGCGCTCGCTTTCTTTTATGAAGCCGTGACGGTAGGCATAGAGCAGTCCCTTTAGCTCGGCTATCTGCTGTTTTAGTTCCGTTCCTTTGTCGGTGTCGGCAACGAGCATCCTGTGGCTCGACATCTCTACAATTTGTGTTGTGCTCTTGATGTCTGTACCTCTGATAATTGCGTCCTCGGCACTTGTAAACGGCTCATGCTGGACGAGTTGGAAACCGCGGCTGTGGTAGACGAGGGTGTATCCTGCAATGCCAGTTTCCTTATGATACGCCTGAGAGAAACCGCCGTCAATGACCATAAGTTTTCCGTTTGCCTTAATCGGGTTTTCTCCGCTTGCCGCATGCACTGGCACGTGTCCGTTTATGATGTGGCAGTTAGGGCCTGTCAGCCCGAATGCCTCCATAATGCGGTCACAAATTTCCTCCTCCGTCCGCAGGGTGAAGAAGTTTCCCTTTGTCTCTTGGTGGGTTTCTTTCTCGTTGATGAAATAGCGTTCGAAAGTAGCCATTTTAGATTTGTCGAATAGGGGGCTCTCTGGTCCGCACCACAGATAGAGGAAATAGTCGATGGCGTATTCTCTCTCTTCGTCTGGAGTATCGTTTTGGAAGGCTGAGCGTATCTGCATGCCTATGTCGGTCATCAGGGTACGTCCCGAGCATTTGTGCCCAGGCCTTATCTCAACCTCTTTCAAAGTTCCGTTTTCGTTTAGAGGAATTGACGCATGGAACAGCAGGTTGTTGTTGTATACGGCATACATGCAGCCGTGTGCGAGCATTGCCCTTAGGTGGCGGTGTAGTTTTTCGCTTACCATGAAGAAGTGGTGAAGATGTCTCATCAGTGCCTCTTCCTCTTCGGTGAGCTTAGTTGGACATTGGGGATTGATGGTTGGGAAGTTGTTGCTCTTCAGAGTGTATTTCTTTCCGTCTAATGTTATGGTTCCAGTCTCGTAGTCTATGCTGTTAAGCAGGTCACGGTTCTCCATTTTCCACTCTGGATGTTTGTGGTACAATTGCGCCTCAACTTTAAACTGCATAATGGCTATTGCCTTGTGCATCTGTGCGGTAAGCCTTTCGGTCTTGGCATCCATATTGTCGGCACCTCCGTTGAATTTTGGCATAAACTCCGTGCATGGGTCGTCTTTGTATGCCTCCATTGCAAACGTGGCAAGCGGAACGAGATTTATGCCGTAGCCCTCTTCAAGTGTGGTGAGGTTTGAGTATCTCAGCGAGAGTCTTATCACGTTGCAGATGCAGGCGTCGTTGCCGGCTGCCGCCCCCATCCACAGTATGTCGTGGTTTCCCCATGTTATGTCCCAGTGCTGATAGTTCTCCATCAGATCCATTATGCGGTGTGCCCCAGGCCCGCGGTCGTATATGTCGCCAAGAAGATGAAGCTGGTCGATAGCCAGTCTCTGTATAACCTCTGCAAGTGCTATTATGAAGTCGTTGGCACGTCCTGTAGAGATTATCGTGTCTATGATAACGTTCACGTAGGCAGTCTTGTTGCTGTCCTCTGTCCGCTCGTGCAGAAGCTCCTCGATAATGTACGAGAAATCGGCAGGCAGTGAGTGGCGTACCTTTGAGCGTGTGTATTTGCTCGACACGTCGCGGCATATTGCCACAAGTTTGTGCAGAGTGATATGATACCAGTCATCAAGGTCTTCCTCGTTGGCTTTTACAAGTTCAAGTTTCTGTTCGGGATAATATATCAGGGTACACAGCTCACGTTTCTCTGTTTCGCGCAGAGTTGTTCCAAATAGTTCGTTGACTTTCCGTTTTATGTTTCCAGAGGCGTTTTTCAGTATGTGTTGGAACGCCTCATACTCGCCGTGTATGTCTGCAAGGAAATGCTCGGTGCCTTTTGGCAGGTTCAGTATGGCTTGCAGGTTTATGATTTCTGTGCTTGCCTCTGCAATTGTCGGGAACGAGTGTGCCAGCAGTTGCAGGTATCTCATGTCTTTCTTTATGTCTTTCGGGGTCGTCATGACAATGGTGTTTTTAGTTTAGTTATCTTGGCTGTTATTTCGTTTGTTTGTCTGTCGTAAATTGGTTTAACTGGCATAAAGCCCTCGGTTAGCCGTGTGATGGTTTCCATAGCGGCCTCAAGTCTCGACATGAAAGTGAGTGCGCCGGTGGTTGAGAGCATTGCCGCAAGTGAGTCCTCGTCATAGTCGGTATTCAATAGCTTTTCCGCAAGGTTTACCACATGCCGGAGTGGGAGAGTGTTGTGTGTAATCTCGTGTCGTATGTTAAGGACCGCCATGCACAATTCAAATTCTGTTTGCCCGTCATCAGATGCGAGATCTTCTATCTTGCTCTTCAGCATGATGTTTGAGCTTAGAGTGTCGTCACATTTTATGTCGCCCTCGTCATATCTTGACTTTTCCAAAAACCGCCTGTTTTCTTCTACAACGATTATGTCGTTGCTATATTGCATAGTGTCGGCACCTTTTTCGAGGTAATCGGTAATATGCTCGTCGTGTGCATAGATGCAGATGTTTCTCCAGTCGGTATCGTCGATTGTCTTTATTTCACTTTTTGCCTCATCCATGGCTTTTGGCATATTTGTGAGATTGGGGTCTATGGCTGCGTGTATCAGATGTGACAATGCAATTGCGGCCTTTTCAGACATCAGTGTGTACACGTTAGAGTCAAACACTTTCTGATACAGCGCCATCATCTCCGCCGTCATGTCTTGGGGCGAGACAAGACTTGTAAATACTGGATTTTTTATGACGGCTATGCGGCTGTTCCATTTTAGCCTATTGAGCATTTCCTGCTCAAAGCGTCCGCCAACATGCACAGCCGATGCCTGTCGTGTCATACTGCGCTGATATGTCGTGGCCTGCAATTTTCGCTTGGCATTCTTACCCTTCATGGCCCAAGGCTCAAGCCCGCCTAAAGGAGAATAAACCGTTGGTACGCCTGCTCTGGTAGCTTTAGCCATAACTTTAGCTGCCTCATGGTTCCAACATCCGAAAACATGGAGCAGTGACACGTCATCAAACATTTTTGGCTGAAACTGATGTGTTATAGCACAATGGCAGCTTTCGTTAAGACATTTGTCGAGAGCCGTCACCAGCTCACGGTTTGAGTCGATGGCGAATGCTGATTGTGGTATGTAGAGCAGGATGTCCATTCGCTTAAAGTTTGTGGGTTGTGAAGTCAAGTTTGTCTGCCAGACGGTGCTGAACGGAATAATGCAGATTGTGCCATATCACAGCAAGCTGTAGCGGCAGAGCAAGTATGGCGGGTATCTTCTCTCCGAACATCTTAGCCTTTTTAGACAGAAAAATGCTGCGTATAATTGTGTTGATGAGAAGCGATGTGATGGCTGCGCCCATGATAATCCACAATTTCATCACAGCGGCAACGGCAATGGCTGAAACCATGATAATGAATGGAATATGAAGCATAGTCTGGTCGAAGTTGAAGACGAGTCTGTGGCGAAAACTTCTTTCCAACAATTTTCTTGTCTCAAGATAGTACATGTGTCGGTATTTCCATGCCTTGTGGGTTGGCGCCTTTTCTCTGAGCCATGCCTCTGGAGAAATCTCCGTTGCGGTGTTTTCTGCCGTTCCAAACTTGTTGACTATAAAATCGTATTCGCCCCTTACGAGGTTCAGATTGCCACGGAAACCCTCGTTATCCATGAATATGCTTTTCCTGATGAGCAGGTTAGCGCCAAAATGCCTGTAGGCTATGTGCTTTTGAGTTTCGCGAAGCTGATAGCATTCTGTCTGTAAACGCTCAAATCGGCAGTAGAGTGGTGCGTCGTTGTCGAAATTGCTATATCCGGTCACGATGTCAATGTCATTCTGGCAGTTTCTTGCCATAGTAGCCAGCCATTGGTCTGATACCGGTGCATACGAAGGCTCGGTGAGCATAACCCACTCATGTTTGGCTGCCTTGACACCTATGGTCATGGCAAGTTTTTTTCTGCTCATATATCTCGACGACTCAGGGATGAGTGTGTAGTAGAGCCTCTCGTTTTCAGCAGAAATCAGTTTCAGCACATCCTCGGTTTCGCTGTCGCCTCTTTCTGCCACAACTATCACCTGAACGCCAGCCGGGTATTGCTGATTAAGTATCAGCGGAAGATTGGTGCGTAGTTCCGGTGCACTGTCGTGCGCCGTTATAACAATGCTTATAGGTGGCAACTGCTGCTGTTTGCCGTTGTCGCCCTCTTCTCCGTTCTCCTTAGTTTTTATTTTTCTGAAGAACGGATTAAACAGAGGCGGGACAAAAGCCAACAGCAGCAGAGCCGCACACAACGAAATTGTAAAAATATCGGTTGTCATAAATCTTCTGTTATGTAGCCTGTGGGTAATTTCCGGCAGTTGTATTGACTTGCCATAATCTCGCCGTATGCGCCGGCAGATCTTAGTGCGAGCAAATCGCCGCGTTTGGTCCTGTTTATGTCTATGGCCTTTGCGAAAACATCGCTCGACTCGCAAATCGGACCAACAACATCGTAGGTCTCGCATGGCTCATCGCTGCTGATGTTCTCAATTTTGTGGTAAGCCTGATACAGGGCAGGCCGAATAAGATCTGTCATTCCGGCATCAACGATAGCGAACTTTTTCGCCGTACCCTGCTTTATGTATAAAGTTCGGGTAATCAACGAGCCCATTTGGGCAACGACTGCTCTTCCAAGCTCAAAGTGCAATGTCTGTCCCTGACGCAATTTCAGTTTTGTTGCGTAAGTGTCGAAATACTCTTTGAAGTCGGGAATTGGCTCACGGTTCGGGTGGTCGTAGCTTACTCCCAGTCCTCCGCCCACGTTTATGTTCTCAACTTTTATGTGGTGCATCTCTAACTTATCCTGCAACTCGTTTATCCTGTTGCATAAAGCCTGGAAGTCGCCCATGTCAAGTATCTGGCTGCCAATATGAAAATGCAGTCCGACAAAAGCCACGTTCTTCATTTCCGCAGCTTTTTCTATAGCTGTCTCCATGTCTTCCATGGCTATGCCGAACTTGTTCTCAGCCAATCCTGTGGTAATGTTGGCGTGTGTGTGCGCGCCGACATTCGGATTTATGCGGAATGCGACTTTTGCCACCTTTCCGCGTTTCTCTGCCAGTTCATTGATGACCTCAAGCTCGGCTATGCTTTCCACATTGAAGCAGAAAATCTCTTTGTCGAGTCCGAGATTTATCTCCCAGTCGCTTTTGCCTACACCTGCGTAAACAATTTTCGAAGGGGGAAAGCCTGCCTTCAGAGCTGCCTCAATCTCACCGCCGCTCACACAGTCTGCTCCCAGGCCGGCCTGACAGATTATGTTTAGTACTTTGGCGTTTGCATTAGCCTTGACTGCATAGTGGACATGGAAATTTCCGTATTTGCAGGTTTCCGCATTTATGGCTTTTAGAGTACGGCGAAGCAGTTCTGTATCGTAATAGTAGAACGGGGTCTCTATGCTATTGAACTTCTCTGTTGGAAAAATACCTTTCATAATTGTGATTTGTTGCTTTGTGTGTGTGTTGTGTGTTGATATGCGTTTATTTGAACAGTACGTTGCTGAGATTTTGCAGAGCCTGCTTCTTGTCGCTCTCCTTTATGAGGAAAGAAATGTTGTAGTTGCTGCCGCCGTAGCTGATCATTCTGACAGGAATATTCTTCATTGCATCGGTAGCCATTGTCTCAAAGCCAAGGTTGCTCCAGTCGAGGTCGCCGACAACACAGACGATACACATGTTTGAGTCGACTGTTACGGTGCCGTATTTCTTCAGCTCATTTACGATATCGTGCAGGTGGTCGTCCTTGTCGATACTCATGCTCACGCCAACCTCAGATGTCGCAATCATGTCGATAGGGGTCTGATAGCTCTCGAAAATCTCAAAAACCTTTCTCAAAAATCCTGTTGCGAGAAGCATTCTTGACGACTTGATTTTTATGGCAGTGATATTGTCCTTTGCGGCGACGGCTTTGATTTTGCCTCTCACAATGACGTTGTCAATAATGGTTCCCTCTGCTTTCGGATCCATAGTGTTTTTAAGCCTTACAGGAATGCCGGCATATTTGGCTGGCTGAACACATGTCGGGTGCAGGATTTTTGCTCCGAAATATGCAAGCTCGGCAGCCTCCTCGAAGTTGAGCTGTCTTACGGCTTCGGTTTTTTCAACAATGCGCGGGTCGTTGTTGTGCATACCGTCGATATCGGTCCAAATCTGGATTTCGCTTGCCGGCAATGCCGCACCAATCAAAGAGGCGGTATAGTCAGATCCGCCGCGCTGCAGATTGTCGACCTCACCGTAAGCGTTGCGGCAAATGAAGCCCTGGGTTATGTAAATCTGATATCCGTCGTTGTCCTTCATTATAGCCTGCAGTTTTTCCTTAATATAGTTTGTGTCAGGCTCGGCATTTTTGTCTGTGCGCATAAAATCGAGGGCGTTCAGCAAAACGGCTTTAACTCCGCATTCCTGAAGGTAGTTTACAACCATGTTTGTGCTGATAATCTCACCTTGTGCGACAATAGTCTTCTCTTCAAAACTTGTGAAAAGGTCTTTTGTAAAAGAGCGGAGGAAGTTGAACTCGCTTTGCAGAAACTCGCGTGTTTTCTGTTTGTACTCGTCGGTAGAGTAGAGTTCTTCTATGTGTTGCAGATATTTCTTTTCAAGGTTGTTGATCACCTCGTTTGCACCCTCAGGATTTTTTTTGTACAGATAGTCGCTAATCTCTACAAGAGAGTTTGTAGTTCCGCTCATTGCGGAAAGTACCACAAATGTAGGCTCGCCAGATTCTGTAATCAGCTTAGCCACGTTTTTCATTCTTTCAGGAGAACCTACTGAGGTTCCGCCAAATTTCATGACTTCCATATTCATATCTTTTTGTTTTTTTGTTGTTTTTCTAAATTTTGGGGAGTTTAGTGGGGATAATAGCAGATTGGGGCATTATTAATCTCAAAAATCAGTCTTCGTTTCTGACAGAAGTTTTGCTATATTCTTGAGTTATCTCACTGATATGCCCATCCTCGCATTTGTACACAATTCCGGGGAACTGGTCTATAAGCGTCAGGTTGTGGGTTGTCATAACCACAGCTGTTCCGGTTTTTGTGATGTTTTTCAGCACGGTAAGTATGCTTGCCGCAGTTTCGATGTCAAGATTTCCTGTTGGCTCGTCTGCAATAATGATTTTCGGATTATTGAGCAATGCCCTGGCTATGGAAATCCGCTGTTGCTCACCGCCAGAAAGCTCATGTGGCATTGAGCTAATTTTGTCCTGCATGCCCACGTCGGTAAGAACCTCCTCAATTCTCTTTTTTATGTCGGCTTTGTTCTTCCATCCTGTAGCTTTCAGGACGAATTTCAGGTTTTCATATACGGTGCGGTCGTGAAGCAACTGAAAATCCTGAAAAATTATTCCCATTTCTCTTCTCAGCGCAGGTATTTCCTTTCGTTTAAGGCTCGTTACGTTTCTGCCAAGCACCTCGGCTTTTTCGGCATCTTCTTTGTAAAGGTCAAGCTCACAGTACATGGTCTTCAGAAGCGAGCTTTTTCCGGAGCCTACCTTCCCGATTATGTAGATGAACTCACCCTCGTCAACGTGGAAGTTAACGTTGTCAAGTACCTGATTGTCTTGCTGATAAACGTTTACGTTTTTATATTCTATAAGCATGTCGTATATTCTTTATTCTTTACTTTTCTCAATTCTTCGTTTCTTGTCCCAGTCCGGGTCGTGTCTTTTTTGCAATTCGAGAGCAATGTCCTCTATGCGGAGTCCTTTTTCCGTGAGCAGGACCAAAAGGTGGTAAAGCAAGTCTGACGCCTCGTAGACTAACTTGTCTCTTGTTCCACTGGCAGCCTCTATAACTGTCTCAAGTGCCTCTTCTCCAACCTTTTGCGCTATGCGGTTCACTCCTTTCTTGAACAGACTTGTAGTGTAGCTCCCCTCTGGCATTTCCTCATGCCGCTTTTCAATGAAGTCTTGTAGCCCGCTCATAAACAATAGCGGATTTGCCATGTTGTCCTC
>OGLR01000615.1_pt1 | contig 15390 bp, 20 predicted proteins | sample 1572931 | NCBI WGS metagenome assembly OGLR01 (sample SAMEA2581997, study PRJEB24529) | metagenome | biome: Human gut stool | place: China | collected 2011 | reverse complement strand
CGTTCCTGCCACCTATCCCCGAAGTGATTTGCTATCCAATCTCTGAAATGATGAAGTCAATATGACCAGCAAAGATGTCATCAGCCTTAATCTCATGCTCATTGCCTCGGTCGTTCTTCTCATCACCAATGAAAGTGATGTCTCCGTCTTTATCCATTCTGACAGCAAGGATAACCACGTCACAAGGCTCATCATAGTCGTATGCGGCTACGAAGGGACATTCTCCCTCAAAGTGCCACTCATAGCCATCATCCACCTTTTCACCATGAAGTCGAAGTGCGGTTGCAAGTTCTTCCTGCTCTCTGTTTTTCACTTCCTGCACACTGTCATAGATGGTAAAGTCTTTGAGCCTTGCGTGACGTGATGCATGCATAACCTCTCCGTTGGTTTGGCTGATGCTGTAATCATGGAATTGCACCGGCACAAAGTCGATGGGGGCTGCCATCCATGAAATGTTGTTAAGCGAATAATCATGCTCTGTCAAGAACTGCTCGATGTCCTCGTTTATCATGTGGTCGGGAACATTCAAAACTTCGATGCGCACATTTGCGCTGTCCATTACGATAATCTTCATAATCTTATGCGTTTATAGAGTTATTTATTAGTCTTTGTCATAGAGCCGTGAGAGAAACGCCTGCAGTTCTGCGTCCTCAATCTCTGCAAGGGTGCAAGGCTTGAAATCCTTGTCCTGCTCAATCCTCAAAGTGCCAAGTCCGTACTCGCTTGCATCATAGGTGATACTTGCCATTTCGGTTACAGACTGGTAGCCGTACTCCGTCTCTTGCAGTCCAGTAACGATGCCATAGAGCGTAAAGTCATTGCCTTCCTGCTGTCCTTCCATGATGTACCAGCGGATATTGCCAAGGTAAAACACAGCAATGCAGAGAGCATCCTTATGCTTACCATCCTGTGAATAAAGAGGATAGTCTGCCAATCTCTTCTGCAACTCAGATGTTATCAGGCGGTTAGTCTTTGTTGCGCACTCCTGGGTTCTTGCAGTGCTCGAACCTTGTTCGGCTCTGCTGTCGTTGTTCTTTTGCATGTTCAAATCTGTTTTCATATCTCTAAGATTTTTTCTCCCTTTCGTTAAGTCCTTTCGGACAGGATTGGGAAGATTTTTCTGCTTTCAGAAGTGCGTACAAGACAATCATGCAAGTCTGACGTGAAGAATACTCTTTTTTGTAGAAAAAGGAAGATTGTTCACAAGGCACGACTTGCAAACTTGTTGAAGGACGCTATAACTTCGCAGAAAAATATTCCCGAAATCCTACGGACGACATGGAGGAACATTATAACTCAGAAAAGAAACCATAGTATCGCCAGAAAGGAAATCGGTTAAAACTGTATCGGGTGGGCTAATTCCAAATCATCTTGCTGTCAGTGGTGACAAAAGTGAAGTGTCATCAATACAAAGAGCCCACTTCAGAAAGAATGGAGTGTTTAGTTCCATCCTTATGGAAGTGGGCATGGATTGAAGACTTTTCACGTCACCACCTTTTGAGGAGTGTCTTCTGTTCATAGTCGTTAGATCTTGAATGGAAGACTCTCACCAAAATTGCAACATGGTTTGGGATTGGTGTGGGGCGAAGCATTATAACAGCTGGGTGGGAATGTCCTTGCAGACACCAACAGCCAGTGCGACAATAATGAACTCTTCGTCTATCTTTGATGACGGAATGTTCATGTCGTACCTTTGATAGAGAGGCTTCCTGCCCATAGTCGATACGCTCGACCATGGAGCAAAGGAAGTCTCTCCATCAAACTGTTAGTGTTTGCGGACATCGGTGTGGGCGAAGGTTAAGCTAAAGAAAGAATTATACGTTATAGCAGGGAAAGAAGCATGTTGAAACGAGGACAACCATCTTTATATAAGTTGAAAGAAGGGAGGGTCAATGAAGAATGTAGCTGTGAGCAAGAGCATCTTCTCGACGAATGGACATGCAGTATAGGCAAACTGATTAAGTGGGTAACGCTTGCGTCCCACCTACTCAGTTTGTTAGATACCGCATGTCGTTTCGTGATGCTCCTTCCTGCTGAGTGACCTGGCTTTACGTCATGCTCAGCTGACATAAACGAAAGGTTTCTCAGGTGGAACTCCAGTTGCATCCTTCATGGTGTGGGGCGAAGCTGTATCTTGGTAAATGAAAATACTCTGGAAAAAGGATAACTCATCGTTTTCGACGAGATAAGGATTATAAAGGTCTTACATAGAAGATTATACAGTTGTGTACATGTATTCACGTCCACATGAATACAACAACACAAAAGAATGATTGCCACCACCAGAACTGGAAAACCTGATAGTGGCAATCTTCATTATTTTAATAAACAAAGGAATAGTTCACGTTGAAACATACATCAGACACCTTCATGGTGGTAATGACCATAGACCTATCCTCGGTGGTGAAACAGTATTGGTAGGAAGTTTCATCGGATGCAGATACGAGAGTGTAGTGTTTCTTCAGATAGTCTATTATCAGACGGCTGTTGGAGATAAGTTCCGTATCAATGACTGAATACAGGGTGCTGTCGCTTCGCAAGAAACTATAGAGAATAGCCTCGTTGCCATTACCCGTCTTATATGCCAACTGAAAACTATCAGCGGTCTTGTTCTCTGCCTCGAAATGGTAACGCATCATTGTACCACTCATGTAAGCTGTTACTTCATCCAAGGACGCACCTTTGATGTGATACGGCTCTACCCATACTTTGAGTTCGGATGATGGTTTTTCGGTTGCTTCGATAATGTCATTATCACCACAAGAGGTAAACACTGTTGCCACCAACAATGATAGGATGGCGGTTAGGAAATACTTTTTCATTGTCTTTTTATTTTATTGTTTACTAATATTTTGAACTATGTTCTCACGTCCACACATATATATGTATTCATGTCTATATGTATTCATGTCCACATGTGTACACGTCCACACATATACATGGCTACTTATCCACATGACTACATCACCTCATGAATTTCTTTCGACCTGATTTTCTTCACCTTTCCATGCTTGGACTCATAAGCCTCTATACCTTGTTTCATGACATATTCCATAAAGGAACGGATAGTAAAGCCTTCTTTGTGGGCAATGGCTTGCACCTTGTCCACAAGGGCTTTTGAGCATATAAAGGAGAAGTGTCGCCAAGAGTCATCAGACTGTTCCTTGGTTGTTGCTTTCGTAGATGGTGCTGGAACATCATTCTCTGGTAAAGGAGCAGCCGGCTCTTCATACCTGTCCTGCGGCTTGATGGCAGCATTTCCCAAGATATTGCCAAGCAGGATGTCCATATTCTTCTTTCCCATGGTCTTTATTGATTACGTGAAATAATCTCCTCCGTCAACGCAAGGTAATCTTTGGCTCCATTGGAGTTAGGGTCGTACTCGAAGATGCTTTTTCCGCTTCCTGCCGACTCGGCGAGGGCTATGTTCTCACGGATTCGGGTCTTCATGGTGATGCTTTCGTAGCGAGACTTTACGGCTTGCTCAACCACCTTGTTCAGTTTTCGATGGTTGAAGCGGGCTATGAACACACCTCCCAGGCGAAGAGAGGGCTTCACTCTTTGGAGGTTGGTCACAAAAGCATCAAGCATCCTCATTCCTTTGAGCGGAAGCAGCTCAGGAGTCATTGGCACGATGATTTCATCGGCTGCAAGAAAGGCATTCGTGGTGACGATGCCCAATGAAGGTGGGCAGTCGATGAGGATGTAATCATAGTCATGCCTGATTGGGTCAAGAAGCCTACTGAGCAGCTGTTCTCTTGCCAGGAGATTGGTTAGGGCAATCTCTGCACTCGCCATTTCAAGTGAAGATGGCACAAGGTCGAGATTCTCCCTGATATGCTTCACTGGCAATGGTGCTCCATCTACGAGAGCATCAAAGATGCTGGTCTCAATGTCATCTTCGTTAGGGATGAAATACAAGGTGAGATTAGCCTGTCCATCGAGGTCAATGAGCAGGACTTTCTTTCCCATTTGCGCCATGCAAGCCCCGATAGAGGCTGTGGAAGTGGTCTTTGATACCCCTCCTTTGTGATTGGCGAACGTAATGATTTTCTGTTTCATACTTATTTCCATTATGTATATATGTATAAATGTGTACAACTATACAAGTCCACAAGGCTACATGGCTACTTGTATTAACGTGTACAAAGTTACTGACGTTACTTTGGTTAGCCTTGTCACTTCTCCTGACAGCCTTTATAGTCAGGAGAAGTGTTAGGTCGTCAGAGTATAAACACCTCGTCTCTGAGTACTGTCACCTCTGCACCGCTGCTCACTTGTACAAGCAGTTCCTTGCCATAATCTTCAATGATTGTAGCAAAGCGGCAGCCTTTCCATGGGGTTCCCAGTTCGCAAGACTCTCCCAATAATTCTGATTCATATTCGTACATATTCTGTGTAGGTTTAATGCGAGAGCACAAGGCTTGCTCATGCCCTCGCTTGTTTCTTATTCAAAAGTGAAGACCCGAATATAGAAGTAGGTTTCTTCATTCTCATACTCATACTCGTTGATGAAGTCAACCATCTGTTCCTCTGTGCGTTCTCCTTGTTCGATTCCGGTCTTTGATACCCATTCATTGATGGCATCCTTCACCGTGTCGTAAACATCATCATAAGCGTCCTCAAATGGTTTGCCGTTTGAGCTGACACAACACTCTTCGGGGAAAAAAGAGCCTTCGTCATGGACGTAGTAAACTTCGCATCCACATTCACAAACTCGGTAACTGATAGAAAGTTCATCGTGCAGATGATGGTTTATCTCTTCAAATAGTTCGGTGCACGCATCCCATGCGCTTTCTGTCTCGAATGAGAGAAGTGCATTCTCATCATCTTCCTCATACTCTGCCCAATAGATGTGCCCTCTGACGCTGATTTGCTTTGCTTCGTAGTCGATGCCATAGAAGTCTGCCAATTCGTTCAGCCATACATTCTTGGTGTTCACATTCATACCCTGCAGGGTCTTCCAAAGGTCGCTCACAGCCTTGCGAGAACCTGTCACCTTGTAGGTGGTAGTTGCTTGATTTGCCATAACTGTCTATTTGTTTATTGTGAAATGTGGGCGGTAGATGCACCGCCACACTATTAGTATTCTGCTATTACTGCGAAGGTGGCATGATGTTCAAGCCATTCTCTTACGCATTCCATATTATACTCGCTTGTGATGACTGCCGTTTGTTCGTCTATTGCGGTGAAACGTGTGCTTTCGTAATCGTCAATCCATTCTTTCAGATTGCCAACTCCCAAATAAGCCGCATCGTTAAAGACTTCATCTATTACTGCAATGGGCGAGTTGAACCTAACAATAAGTGTCTTGTAAGAAGTAATCATCTTATTCCCTCCTTCCTTTTCATCCATTCATCACGCTTCTTCCGGCACTCTTCAAGCGTTGCGCATACGCAAGAAAAGAGTTCTCCGTCCGCATGTCGGTAGTCATATTGTACAAGTGTACGTCTCTTTCTGCCTATGCCCGACTGATATTTCTCGTATTTCTCAGCACCTGCGATGGTGCAGGTGCTTACTCCATTGATAGTCATTTTCTGTTCCATATCTGAATTGATAAAATTGTTACCATTCTGTGTAATAACTCTGGTCGTTGCTTTCGCATTCTTCTGCCCACTCTTCATCTGTGAAATCACTATGTAAGCAATCCTCGCTGCAATAGTAGGCTACTCCCATATCCACACAATAGCCTTCACGCATGAGTTTGCCGCACTCAGAGCATCTACGGCAGGCTCTGTCAGTGTCCCACCAATAATCCACAAAGGACTCAGCAATTACGTCTTCGCTTGTGTTCTCGTCCCACTTGTCACGGTAGAAGTCCGCAAACTTGTTCAACTCATCCTTGCTGAAAAGTTCCTGGTCTGTGCCACTAACACCCTTGGTCAGTCGGCTCAAAATCGATTCTCTTGTCGTCATATTGATATTGTTTTTTTTCCCTTTCGTAGATCAACTACTTCGGGAATGGTTAAAAATTATGTTGCTTTCAGAAGGTGTTACGGCTATCTTGGCAAGGTTTTGATGCAAAATACTACCCGAAAGGTGTGGAGATTTTCCATCAAAGCGGGCAGCCTTGACCTTGCAGGAGATGAGACGTAACCATTACCTTCGCAACAGAATTTCTACCGATTCCCAGAAGTCGATGTATGGCAATCATTATAACAGGAACACCCATTCGGCAAAGAAAAGGAGATGCATAAAAAAAAGCGCCCCGAAGGCCGCTCTTTGATGACGAGAAGGGTTATTTGCCCTTCTTTGTCTTGCTCTCCTGTGGAGCAGGAGTTTCTTCTTTCTCCACAGCTTCGTAGAACTTGGTTGCGACGAGAACCACACGATTGTGCTTAACTCCATCGGTATCCTGCCATTCCTCAGGCTTGAAGTAGCCTTCTACCGTAAGGAGAGTTCCCTTTACAAGGCGATCGAAGGAAGAGGTGTTCTCGTTTTTGCGCCATGCCTCTACATTCATGAAGGCTGATGTGCGGTTTGTTTCCTCGCCATTCTTCTCAGTACGGCTGATGGCCAGTGAGAAACGTGCAACGCTTGCTGTTGAGAACTGATGGATGCTTGCATCCTTACCTACGAAACCGCTTACTACGAAAGAATTTTCAATCTTTTTCATAACTTTGATATTTTAGAAGTGAAACATTTATTTTTTACGTTGCTATCAGAGTTGGCAAGGAAAGCAGGCAAGCAAGGAATTACCGAATTATTTCACCTTGGCACAGAAAAGTTTTTTGGATGATGTCAGACGAAAAAGTTTTTGAAATAATTCAGGTAATAAGGCACTGATACTTGATACAATGCGGCTTGCACTAACTTTGCGACGGAAAAAGTAAGTGTGTCTGCTTCGTCCAAAATAAGAAGTGGAGAAAAGTGCAGAAAATCAAGTAATCGGTGTTAGGTAAAGGAAACAGGTATCTATATCAGATAAACAAGCGATGAACAAATATCGTGCAGATAGCCGTTGAAGGATGGTCGGAAACTGAGCAACAGCATGAAGAGATTGGGGGTGCAAATACGATGAAAAAGACGGAGAACGCACAAGGAAGGGAACATGAGGAAGGCAAACCTGGGGATTAGGATGTCGAGAGTAAGCGCAATACGGTTCTCGCAACGATTCACAGAAGCTAAAGAAAGAAGTAATTCAGCAAGGAGAAATAGAAGGACTGACCCTACCGTCAATGAGCAGCCATCGGGCTCAACTTATGGCATGTAAGTTTAAGTTTAGAATTACTCATGTATATATACATGTTCTCTAAACTCAAATGTCATGACCTCAAATGGCTTAGAACAGGAACAGAGATTGAGTTTACAGGTTTATGAAAGCCATATATATGTATATGACGAAATAAACTTGTATGAATAGCTGATACTCCATTTTTTCTTTCTCTTTACTGAAGAAAGTTAAATTTTGAGGTGTTTTGACTGATTTCAGTATAAAAATGCCACAATGAAAAGTATTTGTGGTAATTTTGCATAATCATTAGAACAGGTAATATAGATTGCAACTCATACATCTTATCGGCAAGATGTCGAGCCAAGATAGAATTGCATTCTCCAAAAAGCATGAAAGCATATGCCAGAATGAACACATACAAGTTCTTCGAGGTGTTCATGTTGAACAACTGGATCTGCAGAACAAAGCAAGATTACGCTACGTTTTGATATGAGCACATAGCAATATCGTGTTATTGAATGTTAAATATGTTAATTTTACAATCTGCAAAATTAGGTTCAAAATGAAAAGAAGAGAAAGCAAAACTTAGACAAATAGCTGATAATCAAGCTAAAATGTTTTCAAAAGGACAACGGCTCAACTATCGTCCTTTTAATACGTAAAACACTGATAATCAGATGTGTTGAAAATCTGCGTGGGAAAGTAGAGAATGTTAATCAGGAGTCACATCCTCAACGTAAGGAAAGAAACGATAAAAGTAACAAAACCACTGATATTCAGAGATTTAAGAGGATTACACTCTATGTATGTCCTACGGCTCAAATATAGTTCAAATTATGCAATAACTACTGATAATCAAAGCGTTACACCCTCTGTATTGGTAAGTAGAACATGAAAACAAGAGAAAACAAATATGGAAACAATAGTATATACCTTTGTAAATCAGTGATTTACGGTAGCAAGATTGCCGTTTTTCGCAACGGCTCAACTATTGTTCCTACATTTGTTTTACATCTGATAATCAATGAGTTATTTACTCTGCATCGGGAAATAGACTTTCCGAATAGGAAACTTTAGTAATTAATAATGACATTTCGCTATGCAGATACTTCTCGCTAACGCAAAAATAATGTATGACAGGGCGGAGAAAGCGGCCTTATCCACTCCGCTCTTTCAATCAGTGGCCAACGAATTGGCTGCCGAGATGACAATGATGAACATTGATGAGCTTGCCCGACAGTTGGATTGCAGCAGGAAGTTGGCTGCCGAGAATTGGAAACGCTATCAGAACTTCCACTGTGCAAACTCCATGCCCGCCATCCTTGCCTATAACGGTCAGGCCTACAAGCATCTAAGGGCAAACACGCTCACGGACGAAGCCTTGATGTTCGGCCAGAAACATCTGTGGATTACCTGCTTCCTGTATGGACTGCTCAGACCCATGGACGCGATAGTACCTTACCGCATGGAGCATTGTGTCAGTTTGCAGGCAACAAACGACAAGCCAGTCAACCAGTATTGGAAAGACAAACTGACCGGTGTACTGATTGACAGCGTGAAAGCAGACGATGGTATTTTGGTACATCTGTCCACAGAGGAATATGAGCATCTTTTTGATTGGAGACGGGTGATGAAGGAAGTCAAGGTCATCCATCCCTTGTTCTATGTCCGCCAGCCTGACGGAACACTTAAGATGCAGGCGGTATGGGCGAAGTCTTGTCGTGGAGCCATGGTAAGATATATTCTTGAAAACAGGAATTCCTCGCCTGAGCAACTAAAGGCTTTTTCATACGAAGGATTTGAATATTCACCCAAACATGGAGAAGAATTGTTCCCGCATTTTATCAGAGAATCAATATTATGACTAAAAATATAACAAACTTTGTATTATATTATGGAACAATTTGAAGACATAATAAAAAAAGACCTGCATCTGTACCTTATGTCTATAGATGAGGTGGACAGACAATTGCCGGAATGTCCGGACGTGGAAGGCAAATGGGAGAGCATAGCCAAGGCGTATTTACCAGACGGTATAAGAGAATTCAACGGCTACCCTACCGTCTCTCTTGGATGGATGATGTACGTTGGTATGGCTGTTGCCAAAATGTGGGACACGGAATGGGAGATATATTCAAAAATTGATGACCTGTATGCCTATATACGCAATAAGCGCGGGTATGACCGCATGGACGATTATATACGTGAAGAAGTTCTATATCTGAAAGGCGCAGACTTCACACTCGTTGAGAAAATTACGGGCGAGTGTGCGTCACGTGCCTACAATTCTCTGATGCGCCAACGCATAGAGCCTGGAACAAAAGAAGCCTTCTTTGGCTACCTTGCCTGCCTGCACCAACTATACCTGATGGGAGTTGCCGTACAGCTAAAGCGCATGGGATACCACATGACAAGGATAGAGTGAAGAACGAAGAGTGAAGAATCCATTAGCTTAGTTTTGTATTTGGCTGAAGTTTTGTAAAAATTCACATTAAACGCCAATTACAAAACAAAATTTCAAGTTACTTTCATTGTGTTTAACGATGTGATATTATCATAAATATATAAGTTCTCTTTTGGTCGTAATTGTATTTATACTTACTTTTGCTGCAGCAATAATAATCAAGAACATAAATACAAAAAAACAGAACTAACATGAAAAGAATTGTTTTCGCAACCATGCTTATGCTTGGTGTATCAACAGGCATTAGCCATGCACAGTCGTTCACAGACCGTTTGCACTTTGAGGTTTCAGAAGGAGTGGCCTGCAGGCACAACAACATCAGGCAGTTTGACACATCTTTTAAACTCGGTGTAGACATCTCTAAAAGGCTCTACGCATTTGCAGCCTACGAAGGCAACGTTGCTCTTTATAGCAAAAATGATGTCAGGACATACTTCTCCGGAGGAAGTCTTGGCGGCGGGCTTGGCTTTAAGCTGATGAACGATGCAAACTTTCCATTAGCCTTCGACCTGCGTGTTATGGCTTTAACCAGTCTTGGAGGCTCCAAATGGCTTGGCGGTGAGGACTGGAAACGCACAAATTATGACGCATCATTGGTTATGTATCTGAACAGCAACAAGAAACATTATATAACTCCTGTCCTCGGATTAGGCTACCGCTATACAGACTCCCGCTCTGTAGGATTAAAAAACATGGGAAACATCTATGCATCTATAGGATTTAGATTTTAATTGTTTTCAGTTTACAAGCAGACAAGTCAGCAGACGAGTGGATAAGTTGTATAAATTAAAAGCAACTTATCCACTCGTTTATTTGTCAACCTTTAAAATATATTATTGCTGTCCAATAAAAATATCTCATATTTTTGTAGTTTATTCATTACCTTTGCGTCATAATAGCGGAATTAGACAAAAACAAGCAAGATGAAAGAAAACGAAAAGCAATTTGCAGACATCGTAAAACAGCACAAAAGCTCGATTTACTCTGTATGCTATATGTTTGCAAAAAATGCAGATGAGGCAGACGACCTCTTCCAAGAAGTGCTGATAAATCTATGGAAGGGCATGGACTCGTTCAGGCACGAAAGTAAAGTCAGCACGTGAATATGGCGTGTAAGTCTCAACACATGCATCTCAGCCAACCGCAAACAGAAACGCAAAAAAGAAGTAAGGCTTTCGATGGACACAAACTTATTTGAGAGTCCAGACGAAGACTCACGCCAAATCCGTATGCTGCACGCGCACATCCGCCGCCTGCAACCTTTCGACCGCGCCATCGTTATGCTGTGGCTTGAGGGATTATGCTATGATGAGATAGGCGCAGTGGTGGGCATATCGGTGAAAAACGTATCTGTAAGATTAGTGAGAATTAAAGAGATGCTGAAACAAATGAACAGCAACGGTGAATAATAAAAACGTAAATATGGAAAATACAGAAAACAAAAATATGGAGGACAATACTATGACAAACGATTTCCAAGAACTCGAAGATATGCGCCGGCAAATAAGCCTGCTGAAGGAAAAGCTTGACAAGGAAAGCATTGTAAACGACAAGCTGATGCGCAACATAATGAGCACAAAAATAGGCAACGTGAACAGCTATCTTTTGAAATTACTGATTCTTATACCTTTCACAATGGCACTTGTGTATTTCGATTTTGGTATATTATTCCCTCTCTCTACCGAATTTATGATTGTCACCCAGATTATGCTTGTGGGCTTTGGAATATATATCTATCTAAACAAGCGTCTTCTGGCATCGGCCAACATTGCAGGCGGCAATCTCGTGGAAGAGAGCAAGAAACTGCTGCGTTTCAAGAAGCGTGAAATAAGATATATTTTTTTCGGCATTCCTACTTGTATCGCATGGATGGTATGGTGTTTTTACGAGCTTCTTCATTGCGGCAAAGAGCAGGATGAAATAATTTGTGTAATAATCGGAGCAAGCATAGGAGCCATCTTTGGGTTTGGATATAGCATAAGAAAATTCCGCATGATAATGAGAAACATCAACAGTGTGGTAAGCCAGATTGAGGATATAAGCACTAATGACTGAGGCAAAAATTCCATACGGCACAAATAAAACAGGCAAAATATTCGACAATTAAAAATTAAATGCTTAATTTTGCGGAAACTAAAAAAACAAAAAACAAACCACATTATGACACAGAAAAAGAAACTATCGTTGAAATCTGCCATGCTGACATTGCTTGTTACAATGCTCTGCGCTACAGGCTGCACGCCGCAATGCAAAAAGCCTGCTCAAAAAGAGAGCGTGCCTCTCGACTCAATCAGGCTCAGCGACCCGTTTGTGCTTGCCGACAGCGCAACCATGACTTACTACATGACAGGGACAGGCGGCATGATGTGGAAAAGCAAAGACCTCAAACTTTGGAGCGGGCCATACAAGGTTGCCGAGCCTGACACAACATCGTGGATGGGACGCAGACCTATGATTTGGGCTGCCGAGCTACACAAATACAATGGCAAATACTATTATTTTGCGACATTCACCAACCAGGAGGTTTTCATAGACACGGTGAAAGGCAACAAGATAGAACGCCGTGCAAGCCATATTCTCGTCAGCGACAAGGCCGACGGACCATACCGTCCAGTTGGAAAAGAAAACTATCTGCCTGCCGACAAGCCAACTCTCGACGGCACTTTCTGGATAGACCGCAACGGCAAGCCATATATGGTATATTGCTGGGAATGGCTACAAAACCTCGATGGGACAATTGACAAGATTGAGCTGAAACCCGACCTGAGCGGCAGCATAGGCGAGGGAAAAACGCTGTTTAAGGCAAGCGACTCGCCATGGAGCCGTGAGAAAGACGAGAACGGAAACATAAAGCCAAACAAGGTAACAGACGGTCCGTTCCTCTTCAAAACATCTACCGGACGCCTCGGCATGCTGTGGACAAGCTGGGTGTATGACGTATATACACAAGGCGTGGCATATTCAGAGAGCGGCACACTCGACGGTCCGTGGCTACAGGAGCCCGAGCCTATAACACCTCCCAACTATGGCCACGGCATGATATTCAAGACTTTCGACGGCAGACTGCTGCTGTCGTGCCACAGCCACAAGAAAGACGAGAAAGGACACACTATAAGAATACCTAAGTTCTTTGAGGTAAGCCTTGAGGGAGACAAACTGACTGTGGTAAAGCCTGCAAACTGACAGAAAAACTCCCAACCGTTGTTTCTGAAATATATGATGATGAAGAAAATGAAGAGAGTTTTTAAATCAAAAGTCGACACCTTGCCCGTGGCTCTGATTTTATTGGCGTTTGCGCCTATAGTCCTGTTGCTGCTGACAGATTTTTCTTTGATGGCACTTATAATTGTTGCCCTAACGCTGTTGTTCACAATGTCATTGCTGTTCGGCATCCGATATGTCATAGACGATAACAAACTGATTGTGAAATGTGGTTTTTGGTTTTCTCAAGAATATGATATCCGGAAAATTAAGTCGATAAAATCCACGCATACATTTTTGTCTGCTCCAGCGGCATCTGTAGACCGTCTGGAGATAGATTTCGGCAACGATTCGGTTGTCGTGTCGCCAAAAGATAAGAAAGCGTTTGTTGATTTAGTCAGCAGTATGACACCATGCAATACTTATTTGTAATAAAATGCAAGGCTCCCCAAAAAGGCTAAAATGAGTGATTCCAACACTGCTGAAAAACGCAGCCGCTTGCGATGGCTGATGCAGCCGCTTGCGATGGCACATGCAAGCGGCTGTTATGCTATATGCGGACGAATGTATTTTTTGTATGGTTTTTAATGATGCAATATTGTTTTTTCGCAGACCCGTTTTTTCTCTATCAATCAGCCATGGGCATGGGGACAAAAAAAGGAAGTCGGTTGACTTCCTTTTATCATTTGCGGAAGATGAGGGATTCAAACCCCCGATACCCGGAAAAGGGTATACCGGATTTCGAGTCCAGCGCATTCGGTCACTCTGCCAATCTTCCCTTTAGCGGATGCAAAAGTAATAATATTCTATGAAACCGCCAAACAATTTTAAGAATTTTAAATTACGAGTTTGGAATTACGGGTTTGGAATTTGTAATTCTACTTCATGCTTGAGTCTATAAAGCATAGCGGCAGCAAATCTTTCACAGAAGACACAACATAAACGCCTTCAGTTCCGAAAAGCAGAATTTTTACAGGCCTATGGTATCTTTCCTCAATTTCGAGAATAACCTGGCGACATGCGCCGCATGGTGTTACGGGCTGCGCCATCAGTCCGTTGGCATTTCGGGCGGCTATGGCGAGAGTTGTTATGTGCTGGTCGGGACAGTTGGCTTGTGCCGCAAATACAGCCGTACGCTCGGCACAGAGTCCTGACGGATAAGCGGCATTTTCCTGATTGGCTCCAATCACTATCGTGCCATTTTCAAGCCGCAATGCTGCTCCGACATTGAATTTGCTGTATGGCGCATAGGAATTGTCAGTTGCGGCTATTGCCTTTTCAACCAGCTCACGGTCAGCGGTTTCCAACTCTTCTATTGTTGTCAGTCCTATTTTTATACTCAGGTCAATTTCTCTCATAGGTATAGTAAGTTTTGGGGATATAGTTTTATTTTTTACGTCTGATGTATGCGGAACTATTGTAGCCATATTCGTTTTTTGCGGGCATCACATGTAATGGCTCTACAGCATTCTCTCTCTGTACGTATTCGTATGCACCGGCATCAGGCGTTTCGTCACGCTCCGTGCCTGCGATGTCCTCCAACGTGGCTGTAGCCTTGTCTGCGGCGGAAATTGCAGCCGAGGTGCTGTCGAGCGAGAAGTCGTAATATAGATTTTCCTCATCGACAATCAGAAAATGCCCCTTTCCGAAAGAGTCGGTATTCTCGACATCCTCATAAACGACATCTGTAAACCTTATGCTGTCGGCAGTGGTCTCCTTCTCTGTGCGCAACACGCAATGGTCGAAGGCAAACGGCAGAGCGGTGCTGTCATCGGGAAGAGTACGCATAACAACGTCATCGGAATATCCCGTGATTAGCGAGTTTGTGCAGCGGAGGGTATCCATGCCCTTGCCAGCCTCAAACCACATTGCGGCTCCCCTGTTGGCATCAAACGGATAAAACTGTGCCAGCGTACAGTTGTTGACAAAAGTTTTTCCGCCAACTACATGAAGAGTGTTGCCGAGGGTATTTGAGATTACGCTGTTTTCAATTGACACGTAGGCATAGCTGTTTTTAAGCCCATATCCCTGACAATTGTGAACAGACGATGACACAACTGCAAGTTTCTGGCGGGCGCTACCCGTTGAGTCGACTGTAACGCCATTGAACGGACTGTGAATGTCTGTATGCTGCAAAATGTTGTCAAACGACGAGGCTGTAAACGTAACCCCCTGCCATTGTCCGGCAACACGGTCGTAGGGCAAATAATCGAACATGTGGTCAAGACGGTCGCCTCTCATAACAACAGGCTCATGGACGGTCCCCAGACTTTTTAAAGTTCCGAAAACTTTAATTCCCGCATCGTTGTGGAAATAAAGACATGTGCCCGGCTCTATGGTAAGAGTGGCGGCAGAGTCTACCGTAATTCCGCCATAGACCAACAATGGTTTTTCGGAAGTGTAGACGGAATTTTCTGTTATATACACATTTCTCAGAACCTTGGCGTCCCATGACCACGCCTTGAGGCATACCGACTGCTCAACTCCGCTCTCAAGCCGGAAAACAAGATCGTCCTCAATAAGCTGCGGAGTGTTTTTTCCGTTTATGGGT
>OGLR01000613.1_pt1 | contig 15411 bp, 19 predicted proteins | sample 1572931 | NCBI WGS metagenome assembly OGLR01 (sample SAMEA2581997, study PRJEB24529) | metagenome | biome: Human gut stool | place: China | collected 2011 | reverse complement strand
GCATACGAGATCGTGATGTGACTGGAGTTCAGACGTGTGCTCTTCCGATCTGGCACAGTCGACATGCAGATTGCTCAGGTTACTCAGAAGTACCAGGACGCCATGAAGGAGCTGGCCAACATTCAGCCTCCCCAGTTTGTGAGAGGTATGAGCGAGGGGGAATACCAGAAAGAGTATGCCGCTTATGAGCAGTTCCTGGTCAACAGAGCCGAACTCGAGAAACAGATCCAACAAAACCTCCAGGACGAAATCAAAAAGATCCGCGAGGACGCTACCAAACAGCAACTTGACCGGTTCAACCAAGTTCTCAACGAACAGTATGCCGAAGATCTCTCAAAGGCAGCGGACAACGAGAGGAAGAAGCTGGAGCTCGAAAATGAGATGCTCGAGAAACAAATCGAAGCCAGGAAAGCTGCCGGGGAAAAAACCTATGAGCAGGAGGCCCAGCTCCGAGCCAACAATCTTCGTCTCCAGCAAATGGACCTCGACAAGGAACTCGCTCAAGCCGAGTTGAATCACAAGTCCAAGTATGAGGTCCGGAAAAGGTATCTGGAGGCAGAGTTGGCAGCAGCTCAAGGAAACGAGGACGCCATTGCTCAGATCCAACTTGAGATGGCTGAGAATGAGGAGGCTCTATGGGAAGAACGGATCGAGAAGCTCCGGGAGTATGCCGAAATGGCATCCGGCTTTGCTAATGCTTTCAATGACTTGGCCAGTGCTCTCGGGGAGCGTCGGGTTCAGGAGGTAGAAGAACAATACAGCCGGGAGGAGCAGGCATTGGCAAACATGTACGCTAATGGCCAAATCACGGAGGCCCAGTACAACGAGAAGAAAATCAAGATGGAGAAGCAGAAGGAGAAAGAACTGGCCAAAATCGAACGGGAGCAAGCTATCCGGGAGAGGGCAATGGGATCCTTCGAGATTGGCATCAATACTGCCATCTCCATCATGGCATCGGCTAAAATGGGATTTCCCATGGCTATCCCATTCATCGCAGCAGCTGCAGCTCTCGGAGCCGTCCAGTTGGCAGCCCTCTGGGCAGCTCCTCTGCCGAAAGCCGCAAGAGGTAAATACATTGAGGGGCCCAGTCATGCCGCTGGAGGAGTGCACATTGAGGCGGAGGGAGGCGAGACCATCATTAACAAGAAGTCGAGCCGCATGTTCCTGCCTCTCCTGTCAGCCATAAACGAACTCGGTGGCGGAGTACCGTTCACTAAAGTTGGATCGGACGGGGGATATGCTATCCGATCATTCGCTGAGGCGTCGGAGCCCATGAATCGGCTTGACATGGAGAGGGCAATTCAGAAAGCATTTGGCCAGGTGAGAGTGATTGCTACAATCGAAGACATCCGGAGGGAAGATGCTAACTACGTACAGATTCAGGACCGGGCTAATTTTTAATTAATCCAGCACGAATAGGATTTCAATATCTATCAGGAATAATTATATTTGTATAGAAATAATTTGGCACATGATATTCATCAACTTAAAAGGCGCAATCGACTCAGAGGAGAATCGGGTCATGATGGAGCTTTGGGGTGGGACCCCGGAGATCTGCTCCGTGGAGACCTTCCGCCGGGTACTTGATGAACACCCCGATGACCAGGAGGTGTGCATCAACATTGACTGTGACGGGGGCTCTGTTGAGGAGGGCTTCAAGATTTACGATCTTCTTCGCATGAGCGGGAGGACGATATATACAAATATTGTCGGGGGATGCCACTCGATGGCAGTGTGCATCCTGCTGGCAGCTCCGGCAGAGAACCGGTCGGCAAACAGGAATTGCAGGGCACTCATCCACAGAGTGTACATGCCGGTCGGGGATTGGCTCACTTCCGACGATGCCCGCAGTATTGCCGAGGAGCTTGCTCTGGAGGAGGAGGCTATTCTCGACGTGTACGTCGAGAGGACAGGTCAGGACCGGGAACGGCTCCGCAATGTCATGCATGAGGAACGCATCCATGACGCCAAATCACTTCTTGACTTGGGATTCATTTCCAAAATCAATTCATACAACACAAACCAAATTTTTAATGCTATGGCAAAAAACGAAAAAAGCGCTTATGAAAAATTCATGAGCAAAGTCAAGGCATTCCGGAATGGCAAGAAAGGCGCTCCCGCCAACTTCGACTATCTGGATGCTGAGGGTCAGGTCGTTCTCCAGACCGTAGGGGAAGAGGACAATCTGGCAGAAGGTGTAGAGGCAACTCTCGCCAACGGCGAGACGTCGGGCACTGTGGTCCTGGAGGACGGTCGGGTAGTCACCGTCGAGGACAACATCGTTACCAGCATCGAGATGGAGGACACCGAGTCTCTCGAGGACCGCGTTGCAGCGTTGGAGGCGATGCTCGACGAGGCAACGAACCTCATCGAGGAGCAGGAGAACGAACTCCGCAACCTCCGCGGTAGCAACTACCGCCCGAAGAACCGCAAGACGGTTCTGCCCGGAAGCAAGAAGGCCGATCCCTCGGCAGCCGACCTTAAGAACGAAGCCCGCGAAAAGCTCCAGAAGGTCAACGCTGCCAAAAAGATTCTCAAGTAGTCAAACTCAAAAACTTTAAGAACTATGACAGCTAAAAATGTCGGATTCCTTGACATGGACAAGTTCACTTTTTGTGGACGTGTCATTCAGGCAATCTCGGAGATGATTATGGAGGACACCATTCAGGGTCCTGACATCAACTCCATTCACACAGTCTTCCCCGACATCGTCACTAACACCGAGGTAGGTTACATCGGCGAGGGTGGCATGGTTGGCGTGGTCAACACCGGGTGTAACCCGACTCCTCAGCCGTGGAACATCAACACCCGCAAGCTGAAGTGGGAGCCCGGTCTCTGGGAAATCCTTCTGTCCCAGTGTTACACTGACCTCCAACAGTCGGCAACTATTTACTCTCTCCGCACCGGCGTCGACATTCCGGACTTCACGGATACGGACTACATGAACATCGTCATTGAGGTTCTGGAGCGCTCCATTATGGACTTCTGGTACCGCCTGTTCTGGTTCAACGACAAAGACGCCAAGAACGTTACCGACAGCGGTATCATTACGGATGGGCTCGACCTGAAATTTTTCACCATCATCAATGGTTTCTGGAAACAGATTACCACCCAGGTTACAGCCAATCCGTCCCAGCGCGGAGCAACAATTACGGAAAATGCCGGGGCATCTTACGCAGCTCAGAAGCTTACTCCGGCCAAGGCAAAAGAATACATTCAGTCGGTCGTGTTCAGTGCCCCGCTTCTGCTCCGTCAGCAGTCTGACAAATTTATCCTCGTTACCCAGTCTGTCTACGATGCCTATCAGCAGTCTCTTATGGACGCTTGCTGCCTCGAGTCGGCTCGCTTAGCTCTGCTGAATGGCATGGAGGCTCTCAGCTTCAATGGCATCCCTGTCATCGCAATGCCCATCTGGGACAAGATCATCGCTACGTCGGAAGACACTGGCACGAAGCTCAACAATCCCCATCGAATTCTCTTCACCTCGAAGAGCGTGCTCGGCATAGGTGTTGATGCAATCGACAGCTTCGAGAAGATGCGGGTCTGGTACGAGTACAAAGACCGCGTAGTCTACGTAGAACTCATGGGTCGGGCGGATGCCAAGCTCACCAACCCGGATATGTTCTCGGTAGGTATCTAATCCTCAAAAATCTAAGAAAATGGCAGGACTTGATTGTTCTAAAATCAAAACAGGATTCACCAACCAGGTGTGTGGTAAGCCGGCAATCGCCGGCACCACCGCCAGGGTGATTCTCCTCAGCTACTCGGACGTCGACAAGTCGAAATCCGTTGTAACTGACAACGTTATCTCTTCGCTCATCCTCAAGACCGGTGCCACTGGTTATGAAGTCGACTCGCTGCCCAACGCAACAGTTGGCTCGGACACCATCAATGCTGGCACGTATCTCAAGACCCACCAGCACAACGTGGTCGTCCGAATCTTCAAGAAGTCGGAAGCAGCCAAGAAGTTCGTAAACGGCCTGACCAATGCCCGCGTCATCGCTATCGTCGAGAACAACGACACCGGAGACAACGGGGACACCAAGTACGAGGTGTATGGCTGGGACTCGGGTCTGGAGCTCACCGAAATCACTGTCACTACCGAAATGACCGACGGCGTCGCTTACCAGGTAACTCTGGCCAACGGTACCATCGCTCAGGAAGGTTCGCTCCCGATGAGCCTCTTCGACACGGATGAGGCGACCACAGACCTCATGGTAAACGGGCTTCTGACCGGAGGATCTAAACCGTAGCACTCATGACTGACATGCTCGAAAGACTGAGAGCTTACCAATCCAAGTATGGGTCCCTGAAAGGCGAAGCCTATCGGGCCCATACATTGGAATTGGAAAAGAACCCCGCTCTCCATCGAGAAGTAGACGAACTTTCTCGGTACTTTTTGAATAAGTCAGTTTCCCGATGCGGCTTCTGCCTGATCGAAGCCGACTTAGCACTAAGACGAATAACAGAACAACAGATGAAAAACGTAGCACACCCCGATTACGAACTCCGAGCAGGTACCCTGCTCCACGACCCAATCAACAAAGAGTTCAGCAAGATCCTCACTCCGAGAAACATCACGGAGGAGCTTTGCTTGTACCACATCGCATTCAACAAGGATGCTCTTTCGTACTTCACCCGGGTCCCCGAAGACCTGAACGACCGTTTGGAGAAATTCATGGCTCGTTACGGCAAGGAGATGCCGGACAAGGACGTGGAAATCAAGAAGCGTCAGGCTCAGGTTCTGAGCAAGCAGATCGAGTCCGTGAAAGCCGAACTCGAAGAGCTGAACAAGAAACAGACCGAGCTGAACGCCAAGCTCGAGGAGTACTCCAAAGCCATGAACGCAGTTCAGTCCATCCTCGACTCGGCGAGTGCCGAGGAGAAGACCGAGGAGAAGACCGAGGAGAAGCCCGAGGAGAAGACCGAGGAGAAGCCCGCCGACATCGACACGGAAGTGAAGGAATTCATCGACGCTGGGATGGATCTGGAAGCCATCAAAGAAGCCTATGCAGACTCGCAAATGTCTGCCGAGGAGATCGAAGAGGCTTACAACCGGATAGTCAATCCCGTTTCAGAGGCTCCCAAGAAGGGAGCCAAAAAAGGAGGGTCCAAATAGGACTGGTAATAGGACGGGGTCGCTTCCCGTCCCTCCTACTATTAAAATTACGCCAGTATGAAAGTTGCACAGATCAAATCAGCTCCTCAGTTCGAATCCCGGGACTGGAGACAATATGGCATCCAAACATACGGAGATACCAACGACTTTCCCCAGACAGTCAGCGAGATTGTTCAGGCTTCAAAGACCGGCAATGCCTGCTTGAGCATATACAATGATTTCGTATACGGTCATGGATTCAAAGACCCCGGCATCTACAAATTGCGGGTCAACAAAGAAGGGGAGAAGCTCGACAAGATCCTCCGCATGGTATGCAAAGACTTCACGTTATGGCATGGGTTCGCCATCCATATTAACTACAATATGAACTTCCGCGTCAGTTCGATCCACCACATTCCGTTCGAGTCACTCCGACTTGCGAAGGCAGACGATGATGGATTCATTGGCCGGACGGCATATCATCCTGACTGGGGTCACCGAGACAAGACGAGGTCCCGGTGGTCCCCGTCCGACATTGAGTGGTTTCACCTCTTCAACCCGGATCCGGAGGTTATCCTGAACCAGGTAGAAGAAGCTGGCGGATGGGACAACTACAATGGCCAGATCCTCTACTTTTCCGGAGACTCTGAAGGCAGTCCCTCTTACCCGGTCCCCATCTTCATCGCTGAGATGACAGACATGAGAACTGAGGAAGCACTTGCCAATGTAGCCGGTCGAAACGCATGCTCCAACTTCTTGTCAGCTGGAATCCTGGTAGACATCAAGGACGAAACCCAAGATCAGTCCCAAGTCAATGAGACACAGAAAGAGCTCAACAAATTCCAGGGGGACGAGAACACCTCCCAACTGTGGTACATTCAGTGCAAGTCAAAAGACGAGGTGCCTCAGTTCATCAAGTTCTCGGGAGAGAACTACGACAAAGCATTCGAAGTAACGCAGAGAGTCATCCCGGAGAACATTGGTCAAGCCTTCAAGCAACCTCCCATTCTCCGAGCTGTTGACGTGGGAGCTAACTTTGGGGCTGATCTCATGACCAATGCCTACAAGTACTACAACTCTGTTACAGTCCGGGAGCGTCAGCAGCTGGAGGAGACTTTCGTATCGATCTTTGAGTACTGGTGGGCTCCTTTGGAAAATCCCGACTTCGCTATTCAGTCTCTCACTTACAATGCCGGCGAGTCTATAGCAGACAGAATTGGCAAGGACAACATGACTCAGGTACTGGAGATTATCCGGGACCAGATGCTCTCCACTGTTCAGAAGAGAAACATGCTCAAGCTCATCTATGGGCTTTATGACGAGGAGATTATAAAACTCATGCCCGATGATACTCAACTCTAACGACATTCGGAATGTTCGGCCAATAGCCGAGAACATCAACGACCCGGCCAGACTGGAGCCGTACATCCGGGAGGCTGAGACCCTCAGATTGGTGGATGCCATAGGAGCCAATCTCTACAGATGGCTCGATGAGACAGACTTTTCTGGCCCCGGGCCTTTCCAATACGGGGACGTAACCATTACAAAAGATCAGTACACTGCCGCCATGGAAGGCGGGTATTATGATGGTGGCTGTTCCGGGGATGGTCGAAGCGAAGGACTCAAGATCGCCATTGCATATATTGCATATTCCCGATTCATCGTCAACAACCCGATCAACCCCACTGCCTTTGGGGTGAGGTACAAAGATGGAGAGTTCAGCACTCGAGTAGAGGACAACATCATCGTCCGTAGCTCTAACGAAGCACGGAATATCGGGGAAGCCTATCTCGAGAAGGCTATAAATCACCTTAAAGCTCTGCAGTTATTGACTCCATGTACTGAATACAAGGAGTCCCCGTCTCGTAAAATGATTATAGGACGTGATAAACTATAAGTTTCACAGATATGGAGGGGGAAGTCGTGAGAGCAGGAAAATGGATATGCGGGAGTATTGTAGGGTTTTGGGGGCTTTTAGCTCCGGTCCAGGTCCTCATCCTTTGTGTCTGTATTGCCATAATCGTCGATTTCATAACTGGAAATATTGCTGACTACAAACGTCACAAACGAGCTCATCAAAAATATGTGTTCCGAAGCGAGAAAATGTGGGATACCTGTTGGAAGTTGGGACTCAGCATTATCGGTATCGGCATGGCCTACATGCTTGACGTGTGTGTCCTCCCGAACTTGGGGGGTCTCAACCTTGCCAACTTCTTCGCTGCTTTTGTAGTCGGGACTGAGTTTTGGAGCTTTCTTGAAAATTCAGCTATAATCTCAAATCATCCCATATTCAGGGCTCTCCGGTCGTACATGGAGAGATCAGTCAGCAAGAAGACTCAAATAGATTTTGAATGCCATGAAGACAAGTAAGTATTTTAAGCCCGAAGAATTCGAGCGATGCAATCCGTCCTGCTCCATCGAAGACATGGACCAGGACTTTCTCAATCTCCTGGATGACCTCCGGGAAAAGGCAGGCATTCCCATCGTCCTCAATTGCGCTTATCGTTCAAAAGAACACGATAAGGCCAAAGGACGGTCCGGCAACAGTGCTCACACTCAAGGTTTGGCAGTGGACATCCGGTGTGCCTCGGGCCCCAATCGGATGAAGATCCTCCGGGCAGCCATTGCATTGCGGATCCGGAGGATAGGCATCGACGGGAATTTTATCCACGTAGATGCTTCTAAAACCCTCCCGCAGGACACGATATGGACTTACTAAGGGGGGTACTCTGCACGATAGTTCTTGTAGGTATAGGCTTCATAATAGGACGTAAAACAGTCGAGGAAAAGACCGTTATAAAGTACGTCGATTTACCCCCAATTCAGGGGGAGGTCAAAGTCCCGGATTTGGTTCCAAAATGGGAGGGTTTTAGGAATCCAATCAAATTGATATATATCTATAAGGGCCAGGAGGAAAAGGTTCCCCAAACACCCCCAGAAATCACAAACAGTGGGGGTTTTGGGGAGGACCAAAAAGAGGTGGACCCCCTGGAGAGCATAAAAAGAACAATATTGGACTGGAATACGACCAGAAAATACGCCGGAACATTCTTCAAGGACCCAAAAATTGGTCAATTTGACTGGGAAGCTACAGTCCAATACAACACTCTCCAGCATCTTACGTACAAGTATATCCCCGTTCGAGAACAAATCAAAGAAACGAGGTCCCCGAAATGGTCCCCCTTTCTGAGAGCTTCAGCTAACTCATTCGGGCAGGTTGGGGCTGGGGGAGGCATATATTACAGGAATTTCGGAGTAGATATATCCTATGTGCGGGACTTCGAGCTGACCCGATCGGGGTATGAGGTTGGCTTTAGCTGGAAATTTTAGGAAACTACTCCGTCCCGGGCTTAGGGGAGCCCGGGTTTTTTGTGTTCCCAAGCCGAGGATATTGGCCCCTGTGGCAGGGACCAGCAGTAAACAATGAGAAACAATAATAAACAATCATTGTTTCTCTATAATCGATTGAATATCAATGATTTAGGCCCTTGTAAACAATGTAAACAATAATTTAGGAGGAAAACCTGAATAGGGAATATGAGGAAAATTATGACCAATTTAGGAAATGAAAAATCACAAAATAGAGTGCACAGAAACATTGTTTACATTGTTTCTCGGGAGGAGAATTGGGGACCTAATCAATTGAATATCAATCACTTAGGTGAGAAACAATAAGAAATTTTATTGTTTACTACTGGTCAAATATTGTTTATTATGGAAAAAACTGAGAAATTGGGGCTACCCCCAACTGGAAAACTTGGAGTGTTCCGCCGATGGCTGGGGATCTACTCAAAAGAGGAGCGGGAGGTCCTGGGCTACGCCCGCAAATTGAAAAAGACCACCATGCAAATAGCACGTGGACAGCAGAGTCTGCTGTCCCGCCCGGAATGGATGCGACACGAGGACTGGCGTGAAGTCCGCAAATTACAAAACAAATTAGAGAGGAGGCGTAGAAAATGATTGCAATTTATCTGTTGGCCATTATCGGCCTGTTCGCTGTTATCGGCGGGATCCGCCAATGGTGGATCAACCCCAGACGGAAATTGAACCGATCCATCAAGCAGATGGAGAGAGCGGAGAGACGGATTCAAAAATTCAAAAAGAAGTCGTAGGCGAGTAGAGTCAGTAGAACTGACAGAGTCAGTAAACTGGTGCCAAATTGGGCCTTCACTCGACCTACAAAGACTGGATGGCACTCGCGTATACGGAATTAAAACTGTTTGCGCTCTTCGGAGGGTCCTCCGAAAACCCTCTCCCTTTGTGATTCTTAGGGGTGTTTAGGGAACCTTTCCCCTGTGACCCTCATAGATATATACATTAATCCGATTGGATTCCTAAAATTAAAAAAAAACATGAAAGCAAAACACTTTAAGCAGCTCGGGAAAAACTGGGCTTTGTACTCGGAAGTCAATACCAAGTACTGTAATTGGACCCCATCCATCGCAACGGTCCACGAAGGCATGATTTGGCCGAACGGCATTTCGGTCAAGTTCCTGTGGTTCGGCGTGACCCTCATTCGCGTAAGCGAATAAATTAAAGATCCCCGGGGCCAAACGCTCCGGGGATTGTTGTGCAGAAATAAATTTTTAATTTGTATAAGGTTTAATTATATTTGAGGCATGGCACGAAGTACATATAAAATGAGTCCGCTCGCCTATATGGAGGAGGGACAGAAAAGGCGAGACGCTGGAGAATTTGTAAAGCCCACCGATGCGGAGGAGCTTTATTTTGCATTCATCGAGTATTGCAAATTCATGCAGGATAACTATTTCTCCCAGGCTCACAAGAATAAGAATGGCGATGACTGCAGCGTCTACATTTCCCGCCCGATGACCATCGAGTCATTTAGGCTGTTCGCTGGCATCAATCCTGTTGAGTATGGGGAGCTCACGGGAGACCCGGTAGCAGCTGCAATTGGTGGCACCATCGAGGACGCCATCAATTCCCAGCAAATTGAGGGAGCACTGGTTGGCAAGTACGCTGCCAGCCTTATCCAGGTACTTCAAGGACGCAAGACCAATGTCAACCTGACGGGAGGCATCACTCTCGAGCAGATTACAGGAATGGAGGTAAAATAAAATGGGACGCCGGCTTCAATTTGACACCAAAGGCAACGAGAAGCAGAAGGAAGTGGCTCGGTTATGGCTTGATGACTCGGTCACTGACATTCTGTATGCTGGCACGAAAGGTGCTGGCAAATCGTACCTCGGGTGTTCCTTGATAGCCGGCGATGCCCTCACTTATCCGGAGACATTTTATTTTATTGCGCGTAAGACGGCCGCTGACTTAGTCCGATACACCATACCCTCCCTCTACGAGGTATTCGCTCATTGGGGCATCACGGAGAACTACTACCACTTTAATGGTCAATACAATTTCTTCGAGTTGTACAATAAAAGCCGCATCTACCTCATCGATGCCAAGTATAACCCCAGTGACCCCATGTACGAGAGGTTCGGTTCCATGCAGATGACTCGGGGATGGATCGAAGAGGGTGGCGAGTTTATCCGCGAGGCGAAGACCAACCTCCAGGCTTCTATCGGTCGATGGAAGAATGACGTCTACAAGCTGGCTCCCAAACTCCTCATCACCTGCAACCCGTCCAACAATTTCCTCTACACGGACTACTACAAGCCATGGAAGGAGAACAAACTACCTCCCTGGCGTCGGTTCGTCAAAGCTCTGCCCCAGGACAACAAGACTCTCCCGGACCGATACATCGAAGGCCTTCTCCAGAACCTGACCCAATCGCAGATCGAGCGATTGGTATTTGGCAACTGGGAGTATGACGACGACCCGAATTGGCTGGTCGATTATGACGCAGTGTGCGACATGTTCAGCAATGAGTTCGTACTCCCGACAGGCGATAGGTTCATCAGCACTGACCTTGCCGGAAAAGGACGAGACAGTTGGGTGGTTGGAACCTGGGATGGCATGGTCTGTCGGATCCCCATCGCCAAAGGCTTCTCGGAAGGCAAGGAGATGGAGGAGAAGATCGCCAAATTGGCCACCGGTCTGAAAGTCCCCAGGTCCAGCATCGTCTCAGACGCTGACGGACTTGGGTTCTACCTGGAGAGCTATCTGAAAGGCATCCGGGAGTTTCACGGAGGACAATCAGCAATCGACTCCAAGACGTACAACAATGTCAAGTCGGAGTGTGCATTCAAGCTGGCGGAACTCATCAACAAGCGCCAGATCCACATCATCTGCTCCCCCGAAGTTCAGGAGAAGATCAAGCAAGAGATGACGGTCCTCAAGTCTAAGAACACGAACTCCGCTGAGCAGAAGCGGGAGCTCATCTCCAAGGACACCATGAAGCAGCTCCTTGGCAGATCCCCAGACTTCCTGGACATGCTCATCATGCGAATGATATTTGAGATAAAGCCGAAGGCGACTGGCATGAAGTCCGCCAAAATCATAATCCCCGCAAAACGATGACCTTACCCATCATAGAACACATACGCTTGATGCTTCAAGACCTGGCACCTGGAGCAGTGTTTGAGTGCGATCAAGCCCGGATGCTGAATGTCAAAGTGGACACAATGCCTCGATTTGAGACTGGGCTCAACGGAGAGGTCATCAAGGACTCAAAGGGGAATCCGGTCAGCACTACGTTCATCTACATCGAGGAACCGCTTCAGGGGTACTATGACATACCGTACAGAGGCCACCAGAGACAGCGATTGCCTTTGATGATCTATTTCTGTAAGTTCGAGCCGATGGGAAATGACGCCTACAAAGGTGACACCCCATTCAGTGCTGAGTCCAAGACGACATCGAGGCTCATCCTGAGAGACGAGCTGGAGAGAACGCTCGTAAGACCCTTCCTCCGTCGGTTGAAGACTTCCAGACTTGGCATGCTTTACCCGGAGATGATGAACACGGTACGAATAGTTTACCCATCTGCCAGATTTGATGCTAACGAGGTCAGTGTGGGCATTGAGTTGACTACATATTCCGACTGGTGCATTTGGTCCGAAGATCCCAGCATTGGCAGAAGATTAGTAGACTTGCCTGTTGGTACTGACCTGTCCGGCAGAATGATCCGATGCGTGGCCCCCTGGCCTATATTCCCAGCTACCCCAAACATTCCGGGCTATACCTCTTGGAGGTTTGACAACGCGCTGAGATTTCTTGTAATTGCCGGGATTGCGGGGGGAGCTAACGGTCACGCATACTTACAAATAGACATTAGGGATAGTATAGGATCAGATCGGTTCTCGGAGTATTACACAGCCCTAAGGTCTAACCCGGGGGACAGGAACTTGTGGTATAACTTTGCTTGTACAGTCAAGGCCCCCAAAGGATCGACGGTCCTTACCCCGGCTCCCGAGATGCTTAAGCAATATCCATTTAACACGCTCACAATAGTAGGATGATACAGCGAATCGACATACAAGGCGGTCAGATGACGTTCGGACAACGCATAGAGCTTGGTCGGATCATCACCGAAAAGGAACTGACCGACATCGACAAGATGAAGGAAGGAATGCAATGTCTTGGGGCCAAATGGAGTCTGAGGAACACCTCAGAAATTGTCGAGTACTGGTACGAGGTTCTCATGGGCATTAAGTACTGGATCGAACGAGAACAGACAGAGCTCAAGTACGAGCCCAGTGCCGAGGAGAAGGCAGCCGGCATTGCTCAACTCTCTTTGGTGGTTGGCGAGATGGCCACCATCACTGCACTGGCTAAGGACTACTCGAAGGACCCGGATGAGATTCTGGAGTGGAAATACGGGAAGGTGTACAACCTCCTTTTCACCAACTTGCAGAGCCACCTCTTCCGGGAGCGGCTGAACAAGGAACTGGAGCGTAAGGCTCAACAGAAAGCCAATGCTCGCAAACCCAGAAACAAATGGCGGTAGGACTGGAACAGATATTGGCTGAGGGTCTCACCCAGATGAGGAGTGAGATTATTCGGGCATCCCAGGACGCCGGGCAGGAAGCTTCGGGCAGAACCTATGCTCAGATAACAGTGCAGACGGGACGAGAAGGTGAAACAGTTTGGGGATCAATCGAAGCTCCGAACTATTTCTACACTCTCATTCGGGGGCGAGGTCCTGGCAAGATCCCCGCCAATCTGGGGCAGATAATCATGGAGTGGGCAAAGCTCAAAGGCATCACCTTCTCGGACCCAAAGGATCTGGTCCGATTCTGAAATGCCACGGCATGGAAGATAAAGCGAGAGGGCTCAGAGCTTTACCGCAATCACATTTACGTTGACTTGGTAGACACTCCTGCTGACAACTTCGAGGAGTATCTGTCTCAGCATTTGGACAAGATGATGAAGGTCCTCATCGAGGAGTCCTTCACTCCTGACAACAATATGGACCACGGATATATAATATAGCGCGATATGGCAATCACCAAACAACCGGCTGACGACTCCCTATTCTCAGCATATTCGCAAATACCAGTTGAGACCGACAACCTAACATCCGGGCTTGAGATCAAGACTCAGAACTTCGATGAGGCCGACATGATCTCGCTTAACATCATTGACAACGAGCGATCCGAGGTGCTTGACAACAGTGACGGCGGCGATGAAGAGTGGTTCAGAGAGTTCGCAATACCCCGGAGGATGGAATCCGGAGAATGGTATGCTTTTCGGGTTGGCTCTGTCACAGCGAACGTGGAAACTCCCCTGACGGTCGAACTATACCAAGGAGACGCAGAAGGCCATGGGGCGCTCTTGGTTGCTGCGACAGACCTAACGATTGGCTCTCCCACGACATGGCTTGCCCGAGTCCCGCCTACCGAAAACGTTACATACGATAACACGGTCCTGAGAATATATGCTGGGCAGGCAGGATCAACATCTGGTGTGAAGGTAACACTGACCAACATGTCTTTGACCTACGGGAAAAACTTTGTCGGCTATAGACCCAGTTCAGTGAAAGCAGCAAACTCCCTAACTGAAAGCATCGACATCTACAGAGACTCGGGGTTCGGGCCGAAGAAGAAATACGATCTCAGCTTCTTGGCTAAAGCCGGATTCCGGAATCGCCCCAAAACATTCCCGTACACTGAAATCCACTTTGGCATTGACTACAACCTCATATCGGCATACGCCTACAGAGGCATTGGCGAACAGGATTTCAATGTCCGGTATGCCTCCCGAGGAGTACGACCCCGAGGACACAACGTCAACTTCTCCGTGTCGGATATAGGACTGGCATTGACTGACCGAACTCCTGACAACAACAGGAATCTGTACGTAAAAAAATACTATGGGTACCCATACTTCGTCACCCTGTTCCCGAAAGGAGTTTCGAGAATTAGTCCCGCTATCTCGGTCGACGTTAGTGTTAAGCCGACTTCGGAATCGGTAGAAGACCAATTTGGCATTTCCAGTCGACTCAACATCCCGCTTGTGCTCGAATTTAATGACGAGTATGCTGACGGAGCTGACTACGTAAAACTCAGCATTTTTGGTAGAGCATTTGCTGATAAAGCATGGAATATCATATTTGCCGACACGGAGGTACCTTGCAACCCATTCTATATTCGCTGGATAAACCGAAAAGGCGGATGGGATACGTACATGTTTGAGCAACACAAGAAGTATACTCAGGAAATTGACAGAGGAGACCGATACGTGTTGGCTAATGCCCGGGATCCTTATGCCTCAGAGACGAGGGGGGAGTTAGCTCCAGAGTTTAAGAATATAGTTCAAGCCGGAGCAGAACAGCTTGATGAGAACGACTTCAACTTGCTCAAAGGGGTTGCTCTCTCGCCTTTGGTCCAGGTTTACAACTATCAAATTGAGGCATGGCAACGAGTCCTCGTAGACGATACTGATCTGACTTGGGACACTAAGGCCCCACGGAACACTGTTAGCTACGGGTTCCAGCTTATTGACGAACAAACTCAGTGGTAATATGAACTACGAACTACTCATGAAAGGCATTGACGGCGAGGTCTGGTCACTGGACCTCCCGCTTGATGCTCCTGCGATGAATTACCAGATCAACAACCTGGCGGAGCTGAAAGACCGGAATGCCTCATACTCCCAGCGGATCAGCCTCCCCAGGACGACCCACAATGAGCAAGCATTCCAATTCAGTTTTGTAATTGGCTCAGGGTCGCATGTGCCATACATGAAGTTCCCTTGCCAGCTATTCTATGAAGGAGCACTCATATCCCCAGTGGGAGCAGTATTGAACATTGTAGACGTGTCTGACGAGTCAATAGGAATCCAGATCATTGGAGCGACCGCCGACTTGTTCGATACACTAAACAACACTGACGCGAAAGACAGATCGGAAGAGCACACGTCTGAACTCCAGTCACATCACGATCTCGTATGCC
>OGLR01000610.1_pt1 | contig 15527 bp, 11 predicted proteins | sample 1572931 | NCBI WGS metagenome assembly OGLR01 (sample SAMEA2581997, study PRJEB24529) | metagenome | biome: Human gut stool | place: China | collected 2011 | reverse complement strand
AACAAATATAATATTAATCATAGGTCGGCTTGCCGACTTTTTAGAGTAAACTCATAATATCAATAAATGGCAGACAAGTAAAAGAAATCTCGTGGGAGGAGCAACGCCATGGACTTGGATTAAACGGCAGGACAACTTACGAGGTCAGGAAAAAGAGTGGAGAAATTGTAACCTATATCCTTAACATAGATAAAGAGATTATATAGCAAACTTCCTTATAGCTCCATGTTTTGATTATTTTCACCTGTATTGGAATATTGATGGTTGTATATTGACAGCATGGAAAAAGATAAAGACATTATGCACAACTATACACGGTATGTGCATAAATGATGATTTTTTTTGCAATATGGGCTTGAATGTGTTTTTTTCTTTGTACCTTTGCATGCCAAAAGGATAATTATTGTTTTTTTTAACTCATTTCATAATCTTAATTAATTACGTATGAGAACAGAATGGCAGGGATTTAGGAAGTCCCTTTGGCAAGATGAAGTAAATGTAAGAGATTTCATTCAGAACAACTACACTCCGTTCGACGGCGATGAGAAGTTCCTCGCCAAACCAACCGAGGCTACACGCAAGCTGTGGGATGTGCTGCAGAAGTTGCAGGCTGAAGAGAGAGCAAAGGGCGGTGTGCTTGATATGGAGACAGAGGTTGTTTCTGGTATCAACGCATACGGTCCTGCATATATCGACGAGAATCTTAAAGATCTTGAGGCCGTTGTAGGTCTGCAGACCGACAAGCCTTTGAAACGCGCTTTCATGCCGTACGGCGGTATAAAAATGGCAGAGCAGGCTTGTACCACATACGGTTATCAGCCTTCTGAGAAATTGCATGACATATTTACAAATTATGTAAAGACTCACAACGACGGCGTTTTCGATGCTTATACAGCAGAGATGAAGCACGTGCGCCATAACCATATTCTTACAGGTTTGCCCGATACTTACGGCCGCGGGCGTATCGTAGGCGACTATCGCCGTGTGGCTCTCTATGGTATCGACTTCCTTATCGCAGAGAAGAAGCGCGAGCTGTCAGAGATGGGTGACCGTGAGATGATTGATGAGGTAATCCGTTTGCGTGAGGAGGTCTCTATGCAGATTAAGGCTCTTGCCGCATTGAAAGAAATGGCTGCCTCTTACGGTTTCGATATCTCACGTCCTGCCGCCACAGCCCGTGAAGCCGTTCAGTGGCTCTACTTCGGCTATCTTGGAGCAGTGAAGACACGAAACGGTGCTGCCATGTCTGTTGGCCGTGTGTCTACATTCCTTGATATCTATATCGACCGTGATCTTAAGGCCGGCATCATAACCGAGGACCAGGCGCAGGAACTTATCGACCATCTCGTAATGAAGTTCCGTATGGTTAAGTTCGCCCGTATTCCTTCTTACAACCAGCTCTTCAGTGGCGACCCTGTTTGGGCTACACTTGAGGTAGGCGGACTTGGACAGGACGGCCGCTCAATGGTGACGAAGAACGACTACCGCTTTCTGCATACCCTTATAAACATGGGACCCTCACCAGAGCCAAACCTTACGGTGCTCTACAGCAAGCGTCTGCCGGAGGCTTTCAAGCGCTATGCCGCATGGATTAGCGTAAAGACAAGCTCAATACAGTATGAGAACGATGACGTTATGCGTCCTATCTGGGGTGACGACTACAGTATCTGCTGCTGCGTATCTGCAACACAGACAGGTAAGGAGATGCAGTTCTTCGGTGCGCGTGCCAACCTTGCAAAGTGTCTCACATACGCTATCAGCGGTGGTGTAGACTCTAAGACACGTGAGCAGTGCGGTCCTGCATATCGTCCTATCGAAGGCGATGTCTTGACTTATGACGAGTTTATGCCCCGCTTTATGGATATGATGGACTGGCTTGCCGGCGTATATGTCAAGACTCTGAACCTCATACACTACATGCACGACAAGTATTTCTATGAGGCTGCAGAAATGGCTCTTATCGATACCGATGTCCGCCGCACGTTCGCTACAGGTATTGCTGGCTTCAGCCATGTTGTTGACTCCATCTGTGCCATTAAGTATGCAAAGGTAAACATCATCCGTGACGAGACTGGCTTCCCGCTTGAGTTCAAGACCGAGGGTGATTTCCCGCGTTATGGTAATGATGACGACCGTGCTGACGAGGTTGCTGTATGGTTGCTGAAGACTTTCATGTCAATGATTAAGAAGTATCATACTTACCGCAACTCAGAGCCTACAACAAGTATTCTTACCATCACGTCAAATGTTGTTTACGGCAAGTACACTTCAAACATGCCTGACGGACGTAAGGCCGGCACTCCACTTGCACCGGGTGCAAACCCGTCATACGGAGCAGAGCGCAACGGTCTGCTGGCTTCTCTCAACTCTGTTGCAAAGTTGCCTTACAAATATGCGCTCGACGGTATCTCAAACACTCAGACCATCAGCCCGGATGCTCTTGGCCATAATGATGATGAGCGTGCCGACACATTGGTTAATGTAATGGACGGATATTTCTCACAGGGCGCACACCACCTCAATGTCAACGTGTTTGGGGTAGACAAGCTCAAGGACGCAATGGAGCATCCTGAGAAACCAGAGTATGCCAACTTCACTATCCGTGTGAGCGGATATGCCGTTAAGTTCATTGACCTTACACGTGAGCAGCAGCTCGACGTTATAGCACGTCAGGCTCACGAGCGTCTGTAATCAGACGATTTCTTGCAGTGTTTTTCACTGATATAGATAATGGAGTCCCTGCATAGGTTTTGCCTTTGTTGGGACTCTTTTAGTTTTGAGGCGTGAGACGGTGCTAAAAACACATACGGTTGTGTTGGCTTTTTCGACCGTATGTGTCGGGCTTCTCGACCGTATGTGTTGGCCTGCACGTTAGAACGTCTTTTTTAGTGTGCTGTAATTTATTTTTTTTCTATACTTTTGCTTCATTGCGATAAAAGATGTAAATTTGCAGAAATAATCAATACCTAATTATGGGCACCATAAAGAAAATTGTACTTACAGGCGGTCCTTGTGCCGGAAAAACCACTGCTCTTGTAAAGGTGATAGAGCATTTCTCAAGTCTCGGATATAAGGTTTTCACCATTCCCGAGGTTCCTACCATGTTTACACAGGCAGGAATGGATTATCTGACGAAGAACGCAGATTTCTTTTATGAGGGCGAGAAAGCGACTCTTGAGATGCAACTGGCGTTAGAGGATAAGTTTATGCGGATAGCAGAGACATGCAAAGAGCCTGTCGTAATGGTTTGCGATAGGGGAACGATGGATATCTCGGCTTATATGACTCCAGAAATGTGGGGGGATATAACATCGGCGGTAGGTGTTACGACTCAGCAGCTCAGAGACCAACGATATGATGCTGTGCTGCATCTCGTATCGGCAGCTGATGGCGCAGAGCAGTTCTATACAACATGTAATAATGCACAAAGGCTGGAGCAGGCAGACGAGAAGGGGCTTCAGGTAGCGCGCATGCTCGACAAGAAGGTCATAGAGGCATGGTCGGGACACTCACATTTGCGTGTGATAAACAACCACGAGGATTTCGACAAGAAACTGAACCGAGTGCTGAAAGAGATTGCCGCCGTGCTCGGGCTGCCGCAGCCTATTGAGGAAGAGCGTAAATACATTGTGGAACTTACTGGCGAGGTAGGGGGCTGTATAGACAGCGAGATTACGCAGACTTATCTTGCGGCCGAGCCTGGCTCTGAGGTGAGATTGCGCAAACGTGGATGGAACGGCAAATATGTGTATGTGCACACCAGTAAGAAACGTATTTCTGCCAACGAGCAGCTTGAGACAGAGCGGCAGATAAACTCAAACCTTTACAACTCTATGCTGCAACAGGCAGATCCATACCGCAGCACAATAAAGAAGCTTAGGAAAAGCTTTATCTGGAAAGGACAATATTTTGAGCTTGACAACTACTTGGAGCCAATGGACAACCTCATGATTCTTGAGACAAAGGGCGTAACGTCTGAGGAAGACGTCAAGTTTCCGCCGTTCATCAAGGTTGTGAGAGACATAACTGGCGATAAGAATTATTACAATTACAACTTGGCGTTGAATAAACGGTAATTATTTAGGCAAAATGGTAAAACACATTATTCTATGGACTCTTAATCCGGAACTGACGGAAGAAGAGAAGGCGACTGTAAAACAAGGTATAAAGTCGGGGCTTGAGGGACTGAAAGGAAAGGTGCCAGGACTCGTAGATATAAAAGTGAGCATCGACGGCAGGCTGCCGTCTTCTAATTGCGATGTCATGCTTGACTGCACACTCGAAAGCCCGGAGGCACTTGAGGTTTACGCCACGCATCCAGAGCATGTTGCTGTTGCCTGTAGCAAGGTAAGGCCATATACCGTACAGCGCACATGTTTGGATTTTGAGGAATAGAGTAGGGGGGGAGAGTAAAGTGTCTCTTCTGGTATCTGAGGTGACGTTGGGAGGCGGGCTTATGGGTGGTAAATTCTCCTTACATTATGTTCGTTTTCTGTATGTTTCCCGTCCTCCTTTCTTAAGTGTTATTGCTGTCCCGAAATTGTCCTATAAGATATTTTAAATTGTCTTATAAGAGAAGAAAAATTGTCTTATAAGAGAAGAGAAATTGTCTTATAGGACATTTTTTGAGGACAATATAACATTGATTATCAGTGTGTTGCAAGTGCCGGATTTTAGTGATGCGCTGTATTTTTGCGGGAGTATGCGCAATGGTAAAAAAACTTTAAACGTTAATCTTTGTTTTTCTTTCCTCTCAGTTTATTCAGCCGTCTCAGAGCTACGGTATGGCCGGGACATAGCTCCAAGGCTTTCTCGTAGTTTCGTATGGCGGCTTCTCTCATACCCTCGTGCTCGCATTCTTTTCCCATTACGACATATTCGGTGGCAAACTTCATGAGGGCATTTCTTTGTTTTATAGCCTCTTGCCGCAACTCCTCGATTTTGCTTCTTAGGGTGTTTATTGTAGATAGCTTTCTGCGCAGTAGCCGCTTGGCAGCAGGCTTCTCGATGTCGTAACGGCTATGTATGGCAAGGAAGAAGTTGTCGAGGGCACCGGCCATATCTCCATTGTTGAAAGCCTCTGCCGCATCGTGATATTGTTTGTCGGCCTTCGACTGCGCAAGTGCTGAGTTGATGGCGGCATTGTCGTTATAGTTTTTTGAGAAGTCTACAACGGCATTGTTTACGAATATGTCGCTGCGGCGGATGGGCAGGTTAAGGCTGATGCCTTGCAGTGATTTGCAGCGTGAAAGGGCCACATAGGTCTGCCCGGCGGCAAAAACGCCTCCGGTGAAGTCTATCTTTACGTTGTTGAATGTCAGTCCCTGACTCTTGTGAACGGTAATGGCCCATGCCAGGCGGATTGGGAATTGTGTGTATGTGCCTATCTCCTCCTCAACAATTCTCTTCTCTTTCTCATCGAAAGTATACCGCATGTTGCTCCATACCTCCCGCTCCACATCATACTCAATTCCGTTTTCCATTAGGATAGTGATGTAGTTGCAGCTGTCCTCGTCAATGCCCGTTACTGTGCCGAGCGAGCCGTTGACCCATCTTTTCTCCTTGTCGTTTTTTACGAACAATACCTGTGCGCCGACTTTCAGCTCAAGCTCCATAGGAGTTGGAAGACTGTTGGTGGGGAACTCGCCCTCAACGTTTCCACGGAACATAACAGGGCTTCCTTCGAGCTGGTCGAGCCTGCTCTGGTTTATGTGGTCTACGGTGTCGCGGAGAGTGGACAGGGTGATGGACAGCTGGTTGTCGTCGGTAAAAATATATGCGCCCACACGTGAGTTCAGCTTGCTTAGTTGCCTCTCTGTGACCTGCGATATTCGTATGTTGTCGAGAATGCTGATAAATTCGGCATCGCTCTGCCTGTATACCTTTTGCAGCTCTATGCATATCGGCTGTATTTGCCTGAATACGTTTGCGTCGAAGAAATATCCCGATTTGTAGAAGGGATGCAGCAGTTGCCGGTCTTCCTCCTTCAGCACAGGCTCAAGCTGATAAATGTCGCCCACGAAGAGCATCTGCTTTCCGCCGAAAGGCTCACGCATGTTGCGGCAGTAAATGCGCAACACCTTGTCGATGAAGTCGATGATGTCGGCACGCACCATGCTTATCTCGTCTATGATGATTAGCTCCACCTCCTGTATCAACTTCACTTTCTCGCGGTTGTACTTCATGGTGTCGCGCATGTTGCGTGCAGTGTATCTCACGTCGTTTGGCAGCAGCGGATGGAATGGCAGTTTGAAAAAGCTGTGCAGGGTAGAGCCTCCCGCATTGATGGCTGCGATGCCTGTTGGGGCAAGAATTATGTTTTTCTTTTTTGTGTTGTTGGCAATGTAGCGCAAAAAAGTAGACTTACCCGTCCCCGCCTTTCCTGTCAGGAAAAGCGAGCGGCGGGTAAACCTTATGATTTGTAGAGCCTGTTGCAGCTCAGGGTTGTTTTTGTCTACTTGTTCTTTGTCGGTAGATGCCATGTTTGGGTTTTGACAGTACTGCGATGTGTTTTAGTATCAGAGATCATCGAAATTCACAACCTGTTCTCTTGCCTGACGATCGTTCTGTCCCTCTGGCTTTTGACCGTTGCCGCTATTTGCGTTCTGCGTGTCTTCGCCTTCTATTTTTACAGGACGGTGTATTGGGTTGCCGTTTTCGTCGAGTATGATTTCTTCCTCAACCACAAGCGTGCTGTCGTTGAGCGTGCTGTCTTCTTCAGCCCGTGGATAGTAGCTTTGGCAAGTGTACATGTCAGCAGTTATGTCGCTGTCTTTCGGCTTGTCGAACTTTCCGTGATATTGGCTGAAAGTAGGGTCTCCAAGCACTGACTCAAGGAAATAGCCGCATATAGGAAGTGCAGTGCGGGAGCCTTGTCCGAGTGCGCCCGTGCGGAAGTGGATGCTCCGGTATTCGCCACCTACCCATGCGCCGACTACAAGTTTCGGACTTACGCACACGAACCATGCGTCTGAATGGTTGTTTGACGTACCGGTCTTGCCGCCAAACTCGGTGTCTTTAAAGTTTCCTACATATCCCCACAGGCTCTGCGATGTTCCGCCAGGCTCAAGCATGCCTCCCTTAAGCAGCTGCTGTACTAGGAATGCGCTCTTGTATGGTATCACCTGCTCGGAAGTATTTGGTGCCTTAAATATTTCGCGTCCGTCTTTGTCGACAATACGTGTGACGAGTACCGGGTCGTGGGGTTTGCCGTTGTCGGCTATTGTACAATAAGAGTTTGCAAGCTCAAGCAGTGTCACGTCGCTTGAGCCGAGTGCCAAAGCGGGAGCATCATCGAGTTTACTGTTTATACCCATCTTGTGTGCAGTCTCTATTATGCGTTTGATTCCCATTTCCTGCCCAAGTCTTACGGCTACAGAGTTGATACTCTTTGCAAATGCGCTCTTCAGCGGCATTGAGTCACCTGAGAATGTGCCGTTGGCATTGCTTGGTGTCCATGTTGTCATCTCCTTTTTACGCGAGTCGTAAACCTGCATCGATATGTATTCGTCTCGCCGTTTGTCGCATGGGGTAAGTCCCTGGTTCATGGCCTCTGTATATACAAAGAGCTTGAATGTTGAGCCTGGCTGACGCATAGCTGTCACCTTGTCGTATTTCCATGAATTGAAGTCAATGTCGCCTACCCATGCCTTAACCTCACCAGTCTGTGGCTCCATGGCAACCATGGCGCAGTGCATGAACTTGACCATATAGCGGATTGAGTCGAGCGACGACATCTCCATCTCTATGGAACCGTTCTCATAGTCGAAGAGCTTGACCTTGTGCGGCTTGTTGAGATAGTAGTTGATGGAGTCTTGATTATCATTGAATTTATCGGCCAGATGTTTGTAGAAAGGTTGTCGTTTTGCAATGTCCTCGATAAAGTTTGGTATCACCTTTCTGTTCTCGTCAATCCACGGGTCTTCGTTTCCCCAGTGGTTCTTGAAGTTTCTCTGCACCTGCTTCATCTGCTTGATGGCAGCCTGCTCTGCATATTTCTGCATACGTGAGTCGAGAGTGGTGTATATCTTCAGACCGCTGCTGTATAGGTCGTATCCGTTTTCCTCGCACCAGTCTTTAAGGTAGTCGGCAACAGCCTGGCGGAAGTAGAGAGCCTTGCCGTCGTAGTTGTTCTCTACCTTATAGTCGAGCTTTATAGGAATTTGAATCAACGAGTCGCACTGATGCCGGGTAAGGTCATTGTGAGTAACCATGTTGCGCAATACCTGATTGCGCCTTTTGATACTGTTGTCGGGATGCGACAATGGGTTGTAGTATGTAGTTGCCTTAAGCATGCCGACAAGAGTCGCGGCCTGCTCCGTTGTCAGGTTCTTCGGGGTTGTGTTGAAATAAGTTTTCGCAGCGGTCTTTATGCCGAAAGCGTTTGAGCCGAAGTCAACGGTGTTGGCGTACATCGTTATGATTTCCTCTTTGCTGAATATAGTCTCGAGTTTTGTGGCAATAATCCATTCCTTGCTCTTAACGATAAGAATTTTCAGTCCGGGAATTTTTCCAAGCAGTCCGGTAGAATATTGCGAGCGTACACGGAACATGTTTTTGGCAAGCTGCTGGGTTATGGTTGATGCGCCACGTCCGTCGTGTCTGAGGATGGCATCCTTCACAGCACCGAACAGACCTATTGGGTCTATACCCATGTGGCTATAGAAACGCTCGTCCTCAGTATCAATCAAGGCACGCCAGAACTCTGGCGCCACCTCATCGTATTTGACAGGTGTCCGGTTCTCGTTGAAGAACTTTCCTATCATCACGCCGTCTGCGCTATATATCTCAGAAGCCTGGCTCGTTTGCGGGTCACGTATGCCGGAGAAATAGCCGGGACTCTTGCCGAAAAGCCATAGGAAGTTGATATCGACAGCTCCAAGATAAAGGAACAGCAACACTATCATGGAAACAAAAGCCGCGAGAGTTTTTGTATACCAGGCACGTCCCTTGTAAAGAGATTTGTACCATGACCAAAAGGCGCGCGTCTTGGCGGCGCACCAATTGCAGAAACGTTTGATTTTGTTATACATATTATAACCTGTTAGCGATTTCACTTACAAAAGTAATAATAAAACTGATAACTATAACGATTTGTCTATATATTTTATGATTTCTTCAATGTTGTCGGGTGAGAACCACCGTATAGTATCGTCTTTTTTGAACCATGTAAGCTGCTTGCGCATATACCGGCGGGTGTTGGACTGTATCTGCCTCACGGCCTCATTGCGGTCGATAGAGCCGTCGAAATATGCAAACATTTCTTTATATCCGACTGTGTTAAGAGAGTTGCACCCTCTTTTATGATATACGCTGTGCGCCTCCTGCTCAAGTCCGGCATCCATCATGTCGAGCACACGCTGGTTAATTCTCTGATACATAGTCTCACGGTCTCTGTTCAGACCTATCTTCAGTATGTTGAACGGACGTTGCTTAACGGTGTTTGTGCGGAAAGATGTGTATGTGCGTCCGGTCTGATGGCATATCTCAAGAGCATGGACAACACGCCGTGGATTGTTTTTGTCGACAACAGCCCAATGCTCCGGGTCTAATTCGTGAAGCTCATTGACCAAAGCCTCAAGGCCTTCGGTGGCAAGACGGTGTTTCATCATCGTCCGTATGTCGTTGTTGACAGTAGGTATGTCGTCGATACCTTTGCATACGGCATCTATATACATCATAGATCCGCCCGACATCAGAGCCACATGGTTGCCATTACCAAACCATTCTCTGAGCAACTGCATTACCTCTTCCTCATAAACCGATGCGCTGTAATAGTCGTCGAGGCTATGGTTGCCGACAAAATAATGGTGAGCACGTTGCTGCTGTTCTGGTGTCGGGGCTGCCGTGCCTATAGGCAATTCTGAGAATATCTGGCGGGAGTCGGCATTAATGATTGGAACGTTGAGATGCCTGGCAATGGTCAGACATAATTCAGATTTTCCGACACCTGTGGGGCCGACAATTACAATAAGTGTATTTTTCATAATTCACAATTCATAATTCATAATTCATAATTTCACATGGCGCAAGCCGATTATGAATTATGAATTATGAATTATGAATTTTTTTCTATCTGATAATGCCGCGTTTCGATGTGCTTACGAAGTCGATGATGTATTGTATCTCAGGAGTAATCTGAATGTTTTTCTTGATTTCCTCAATACCCTCGGCAAGCACGCCCTTTGAGTAGAGCAGGCGGTAGGCATCGTGGATGAGGGTTATCAACTCGTTGCTGAAACCACGGCGGCGAAGTCCTACAAGGTTTAGTCCGCAATAGCGTGTAGGCTCTTTTCCCGCAATGACGTATGGGGGAATATCCTGACTGAAGCGGCTGCCGCCCTGTATCATTACATATCCGCCTATTTTGCAGAACTGGTGGCAAAGTACTGATGCGCTGATAATGGCATTGTCATCAACAACCACCTCGCCTGCAAACTTGGTAGAGTTGCCGATTATGAGATTGTTGCCAAGCTCACAGTCGTGGGCAACGTGCATGTTCTCCATCAGAAGGCAGTTGTTGCCTACTTTTGTTGTGCCTTTGGAGGCTGTACCGCGCGAAATTGTCACATTCTCCCTGATACTGTTGTTGTCGCCAACCTCGCACTGTGTCTCCTCGCCTCTGAACTTGAGATCCTGCGGCTTTGTCGAGATGCTTGCACCTGGGAATATTTCGTTACCGTTGCCTATACGCGCGCCAAAATTGATGGTCACGCTGTTCTGGAACACATTGTTGTCGCCTATTACGGTGTTGCGGTCAATGTAGCAGAAAGGACCTATTATATTGTTTTCGCCGATTTTTGCCTCGGGATGTACAAATGCTAATGGACTAATCTGGTTCATACGTTATTTATTTTTTACGATTTGTGCAGTGAATGTAGCCTCCGACACAACTTTGTCGCCAACAAACATGTAGCCCTTCATCGAGCTGATGCCGTGGCGTACAGGATGGAGAAGCTCAACCTTGAAAAGAAGAGTGTCGCCAGGTACAACTTTCTGTTTGAATTTAACCTCGTCTATACGCAGGAAATAGGTTGACCAGCGTTCGGGTTCCTCAACCTGGTTGAGCACAAGCAGGCCGCCGCATTGCGCCATAGCCTCTATCTGAAGAACTCCCGGCATAACAGGCTCTTGCGGGAAGTGTCCGATGAAGAAAGGCTCGTTTGCCGTTATGTTCTTTATACCAACAATGCTGGTGGCTCCTATGGCGATAATCTTGTCTACAAGCTGCATGGGGTAGCGGTGGGGAAGCAACTCACGGATACGGATATTGTCCATTACTGGTGGCTCATTTGGGTCATAGATAGGAGCCTGTATCTCGTGTTTACGTATTTCCTTACGCATCAGGCGTGCAAACTTGTTATTGATTGTATGGCCCGGACGGGTTGCCACAATACGGCCCTTAATCGGTTTTCCGATAAGAGCCATGTCGCCAATAATGTCGAGGAGTTTATGGCGTGTACACTCGTTTTCCCACATCAGAGGCTTATGCTGGATATATCCGATTTTCTTGGCGTCCATGTGTGGCACTTTGAGCATGTCGGTGAGCTGGTCGAGTTTTTCCTGAGTTACCTCACGCTCATAAATAACGATGGCATTGTCGAGGTCGCCGCCCTTGATAAGGTTTGCCTCAAGCAATGGAACAATGTCGCGTACGAAAACGAATGTGCGGGCAGGAGAAATCTCTTCTGCAAAGTTGTCTATGTTGTCGAGAGTTGCGAACTGGCTGTTGATGAACTTTGACTGGAACGAGCACATTGCTGTGATTGAGAACTGTTCATCGGGCAGGATAGTGATGCAAGAGCCTGTCTCCTCGTCCTTTACCTCAATCTTGTGCTTGATTATATAATAATCCTTTGGGGCATTCTGTTCCTCAATTCCTACTTCTTTGATTTTCTGCACATACATTGCTGCCGAGCCGTCAAGAATAGGAAACTCCGGACCGTTAACCTGAATGAGACAGTTGTCGATACCAGAGGCATAAAGTGCTGCGAGTCCGTGCTCGACAGTAGATATACGCACGTCCTTTTCTCCGAGAACCGTACCTCTTTGTGTATCAATAACCTTTTCTGCTATTGCGTCTATTATAGGTGCGCCGTCAAGGTCGGTACGCTGTATTTTGTAGCCAGAGTTCTCTGGAGCGGGATTGAATACTACTGTCAGGCTAAGACCTGTATGTAGACCTTTCCCAAAAAGTGAGAAACTACCTTTTAGGGTGGTCTGTTTTGCTGTTTCCATAGTGGTTAATATTTCATTTTTGTTTTTTCAGCTCTTCAACTTCTTTTTGGAGCTTCATTAATTGCTTGTATATATCAGGCAACCGCTGGAATATAGCCTGCGATTTGAAATATGGCAACTTCTCCATAGGCGGCGTGCCGATAAGAGTCTGGTTGTCGCCGAGGCTGCTTGGCACTCCTGACTGTGCGCCGAGGAATACTTTGTTGCCAATTGTGATATGTCCGGCAACACCAACCTGTCCGCCAAACATACACCATTGCCCAACCTTTGTAGAGCCTGCAATTCCTACTTGAGCGCTCATTACGGTGTTCTCGCCGATATCGGTGTTGTGGGCTATCTGCACGAGATTGTCGAGCTTCACACCTTTACGTACAAATGTGCTTCCCATAGTGGAGCGGTCAATACATGTATTGGCTCCAATCTCCACATCGTCTTCTATAGTTACAATACCAATCTGAGGTATCTTGTCGTAGCCGTCGGCTGCAGGTGCGAAACCAAAACCGTCGGAGCCTACTACACTGCCTGCGTGAAGAGTTACACGGTTTCCGATATGGCATCCGTGATATACCGTCACGTTGGGATAAACCAGACAGTCGTTGCCTATTTTTACACCGTCACAAATTACAGCATGAGGATATATCTGGCATCCGTCGCCAATCTCAACATTGTCGCCGATATATGCAAAAGCGCCTATATAGACGTTTTGGCCAATCTTTGCTTTAGGAGAGATGAAAGACAGTGAGTCAATACCAGTTTTCTTGGGCTTCATAGACTCGTAAAGCTGAAGAAGCCTCGCAACACACTCGTACGCATTGTCTACTCTGATAAGAGTTGCCGGTGATGGCTTCTCGAGTTCGAGGCTCTTGTCAACAAGCACGATACTTGACTGAGTATCGTAGATAAAATGGGTGTATTTTGGATTTGAGAGGAACGAAATCGCCCCCTGCTTACCTTCTTCAATTTTGGCAAAAGTATTGACGGTGGCATTCTCGTCACCCTCTATGGTACCCTGGAGGAATTGGGCTATCTGTTTGGCTGAAAATTCCATATTCTTTGAAGTTAATTGTTATATTGTGCAAATATAGCAATTTTTGTTTATATAAAATCAGGACTTAGAAAATATTTTTGATTTTTCATCATTCTAAGTCCTGAAATATATGTTTTTTGCGATGTTGGGCGTTTGTTTATCCCCAAAATTATGAAATCAACAATTGCTATTATGCAAGTTTCGACAGTTCCTCTGCCATTTGCTCCTGAAGTTCTTTGGCTTTCTGTGCTGCAACCTTTGCAAAGTCCTCACCCTTGCTGGCATAAATTATGCCGCGTGATGAGTTCACGAGCAGGCTGCAATCTTTTGTCATGCCGTATTTGCAGACCTCCTGCAGACTTCCGCCCTGTGCGCCGACACCTGGTACAAGCAGGAAGTGGGTTGGAGCAACTTTTCTAATGTCCTCAAACATCCTGCCCTGTGTGGCACCAACAACGTACATCATGTTCTCGTCATTGCCCCATTCCTGGCTTTTTTTCAGAACTTTTTCAAAAAGTCTCTCTCCGTTGGCGTCTTCTGTAAGCTGGAAATCGTTAGAGCCCTTGTTGCTGGTAAGAGCAAGCAAGACTACCCATTTGTCTGCGTAAGTGAGGAATGGAGTCACGCTGTCCTCACCCATATACGGGGCGACTGTCAAGGCATCAATGTCGTATTCTTCAAAGAATGTCTTGGCATACATTGCAGATGTGTTTCCGATATCTCCACGTTTTGCGTCGGCTATGATGAAATGGTTTGGATAGTTATCTTTTAGATATGCCACTGTCTTCTCAAAAGCCATAATGCCTTTAAGTCCGTATGCCTCGTAGAATGCGAGGTTTGGCTTGTAAGCTACGCAATATGGTGCTGTTGCATCGATAATGGCTTTGTTAAATATAAACAGCGCATCTTCTTCTTTAGCAATGTGTTGTGGCATCTTTGTGATGTCTGTGTCAAGGCCGACACACAAAAAAGATTTCTTCTGAAATATCTGTTCTGTAAGTTGTTTTCTGTTCATGGAAAAGTTTGTTTTTACAATTCGTTTTCTTTCATTTTCTCTGCATTCTCGGCCACGGTAAGGGCATCTATCATGTCCTGTATGTTGCCGCCAAGGAATCCCTGAAGGTCGTGGGTTGTATAGCCTATACGGTGGTCTGTCACACGTCCCTGAGGGAAGTTGTATGTGCGGATTTTCGCACTTCTGTCACCTGTCGACACAAGACTTTTTCGTCTGTTGGCAATGTCGTCCACGTATTTCTGGTGTTCCTTGTCATAGATAAATGTACGCAGACGGGAGAGGGCGCGCTCCTTGTTTTTTGGCTGGTCACGTGTCTCGGTACATTCAATCAGAATTTCCTCTGTCTCGCCAGTGTTTGGGTTCTTCCACATATAACGGAGACGGACACCGGACTCCACTTTGTTTACGTTCTGACCGCCGGCACCACTTGAGCGGAAAGTATCCCATTTTATTTCTCCCTCGTTGATGCTTACTTCGAATTTGTCGGCTTCCGGAAGTACGGCTACTGTTGCGGCAGATGTCTGCATACGTCCGTTTGACTCTGTGACTGGCACACGCTGAACACGGTGAACGCCAGACTCGTATTTCAATGTTCCATATACATCATCGCCACTCACGGCAAAGTCAATCTCTTTATATCCGCCTACAGCACCTTCGCTGACATCAGTGACAGAAAGCTGCCATCCTTTTGACTCGCAGTATCTTTTATACATTTGGAACAAATCTCCAGCAAAGAGGCATGCCTCATCGCCGCCTGTTCCTGCACGTATCTCCATCTGGACGTTCTTCGCGTCTTCTGGATCCTTCGGAACAAGAAGAATTTTAATCTCTTCCTCAAGCTTGGGCTGCAACTCTTCGTTTGCAGAGAGTTCCTCGCGCGCCATTTCTTTCATGTCGGGATCGTTCTCGTTGGTCAGAATGTCTTTAGCCTCCTTTATTGCGTTCAGGCAGTCAACGTATCTTTTTCGGGCATTCATAATATTGCCCAAATCCTTATATTCTTTAGTAAGGCGGACGTACCTTTCCTGGTCTGCAATGACTGAGGGGTCAGTAATGAGAGTTGAAACTTCCTCATAGCGGCTTTCCAGCCCGTCAAGCTTCTCTAAAATGCTATTGTTTTCTGGCATATAAATGTCTGTTCCTTATTAGGGTTATTATCAATAATTGAATTCTCCGTATTCAGACTTAATGGTAAGGCTCTTCTGGCCCTCCTCAATATGTCCTACGATCTGAGCGTCGATATTGAAG
>OGLR01000602.1_pt1 | contig 15664 bp, 10 predicted proteins | sample 1572931 | NCBI WGS metagenome assembly OGLR01 (sample SAMEA2581997, study PRJEB24529) | metagenome | biome: Human gut stool | place: China | collected 2011 | reverse complement strand
CGGACATATCCATATCTTCCAAAGAGAACTCAACCCGAATCTTTTTCGAGTCGACTTCGCCCTTGGAAAGCAAGACAACCGTCTCCACATGAAACGTCGAAGGAAACATATCGACACAACAGACCTTTTTCACTTCATATCCTCTCGCCTGTAAAACTTCCAGATCTCTTGCCAGACTGGTCGGCTTGCAGGAAATATAAACCATCTGAGGCACATTGTAACGAATGATTTTTTCCAAAGCTTTTGGGTTGATTCCGTCCCTTGGTGGATCAAGTACAATATAATCCGGCTTTTCTTCAATGCTGTCAATGACTTTGAGCACATCCCCTGCGATAAATTCGCAGTTATGTAAACCATTTAACTGTGCATTCTCTTTGGCAGCTTCCACTGCTTCCTCAATGATCTCCACACCGATCACTTTTTTAGCTACCGGAGAAAGCATTTGTGCGATCGTTCCGGTTCCGGAATACAGATCGAATACAATTTTACCATGTTCCGCAATATCTGCGTCTGTTCCGCTTGGAAGTGCATCTCCGATAAACTCTCTGGCAGTCTGATATAGCACCTCTGCACCCAGGGAATTTGTCTGGAAAAAGGAAAATGGTGTAATCTTAAAGCGAAGCCCTAGCAATTCCTCGTAAAAGAAATCCTGTCCATATAAAACATCCGTGCCTTCATTCGTCACGGTATCTGCCACATTGTCATTTCTCGTATGCAGAATACCTGTCATGGTACCTTTGTAATCTGCTGCAAGAAGAGCAGCTTTCCAGCCCTCTAATAATTCCTCTTCCGTTCCTGCAAATGCGTTTTCCTGTGTATTGTTCAACGTACTTTCAACTTCATCCATCTGTGCTCCGGCAATTCCCGGAAAATCCGTCTGCGTTGTAGTCACCAGATCTACTAATATTTCCCCTGTTTTGACTGCCTTACGGACAAGCAGATGTCTTAAATATCCGGTGTGACGCAGTTTATGGTAATAGGTGATATTTTTTTCACGAAAATAAGCAAGTGTGACAGACAGGATCTTTCTGAAATCCTCATCCACGATCTGGCAGTTTTCCACCGTCACAATATCATAAAAGCTTCCACGCTTATGCATTCCAAGTGCTAACGGTCCATCCTTAAATTCATCCCCAAAGGAAAATTCCATTTTATTGCGGTATCCGGTCTGCCTTGGGCTTTCCTTGATTCCCAGAAACTGGTAATCCCGGTTTTCCTGATTGATCACATCATCCATTAATTTTTTTACCTGTTCTGCTTTCATCTCAAGCTGCCTGTCGTATGGAAGTGTCTGATAAGTACATCCTCCACATTCCCCGGCATGGACACATCCTGTTTTGTCCCCTTCCAGCGGTGACTTTTCCAATACCTCTAAAAGTCTGCCCTCTGCTTTTCCTTTGCGGATTTTATTGATGGAAGCAGACACTTTCTGTCCCGGTATCGTATTTTTTACAATAACCTGTCTGCCATCCTCTGTTCTGATAATTCCCTTATTTGGAAAGTCTACGCGCTCGATCACGCCTTCTATGATTTGTCCTTTTTTCATAAATTCCTCGCATTTTTATTTCATCAACTATAAAATAGTCCATGATTCCATTGACATTTTATTAACTTCACAGTTTTCTATTTCTTTTATCTGTTACACAAGAAAAAAGGGCTGCATCCGCAGCCCTCCAGATTATTTTTATTCTTCTTCTTTTTTCTCTGCTGGTTTTGCCGGCTCTTCTTCGTCCTCTTCATCTTCGAAGAAATCGTCATCATAATCATCTTCAAAATCGTCTTCAAAATCTTCCAGATAATCTGGTGTAAAGAAACGATATACGCCATATACTGCTGCTGCAACTGCTGCAATAATACCGATGATTGCAAAAATCCATACAACCTTTGATGTTTTCTTTTCTTCTGCTTCTTTTTTGTTTAATAATTCATTCAACTTTGTCATATTGATCAGCTCCTCTTTCTTATTGAGTAAGTCGTTTAACTTTGTCGTATTGATGAAATCTTCCACCTTGTTCATAGTGTTCCGCTCCTTCTCTAATTTATACTTTTTAGGATATGCAAAACCTAAACGCAATACACACCAGAAAAATCTACGTGCACCGCTCATTGCTTACGCTCATTATATCATATCCTTTACTTTTCGAATATAAAAAATTTACATTTTTCAAAAATTTTATATATTTTTTAGAGTTTCGGATACACAAACGTCCCTGCTTACAAATAGAATCAGATACGCTTTAATTTTGCAAAAGAGGCAAACATTTTTTTCACACCATATCCTTCGAAATCCACGGTCACCTCGTAATCTCTTCCGCCATCCATGATGTTTTTCACAACTCCTCTGCCAAACTTGATATGCGATACGGTGTCCCCGACACCATAGTCAAGCTCTGACTTTACAACACCCTTTGTGACAAGTGCCTTTGCCTGCATACTCTGTCCGGAAGGCTGCTGGCGCAGTGTTGTTCTTTTCGGTCTTGCTGTTGTCTGGTTCTGTAAAAAAGATGGGAAACTGCTCTCTTTTCCAAAAGAAGATTCTCTTGCAGATGCCGGCTTTCTCAGTTCACTGTCCAACAGTTCAGACGGAATCTCCCGAACAAACCGCGATACTTTATTATATTGCGTTTCACCACGAATCATACGTTGTCTTGCACAGGTAATTGTAAGTTCTTCTTTGGCTCTCGTGATTCCCACATAAGCCAGGCGTCGCTCCTCTTCGAGATCCTCAGAAGAACTGTCCGAAGTGATGGACATATAACTTGGGAACAATCCATCCTCCATTCCGGCAAGGTAAACTTTCGGGAACTCCAGACCTTTCGCACTATGTAATGTCATTAAAACAACATAATCACTGCCCTCGTCAAGACTGTCGATGTCTGCAACCAGTGCCACTTCCTCTAAAAAGCCACTGAGTGTCGGATGTTCCTCGCCTTCCTCGTAAGCAACCACTTTGCTGATCAACTCATCGATATTCTCAATACGCGCCTTTGCCTCCTCGGTATCTTCCGCTTCCAATTCTTTCACATACCCGGTTTCGTCTATAATCTCCTGCAAAAGTTCAGAAACGCTGATAATCTCTAATTTACTGCGCATCACCTGAATAAAATTCACAAATGGCCTGATCTTTGCAGCACTCTTGCCGAGTGTCGGAATATCATCTGCCATTTTCAATGCATTATAAAAACTGATATCCGCCGCAGCCGCATAATCTGCCACACGGTTTAAGGTTGTTGCACCGATTCCACGTTTTGGCACGTTGATGATCCTGCGGACAGCAAGATCATCTCTTGCATTATCGATCGTTTTTAAATAGGCAAGCAGGTCTTTGATCTCTTTTCTTGCATAGAAGTTCACGCCGCCGACGATCTTATATGGAATATTGGATACGATAAATTTTTCCTCAAAAAGACGGGACTGTGCATTGGTGCGGTAAAGAACGGCACAGTCACCGTAATGATATCTGCCGTCCTTCACGCAGGCATTGATATCCTTTGCGACATATTCTGCCTCCTCATAGCCTGTCTCAAACTGTTTAAAACCGATCTTTTTACCTTCCTCATTATCTGTCCAGAGTGTTTTTCTTTTTCGTCCCATATTGTTGGCGATTACTCCGTTTGCAGCATTTAAAATATTCTGTGTAGAACGGTAATTCTGTTCCAGTTTTATCGTCACTGCCTCCGGAAAATGTTTTTCAAAATTCAGAATATTATAAATATTGGCGCCGCGGAACTTATAGATAGACTGGTCATCATCACCAACGACACACAGGTTCTTATACTTTCTGGCAAGAATACTGATCAGTTCAAACTGTGCCGTATTCGTATCCTGATACTCGTCCACCATAATATAGCGGAAGCGTTCCTGATAGTAGTCTAACACCTGATCATCCGTTTTAAACAATTCAACCGTCTTTACGATCAGATCATCAAAATCAAGTGCATTATTCCGCCGCAGTGCATGCTGATACTCTCTGTAGATCTCTGCCTGTTTCCGTTTCGCAAAATCCCCGGAAGCAGCCGCACGGAGAGAAAATTCCTGTGGATCTACCAGTTCATCTTTTGCTTTGGAAATCGCAGCAAGCAGACTCCGCTCTTTGTAAATCTTAGTATCCACATTCAGACGTTTACAGATATCCTTCATCAGTGTCTTCTGATCATCGGAATCATAGATTGTAAAATTAGTGTCAAACCCGATGCGGTCAATATGACGTCTTAAAATGCGCACACAGGTAGAATGAAACGTTGATACCCAGATGCTCTCAGAGCCATATCCCACAAGCTGGTCGATTCTCTCACGCATCTCACCTGCCGCTTTATTCGTAAAGGTGATCGCCATAATATTGTATGGATTCACGCCCTTTTCTTCGATCAGATAAGCGGTTCGATGTGTCAGAACCCTCGTTTTTCCGGAACCTGCACCCGCCAAGATCAGAACCGGTCCCTCCGTGTGAAATACCGCTTCTCTCTGCTGTTCGTTCAATGTATCATAAATGCTCATAGACATCTCCATTTCCGTTGTTGTTTGTAATATTCAATCCCTTTTTTATTACAATATCATATTCCCATCTATTGTAACACATTATCCCTGCTTATGAACAGTAAAATCGAACATATTTTCTTTTTTTAACAATAAAAAATAACCGTCCAGCTCCTGAGAAAAGTTGACGGTTATTTTAACATTGATTTTTCGCCGGAGTAGATAGCTCACACATATCTATCGGCTTTCCTGTTAAGTGCATTATATGACAAACATATATTTTTGTCAAATACACCCGTCTCTTTTTTTACTTTTGCGTCAGAAAAAATCTACGACCGTCCACATTCAAATTCATACAATTAAATTCAATTGTATCTTGTCATCTAGTTTTCAATACTATATAATCTGATGTAGAGAATACGATTGAACCAGTAAGAGTAAAAGCAGGTAAAAAAATGAATACAAAACAATTTTTAAGTGATATATTAGATGAATTTAACAAAATCGACTATGTAAAACCGGAAGATATCCCGAATATCGATCTTTACATGGATCAGGTGACAACATTTATGGATTCCCAGCTTGCCACATCCAAGCGGCATGAGGACGATAAGATCCTGACTAAGACCATGATCAACAATTATGCAAAAAACGATCTTCTTCCTCCACCTGAAAAGAAAAAATATTCCAAAGAACATGTGCTGACTTTGATCTTTATCTACTATTTTAAAAGTATCTTAAGCATCAGTGACATCCAGAGTATCTTAAATCCGATCACGGACAGATATTTTGGAAAAGGCAGCTCCGAGATGAGTCTTGAGGATATCTATAAAGAAGTGTTCGGTCTGGAGCATCAGGAAACCTTAAATATCATGAAAGACCTTGCAAAGAAGTTTAACACCTCCATGAAAACTTTTGAGGGCATGGAAGGTGAGGATGCAGAGCTTTTACGGACATTCAGTTTTATCTGCATGTTAAGCTATGATGTCTACCTGAAAAAAACAATTATCGAGCGCATTGTCGATCAGATGCTGCACGAAGAAAAAGATCCTTCCAAAAAAGAAAAATAAAACCCGGTGCTGAATGGAACACTGTCTATACCAGACATGATCCGTGCAGCTCCGGGTTTTTTCTATTCTGTTTTACGCTTCGTTTGTCTCTGATGCAGCCATTCTGGCATATACCATGTCATATCCGTCATTCCCATAATTCAAAGAACGGTTTACACGGCTGATGGTCGCTGTGGAAGCACCTGTTTTCTCTGCAATATCAAGATATGTTTTCTGGTCGCGCAGCATCTTGGCAACCTCAAATCGCTGTGATAAGGAAAGCAGTTCATTCACAGTGCAGACATCTTCAAAAAAAGTATAACATTCTTCTCTGTTTTCCAGGCTTAAAATCGCATCAAAAAGATGGTCTACTGCCTCGGTCCTTAGTTTCTTGCTCATTTTACCTTCTCCTTCTCATAAATCAAAATGATATCATCTTTTACTATAATCAGAAACTTCCAATCTACGCACATTTTATCATAGTAAAGTTTTAAAGTAAATATCTGTTTTACACACTAAAGTGTTACAGATGCAAATTCTATAATAGTCGAATCCAGTCGAAAAAGCAACACTTATTTTCATATTAACTATAACTTTAATTTATACCTGACGGTATCCTGTTATTCTCCCAGAAAAACAGCCAGAAAAGCAGTCAGACGCTCCATCTCCTGCTGGGTTCCGATGCTGATACGCAGATAATTGCTAATTCTCGGCTTGGAAAAATAGCGCACGAAAATGTTATGCTCCCGGAGTGCTTCAAATATTTCTTTTGCAGGAACTCTTTCATGTGTTGCAAAAATAAAGTTGCTCATGGAATCCCCAAAAGAAAATCCAAGTTTTTTCAGTTCGCACTTCGTCCATTCCCTTGTAGCGATGACTTTTGCACAGGTTTCCTCAAAATACTCCCTGTCCTTTATTGCCTGCACGCCAAGCGAAAGCGCTGTCTGATTGAGCGTGTAGGAATTGAAAGAATATTTCACATCATTGATATACCGGATCAGCTTTTCATTTCCCATCGCAAAGCCAAGCCGCATACCTGCCAGGGAACGCGATTTTGAAAAGGTCTGTACCACGAGAAGATTGTCATATTTTTCGATCAAAGGCAGCGCAGACTCCCCGCCAAAATCAATGTATGCCTCATCCACAACTACGATCACATTGCGGTTGTGTGCAATGATATCCTCGATCTCTGAAAGCGGCATGAGGATTCCGGTCGGTGCATTCGGATTTGGGAACACCACGCCGCCGTTTTCCCCATAATAGTCCTCTTTTCTGATCTGAAAATCATCATCTAACGCTTTTGTCTCAAATGGGATTCGAAGCATATCTGCCCACACATCATAAAAAGAATAGGTGATATCCGGAAACAGGATCGGCTTTTTGCTGTTAAAAAACGTCATAAATATCATGGCAAGCACATCATCAGAACCGACACCGGTAAATACCTGACTGCTCCTGATCCCGTAATAATCTGCGATCGCATCAACTAACACTTTGCAGGTCGGTTCCGGATAAAGCCGCAGCTTGTCTGTTTCAAAGTTCTTCAGTGCCTCTACCACTCCCGGTGCGGGCGGATATGGATTTTCGTTGGTATTCAATTTGCTCATGTCCGGTTGGTTTGGCTGTTCTCCCGGAACATACGGTTCCACCGTTCTTACATACTCTTCCCAGTTACTCATAAATTTTACGCTCTCCACTCTCTCAATTTTCCTGATATATTTCACAAATTCATTACAATCTGCTCATTTCCGAGTCATTTCATTCAGTATACAATCCGTAATCTTCTGCCAGTTTTTCAAACGCAGTCAGGGCATTTTTTACCGTCTCATGGGAAACACAGTAAGCAAGACGGACATAGCCTGCACATCCGAATGCGCTGCCCTTTACCATGATGATATTGTATTTTTTACCTGCTGCAACAAATTTTTCTTCGTCTGCATCCGGAGATTTTACCCACATATAAAAAGCGCCTTCCGGTTTGATGCAGTGAAAACCTAGCTTTTGCAGTCCTTCGTATAACATCTTTCTGTTTTCATCATAAAATGCCAGATTGGTTTTCTCATCCAGACATTTTGCAACTGCTTTCTGAAGCAGGGATGGCGCATTCACAAAGCCGAGGGTACGGTTGGATACAACAATGCCGTCAATGACCTGATCTGCATTTTCCACCTCATCCGGAACAACCACATATCCAATACGCTCACCCGGAAGGGAAAGGGATTTGCTGAAGGAATAACCTACAATTGTATTCCTATAGTATTTCGTCAGGAAATCCTCTTGATTTCCATCGTAGACAAGTTCACGGTAAGGCTCATCGGAAATCAGATAAATTTCGTGTCCAATCTCTTTTTCCTTCTTTTCCAGAATCTCAGCCATCTTTTTCATGGTTTCTTCATGATAGATCACACCTGTCGGATTGTTTGGTGTGTTCACGATCACTGCCTTGGTCTTTTCATTGATTTCTTTTTCAAATGCCATCAGATCTGGCTGGAATGTTTCAAAATCCGGTGCCACTTCCACGACTTCCGCATCAAAATTGGCTGCATAACTCTTGTACTCTCCGAAATATGGGGCAAACACGATCACCTCGTCACCCGGATCTAAGATTGTTTTAAAAATAATGTTCAATCCTCCCGCTGCTCCCACTGTCATCACAATATTATGGGAAGTAAATGCAGTTCCAAAACGCTTGTTTAAGTTCTCTGCAACCGCCTGACGGACATCCGGGTAACCGGCATTGTCCATATATCCATGTAAAACCAGCGGATCGGTCTCATCCACCAGTTGCTTAATTGCCTCGTTCAATGCTGCCGGAGCCGGTGTTGCAGGATTCCCCAATGAAAAATCATACACGTTCTCTCTTCCCACCCTAGCGGCAAGTTCATTTCCCTCTACAAACATTGCACGGATCGCAGAACTTCCCTGCAATGCCTTCTGTATTTTCTGTGAAATCATATTCTCTTCCTCACTGTTTTCTTACTCTCGAGTCATTTTTCTGCGGTCTGCACCGTAAATGTGCAGATCCACGGAACAATTATTACTTTACAACAATACTGTATGAAAGTAAATAGATAAAAAAAGAAAACTGCCACAGGACATTTTCCTTACGGATACTGCCCCGGACAGTTTTTGTTTATTAAAAATACTCCCCTGTATTTTTATGCATTGACGGTATCTACGAACTTCTGGAACGCTTTTCTGCCTTCCTCTGTGCATTTGTAAACACCTGCGGAGAATTAAGCTACTTTGATTTGAAGACGGATTTTTGTCTTAATGATCTCATGTAATTTTTCCGGTGTAATCTCACCTTCCAAGCCGCTTCCCGCCGTAAATCCATACTTAGGCAGAAATTCTTCCACCCAGTCTGCATGTTTTGCAAGAACTTCATCCTCACGGATTTCTGCGCCGTCTAAGATTGCCTGCTCTAATGCAGCCATCTCATCTTTTAATCTGGCTGGAAGCACTGCAAGTCCCATAACCTCGATCAGACCAATGTTTTCCTTTTTGATATGATGAAGTTTTGCATGTGGATGGTAAACACCCAGCGGATGCTCCTCCGTCGTGATATTATTGCGGAGTACAAGATCTAACTCATAATCATTGCCGCGTTTTCTTGCGATAGGAGTGATCGTGTTGTGTGGTTCGCCCTCTGTCTCTGCAAAAATAAATGCATCTTCATCCGTATAACCTCTCCATGCAAGTAAAATCTTATCTGCTAGTTCGATCAGGCGCTCTTTTTGTGGTGCGCTGATACGGATCACGGACATTGGCCATTTTACGATTCCGGCTTTCACATCCTCAAATCCTTTGAAGGTCAGCTCTTTTTCGACCGGTGCTTTTGCCATGGCAAACTCATAATGTCCACCCTGGAAATGATCATGGCTCAAGATAGATCCTCCAACAATCGGAAGATCCGCATTCGATCCGACAAAGTAATGTGGGAACTGCTCTACAAAATCCAACAGTTTTCCAAAGGTTGCTTTCTCGATTTTCATCGGTGTATGCTCTGCATTAAAAACGATGCAGTGCTCATTGTAGTAAACATATGGAGAATACTGGAAGAACCAGTCACTGTGATTGATCGTTACCGGAATAATCCTGTGGTTCTGTCTTGCCGGATGGTTCACACGTCCTGCATATCCCTCATTCTCTTTGCAGAGAAGGCATTTCGGATAACCGCTCTGTTTTGCAAGCTTGGCTGCCGCGATCGCCTTTGGATCTTTTTCCGGTTTGGAGAGGTTGATGGTGATATCCAATGTTCCAAACTCGGTATCTGCAGTCCATTTCTGGTCTTTTTTGATACGGTATCTACGAATGTAGTTTGTATCTCTGCTTAATTTGTAAAAATAATCGGTTGCTTCCTTTGGACTGATCTGATAGAGTGCCTGGAATTTTTTGATCACTTCGCTTGGTCTCGGCACAAGCATACTCATGATCTTTGTATCGAACAGATCCCTGTATGTGATCGTATCCTCCGGCATCAGTCCATCTTCTGCCGCATAATCGAGCATCTCATTTAAGATGCCTTCCAATGCTGCCTCTGCACTCTCCTGTGTCATCGGAGTTCTCTTTGCATAGGCTGCTGCCACTTCATCTTCTAATTCATCCAGATGAAAAAGTTCTAACAGGCGGTTAATGGTAAATCTCCTGTCTTCCGGCTCCACCAGTCCAGTCACAAGACCATATTCTGTCAATTCTAAAATTCTTTCCTGAATCATTGTGTTATCCTCTTTATCTTGAAATCATTTCGATCATTGTGAAACTCTTCACGATCTATATTGAATTTCACAATGGTCTGTTAAAATCACTAAGCCAGTTTTACAGGGCCGTCACCGATCTCAACTACATAGAAATCAGCAGCGTAACCGATTTTATCTTTGTAAGCAGCACCTACTTTTTCAATAAAGGAATCCACTGCCTCATCCTTTACAATGCTGACGGTACATCCACCGAATCCTGCACCTGTCATGCGGGAACCGATCACTCCGTCTACTTTCCATGCCTCTTCCACCAATGTGTCAAGCTCGATACCGGTTACTTCGTAATCATCACGAAGGGAAACATGGGAGGCGTTCATTAACTCACCAAACAGAGCAACATCGTTATTCTTTAATGCTTCCACTGCCTTGATGGTTCTTTGATTCTCATAAACCGCATGTTTTGCACGTTTTACCCTGACAGGATCTTTGATCGCATCTTTGTACTGTTCAAACTGTTCCTCCGTGAGTTCACCAAGGGAATCAATTTTAACAACTTTCTGGAGTTCTGCCAGTGCAGTCTCGCACTCACTTCTTCTCTCATTGTATTTGGAATCTCCAAGTCCACGTTTTTTGTTGCTGCAGGAGATCACGATCTTTGCATTTTCCAGCTTGATCGGTGCATACTCATATTTTAAAGTTGCTGTATCAAGGAAAATCGCATGACCAGCTTTTCCCATTGCGATCGCAAACTGATCCATGATACCACAGTTTACGCCGTTGAATTTATTTTCAGAGAACTGTCCGATCAGTGCAAGATCCTGATTTGTCACGTCGAATCCAAACATATCTTTTAAAATATATCCGGTCAGAACTTCAACGGATGCAGAAGAAGAAAGTCCGGAGCCGTTTGGAATATTGCCAAATAAAACAAGATCCATACCCTGCTCTACTTTCATTCCCTTCTCGCCAAATGCCCACATAACTCCCTTTGGATAGTTCGTCCAGTCAGCTTCTTTTTCCGGCTTTAATCCTTCTACTGAGGACTCAATCACACCGAGCTGCTCAAAATTCATGGAATAGAAACGAAGTTTCTTATCATCTCTTTTTCTTGCCACACCATATGTACCAATAGTGAGTGCACAAGGGAAAACGTGTCCTCCGTTGTAATCGGTATGCTCACCGATCATGTTCACACGTCCCGGTGCAAAATAAACACCGATTTCACCCTCATCCCCGAATAACTCTTTAAATTTTGCTAATACATCTTCCCAGATCATAAAATCCTCCTTGTTTTGCGCATCTTCCGTTTCCTGTTACTATCACATTATCATGTTCGTTTTTACATTGCAACCAATTGACCGCAGACTGCAACAATAAAAAAGAAAGATGCAACATTTTTACATGTCACATCTTTCTTGAAATTAGTTTTCTTCTAACATAACCTTACATTAAGTATCACGGACGCTGTCCGTCTTTTTCCACATTCTGCTTAAACAAAGCCAGAACCTGCTCTGTGATAATGTTCCGGATTTCTCTGTTTGGCACTGCAAGTCTGAATCTTTTTGTATCAACTCTGCCTTTATGCGTAAGATATCCCGCCATGAAAAGTGTACTCCAAAGGTTATCCATGGATGCATACAGTTCATTATAAGTCAGATCCTCACGTATATCTTTTTCTACGATTTCACCATTTACAAGTCTCTCTAAGTCTGTTTTTGCCAGCCCCTTTGCTGCTCCTGCACTTTCTATAAAATGTTTCAGCACATCGTTTCCACTGGTATTAGTCCAATAATTCTCCGGTGGAAGCATCGGATTCCTTCTGTGCGCATCGCAATAATTAATGACATCCCACGGGCAATAAACATCTGCATTTCCAAAGCGGTATCCGTCATACCACTCTTTTACCGTTTCATAGTGTGTATCCTGACCGTAATAATGAAGCATTTCTTTCACTTCATCATCGACAAATCCAAACGTCTCATCATACTCTTCATCAAGGATTGAATTTGTCTTAAAATTGTTCAGTCCTGTAAAAATGCTCTCCTTTGCCACACGCAGACAGCCTGTTAAAACTGCAAATTTCAAACTACTGTTTGTCTTTAACACGTTTTCAAATAAATTTCTGACAAGTAAAACCATCTGGTCATAGTAACCATTCTCGTTTGCCTTGGCAAGAGGTACATCATACGCATCAATAAGTACAATCACTTTTTTCTCATAATACTTTTCCAGTAATGCAGTCAGCGTTTTCATACTGTATACAAGTGTGTCCTCGCCCATATCTCCTGTAACAAGCGACATATATTCTGCCTTGTCTATGTCATCTAACCTATTTCCACTCATGATAATCCGGTGCATTTTCGCTTCTTCCATCACAATCCGTTTCAACAGGCTGCGTGCATTTTCGTAACTGTCTGCATTTACCCCTTTTAAACTGATTGATATGACCGGATACTTTCCCATATATGCATCACATAAAGCCTTATTCTTAGAAATATATAATCCTTCAAACAGCGACTGATCTGTACCGATTTCAAAGAAACATTTGAGCATACTCATATTCAATGTCTTACCAAACCGACGTGGACGCGTGAACAGATTGACCTCTCCCCAGTTATTTAAAAGCTGCTCGATCAGACTGGTTTTATCAACATAATAAAAACCATCTCTGCGGATTTTTTCAAAATTGTCAATTCCAACAGGTAATTTTATAAATTCTGCCATAGCCGCCTCTCCAAACTATTTTTTTTGCAATTTCTACTTAAGTATAACAAATCTATCTCATAAATGGTAACGTTAAATGTAACTGTATTATAGGCGATGAACTGCTCTTTATTTGGAATATAAGAAACATAGCGCGAAGCAAAGATATTGTTAGGCAAACCGCCGAGAGCATATCTTATGCGTTCTGTTTTCTATATGCGTAAAGATATTCCTGTGCTTTTTGCAGTGAAACATTCAACTTTTTTTGAAGTCTTGCTAAAATATCCTCCTCGGAAAGTCCAAAGTCATTCCCCATTTCAATAATACCTTTTGCCTCTCCTTCATTCCATGTTTCCTGAAATACACTGACCATACCTTTCTCTCCTTCCCCAATCAATTCATTATAATCAATTTTTCCATTCATAGTGCCTGCTACTGTCATAATAACAGCTTTGTCTACCTTATGTTTTCTTGTATAATCTATTGCTTTTTCTTTTTTTCCATCTGTTCTTCCACTTCTGCTTAAAAGAATTTCAAGCAGATTAAATAAATCCTGATTATTTACATTATGCAATACCAGATTATTTTTTCCAGCTTCCACCAGATGTATTTTATAATCATTCACAAATGTTTCCATTGCTTTTGGAATATTTAGCATCCCATGCAAAGATACTGCTCCATCCCACGGCTTCTCACCATAATAGATAACGATTGTAATAACAGGAATAAATTTATCTGTTTTCTTCATTCCCGACAGATATTCATCTTCTGTTAATCCTTTTTCTTTTTTACGCTTTGCCGCATTGTCATCATACTGCTTTTTGTATGTACTATAATCATATCCCATCACTCTTAACGGCATTGCATAATGGATACATTCCTGTCCCTCCAATCCAAGTATAACAAATTCAGCATCATAAGTGGTAGATTTTTTTCTGATTTTAACGTTATCTCTTGCTGCCACAATACTCTGTATATACTCCTTGTGTTCTAATACCAAAGATTCCTCTGTATCCATATCTTCTAATTCTTCCGGTTTTATAACCTTATTTCCATTAAATAAAACTGCATTAAAAATATCTGCAAACTGTTCGTTATTCCGCCAGTAATTCTTTACTACAGTATCTGCTTTCAATACTTTTTTTCCCATATATAATTGCTCCTTCCTATATACCTGATATTTCAGGAAAATAGTTTCGTCGCTTTTTGCACTTGCAGTTTTAACTGGATTTTTATGCAGACCTTGCACCCTCAATTTGATAAAAAAGATTTCCTTATTACCATAACTTGTATCGAAAAAATTGTCAATTTGTTTTTGACATAACATAAATATAGAAAAACAGCCCCTTTTTCACAGGGACTGTCCTTCTTGTAATTTTATTTTCTTATCACTTTATTCCACATCAACCTTCACCTTCGGTAAATGCCAGATATCATCCACATATTCCTGAATCGTTCTGTCGGATGAGAACTTGCCGGAATGTGCAATGTTTAAGATAGCGCTCTTTGCCCAGGCGCTCTTGTTCTTGTAATACTCCATGATCTTCTTCTGCGCTTCTGCATAAGAACGGAAGTCTGCAAGAATGAAGTAAGTATCCGCGTACTGTGTGCTGTGTGTATTCAGCAGTGAATTGTACAGGTCACGGAAAAGTTCGGAGTCGTTCGGTGAGTAGAATCCGTTCACTAACTGTGTCAGAACTTTGCGGATATCCTGATCCGTGTTGAAAATCTGCATCGGATCATAATCACGGTTATGCTCATGTGCGATCACTTCGTCCGAGCTCATACCGAAAATAAACATATTATCCGGTCCGACTTCCTCGTACATCTCAACATTCGCACCGTCCATCGTTCCAAGTGTCAGGGCACCGTTTAACATGAACTTCATATTACCGGTACCGGATGCCTCTTTACTTGCAGTTGAGATCTGCTCGCTGACATCTGCTGCTGCAAAGATCCACTCTGCATTGGAAACTTTGTAGTCCTCGATAAATACCACTTTGATCTTATTATTGATACTCTTATCATTGTTGATCACTTCTGCAACGCTGTTGATCAGTTTAATGGTAAGTTTTGCATTTTTATAACCGGCTGCTGCCTTTGCACCAAAAATGAATGTTCTTGGAACAAATTCCATATCCGGATGCTCTTTGATCTCGTTATAGAGATACATAACATGAAGGATATTCAACAGCTGACGTTTGTACTCATGAAGACGTTTTACCTGTACATCAAAGATGGAATCCGGATCAACATCAATTCCATTGTGCTCTTTGATATATTTTGCAAGACGTACTTTATTCTGGTGTTTGATCTCAAGAAACTCCTGCTGTGCTTTTTTATCATCTGCATAAGGCGCAAGTTTCCTGATCTGGGAAAGGTCTGTGATCCAGCCTTCTCCCACATGTGCTGTCACCCAGTCAGCCAGAAGCGGGTTCGCATGTGCTAAGAAACGTCTCTGTGTGATACCATTGGTTTTGTTATTGAACTTCTGCGGCATCATCTCATAGAAATCTTTTAACTGTTCTTTTTTCAAAATCTCTGTGTGCAGTCTGGCAACACCGTTGACAGAATAACCTGCAACGATTGCAAGATGCGCCATTTTTACCTGACCATCATATAAAATTGCCATTTTTGCAATTTTATCATTGTTGCCCGGATACTGCTCCTGGATCTGTAAAACAAAACGGCGGTTGATCTCATCCACGATCTGATATACACGCGGAAGCAGTCTCT